>Ga0233424_10000117_pt1 | contig 109730 bp, 72 predicted proteins | sample Watercolumn_Towu_FD_181011 | JGI IMG/M metagenome (GOLD analysis project Ga0233424, IMG submission 181011) | Freshwater microbial communities from Lake Towuti, South Sulawesi, Indonesia - Watercolumn_Towuti2014_125_MG | ecosystem: Environmental > Aquatic > Freshwater > Lake | place: Indonesia...
TCGCCAGCGCACGGCGGTATCGTGGTTGGCGGTGTAGAAATGTATCCCGCCCGTTGTCAGGTGGCGGTTGAGGTTGCGGACGACGTTCCGCAGCCGACGACGGGTGGCTTCGGCGGGCAGGTAGGGGAGCGGGTCATCCAGCACCTTCAACCAGCCGATTTCCTGAAAGCCGCGCAGAATGGCCTCTTGTTCAGGTGCCGGGCGGATGAATTCCTTTTCCGGTTCCATCCTTAGGAATAGCGTCCGCAAGTCCTCATCCCATCGAGGTTTTTCGGCCATGCCACCCCCACCGGTTCGTCGCTGATTTCGCATGGTGTCACCTCCGATCACAGACGCCTTTCGGCACGGGAGAAGTTCCCGTTGGACCGTTGCTGCACCCGATTTCGACCTCTCGGCAGCCGTCCCCCTACCAATAGGATCGAAATCGCGGTCTTTCACCGGTCACGCATCTTGCGAATTCGTCGAAGCACGGCGGAGTTCGCCTCACCCGCATGTAGGCGGTTGAGGACGACCCCGGCTCGGACAGATCACCGCTGACGGCGCAGCGAAGCGATCGAATCTGCCTGGATTATCGTCGCGCCAGCTTCCGCAGCGTCTCGACACCGCGCTCCAGCATCCGATCTTCGGCGGCGTAAGAGATGCGGAAGTGAGTGTCCGCGGGGCTGAAGACATTGCCGGGGATGATCAGCAGGTTGTTTTGAATCGCCTCGGTGACGAACTCGGTGCCGGTGCCCCAGGGCGCTCGCGGGAAGAGATAGAACGCTCCGCCCGCCCCGTTGATTTCGAAGTCGCCTCGCAGTTCGCTGAGCATGAAGTCGCGCTTGCGGCGGTAGTCGGCGACCCAGTTCGACGTGTCGATGTCCCACGCCACCACCGCCGCATGTTGCACCGGATGGGGCGAACAAACGAACGTGAATTGCTGCAGCTTGATCATCTGCTGGATGACGTGGTCCGGCCCGTGAACCCAACCACAGCGCCAACCGGTCATCGAGTGCGATTTCGAGAAACCGTCGATCACGATCGTCCGGTCGTTCCACTTCGCCGGACTCTGAAACGGAGCGTCGTAGCAGTATTTCTGGTAGATTTCGTCGCTGACGAGCGCGACGTCTTTCTCGGCGGCCAGCTTCGCCAGCGCTTCGATCTCGGCCGGCGAAGCCACGGCGCCCGTCGGGTTGGCGGGGCTGTTGAACAGGATCACCTTGGTGCGCGGAGTGATGGCATCGCGGACTTTCTGCACGTCGATCCGGAAGTCCGGGTACGTGTCAATCTCGACGACTCGCCCACCCGCCAACGTGACGAGGTGCTTGTACATCACGAACCACGGGTCGAACACGATCACCTCGTCGCCTGGATTCACGAGCGTCAGCAGCGCCAGCACCAAGGCCCCGCTCGTGCCGCTTGACACGAACACCTTGCGATCGGAGTGCCCGAACTCGCGATCGACGGCCGCCTGAATTTTCGCCAGCAGCGGCGCGATCCCCTGCGTCTGGCTGTAGGCATTCTTGCCTTCCGCCACCGCGCGGGCCAACGCATCCTTGATCGGCTGCGGCACGTCGAAATGCGGCTGCCCGATGCTGAGATTGATCGGGTCCTTCAGATTGGCCGCCAGATCGAACACCTTGCGAATACCCGAAGCGTCGATGTGCTTCATCCGCTCTGCGATCCAGCGGTCGCTCATGGTCGTCTCCCAACGTGAGTGAACAGGCGGCGGTAGTGGCCTCCGTGGCGAAGTTGTAGCAGCCGGACTGGCACGACGTCACGGGCGCATTGACACATTCCGTCTCCTTTTCGACACTGCGATGGGCCGAACACAAGGTGAGTTGGAAGTCGATCGAGGACCACGGCATGTCGCGCGGTTTCGTCGTGAGCGGATTGATCGCGATGGTGATCGCCGGCTTCGTCCTCGTCGAAGTCGTGAGGCGTCCTCGTGTGAAAGAATTGCCCGCCGCACCAGCCGTGACAGCGAATGCCAGGCCGGCCCTTCCTGCCGATCCGCGCGAGGCCGACTACGTCGGCAGCGAAACCTGCGCAAAGTGTCACGGTGCGATCGCCGAGTCCTACCGCCGGCACCCGATGTCGAATTCAACGCAGGACCACGACGAGTGGCGACCTGATCGGTCAGGAGTCATCGGGCAATTCACCTTGGATGCAACGTTTGTTTCGGAGCGAACGCCGACGGGCGTCGTGCATCGCGAGCGATTCGAGGCGGCGAGCGGTTCGGTTCTCGCCGAACGCGTGGTCCCGATGCACTACGTTCTCGGTTCGGGCACGCACGGCTGTTCGTTCGTTTCGGATCGCGACGGGTTGTTGTTCATGTCCCCCGTGTCGTGGTACGCCAACGGCGACCGCTGGGACATTTCGCCGGGTAACAGGCCGCAGTCGCAATCCCGTTTCGAGCGGCGCGTCATCGGGCAGTGCTTGTTCTGCCACGCCGGTCGAGCCATTCCGGCGGCGCGCGAAACGCCGAATAATTATCGGCAACCGGTCGTGCAGGAGCTGGCGATCGGTTGTGAGCGTTGTCACGGTCCGGGCCGCGAGCACGTGGAACTGTTCGAGTCCGATCACGATGCGAAAGGCGACAACCCGAGAATCGTCAACCCCGCCAAGCTCGATCCGCAGCGCAAGGGGCATGTGTGCTACCAATGTCACCTGTCGGGAGTCAACACGATCGTGCGACTCGATCGTCAGTTTCGCGACTTTCAGCCCGGACAACTTTTGGACGACGTGTGGGTCGTGCTCGTCAACGACGACACCGTCAGCGGGCAGATGCGCACGAAGTCGGTGAGTCAGGTCGAGCAGATGCGATCCAGTCGCTGCTACGTCGGCGGCCGGGGCGAGCTGTCGTGCGTCTCGTGCCACGATCCGCATCGCGTGCCGAAGCCTGACGAGGTCGTGGAGCATTATCGCCGACGATGTCACAACTGCCACGCCGACCGAGGCTGCTCCGTGCCGCTGCCGGATCGTGAAGCCGCGCCGCAGCGAAACTCGTGCATCGGCTGTCACATGCCACGGCTGGATACGAGGGAGATCGCGCACACCGCGCTCACCGACCATCGCATTCTGCGCCGGCCCGAGACCGACGTCGCGCAGCCAACGGCCGCTGCGGCGGATCCCATCCGGTTATTCGACGGAGCCGACCGGCGGTTGCCGGAGTGGGAAGCGCGGCGCGCCCGCGGAATCGGGTTGATGAGCCTCGCAAACGAACGGCAGTCGGCGGCGATGCTGTCAGAGGCCGGACGGCTGCTCGAAACGTCCCTCAGTGTCCGACCGGATGACGTCGAATCGCTGCTCTGGCTCGCCATGCAATCGTTCACCGAGCAGTCGTTGCCTCGCGCCCGGCAGCGTCTCGAGTCGCTGTTGCAGTTCCAACCCGATCACGAAGAGGCGCTGGCCCTGCTGGGCTTGGTCTGTTATCGCACCGGAGATTACGCGGCCGGATTGCCGGCGTACGACCGCCTGAGACGCCTCGATCCCTGGCGGTCCGACGTCCTCGTGCGACAGGCCGAAATGCGATCCGCTTTCGGCGACCTGGCCGGAGCGGTCGAGGCGCTTCAGAAGTGCGTCGAACTGAACCCCGGTGATTTCGAATCGCGGCTCACGCTGGCCGACTACCTGTATCGACACGGCCAGGCGGATGAGAGTCGTCGGCAACGAGAGATTGCCCGGGCGATCCAAAAACTTCAGGCGGCTTCACGTGCGGATCGCTGACGCGAGTTCCACCGTCGCGACGACGCTCGAAAACGGCGCATCACTGCGGCTCAGGGCTTGCAGCACCTTGGCGAGCGTGAGCACGGCGTCGCAGTTGGGGTAGGGATCGGCAAACCACACGCGGCCGGAATCACCACCGGCGACGAGCGCCGAGGTGGTGCGCATCTCGATCGACACGGCTGCCAGCACGCCTCCCGCGGCCGATTCATCGACGAGTCCGCGCCCCGGCCGTTGCTCGAGTTCGTTCGCCGCCAGGACGGCGGCGAGACGGCGCGAGGCGATCGGGTTCCCCTGCTCGTCGAACCACGAACAGCGTTGGCCGTCGTCGTCGATCAGCACTCCGAAGTCGCTACCGTTCGACCTCACCGATTCCGCGACGCGCCGGCAGTCGGCATCGTCGATGTTTGTCACGTCGCGAGCGCGCATGGGGATCTCCAACGGCACGCGACGGCAGGCAAGCTTATCGAAGAGTTGATCCAGCACGCGACGCAGTGGCAGGCTGGCACAACCGAGGCTGATCCGCAGTGGGCGCAGAGCATGAAAGTGCTTCCACAACCCGGCGACGTACGGCACGGCGGCGAGGAACATCCGTTGCGAACCGGGGTGCCGGCCCGGCCGCGCGACACCGCGCCGGAATCGCATTTCGATTTCGTTCAGGCCGTGGCCGCGTGACATCGGCTGGGCGGAGGCTCCGACAAAATCGAGTCCGCTCCATGCGGGATCGCATCCCGACCCGGTGACATGAACGCCGCCATCGGCTCGCAGGTGATCGATCGTGAACCAGAGCATCGGCCGCGTCGCCAGCCCGACATCGATCACGTGGCACCCCATCCGCCGCAGAGCGCTCGCGACGCCCGTGACAAGATCCAGCGCGGCCGGCCGCTCATCGTGACCGACAACGACTGTCGGGCCCAATCGCCGAGCGCCCGTCGATCGCTTCGCAGTCGCTTGCCGGGGGTCGAGCGCCAGCGAGACCCCCGCTGCCGGGTCGCAGGGTTGATCTGGTTGGGGGCTCTCTTCGTTCGATTTCAGCCACCCGGGACGTTCCCACAGCAGTGCCGCGAACGCGGCGGCCATGTCCGACGCCACGCCACGTGTCAACTCGTTCAGGTAGATGCCGCGCACGCCTTCGTCCGTGAACAGCGACTCGCGCTCGACTCGTCGTTCGGTCGCCTGCAGCAGTTCGACCACGCCGCGCGTGGTGCCGCCGGTGTCGTGTCGATGCGAACATTCGCGGCATGCCGGGTAGCACGCCGCCAACCGCGCAATGTGCAATGACCGCGAGATCGTGTGCTTCTCGCCCGGGCATTGAAATTCCGTGAGCGTTTCGGCAGTCATGTCGTCGAATCCCTGACGTGGATCAGGCGTCCCGCCTGATCAAGGGCGGGACTCTACGCCAGAGGTTGAAATCAGACAAGCCGAGCGCGTGCCAGTTCCGGCCGACACATTCGACGACGTCACGAATTGTGACATCGACGTGCGTTCGCAGGTGCCGGGCTGTTCGCACGTCGGCTGGCCGGTTACAGTGGCTGGCCGGACGATGGTCAACTTCGATCACCGCGCGTGAGGTGTTGGGTCATGAGCGGACTCTCGACTTCCGGCTGCTCCTGCGGGCATGTCGCTCGGCGCACGTTTCTGGCGGATGTCGGCCTGGGGTTCACCGGGTTGGCGCTGGGGGCCATGCTGCATCGCGACGGCGTCGTTCGAGCCGAGGCTCCCGCGTCGGAGGCCGCCGCATCCGCTCCCGACGGCCGGGCCATGTTCGCGCCCCGCGCGAAATCGGTCATCTGGATTTTTCTCTCCGGCGGCTACAGCCACCTCGAAACGTTTGACCCCAAGCCGGCCCTCAATCAGTACGCGGGCAAGACGTTCGACGAGACGACGCTGCCGAACCCGCTCAAGTCGCCGCTGCATGACCAGCGGTCGCGATCGGTGGTCGCCGAAAGCATCAACGTGCGTGACAAGTATCCCATCATCTACCCGCTTCAAGTCGGCTGGTCCAGGCACGGCGCGGTGGGAGCCGACGTGAGCGACTGGCTGCCGCATCTGGCCACCTGCGTCGATGACATTTCGATCGTGCGGTCGATGTACACCACGGACAACGATCACGCGGCCGAAAATCAGATGCACACGGGTCGGCATCGGCTGGACGAGATTCAACCGAGCATCGGTTCGTGGACGCACTACGGTTTGGGCAGTCTGAACGACAACCTGCCGAGCTTCGTCGTGCTCGGCGGACCCACGCGCGCCGACACGCGCACGTCGATTGGTTCGTATTACCTTGGGCCGCAACACGCGGGCGTTCCTCTTTCGCTCGATCCAACCAATCCGCTGCCGTTCGGCCGCCGCAGCCCCGACGTATTGCCCGACGAGCAGCAACGCGAGTACGAGCTGATCGGAACGCTCAACCGGTTGACCGCGGTTGAGTATCCCGCCGACGAATCCCTCCGCGCCCGCATCCGATCGTACGAGCTGGCCTTTCGCATGCAGATGTCGGTCCCCGAGGCTCTTGACTTGTCCGCCGAAACGGCCGACACGCAAAAGCTGTACGGCCTCGATCAGGTACCGACGAAGATTGCGGGCCAGCGGTGTCTGGTCGCGCGGCGCCTGGTCGAACGCGGCGTGCGATTTGTTCAACTCTACCCGACGCCGTACGGCGTGTGGGATTCGCATCAGAAACTGAAGGAGAACCATGCGAAGCAGTGCGCGATCGTGGACCAGCCCGTCGCCGGGTTGCTCAAGGATTTGAATCGTCGCGGCTTGCTGGACGACGTGCTGGTCGTGTTCTGCACCGAGTTCGGCCGCACGCCGGGGTTGGAACAGCGGAACGGAGGCAAGGATGGGCGCGATCATCATCCGCACGGCTTCACCGTTTGGCTGGCGGGAGCTGGCGTGAAGCGGGGTTGTGTCTACGGAGCCACCGACGAGCTGGGCTTTCACGCGCGCGAGCCGGGTCACTACGTGACCGATCTCCACGCCACCGTGCTGCACCTGCTGGGCCTCGATCCGCAACGTCTCGACATCCCCGGCCGCAAGCGATTGGATGTGGACCGAGGCCGGCCGATCGCGGGAATTCTGGCGTGAGTCCGGACCGTCGGCGGTGTGCCGGCGACGAATACTCGGCCACAACGGCCGAGGCAACTTGCAAGGAGAACTCATGACGACGACAACCACTCTCTGCCTGCGACGCGATCCCGCCGAGGTCACCCCGTGGGCCGAGACGTGCGGCCAGATCCGCTGCCTGATCGAGGAGAAAGACGGCGCCGCCGGCGAAGTGCATCACGTCCAGATTCACGACGCCAAGCTGCACTACCACGCGCGGACCGACGAGTTCTACTACATCATCTCAGGCCGCGGCAAAATGATTCTCGACGACGATGAGATCGAGGTGCAGGAGGGCGTGGTCGTGTACATTCCCCGCGGCGTGAAGCACAAGGCGGTCGGCAATCTGACCGTACTGACGATTTGCATTCCTCGCGGCGTGTTGGATGACGTGCATGAAGTGGAATGACTCTTCCAACAGAGCAGCCTCGACGCCATCGTTTCAAAATGGACGTCGAGGCTGATGCTTGAGAGTTGCCGAAGGTGGGAGTCGAACCCACACGCCCGTTAAAGGCGGCGGATTTTGAATCCGCTGCGTCTGCCATTCCGCCACTTCGGCTGATCGTGATGCCAGTCTCTCGCGGGTGGCCGGGGTCGAGAAGCGAACCCGCGGTGCCACGATTTGGCTGACTGATCGGGCGAGATTCTAACGGTGAACTCGAAACTTGTACATCGTCACTTTTCGATCCGCAGGATGCGATGGTTCGAGCTGTCGGTGATGTACAACGTGCCGTCAGAATGGACAAACACACCATGCGGCTGGTTCATCTCAATTTGCAGCGGATCGCCGCCGATGCCCGCGGTCCCTTTCTTGCCGATGCCGGTCACGCGGTCAATCTTTCCCGTCGCTGGGCTGTATCGACGGACGACGTGGTTCTCGGTGTCAGCGATCAGCACCGTGCCGTCATGGTCGATGCAAAGATGCTTCGGTCCATTGAGCGTCGCCTGCCTGGCATCGCCGCCGTTGCCGGAGAGACCAGCCTTGCCGGTGCCGACCACGGTGCGAATCGTTCCGTCGGGCGAGACGACTCGGAGCGCGTGACCGCCTCGTTCCAGAACGTACACGTTGCCTGCTTTGTCCACGGCGACAGCGCGAGGATCGACAAGCGGGCTGTTCGTCGCGACCGATCCATCCGTCGGCACGCCCTTTTGCCCGTTGCCGGCCACGGTGCTCACGATGCCTGTTTTCAGATCGACCGCGCGGATGCGGCGGTTGTCGAGGTCAGCGAGATACAGCTTCGTCGCGTCGGGGTTGAGCGACACGCAGTAGATGCCACCAAATTCCGCCTTCACGGCCGGTCCTCCGTCGCCGCTGAAACCCTTCGTTCCGGTTCCGGCCACCGTCGCGATTTTGCCAGACTGCGGGTCGATGCGTCGCACGCAGTTGTTCCACGTGTCGGCCACAAAAACTCCGCCGTCGGGGGCGATGGCGAGGTTGTGCATTCCGTTGAAGGTCGCCTTCGCTGCGGGGCCGCCGTCGCCGCTGAGGCCCTTCTCGCCCGTCCCTGCCAGCGTGGTGACGATGCCTTGCTTGTTGATCCGCCGCACGCGGTGACCGGTCAGCTCGACGAAGATCAGATTGCCGTCGCGGTCGAACTCAACGCCAAACGGACTGTCGAGCTTGGCCTGCGTGGCCTGTGATCCATCTCCTCCCGTGCCGCCACCAGCGACGAGCACGATCTTGGCCGCGTGGGCCGGAGACGTGAACCACGAGGCGAGCAGCAATGCGAGGCACGGAACGATTGGCTGGCGTGGCATGATGTCTCCGGTGAGTGATCGCTTTCGTAACTCCCCTCTCCCGACTGGCGGAGAGGGGTTTGGAGTTAGGGGGCCGCACCACACCGATCGTCACAACCGCATCGGCCGTGGCACCGGCGTCCCGCCGGTGGTTGAACTGTTCTCGGGTTAATGACACCGGCGGGACGCCGGTGCCACGGTCAACTGGCTTCACGACGGCTTGGTGTAGTGCCCGCTCTTACCTCCCGACTTTTCGAGCAGCTCGATCGGGCCGATTGTGATGCCGCGGTCCACGGCTTTGCACATGTCGTAGATTGTGAGGGCGGCGATGCTGACCGCCGTCATCGCTTCCATCTCGACACCGGTTTTGGCTTCGATTTTGACGACCGATTCGATCCGCACGGCGCGATCGCTGATCGGCTGGAAACGAAGTTCGACGCTGTCCAGGCCGAGCGAGTGGCAGAGCGGGATCAGTTCCGGTGTACACTTCGCCGCCATGATTCCGGCCAGTCTCGCGACCTCGAACACGTCTCCCTTCGAGACCTTGCGATCCAGAATCAGCCGCAGCGTTTCCGGGCGCATCGTGACCACGCCGGCCGCGCGAGCCATCCGCGACGTCACCGGCTTGTCCCCCACGTCCACCATCCGGCTCGCACCAGTCTCGTCAAAATGTGTCAGTTCCGACATGCGGTCACTTTCACCTGCGACACACGGGCGGACAAGCCGTCCGTGGCACCCTTGTTTCGGTCTTCAATCCTCGATCTTCCATCCTCGTCGTCACCCGTGTTCGTGCAACGCCTCGTGTTCTTTCTCGTCGTGCGGCCTCGTGTCGCGACCGCGTCCGGACGTGAGTTCGATCCGATCGACAAACTTCACGTTGGCGCAATCGTCGAGTTCGTCGGTGTGGCAGGCCGCCGGGTTCTTGATCAGGAACCGAATCGGGCCACCGTTGCTCGGCGGAAGCGGGCCGCCATCGAGCGTGTAGACGACGATCCCTTCGTCGCGAACGGCCGACAGCGGCACACTGGCCGCAAAGTTGTCCGCCGTCGCGTGCAGCGTGAGGTAGCTCGCCGTGGACTTCGGCCGCACGCGGTCGAGAATCGAGTTCAAGGTGACACCGTCTCCTTTCCGCTTCGGATGGAAACGGCTCACGTCGCGGACCTGGTCGCGGTCGGCGAACGATTTCAAATCTTGAAAGGTCAGGTCGAGCGGCTGTTCGACTTCGCCGTCGATTCGCAGGATGGCGGTCACGCGGTCGGTCTCCGATGGAAAGTTCAACGCGATTCTACACGACTCGACATGCCAGCCCAAGCCACTGCGGGGGACGATTGTGTTGGCCACGGCCAACGGCTACGCTGAAACCAATGAAGACGCAGGCACACGGAATGTGCCTGCTACTTTTGCTTCGGCTTGGCAGACTGTGCAGGAGGGCACCACCGTGAAGTGGCATTCGACGACGATCCTGAGCGTGCGGCGCGGCAAGGACGTGGCGCTCGGCGGAGACGGGCAGGTCACGCTCGGCAACACGATCATGAAAGCGGACACGCGAAAAATCCGCTGGATGCTCGACAACAAGGTGCTCGTGGGCTTCGCCGGTTCGACCGCCGACGCGTTCGCGTTGCTGGAGCGGTTCGAGGCCAAGGCGAAAAACTTTCCTGGCAACATTCCAAAGGCATGTACTGAGCTGGCTCGCGACTGGCGGACCGACCGCGTGCTGCGGCGGCTGGAAGCGTTGATGATCGTCGTCAGCGAAGAGCACAGCCTGCTGCTGACCGGTCAGGGAGACGTGATCCAGCCCAGCGACGGCATTCTCGGGATCGGATCGGGCGGAGCCTACGCGACCGCGGCGGCCCGGGCATTGCTCCGCGAGACCAAACTCTCGCCGTCCGAGATCGTCCGCAAGTCGCTCGAGATCGCCGCCGAACTCGACATCTACACGAACAAGGAGATCGTCGTGGAGGAATTTCCGTGCAAGAAATGACGCCGCGGGAGATCGTGGCCTTGCTGGATCAGCATATCGTCGGCCAGGCGGACGCGAAGCGGGCGGTCGCGATCGCCATTCGCAATCGCTGGCGGAGGCAGCAGCTTCCCGAAGAGATTCGCCGCGAGGTGACGCCGAAAAACATCATCATGATCGGTCCGACCGGCGTCGGCAAAACGGAGATCACGCGGCGGCTGGCCAAAATCATCGCCGCTCCGTTCATCAAAGTCGAAGCGACCAAATACACCGAAGTCGGTTACCACGGCCGCGATGTCGAGAGCATGGCCCGCGACCTCGTCGAATCCGCCGTCACGCTGGTCAAAGCGACGAAGCGCGGCATTGTGCAAGCCGATGCCGAGAGTCGCGTCGAGGAACGCCTGCTCGACTTGCTTGGCACGTCCAAGCCGGAATGGAACGAGTCGCAGGACGAGGAGGAATCTCGCAAGGCCGAGAAGCGGTTTGAGCGCACACGCAACAAGCTGCGGCAAATGCTAAAGAACCGTGAACTGGAAGACCGGCAGATCGAACTCAACGTCGAACAGCGCATGGTCCCGGTTCAGGTGTTCTCGAACATGGGCATGGAACAGATGGACGTCGATTTTCAAAACATGTTCGAGAAGTTCTTGCCGCGCCAGAACCGGCAGCGGCAGCTCAAAGTCAGTGAGGCTCGCAAGGTGCTGGTCGAGCAGGAAATCGACGCCATGATGGACAAGGAAGCGATCCACGAAGAGGCAGTGCGGATGGCAGAGGAAACCGGGATCATTTTCATCGACGAACTGGACAAAATTTGCGGACCCGAAAGCAGCGGGCACGGCCCGGACGTCAGCCGGCAGGGGGTGCAGCGCGACCTGTTGCCGGTCGTCGAGGGAACCACGGTGCAAACGCGGTACGGCCCGATGCGGACGGACCACGTGCTGTTCATCGCCGCCGGAGCGTTCCACAGTTCCAAGCCGTCGGACCTGATGCCCGAGTTGCAGGGGCGGTTCCCGATCCGCGTCGAGTTGCAGGACCTGACGCGCGACGACTACCTGCGGATTCTCACCGAACCGACGAGTTCGCTCACCAAGCAATACCAGCAGTTGCTGGCGACCGATGGCGTGAAGATCGAATTCACCCGCGACGGCCTCGAAGCGGTGGCCGACATCGCGTGGCAGGTGAATCAGGCCACGCAAAACATCGGTGCCCGGCGGCTGCACACGATTGCCGAGCGGTTGCTGGAGCAGGTGAGCTTCGACGCACCCTCACCCAAGCTCGGCAAGATCACAATCAACGCCGCGTATGTGCGCGAGAAGCTCGACAAGATCACGAAGGATGAAGATCTCAGCCGATTCATCCTCTGACGGACCGCTCGTTCACGACTGCTCGTCGATCAGTTGCTGACACCGATCGCAGAATTCGCCCCAGCCACCGGTCCACGCTTTGAAAATGAACACGGCTTCGAGCCAGCCGTAGAATCCGAGGCAGATGATCCCGGCGAGGCGAATCAGAAGCTGCCGCGTCGGATCAGGATCGTGAAGCAGCCACGTCAGCCAGCAACCCACGCCCAGCCCGCCGCCGGCAACGATCGAGAACAGCGGCGGAAAGGCCTTGACCGCTCGGAAGAATCCGCGGAACACGGGCCGCGTCAATCTTTGCGTCAGCCAGTTTACGAATCGTCCGATGAGAAAGTACATCGGCTTCTGACCGATCACGCGTCTGAAACCTGCCGACGAATTACCAGGCGGATCTCGAAATCAAGCACCGGGACCGGCAACTGCCCAGGCGTATTCGTTGAGGCCCAACGCCAGCATCACAATGCCCACGATGAGGGCAGCGATCGAAACGAACAGCAGGCTGACATAGACGTCCGGCGGTGCCGTGGGTCCTTTGGGTCCCTTTTTCCTCGGACTAGAGCTTCGTGGTGACATTGTCGCCTCGTTGAATGATGCCGTTTTTGTTTTTGTGCACAACCTCGCACACCGCCTTGTCGGGCCAGGTTTCAACAACGCGGATGCGGCCGAGGTACTTTTCGCCGCGAACAACATCGAGATGGTGACCCTTGGTCAAGCCGTCGTCGCTGCCGATCGAGATCTCGACGAATTCGGCGTTCCCCGCGACCTTGGAGCGGCGTGTTTCCATCACCTTTCCCTCGACCGGTTCGGGGGGCGGGACCGCGGCCTGGGGCGTTCCCTTGACGTCGGCGTTCGCGAGCAGACTTTTGGCCGCACTCAAGTCCTTCTCCAACTGCACCACCTTGCGCTGCGACTTGTCGAGGTCGACTTTCAGTTTTTGAGTTTCATCCTCCAGCCGCGTCTTCGCGGCGGTCTCTTCGTCTCGCGACTTGAGCAGCTTTGTGTTGACTTCGCGAAGCGCGAGCGATTCCTCCTTGCGGGCCTTGGCCTCGTCGTCCGCAATCTTGGCCTGTTCCTTCGCGGCCGCCGCTTCGACTGCGAGTTGCTTGTTCTTGGCCGTCAGATCGGTGACGTCATTCGTCAGGTTGGTGACCTTTCCATTGGCGGCATCGCGTTCCGCCTTGATTTGATTCATCTCGGCCTGCCGCTCGTTGCGCTCCTTTGTTGTCCCTTCTTCCAGCTCTTTCAATTGCCCCTCAACTTTTTTGGTGGCGGCAACCTGAGACTCGTGCGCCTTTTTCCAGTTCGTCTGAGCCGTGTAGACAGCTCCGGCGAAAGCCATCAAGAAGATGCTCAACAGCACTTGGATGACTACCAGAATCTTGCCGACGAATGACATCGCTCGGACTCCTCGTTTCGGTTCGGTTCGGGGTGACTATTTTTTTGCGGCTGGGGCGGGACTCGGATCGTAGTCCAACCGGGCTCCGTCGGACTCCAGCAATTCCTTGCGAAGTTCCACGTCGGCCAAGACCGCTTTGGCCTGGTTGACGAGGTCCTCCAGACGTTTTTGTTCCTTCAAGGCGGTCGACTTCTGTGTGCGAAGCACGTCGAGCTGGTTCCGCAACTGAATCAATTCGTCGCGCCGCAATGCAGCCACCTGGCGTATGGCCTTCGCTTCTTCCGATTTCGTGACGGCCTTTTTTGACTCCTCGATCGCCTGCAGATGGAGTTCCTTAAGCTGCTGGATGAGGACTTGAAACCGTTTCTCAAACGCCGCGACATCGGTGGCGATGGCAGGCTGTTCACGAGCCTGTCGCTTGACAACTTCTTCGGTTTCCTTCGCAATCGCTTCGGATTCCGCCTTTCGAACGTCGATCAATTTCCGTTGGGCCTTAACAACAACCTCCGGCAAGCTCTTTCCAGTGGCCACCTGCTCTGGCGGTTGCTTGCGATGATCCTTCACATCCCAGCCCGATTCCTTGCCGCGATACTCGAACGAGAGACTGTGATCTCTCGCCAAAGCATCGACCTTCAAGTCCCAATTTGGTCCGCCTAACACCGTGACCATCGCGAACCCCATGAACGCGAGGGACGCGGAGAAGACAAACACGGCGAGAACTTTGCTGAATCTGGTCATGGTAACGATCGGACGGAGAAATCAGTGGTCCGTTGATTGAGGTTGATGGCGACGTGGAGAGTCGGTGCCTGGCCCCAACGCATGCGAGATTATACGAGTCGAAAAAAGTGCCAGTCAAACAGAAAATGACGGACGCAGCGATTCCACCACGAACCGAGATCGCGGTGCCGGTCGCGACGCGAAGAGATCGGATTCATTGACTATCGACATTCGTGCCTGGCCCCGTCGGAGGACGCAGGCCCATTTCACCCACTGTGACGCGACCGCGGTGCGTGAATGCGGACGATTCCACGGAATCCGTCCCCAGTCGTCAACGCCATCCTTCACCCACTCGGTACGACCGGCGGCACCCGCGCAACTGGAACCGGTAGTCAGCCTTTGATCACGCCGATCGGTCGCATGCGGGCGACCTTTTTCGACAGGCCGGCCTGGTGGACGACCTCAACCACGAGGTCCACGTCTTTGTAGGCATCCGGTTGTTCCTCGGCCAGCCCCTTCCAGCTCTGGGCGCGAGCGATCACGCCGCGCGAGGCCAGTTCCTTGTCGATGCGGCGTCCCTGCGCATGCTTCACGGCGGCCGTGCGGCTCATCGCGCGACCGGCTCCGTGACACGTGGTGCCAAACGTCTGCTGCATGCTCCCCGGCTGACCGGCCAGCACCCAGCTTGCCCGTCCCATGTCGCCGGGGATCAAGACCGGCTGGCCGATCGCGGCGTACAGCGGCGGAATTTCCGGATGCCCCGGCGGGAATGCGCGCGTGGCTCCCTTGCGATGCACCCAGACCTTCTTCGATTCGCCCGTGTCACCGATCGCATGCTCTTCGAACTTGGCGATGTTGTGGGCGACGTCGTAGATCAGGTTCATCTGCAGGTCCTGCCACGAGCGACCGAAGACCTGCGCGAACGTCTCGCGAGCCTGCCACATCAAGAGCTGGCGATTGCACCACGCGTAGTTCGCGGCGGCGCGCATGGCTCCAAGGTAATGCTGTCCCTCCGGGCTGTGGATCGGAGCGCACGCGAGCTGCCGATCGGGAAGCTCGATGCCATACCGTTCCGGCACGCCGCGAAGTTGCCGCAGCGCGTCATCGCACACCTGATATCCCAGCCCGCGCGATCCCGAATGGATCATGACGCAGACCATCCCCGGAGCCAGACCCATCACCCCCGCCGCCTCGTCGTCGAACACCTGATCGACGACCTGCACCTCCATGAAATGATTGCCCGAACCAAGCGTGCCGCATTGGTCGTTGCCGCGCTCCAGCGCCCGTTCGCTGACGTTGTCGGGATCGGCTCCGTCGAGGCACCCGTGGGCCTCGGTGAATTCGATGTCCCGTGCGTCCGCGAGGTCCCGGTCGAGCAGGAACCGCGGTCCCATCGCCATCAGCTTGCGCAGTTCCTTCGGCGAGAACTTGTACTTGCCGCCGCGACCGACCCCCGTCGGCACGTTGCGGAACAGTTGATCGACCAGCCGCTGCAAGTGCGGTCGCACGTCGTTCTCGAACAGGCTCGACCGCACCAACCGCACGCCGCAGTTGATGTCGTAGCCGACCCCGCCCGGAGAAATCACGCCCCCGTCCGCCGGGTCCGTCGCGCAGACGCCGCCAATCGAGAACCCGTACCCCCAGTGAATGTCCGGCATCGCCAGACTGGCGTACTGGATGCCCGGCAACGTCGCCACGTTCGCGACCTGCTCGGGAGCCTGATCCGACTTGAGCTGCTCGATCATCTCGGCGCTCGTGTAGATCAGCCCGTCCACGCGCATCCCTGCCTTGTACGACTTCGGAATGCGCCAGCAGCAGTCGTTGACCTGAATCAGCGGACCATCAAAGCCCTTCTTGTTTGACATGACGAGACCTCATTTTGGAAGAGTGAAGTACGATGAGTGAAGAGTGAAACAAAAGTGCGAACAGTCGATCGCATCAATTTCACTCTTCTCACTTCACTCTTCACTCTTTTCAAATATCCACGATTACCTCCGCCAGCCACCCGTCCGCCGTCTGTTCGACCTTCAGCCCGTGGTACGTGATCGCCTTCACCTCGTGACCCAACTGATGCCGGGATCGGTCCAAAGGTTCGCCCTGGCACGTCGCGACGAGTCCGGAATCGTTCACGGTCACGTCGAACCGGGCCAGCACGAGGTGTTCCGACTCGAACTTGAACAGCACTTCGCTCAGCCAGTCGAACAACAGGTACTCCGGGTCCGCACCGTCGATCTTGATCTCCACCGTCCGCGACGGTTGCACGGCAGCGAGGTTTTCCACGATCATGCCAACCAACCCGGCGGCCGCTTCGGCGAAGAGTTCATTCAACGTCGAAGCAGTCACGCGCAAACCAAGGTCGGCGGTGTGTTCGAAGAATTCGTACATATTCTGATTCTACTCCCTCTCCCCTCCGGGGGAGAGGGTTGGCGTGAGGGGGCGGCTTGTCGTTTGACCGTGGCACGTTTGCCGTGGCACCGGCGTCTCGCCGGTGTCGTGTGCGAGTGAACCGTTCCAACACGGGCGGGACGCCGGTGCCACGCGCGATCCGGTTGTGACGATCGGTGTGGCACACCCCCTCACCCCTAACCCCTCTCACCCGGTGGAGAGAGGGGAGTTTGTTCGTGGAGAATTGATGTCTGTCGAAAAACAATCATCCTCGCCGCTCTCCGGCCGTGCGCTGCTCGTCGCCGCCGCCTTGCTGTGGAGCCTCAGCGGTGTGTTCGTGAAGTGCCCCCCTTTGGCTTCGCTGCCGCTGGCCGATCGCGGGCCGCTGATTGCCTGCTTTCGAGCCCTGGCGGCAGGCGTGTGCCTGCTCCCTTTCGTGACTTGGCGGCGCGTGCGGCTGACGCACGGCATGTGGCCGATGGTGATCTGCTTCGCGGCCATGAACCTGCTGTTTGTCACCGCCATGACCCGCACGTCCGCGGCAGCCGCCATCTTCCTGCAATACACGAGCACGCTCTGGGCGTTTGTGTTCGGGGTGATTTTCCTCCGCGAGCCGATTCGTCGCGAGAACCTGGTCACGTTGGCCTTCTGCCTCGCGGGAATCGGCTGGATCGTCGTCGATTCGTGGCACGGCGAACGATTCGTCGGCAACTTGATGGCGATCGGCAGCGGCATGGCGTACGGTGGCGTGGTCATCACGCTGCGGCATCTGCGCGAGGAAGATTCCGTCTGGCTGGTGGTCCTGAACCATCTGGTTAGCGGGGCGATCGTCGTGCCGTGGGTCGTTTGGCACGGCCTGGTCCCCACCGCCGAGCAGGCGGGGCTGATCGTGGCTCTGGGCGTGTTGCAGATGGGTCTGCCGTACATTCTGTTCGCGCGCGGAGTGCGCTCGATTTCCGCACAGGAAGCCAGCCTGACAACGCTCCTGGAGGCGATCTTGAACCCCGTGTGGGTCTGGCTGCTGTGGGGCGAAAACGTCCCGACCGCGACCTTGATCGGCGGCAGCTTGATCCTCGTGGGTCTCGTCTTGCGGTACGTTGCGTTCCGCCCGGCGGCCGATCAGAATGGCTCGCCATGACACGCCCGCCGAAAAACCATCGCCACGACCGACGAACGCCGCACGGATCGCGATCGGGGCCGCCGGGCAAACCGCGGCGCGATGCCGAACGGCTGCGGTTGCAGGATTTCGGAGGAGGCAGATTCGCGTTCGTATCGCCCGTGTGTGCGATCGACCGCCGCGAGGACATCGCCGAGGTCCGCGCGATGATCCGCGCCGAAGAATTCGACATCGCCAACGATGAACTGCTGTACCTCGTGTCCGATTGCCGGGGGTTCCTCGAAGCGTACAACCTGCTGGGCGAACTCGCGCTCGAAGACAACAACGTGAAACTCGCGAAGGGACATTTTGGCTTCGGGTACGAGACGGGTCTAAATCTGCTGTCGCCCGGATTCCGCGCGCAGTTGCCGGCGAATCTGGGCGACAACCTGCATTTCTTCGCCGCTGGTCGCGGTCTGGCCCGCTGCCTGATCGCGCTCGGGAACCGCCACGACGGCCGCGAGGTCTTGCAGCGACTGGCCAAGTTCGATCCGACCGACAAGCCGACGCAATCGCTGTTGGCACAGCTTCGCGATCAGCACTCGCCAGCCGGACGAGGAATCGCGTTGCCGGTGCTGAGCGACGACGAACTGGAGGCCGGATCGTCATGACGTCACCACTCCTCCGCATGACCGGCATCACGAAGCGATTCGGAGCCACGCAGGCGCTGCGGGGCGTGTCGCTCGACGTGTCGGCCGGCGAAGTGCTGGCGTTGATCGGCGAGAACGGGGCCGGCAAATCAACTTTGATGAAAGTGCTGAGCGGCGCTCACGCGCCGGATTCGGGGACGATGGAACTGGCCGGCCGATCGTACGCCCCGCGCGGTCCGCACGCCGCACGGCTGGCGGGCGTGTCGATGATCTACCAGGAACTCAATCTCGCTCCCGACCTGTCCGTCGAAGACAACATCATGCTCGGGCAGGAGCGGCATGCTCGCGGCTGGATTGACCATCGCCGACAGCGAACGGAAGTCCGCGAGGCGTTGTCCCTGCTGGGGCATCCCCACCTGAACCCGCGCACGCCGGTGCGCGAACTCTCCGTCGGCACACGGCAGCTTGTCGAAATCGCTCGGGCGCTGGTCGCGAAGTCAAAAGTGATCGTGTTCGACGAACCAACCAGTTCGCTGACTCGACACGACGTCACCCGGCTGTTCGATGTCATCCGCAAGTTGAAGCAGTCGGGGCTGGGGATCATCTACATCAGCCATTTCCTCGAAGAAGTGCGGGAGATCGCCGATCGGTTTCGCGTGCTGCGCGACGGCGAATCGGTCGGTGGCGGCGCGATGGCCGGCACGACCGAGGCGGAGATCGTTTCGCTGATGGTCGGTCGCAGCGTGAGCGACCTGTTCCCGTCGGTGCCGCATCAGCCGGGTGAACCGATTCTCTCGCTGGAGGGAGTCACCGGTCGACGCCTCCCAACCGACGTGACGTTTTCGCTGCGCCGCGGCGAAATCCTCGGCATCGCCGGGTTGGTGGGGGCGGGCCGCACCGAGTTGCTTCGCTGCCTGTTCGCGCTCGACCCGGTCCGCAGCGGGACGGTGAAGATCGCGACATACTCCCCCTTCTCCCCTTTGGGGAGAGAGGTCGGGGGTGAGGGGTCTGTCGCCAGGTCTGACTCGCGATCAACAACAACCACTGCTCCGCCCCATCACCCTAACCCTCTCCACAAAGGGGGGAGGGGACTCAGACGTTCGACGCGGCTCCGCATCCGTGCCGGGCTGGCGATGGTGTCCGAAGATCGCAAGGGTGAAGGTCTGTCGCAGACGCAATCGCTGGCGGACAACCTCACGCTCAGCCACCTGCGACTGTACTCGCGACTCGGTTGGCTCGACTTGTCGGCTCGGCATCGCGCCGTGACCGAGTGGCTGGGCCGGTTGCAGGTCAAGTTTCGTTCGGGCAGCCAGCCGATTCAGGAACTGTCGGGAGGCAATCAGCAGAAGGTCGCCCTCGCCCGCGTGCTGCATCAGGGGGCCGACGTGCTGCTGCTCGACGAACCGACTCGCGGGATCGATGTGGGAACGAAAGCAGAAATCTATCGACTGATGGGCGACCTCGCCGCGCAAGGCAAGGCCGTGTTGTTCGTCAGTTCGTATTTCACCGAACTTCTGGCCGTCTGCGACCGGATCGCGGTGATGTCTCGCGGTCAGCTCCGTGACATCCGGCCCACGGGCGACTGGTCCGAGGAGTCGATTCTCACGTGCTGCGTCGGGGCGGAAACCTGATTCGCGTTTCGCTGTCCTCACAAGGGAGACCATGATGAGTCAAGGCATGACCACCGACGCCCAGCCCACTTTGTACGAGCGCCTGGGAGGCGTGTACGCGATCGCGGCAGTGATCGATGATTTCATCAACCGCGTGATGGACGACCCACGGGTGAACGCGAACTCGAAAGTGGACGAGGCGCACCACCGCGTGTCGCGGGCTGGTTTCAAGTACCTGGTGACCGAAATGGTTTGCTGGGCGACCGGCGGCCCGCAGCGGTACACCGGTCGATCGATGTTCGATTCGCACGCACATCTCGAAATCACCGAGAGCGAGTGGCAAGCGTTTCTGGATGATCTGAATCAAACGTTCAATGCCTTCCAGGTTCCCGAGACCGAGCGCCGGGAATTGCTGGCGATCGTCGAGAGCACCAAGTCCGACATCGTGCTGCCGGCGAATCGGAACCGGTGAGGATTGGACTGGTGACCCCTCGTTCAGTTGCGGTCCGGCAGACGACCGAGGGACTTCTCGATCTCGTCTTCGGTCAGCTTGCCATCGGCGTCTCGGTCGAGGCGATCGAACGTGCGTCGCAGGATTTCTGGGACTTCGGTTCGCAGCAGCACACCGTCGTTGTTCGTGTCGAACCGTTTGACGATCTGCTTGGCGCGCGCAGCGGGAGACTCCGGGGCTTCGGGATCGGCGGCGGCCGCTGCGGCGTCGCGACGGGCCTGATCGATCGGGATGGCGATGTCGAAGTAGCCGATCAGCATTTCCTCCCAGGTTTGATCGCCCCAGCGCACGGTTTGCGTCGGATCGGGATTGCTGAGGTTGCGGTCGGAGTTGTCGTAGTGGGCGACGGCGTGGATGCGGGTTCCGGCCGGAAGCGGCTTGGGTTCGGCGAGGCGATACGACGTCTGCCAGTTGAAATCGTAACGCGGAATGTCGACCAGCGTTTCCTTCGTGCCGTCGGGCAGAAGCGCCTCGTAGAAGAACGACTTGCCGCGAAGGTGCATGTGTGGCATCAACCCGAGCAGCAGTGAATCGCCGAGCGGCCGGCGGGTGAAACCTTCTTCCCAATGGTTGTCGGCATTCGGCGGGATCCGGATGCGGACGTTGGCGGCGCTGGTCGTTCGCACTTCGTGAGTCAGGTCCTGCGGGTTCGCGAACACCAAGCCAAGTTTGCTCTGGTCGAACTGCTCGGAGCCGATCGGCGTGTAGTGAACCTGGAAAATCAACTGCGAACCGGCGGAAACTCGCTTGGCCATCCCGGCGGGAAACGGTTCGGCGCGCATGCCGGGAACGTAGCCGACCAGGAACCCCTGCACTCCTCCCTCGTCCGGCCCTTCGCGTCGTCCTCCCTGCCGGGCGAACGTCAGAATGTGATGCACGACGGCGCGGTTGCCCGGTTGGAGTTCGGCCGCGGCCAGCCACTTGTCTTCCGTGAACTTGGGATCGACGGTGAAGTACTGATAGCGGACTTCGCCAGTCGGCGGGACGCGGAACGGCTTGGACTGAACCGGAATCACGACATCCGGTTCACGCGGCAAGGTCCAGCCGGATGTGAATTGCCGCTGTGGCGGAGCCTGCTTCGGGTCGCCCTGCGGAGCGCCGGCCGCGACCCAATCGAAAATGAGCTGCTTCTCGTCGGCTGACAGCAGCCGCTCGTTTTTGAAATGCCCGTGCTTTGGGTCGGCATGCCAAGGCGGCATGCGCTGTTCGCGCACGACCTCGGCAATCATCTCGGCCCAGCCGGCCACTTCGTCGTACTCCGTGAGCGCGAACGGAGCGATGTCGCCGTCGCGATGGCATTCGACGCAGCGTTTTTGCAGGAGGCGCGCGATCTGATTGGAATACGTCACCGTCGCTTCCGGTTTGGGAGACTTCGCGCGGCCGATGTGGCAGCCGACGACTTCGGTGGTGGGTTGGCTCACCGGTTGTCCGGCCAGCAGTTCGTCGAGGGCGGCGGCGAGGTCCCGCCGCCTGGGCTGGTTGCGGATTGAACCGACTCCGTACTGATCGTCGATCCGGCCGTGGTATCGAACGATTCGGCCGGCGTCGAACACGAACACTTCCGGAGTCCGCTCCGCGCCGAACGCATCGGCGACTTTGTTACCGGGGTCCTTGAGCAAGGGAAAATCGATCTTGTGCAGCCGGGCATACGCCGCGAGTTCGGTGACGGAATCCTGCGAGTTCGAATTCACGCCGACGATCGCCACGCCGCGCGGTTCGTACTTCGCCGCCAGTTCAACCAAACGCGGACCGTACAACTTCGCCAGCGGGCACTCGGTGCCGAGAAAAGCCACGACGACGAACTTCGATTGTTTTGCGTCGTCGAACGACCAAGCCTTGCCGCGGAAGTCCTGGAGCGTGAACGTGTCCACCCGCCGACCAATGGCAGGAGCTTTCTCCGCCGCGTCGGCAACTCCGGCCACGCAGATCAATGCCAGACCCGCAAGAACCAGACGGAAACGGGAACAGGTCACAGGACTTCGCATCGTGTGTGGCTCCGGGAAGGAAACAGACGTCCGCGGGTTGTCGATGGACAGTATTACTGTCTTGCGGGGGGCGTGGTTTCGCCCACGGACGCTTGTTTCGCGGAGATGGCAGGTTGTGTCAAGCCAAGAGCGGCAATGAAGCACCCCCGAAGCACCCCGGCTGCTGACGAGCAGCCGGGGTGCTGCCGCGCCCGGTGTTCCGGTTCATGGCATGGCGGTTTTGATCACGGGGGGGCGCCTCCGTTCGGGCGTGGCGGGAACGAGGTCGACCAGTTGGTTGATGTAGCCGGGGCATTTTCGCAGTTCGAAGGCGTCATACAGTTCGCCGACGGCCGTGCGGGCTTCGTAGCGCAGCGTGCAGCCATCGACGTGGATGATCTGGTAGAGTTGCGTGTCTTCGGCGGATCGGACCATGAACGGTTTGCGGTTGATGGCGTACATTTTCGGGCCGCTCACCGAGACCACGTACACGGTGCCTGAACAGGGATCGACGGTGTTCCGCCCGGTCGAAACATTGACGATCGTGGGCGGAGCGGCGGACGGAGTCTGCAATCCGGTGCGGCCGTAGCTGTGGTCGTGACCGGTGAGCACGAGATCGACCTTGTACTTGTCGAACACGGGCTTCCAGGCGGCTCGCAGCGCGGGATTGTCGCGCACGGTGGCGGTCGAAAAGATCGGGTGGTGGAACGTACACACGACCCACGGCGACGTGTTCTCGGCCAGCAGCCGGTCCAGCCACGGGGTCTGCGCGTCGATTTGTTCGTTGCTGTTCAAACCGATGACCCGGACGTTCTGATAGACGAACGTGAAGCAGGTTTCCTCCAACCCCGGCGGGCCGTGTTCAGGGAGAGCGAACTGCGGCCGCCAGTGTTTGCTGAGGCGCCGACTTCTGCCGTCGGGCTGCCTGGCCATCTCGTGGTTGCCGGGAACGGGGACGGTGGGGATCATCGCGTTGAGCCAGCTCCCCGCGCCAAACCACTCACCCCACTCCGCGTCTTTCTCGGCGTTATTGATCAGGTCGCCCGCGTGAATCATGAACCGTGCCTTCGGCGCGTCGCTGTACGCTTCGCGGATAACGCGTGACCAGAGCGAACGAATGTCGTTCTGCGCGTCGCCAAAGTAGAGGAACGAGAACGGTTCGGGACGGGCGCTCGCGGTGGTGAAGTGAAACCACTCGCTCCAGTTGACGCCATCGCCGACTCGGTAGGCGTACTTGGTCGCGGGTCGCAGCGATTCAAACTGCACGGTGTGATAGTGGGCCTGGTTGATATCGCTTTCCAACGGTTGCGTTTTTGCGGCGACTTTCTGTCCTTTTTTGGAGAACTCCGCACCCGCTTCAGTTGGCGCGATTTCTGCGAGGGCTTTGGTCACGTCGGTGGAGGTCCGCCAGGTCACGGCCTGAGTCGTGGTGGGATCGCCGGTCCAAGTGAGGACGATGCGGTCCGGAAGCAGCCCCGGCTTGTAAACGTCGGCCGGCTTGACGGCCTTCGGAGTTTGATCGAGATCATCGTGCGCCTTAACCGGGAGGCTCAGCGGCATCCCAGCAATCCCAAGGATCAGCAACGAACGAATCCAGGTGTCTCTTCCGGTAAAGCCCATCATGTGTGGCTCCTGTCAGAACGGTTTGGAGTGAACGGCAGAGGTGGCAATTCAACATGTCTTTCCCATTCGATCAGCGGCACCGACCACGGCTTTGACCGCAACGGCTCCGTTTGCGGCCTGATCCAAGTTTTGAAATGGAAGCCGCGCGGTTCTTTGGCAAGGTCCACGGCGGGATCGATCAGGAGCTCAGGTTTTCGACCGTTGAGAGAGGTCAGCACCAGTGCTCGGACTTCGACGTCGCGACCGGTTCGCCTGCGATGGTCTTTGGCGAGAAAACGGGCGAGGTCCAGGATCATCTCCGGATCGCGTGCGAACTTTCCGACCTGGTCCATGTTGAGGATCGGGCGCAGGTTGGGGTGCCAGGTTTGGCTCGTTTCCGGGTCGGTGATGTAGTATCTCACGCCGGTGGTCTTGCCTCGCAACATCATCCGCCACGAAAACAGATGGCCGCGTTCGGTCCAACTCGTGTTGCCGGGGTACAGATGATGCCGAAACGGCCAGACGAGATGAAACAGGCAGTAGACTGCCAGCGTCACCACGCCGAACTTGGCACGTCGGGAGAGCAAACTCCAGGAAACATCGACGGGGCTCGTCGAGTTGGCGGACGCGGCAACAGCGGAGGGCGCGGGCTCACTGCCCGGCTGTGGGGCACCGGCGACCGGCTCGCGCAGCCATCGCAGACAACGCCGCGGCCAGTCCGGCTCGAAGAAGATCGTCGTCGCAAAGATCATGAACCACGGAAAAACGTGAATGCTGAACAGCAGCGAATTCATGACGTGGAAGAACACGCAGAGGGCGTACGCCACGCCGCGACTGCGGTTCCAGAGCAGCAGGGGCACGATCGTGAGGTCGAAAAACAATCCGCCCCAGACGAAGAACGTGACGGTTGATTGCTCGTGGAACAGCGGGCCGATGACGGGCCATCGCGCGTGCGCGGCGAGGTACTGCCGCATTGGTTCTCCCGCGAGCCAGTCGGCGTCCAGCTTGGCGACGCCTCCGAAAAAGTACGGCAGGGCGATGTGGAAACGGAGCAGCCAAAGCGTCCACGCCGGCGCGGTGCTCGAACGGATGTCGGGGCATCGCCGTGCATCGAGCGAGAAGCTGCGATGCGCGGGGAGCAGGGTCATGACCCAGCTCACGATCATCAGCAGGTAATAGTGATTCTGGTAGTTTGTCCGTTCGAGGAGGAAGAAATAAGTGAATCCCATCGCGAACAGCGTGCTCGCCATGCGGTATCGCAGACCCACTGCGATGCACAACGTCAATGCCAGCAACGCGACAAAATGCAGGTGCATCCCCACGCCGGGCCAGGGACGAACCCAATCGAACAGGTAGTACGTGAAATGAAACTTGGGCTGCACGTACAGATATCCGACTCGCCCTGAGAACAGGTACTCGCCAGCCCACGCCGTCATCATCAACCCGAAACCGATGCGAAAAATGCACAGGCTGGCGTTGTCCACCGGCGCGAAGAATCGGCTCCGCCAATCGCCACAGACCGGCATTGAGGAAAATCGATGACCCGCCGACTCGGCGGGCCGGCTGGCATAAGACACTTCTCTATTCACCGCCGATGGCTCAGCATTCACCGCCGATGGTTCAGCACTCTGGAGCATGTCACGTCATCCAAGCCAAGGTCATCCACGCGCATGAAACAGAGCTTGTGATTTTTTTCGGAGTGCGATCCGTTCGACAGACTTCCAAAGTCTTTGAGACTTCGGAAGTCTCGGCGTTCCCACAATCAGATTGAGAAATCAGGCTGTTTTGCTTGGGGAGGCAGTTTGAAACCCAAAGCGATGACCAGTCATCGCACTCCAAAAGCAAAGAAAACCACAGGCCCTCAGCCGTCATCCTCTTTGCCCGGATGCACATGTTTCTTCGCAGCGGCTTTTTTCGCCGCGGCCAACTGCTCGGGAGTCGGCTTTCCCAGTGCGATTTCGACGTTGTTGTCCTGTCCCGCAACGATGTCCACTTCCATCACAACGGTCGATTCAAGCAACAGACATTCGCAGGTGAATCCTTTCCGATTGTCACCCAGAGGCTCGATCACTTTGACGGAGTGCTTTCCGATAACGGCACCATCGTTGGTGTCGTACGTGGTGATCGTGAAGTTGCCGTCCTTGTCAGCCATGCCGATCCCCTGTTTTCCGACGGTGGCATTCTTGGTGACTTGCTTGGGTTCAAAAAAAACTGTGGCGAAAGGAACTGGCTTTCCTTCGCATAACACGCGGCCTCTAGTTTTGGCCACGCCGAATTTGGTCAAGCCGTCGTTGCGGCACCCGGTGAACAAGATTGAGATCCCTAGAACTAACGTCAGTAATCCGATCGTAGACCGATGATTCATGATGCCCTCACAATTGGTGAACGGTGTAAAAACATGGTTCGCTGCCCGATGCAACGAACCATCGTTGTGACGCGTTGACGTCCGGATTACCAACTCCCCAGGGGTTTGCCGTCTCTTACGGAGTGCATGTTGCAGTAGACGGTCATGGAGATGTTTTCGCTGAGGAAATGAACGGAACCATCGGCGAAGAGCATCATCGCGCCTCCGACATGGGCGCTGAAGGCGGCGTCATCGTCGATGCTGTACGCCATCCGATGCAGAGTCACACCATTGTTGATCGGGGCTGAATTCCGACCGTTGGTGCGCACCATCTCGTCGTCGCCGTTGGCCGCGTACAAGGTGGGCCAGTCCTGAGTCGAAACGGTTGCGGCACTCACCGTGGGATTGTTGTTCGTATTCACCTGGGCCGATTCAGTAACCATGATCGTGTTGGCAAGGCCATCCGTGACATCCGCGAACCGGCGGCCACCGGGAACCTCACAATTCTTGTGCATCATGCCGTCGTCTCCGTAGCAACTGCCACCCGCCCCCTTATAGTCAGTGGTTGGCCATCCAATCGCACGGACCGGAGTCGTGGCCAAGGCACCCGGACCTCCCGGCATGTTGAAAGTCGCCGGGACGATAATCGGAATGATCGACGACGGACACTTGAACATCGTGAGCGGCTTTTCGCATCCGGGAATTATGGCCCCGGTCGTGGGATTCCCTAACGAGTTCCAATACAACTCCGTGGCGCCAAAAACGCCCCACCACGGAGACGCGGCCAATTTGTCGTAAATGTTCGCCGAATCGGTGTACGGCAGAATTGACGCGGTCCAACTGAACCCGTCGTCGTCGAATGCGGTGTTGCCCGCCCACAACCCGTTGCACGTGTCACTGACAATCGCCATCGGCAATCGTTTGTAGCTGTCTTCGTAGTTGTGCAGAGCCAGTCCAATCTGCTTCAGATTGTTCTTGCATTGCGTTCGGCGAGCGGCTTCACGAGCTTGCTGTACGGCCGGAAGCAACAGCGAAACCAGAATGGCGATGATCGCGATGACAACGAGCAATTCAATCAATGTGAACCCGCGATGGCGATAACCAGAACGAAACATGCGATGTCCTCCTCGGGAAGCCTCGGGATTTGGGACCGACGAAATTCAATTTGTCCGCAGTCAGTAGTTTCCAAAAAGTCATGTCAGCGACGAGCACCGTGGCGACGTCCAATTCGAATGAGGGAGAGCGGGCGAGATTCTGACGGACGAGAGTGAAGCGGATGTGAAGCCTCCAAGAATCTTGGATGAATGTCAGGTCAGCGTGAGTCTCACCAAGAAGGCACAATCGATGGGTTAGAAAGCGATGCTCCGGCCGAGCGGGACACGTCGGAGAACCCGCATCACGCACGCTCGACCGAAGCTCGCACTCTCGCTGTCCGCCGCCAGGCGGTTAAAGTCTGAACTCCTTCCACGGCCCGGTGATGGCAAACGTGATCCCAGGCCTTTGCAGATTGACGAACAACCAGTTTCCGTCCGGGCTGAATGTGGCACCCGCCCACTCGGACCCGCGGAAGTCGCCTTTGAAGCCGTGCTTCTCGCCGCAGAGTTGCACATTGTTCCATGCCAGTTCACGGAGCGCACCATCGACCGCCAGCGCATGCAGCTTCTGCGGTTCGCGTTCGCCGTCTTCACAAAGGACCAAGCCGCCACGCGGACTGACCGTGATGTTGTCGGGACTGTCGAGTAACTCCGAGCTGGGTGATTCGAAGACCATCCGCAACCGTTCGGAGCGCGGATCGTACTGCCAGATTTGCCCCGCCCCCGCACGTCCACCGCTTGTGGAAACGAAATAGCAGACGTCGTTTCCCCACCAGCAGCCTTCGAGACGCGCAAACGCAGCCGCCCCTTGGGATTGACCTTGGCCAAAGACACCATCGCCATCTTTCGTGCCCGGCGTGTGCGCTCGATCCGGCTCTTCGATCGGCACCCACGTGACCGGGTAGTCGTGACCGGGAATCGCGAGCTTGATCAGGTCGGGCTTCCCCTCCACTTTCAACATTTCGAGGCGCCCGCCTGCGGCCAGTTGGCCCTGTTTCCTCGGCACGAATCGATAAAAACCCGATTGCTTGCGATCTTCGGTTTCGTAGACGATGCCGGTGTCCGGATCGACCGCCACCGCTTCGTGGACGAAGCGACCCATCTCGGTCATGGCGTGCGGTTTGACGGTCCCTGCCGCAGGCACCTCGAAGATGTAACCGTGGGCTTCGCCCAATTCGATGAGCTTGCCATCGACGGTGTCGCCTCCTTGCACGACAGTTTCTTCGCAGCTCAGCCATGTGCCCCACGGCGTTGGGCCTCCCGCACAGTTCTTGATCGTGCCGGCGAGGCTGCTCCAGGCTCGTCCCCACTTGCCGGCCGTCGCGTCGAACTGGATGTTTGTGCATCCGCCGGTCGCCAGCCGGTCGTAGACAATCGCCTCGGGACCGAAGGGCTTTCCGGATTTGCTGAGTTCGTGATTTCGACACAACGTCAGCAGGCCGTCCTGTTCCGCGATGACCGCCATCCCGTCGTGAGCGCCCGGAGTCGGCGTGCCGTCCGACAGCGGGTCTCCCGTCCAACCGAAGGAGAGGTATCGGAAGCCTTCCGGAAGCTGCAGCAGTTCCAAGCCGGTGGTTTCGTCCCGGACCGGTTGCATTCGCGTGCGATTCAGTTCCGGTGCCGCGTGCAGCAGCGACGAAAAGCAATCGGGCACCGCCCACGATCCGAGAACCGCCGCCGTCGCCGCGAGAAACGGACGCCGGCCCAATGTCTGTTGAGAAGCCTGATTCATGTCTGATCACTCCTTCGCGCGCGATGCGCTCGAAAAAAAACACGGGACGAGTACTGTCGAAGCTCAGCGGGCGAGATGGTGACGAAAGAGCGTGAAGCTCGTGTGAAGCGGCCGTGAATTCTGGACAAAGATGAGCCGCTCTTTCGGCTCCGGGAGTTGCGGCCCGTCGAGTCGCGACTTGGTCCGCCGTCCGATACGATGCCAACGAACAACGGCATCGCTTTGAAAGGTTCACCATGCGGCGAGTCCGAATCGAACCGGCGGCGGCTCAGGATTACCTGCGAATCGCGGCGCTCGACCGAATGGCGTGGCCGGTGGTTCCCAACACGTTCATTCCCGACGGCGAACACATCTGGCGCGTCTGGAGCGACACGGCCACGCTGCTGGTGGCGCGGCTGGATGCCGATCAGCCGCCGCTGCCGGAGTCGCACGATATCGCCGGCGCGCTCGTCATGTTTCCGACGCAGCACGGCGAATCATTCCTGCACAAGATCATGGTCCACCCCGACTGCCGCGGTGGCGGCATCGGGACGCAGCTCATGCAAGCCGCCCTTGATCGCGCGGACACGCCCGTGTTGCTGACGGTCGATCCAGCCAATGCTCGCGCGGTGGCGCTCTACCAAAAGATGGGTTTCACCGTCCGCGAGCACTTCCGCGGCTTCTACCGACCGCACGAGGATCGGTATCTGATGGTGCATCCCGGACGTAGCGGGAACCTCGTCACACGCTCGGAAGATTGCTAGTCTGATGCCGATGCGCTCGACGGAGCGGTCGCAATTTGGACCGGCTCCCACCATAATCTTCGTCTCACTCGCTGGCGGTTCGGACGCTGTTTCGGATCGGGCGAGAAGTTTGACCAAAGGATGACACCGATGAAAATCAGGTTGCTGGCTTTTTTCGTTCTGACCTCATCCGCCGTCGCGCAGGCGGCTCCGTTGGAGCTTCAAAAGGGAGACCACATTTGCATCGTCGGCAATACGCTGGCCGAGCGGATGCAGCATTACGGGTGGTTGGAGACGCTCATCCAAGCGCGCTTCCCAAGCCATGAACTGGTCATTCGGAATCTCGGTTATTCCGGCGACGAGATTGATGGGTGGAAGAATCCGAATCATCGGATGCGGTCGATGTCGTTTGGGTCGCACGATGAGTGGCTCAGCGGGAACGCTCCGTGTCCGCAGCCGGGGAAGTTGTCGTCGCGGGACAAGGAAGAGGGGGCCAAACGGGTTCGCGAGAATCGGTTGGAGTTGACGAACACGCGGGCGGACGTGGTCTTCGCGTTTTACGGCTACAACGAGTCGTGGGCCGGCGAGGCGGGGTTGCCGGCGTTCCGGCAGAACGTGGACGAGTTCATCAAGCACACGCTCAGCCAGAAGTACAACGGCCGGTCGGCTCCCAAGCTCGTGCTGTTCTCGCCGATCGCTCACGAGTTCCTCAACGACCCCAACCTCCCCAGCCAGGCCGATGTCGAGGCCTCCAACGCGCGGCTCAAGATGTATTCCGACGCGATGGGCGAGGTCGCCAAGGCCAACGGCGTAAAGTTCGTGGACTTGTTCAAATCGAGAATTGATCCAGAGGTGCTGAAGGCGGGAATTTCGGGTCGGACCATCAATGGCATTCATCAAAACTGGGAAGGCGATTACTCGATCGCATTGTACGCTGAAGAAGGACTCTTCGGAGTCAATAACAGCAATGCACCAGGGCTCTTGTTCCCGCCGCACGAGAAGCTTCGCTCCGCAGTCCTCGACAAGAACTTCTACTGGTTCAACCGCTATCGCGTGACGGACGGGTATTCGACCTACGGCGATCGCGCGTTTCTCAAGTTCTCGGAAGGGCCGGGTGGGTATGGCGATGGGCTGTCGAATTACTCGGTCGGGCAGCGGGAACTCGATGTGCTCGACGTGATGACCTCGAACCGCGACAAGGTGATTTGGGCGGCGGCGCAGGGAAAGCAGATCAAAGCCGACGACTCGAACATCCCGCAGTTCATCCCGGTCATCTCGAACAAGCCGGGCGAGTTGCCGGGGGGCAAACACAAATTTCTTTCCGGGCAAGAGGCCATCGAGAAGATGACCATCGGCAAGGGGCTGAAGGTCGAGCTGTTCGCCGATGAAAAAATGTTTCCGGAGCTGGTCAATCCGGTGCAGATGGCGTTTGACACGAAGGGGCGGTTGTGGGTCGCGGCGTGGCGGACGTATCCGCACTGGAAGCCGACCGAGCCGATGAACGACAAGCTCTTGATCCTGGAAGACACCAACGGCGACGGCCGGGCCGACGTCTGCAAGACCTTCGCCGGAGACATTCACAACCCCACCGGCTTCGAGTTCTGGAACGGCGGCGTGCTGGTGGCTCAGGGGCCGGACCTGCTGTTTCTCAAGGACACCAACGGCGACGACAAGTACGACATCAAAGAGCGGCTGGTCCACGGCTTCGACACCGCCGACACGCATCACACCATCAACAGCTTCACGCTCGATCCGGGCGGGGCCGTGTACATGCAAGAGGGGACGTTTCATCACTCGCAAATTGAAACGCCGTGGGGAGCGCCTCGCCGAGTCGCCAACGGAGCGGTCTTCCGTTACGAGCCACGCCAACAAAAGACGGATATTTACGTCACGTTCGGTTTCGCCAATCCGCACGGCCACGCCTTCGACCCGTGGGGCCAGGACATCGTCTGCGACGGCACCGGAGCCAACCCATTCCACGGCCCGCTGTTCTCCAGCTATCTGGAATTCCCGAACAAGCACAACCGTCCGCCGCAGGTCTATCAGCAGCGCACGCGACCGCTCCCCGCGATCGAATTTCTCAACAGCAGCCACTTCCCCGACGAGTTCCGCGACAACCTGCTAGTCCCGAACGTGATCGGGTTCCAAGGCATCCTGCGGTACAAGATGGAGGACAAGGATTCGTCCCTCGGTGCGACCGAGCTGGAACCAATTCTCTTTTCGTCCGATCCGAACTTCCGGCCGGCGGACGTCGAAGTCGGTCCCGACGGAGCGATCTACTTCACCGACTGGCAAAACCCGATCATCGGCCACATGCAACACAACCTCCGCGACCCCAATCGCGACCAGGAACACGGCCGCGTCTATCGCGTCAGGTATGAAGGACGGAAGTTGGTGAAGCCCGAACCGATTGCGGGACAGCCGACGGTCAACGTGCTCGCTTTACTCGCTCACCCGGATGATCGCGTTCGTTATCGCGCACGCATCGAACTTTCTGGACGGAAGTGGGACGACATCGAAAAAGCTTTACGATTAATCTCTCCACCACCGGGAAACGACGCTTACCACATGTTTGCCGAACTCCTTTGGCTCCACCAAAGTCACAACGTCATCAATCTGAAGGTACTCGAATTTACTCTGACATGCCCCGACTTCCGCGCCCGCGCCGCCGCCGTTCGAGTCCTCGCGGCGTGGCGGGACGATCTGCTCGGCCTTCCCGCGAATCTGCCGAGCGGCGCGTCCGTGTCGCACGCGCGCGAGCAGTCGCAGCGCAAGGCGATCGAACTGCTGCTCAAGGCGGCGGCCGATCCCGCGCCGCGAGTCCGTTTGATGGCGCTCTGGGCCGCCAGCTTCATCCCGCACGCCGAGGCCGCCGAAGTCGTGCTCATCGCCAACGAGCAGCCGACCGACCTGCACCTCGAATTCCTCAGCAAAGAGGTCATGCGCACGCTGCAGCCGCTGATGGACAAGGCCAAGGCCGACGGAAAACAACTAGCGTTCAAGTCTGAAGCCGGGGCGCGATTCCTCCTCAAGGGAATCAGCAACGACGACCTGTTGAAACAGAAGCGCGATCGGCTGGTGCTGACTGAAATGCTCTACCGACCCGGCTTGCGCGACGAACACCGCCGCGAAGCCGTCCGCGAACTCGCCAAGCTCGACAACAAAACCGAACTGCGAGTCATCATGGATACGATTCTCGCGCTGGACGGCAAGGCGGCGAACGTGGACACCACCGTGGTGTTCGATCTCGTCCGGCAACTCACCAGCCGCCGCGCCGCCGAACTGGTCTCCGCGCGAGCAGAGCTCGAAAAGCTGGCCACGACGGCCAGGCAACCGATCTTCCGGCAGATCGGCTACGTGTCGCTGATCAACGTCGATGACAAGATCGACCCCGCGTGGAAACTCGCGACGACGAATGCCAGCCGCCTGATCGACTTCGTGAACGCGATGCCGATCATCAGCGACCCGAACATCCGGGCCACGCTGTACGACAAGGTCGAACCGCTGCTGCACGAACTTCCGCCGGAACTCTCGTCGCCGAAAGATCGCGGCACCGTCGGCCGGTTCGTCCGCGTCGAAATCCCCGGCAAAGCCACGCTGACGCTGTCCGAAGTCGAAGTGTTCTCGGGCGGCGAGAACGTCGCCCGCAAGGGACGTGCGTCGCAGAAAAACACGGCTCACGGCGGCGATGCGGCCAAGGCCATCGACGGCGGCACGGGCGGCATCTACGGCAGCGGCAATCTCACGCACACCGAGGAAAACACGAACAACCCGTGGTGGGAAGTCGACCTCGGCGACGAACTCCCGATCGACAGCATCGCGATTTGGAACCGCACCGACGGGGAACTCGGTCAGCGGCTGAACAACTTCACGGTCAAAGTGCTCGACAACGGGCGATCGGAAGTCTGGAAGCAGGAGAAGCAGCCGGCCCCGAAACGCAACGTCACGTTCGAACTCGCAGGTGGAGGCAAAGCCACGCTCGTGCGGCAGGCGGCGATGAACGCCCTCACGCACGTGCGCGGTCAGGAATCGAAGACGTTCATCACGCTCGCCAAGTTTGTGAAGGACAACGTGGATCGCGTGGCGGCCATCCGGGCGCTGCAACGCCTCCCGCGCAATTCGTGGCCCAGGGACGAGGCCGATCCGCTGCTGACCGTGCTCCTCGACCACATCAAAAAGACGCCAGCGAAGGATCGCACTCAGCCGGCCGCGCTCGACGAGTTCGAGTTCGCCGACGCTCTGACCTCGCTGATCCCGGCCGATCGGGCCAAGAGAATCCGTGCCGAACTCGGTGAACTGGGCGTGCGTGTCATCAAAGTCGGCACCATCTTCGAAAAGATGTCGTTCGACAAGGACGTGATCGCCGTCGAGAAGGGGAAACCGGTCGAGTTCCTGTTCGACAACAGCGACCTCATGCCGCACAACCTCGTGGTGTCGCAGCCGGGCTCGCTGGAGGAGATCGGCCTCGCGTCCGAAGCCAGCGCCCAGCAGCCGGGCTTTGCGGAAAAGCAGTACATCCCCGATTCACCGAAGATCCTTTTGAAAAGCAAACTGCTTCAGCCCCGCGACAGCCAGCGATTGAGCTTCACCGCGCCGAAGCAACCGGGCGTGTACCCGATCGTCTGCACGTACCCGGGGCACTGGCGGCGGATGTACGCCGCGCTCTACGTCGTGGACGACCTCGACGAATATCAGGCCAATCCCGAAGCGTACCTGGCCGCGAGCAAGCTCGAAGCCGTTGACCCGCTGCTCAAGGATCGCCGCCCGCGAACCGAGTGGAAGCTGGAAGACTTGGCCGATGCCGTGCTGCATATCGAACACGAAGCCGGCCGGAGCTACACCCACGGCAAACAAATGTTCACCGTCGCGAACTGTATCGGCTGCCACAAACTCGAAGGCGTCGGCCGCGAGTTCGGCGCCGACCTCTCCAAGCTCGACCCGAAATACAAGCCGCTCGACATCCTCAAGGAAATCCTCGACCCGTCGGCGAACATCAACGAAAAGTATCAGTCCAACACGATCGAGCTGGCTTCCGGAAAAGTCGTCACCGGCCTCGTGATCGAAGAATCCGGGGACGTGATCAAACTCGTCGAAAACCCGCTGGTGAAGGCCGATCCCATCGTGATCAAGCGCGGCGACGTGGTCGATCGCGTGAAATCCAAGACCTCGATCATGCCCAAAGGCTTGCTCGACAAGCTGACCAAGGACGAAATCCTCGACCTGATCGCCTACCTCTCCGCCCGCGGCGACAAGAACCACGCGCTGTTCAAGGGAGGCCACGACCACGCGGGGCACTGACATAGATCAGCCTTTTCAGGCTGACCGAGTTCGGAAACAATCAGCGCCTCGAGGTGGTAAGGAGCGCTGTCACTGCTTTGAATGGAGTGAATCATGTCCGAAACGGAAGCCCTCGCGGAACGCCTTCGTGTGTTGGAGCAGGAAGTCGCCGACATCAAACGTCAACTGCGAAAGCCATCAGTCAACGGCAATTGGGTTGATGAGATTTCCGGTTCGATGAAGGAGTTCCCGGATTTTGATGAAGTCGTGCGCCTCGGTCAGGAATTACGTCGGTCACAAAAAGACCCTGGCGAGTAGGCGAGCATGTTCCTCTTGGACACGGACCATCTGGTGATCCTGCAACGGCAGTCGAAGCCGGAGTGGGAACGGCTCAGCCAACGGATGGACCGGCATTTGCGAATCGACTTCTGCCTGTCGATTGTCAGCTTCCACGAACAAGTTCTCGGAGCGAATGCCTACATCTCCAAGGCGACGAACCGGTCCGCTGTCGTGCATGGATACAAGTTGCTGGATCAATCGCACCTGGACTTCGATCGATTTCGAGTGCTGCCTTTCGACGAGCAGGCGGCGGTCATGTTCGAAGACCTTCGTAAGCAGCGAGTCCGTATCGGCACGATGGACTTGCGCATCGCGGCCATCGCGTTGTCCAACGACGTGACCTTGCTGTCGCGGAACCTCGCAGATTTCGGTCGCGTCCCGCAATTGCGGGTGGAGGATTGGACTGTGACGTAGCACTACCTGTGCAGGGGGGGGCAGAGACATGATTTCTGAAATCTTGGAACGGTCGTGGATTGACCGACGGCTTTGCCGGTTCACCATCCGAGGATTGCTCGGTTTGCTGCTGTTCACTGCTGCGGCCTTCTCGCAGGAAACACGATTGCCCGATCCCGGCACCGGGTCGCTCAATGTCGTCGTCCCGCACGTTTCGACGGACGCCGACATCAAGCTCGACTACGACATCGTCTACGTCCGAGCCAAACGGGCGGGAGACACGGTTCACAAACGGTTCTACACCGACTTCTCGCAACCGGTCACGATGGAACCGGGGGCCGACCTGATGTTGCTGCATCCGGACGGCACCGAAGAACTGCTGGTCGCGGGGGGCGATGGTTCGATCACCGACCCGATCGTGTCGTTTGACGGGAGTTGGGTGTACTTCGTCCATCTCTACGACCTGCGGAATCACAACCAGTGGTCGCCCCCCGCGCGGGGGGCCGACATCTTCAAAATTCATCTGCCGACGCGGCGGATCGTGCGGCTGACGAATCAGGTCTTCACGCCGAACACCGGAGCCGCCGCGTGGGCCAGCGACTTTCGGAACGCCTCGCACAAGGAAAACGACAAGACGCACTTTTCGTACGGCGTGTTCAACATGGGTCCGTGCCCGCTTCCCGGAGGCCGGATCGCGTTCACGAGCAACCGCGAGGGGTTTCGGCCGTCGAAGGGATATCCCGTCGTCGCGCTGCAACTGTTTGTGATCGACGACCGCGACGAAGACGTGCCGGCGGACGAGGCGTATCCGGCCAACATCGAGAAGATCGGGCATCTCAACATCGCCGGCGCGCTGCATCCCGTCGTGCTGACGGACGGCCGGATCATGTTCAGCACGCTCGAATCGCAGGGAGTTCGCAGCGAAATCCTGTGGGGAGTCTGGACGATTCATCCCGACGGCACGAACTGGTCGCCCCTCATCAGCGCGTTCGATCCAGGGGGAGCGCCGAACGGATTTCATTTTCAAACGCAGCTTGGCGACGGGTCGCTCGTCATCGAGGAATACTACAACCAGAACAACAGCGGATTCGGCGCGTACATCAAGTTGCCTCGGACGCCGCCGGACGGCTACCCGGCATTCGGCCCGGCGTCGATGCGCGATTCTCCCGCGAAAGCCCTCCGCTTCGGACGGTTCGACAACGGCAAGGGAAAATGGTACCGCCTGCCGTTCATGCCGACGGGAGCCGTCTCGCTGACACCGTTCGCAGACAACGGCGAAGGTCCGGCCGACTTCTCGATCCCCGGCGACAAGAATTCACCGCGCGTCGGCAAGTTCACGCATCCGTCGGGAGCGCCCGACAATCACCTGTTGACGATCTATTCGCCCGGGCCGGTGAATCATCAGTACACGTTCCTGCCGCAACTCGACGGAGGCATCTACATTTTGAAGTCGGGTCAGCCGATCGAGGAACCGGCGCAGTTGAGGCTCATCAAAAACGATCCGAACTTCAACGAGTCTTGGCCGCGGGCGGTCGTGCCGTATCGGCGAATCTACGGCATCGACGAACCGCAGCAGCTACCGAAACTGGCCAACGACGGATCGCGATCGCAGCAGCTTCCCGAAGGGACGCCGTTCGGTCTCGTCGGCACGTCGAGTCTCTACAAGCGCGAGAGCTACCCGAACGGGATCGTTCCGCCGGGAAGCGTGACCGCGACGTTTGCGGGCGGCAACGATCCGTGGAAGGGCCTCGATCCGTTCACGTCGCACGGCAACGGTCCGCCGCTGAACTGGCACAACCAGGGAGCCGACGCGGGGCTGTATGCCAACGACGACATCCATGCCATTCGCATCCTCGTTCAGGAACCGACGACCGATCGCAACCGCGGGTTCAAGTCGGGACGGCTGTTCTACAACCACGCCAGCGAGCGGATGCGCATCCTGGGCGAAATCCCCGTGCGAAAGTTCGGACGCGGAGGCAACTCGGCGGGCGACCAGCCGCTCGACCCGGATGGCAATCCCGACACGAGTTTCCTCGCCCGCATCCCGGCCGACACGTCGTTCACGTTTCAAACGCTCGATCGCGATGGCCTCGTGCTGAACATGTCGCAGACGTGGCATCAGCTTCGGCCGGGCGAAATCCGCCACGACTGCGGCGGCTGCCACGCTCACAGTCAGCAGCCGACCGATTTCAACGCGACCGCCGCTGCGAAGCCGGATTACAAAGTGTGGGACCTCGTGAACCAGACGCCGCTCGTGACCGACAAGGCGCGCGATCAATCGCAGCAACGGTGGGATGTGGAAAACGCCGCCGGATTGAAGTTCGAGCATGGCCCGGTCAACGTCGAATACTTCCGTGACATCCAGCCCATCCTGCGTCGAAGCTGCGTGGCGTGTCACACGAAGACCGCCGACGAACCCGCCGGCAATTTGGTGCTCGATGCGGATGACGAGTCGATCCAGGCCGAGCACCGCGGCAAGTTTCCCGGCACGTACTATCGACTGGCGCTCGACGAGAAGGCGAAGTTCGGCCACAAGCCGCCGGGCTGGGACAGTTGGGGGAGCATGCAGGCGTCGAGGTACGTCCGCAAACTGCAGTCACGCCGCAGCCTGATCGTCTGGAAAACCTTCGGCCGCAGGCTGGATGGTTTTTCCAACGACGATCATCCGTCGGAGTCGGCACCGGGGAAGGGGGACTTGGTGCAGCGCGGCGAGCCGATCGATTTGCAGCGCAATCGTCATCGACAGGACGTGGACTTTGTCGGCGGGATCATGCCTCCGCCCGAAGCGGTTGCGGGAACGTATGCCGGTCCCGACGGCAGGAAGATCAAGGTGGCTCCGCTCTCCGACGAGGATCGGCGGACGCTCGTGCGCTGGATCGACCTCGGTTGCCCCATCGATCAGGATTTCGACCCCGAGCAACCCGATCAACGCGGCTACGGCTGGATGCTCGACGATAACCGTCCGGTTGTGACATTGACCACGCCCGCACACGGCTCGACCGGCGAGATCACGCGCCTGCTGATCGGCCTGCACGATTACGGCAGCGGACTGGATTTGAAATCGTTCAGCGTCGTCGCCGACTTCGCCGTGGATGACGCACCCGCCGGGCAAAACCTCGCGCCCCGGTTCCGATCCACCTCGCAAGGCGTCTGGGAATTGAAGCTGACGAAGCCGATCATGTCGCTCGCGAGCGGCAGGCTGACAGTGTCGGTCAAGGATCAGCAGGGGAACGAGTCGTGCGTGGTGCGGACGGTTTCGGTGGGGACGCGAATCGCGAACACCAACCCGAAGCGTTAGCGAGGTTTTTTTTGGCGAGCAGCGGTTGCTCTGTTGTTTAACCCGGAGCCAACGGCGACGGCGTTTCGTGGACCGAGTGCTTGAAGGACGCGCCGTCGCCGTTGGCTCCGGGTTAAACGAGGTGTTGCAGTGTGGCCGAACAGCATGGCCAGGAGTGAATCATGAACCGCTTTGACGGCAGGTTGCGGAGGACGTGCTTCGTGTGGTTCGCGGTCGCGATGGGCATGGTCGCACACTCCGGCGAAGGCATCACGCAAGCGGCGGACACGCCCCGCCGTCCGAACATCCTGCTGATCTACACCGACGACCAGTCTTACAAAACCGTGCGGTGTTACCCCGGGTCGTATCCGTGGGTGCGGACGCCGAACATCGACGCGCTGGCGGCGTCGGGGGTGCGGTTCGCCCATGCGTACCTTGGAGCGTGGTGCCTCCCTTCGCGTGCGACGATGCTGACCGGTCGGCAACCGCACGGAGTCGAATCGATGCGAATGGAGGGGACGTATCCCGGCAGCACGTACGATCCCGAACAATGTCCGTTCTGGCCGAAAGTCTTCCGGCAGCGCGGGTATCAGACGGCTCAGATCGGCAAATGGCACACGGGAACCGACGCCGGTTTCGGCCGCGATTGGGATTACCAGATCGTCTGGAACCGGCCGAAGCATCCCGACAACGCGGGCAATTATTACGACAAGCAACTGCTCTCGTTCAACGGCGGCGAACCGACGTTGACGGCAGGTTATTCGACCGACAACTACACTCGCTGGGCCTGCGAGTACATTCGCGGTCAGCATCGTGATCCGCAGAAGCCGTGGTACCTGTGGCTGTGCTACGGCGGCGTCCACGGGCCGTCGCATCCGGCGGCGAGGCATCTCGGGGCGTATGCTGACGCGAAGGTTGATGTGCCGGCCGACATCTTCGGGCCACGGCCAGGAAAGCCTGCGTATCTCGAAAAAACGCAGGCGTGGGTCAAGGGTCCGAACGGGCAGCCGGTCATGGGGACGAACGGCGAGAAGTTCGGCGACGAGAGTGCGAAGAAAGCCAGGACGCACGCCGAGTGGGTGCGGCAGGTGAACGAGTGCGTGCTGTCGCTCGACGAAGGAGTTGGTCAGGTGCTGGCCGCGCTCAAGGAATCGGGGCAGTTGGAGAACACGCTTGTTGTGTTCACGGCCGACCAGGGTTTTTCGATGGGTGAACACGGTTTCCGGACGAAGCTGGCTCCGTACGAAGCCAACTTCCGGTCGCCTCTCATCATCAGCCAGCCGGGCACTCTGCCGCAGAACAAGGTTTGCCCGCAATCGGTCAACGGCGCGGACTTGGTGGTGACGTTCTTTCGTCTCGCCGGGTTTGACCTACCGTGGCCGATGCACGGTCACGACCTGACGCCGCTTCTGCGTGATCCCGAACGCGCCGCGTGGCCGCACGTCACGCTGTTCGAACACACCGGTCACGACTACGGGTCGGACGTGGCGAAGATTCTCGCCAGTGGTCAGACCGTCGAACACAGCAACGTCCCGTGGTGGGTTGCGATCCGCTCTGGCAAGCACAAATACATTCGCACGCTGGCTGCGGGCGAAGTCGAGGAAATCTACGACATAGACGCCGATCCCGAGGAACTGACGAACCTCGCCGTGCTGCCGGAGAACCGCACGATGCTGGAACGCTTGCGAGCCGCGACGATAGCGGAGTTGCGTCGCACGGAAGCAGGCTTCGAGGACAAGTTGCCCTCGACTGCGGCAATGCAGCGGTGACTTCGTAGCCGCCGGCCTTGTGCCGACGAGTATTGAAACGGACCCGGCCACATGGGCCGGCGCTACGGTGGCAAAGCGACTCACCCGCTGGGTCGCGGCGTTGTCGAGGTCGCACTACAATGGCCCACTGTTTTCGATCGATGAACGGTCGCGCGATGTGTCCGGCACTGGAATGACGCAGGAGGCGGGCTGTGTTGCAGGCGTTTGCGGATCACTGGGCACTCATCACCGGGGCTTCCTCGGGGATCGGCGCGGAATTCGCGCGACAGCTTGCGGCTCGCGGGATGCACCTCGTGCTGGTCGCGCGTCGCGAGGAATTGTTGAAATCGCTGGCGGACGAACTGTTCACGGCGCACGGGACGAAGACAGAAATCATCCCGGCAGATCTCGGTGATCCGCAGGCTCCGGCAAAACTGATCGCCGAAGTCGAGCGGCGCGGCCGCGTGATTGAATTGCTGGTGAACAACGCCGGATTCGGATACGTCAGTGAGATCGAAACGACAGACGTTTCCCGCGTGATGCAGCTCGTGCAATTGAACATTGCAACGCTCACGGAGTTGACCTACCGGGTGCTTCCCGGCATGCTGCAACGCGGGCACGGCGGCATCATCAACGTGTCGTCGGTGGCCGGATTTCAGCCGGTGGCGTACATGGGGCCGTACGCCGCCAGCAAGGCGTACGTGCTGCATTTCACGGAATCGTTGTGGGCCGAGGCGCGGGAAAAGGGAGTCACCGTGACGGCCCTTTGCCCGGGGACGACCCGCACGGATTTCTTCGATGTCGCTGGCGCATCCCCCGGATGGCTCGACAAACACTCGCCGCATACTCCGGACGCCGTTGTGAGAGCCGGGCTCAAGGCTTTCGAAAAAAAGCGATCGTACGTTGTCTCCGGCTGGAAGAACTACATCTTGTCGCTGCTTGTGCGGCTGGCGATGCGGAGTACCGTGGTCAAGGAGTCGATGAAGTACTTTCGACAGGAAAAGTAGCACTGCCGGAGTCGTAGAACCTTCGCGCCACCTCTTCGGCGTGAAACAGCAGCCACTCGCGGTGCGTGTACACGCCGTGTCCAGCCAGATGCCGGGCGAACGGTTCGCGCCGCAGGCCGTAGTTCACCAGGAGCGTCGTCCCTTCGTCGGGCACACGCTGACCAAGCCGCAGACGCGCCCGCAGCGTCCGAGCGCGAATGCCCGGCTGCAGCAGTCGATTGAGTTGCCGATCCGCCCGCCACGCCCGCCACGCGAGCAGGTGCGGAAGGCTGTTCGTTCCGGCAATTCCCACGTGCTGCACGTAGTCGCCCCCCGTGGCTCGCAGCACATCGCGCACGTTCGGCGGAAAGTGTGTGCGGTACTCGGGAAGTTGCGGAGATGTCCGATGATGAATGAAGTGAAGCAGTCGCGCATAGCCGTCGGTATCCCAACCGTATCGAACCGGTGTGCCGAACGTGACGAGATCGAGGTTGGCGCCGGTGAAGGGGAGTGTGTGGTCCGCGAGCAGCCTCTGAACTCGTTCCCAGTTCGGAGCATCGCTGGTTTCGCCTTCCGAACCACGGTGGAACAGTTTCCCGGCGGAGAAGAACTCATCGCGCGAGGCATCATCGGCGGCAATCAGATTTGTCAGCAAGGCAAGCACGTTGCCGCCGTGACTGTGTGCCCACAACAGCACGCGAGAATGAGGTGCGAGGGCCAAACGCGAGAGTTCGTCGATCAGCCGCACCGCAGCGCTCGCCCGGCCCAAATGGTGGTTCTCGCTCGTCCAGTTGAAGAGCCGCACCGGGATTGGACGTGCTTGGTCGCCGGACAATGTGAATTCGAACAGACGCGCATACTCCGGGGTGTAGTTCCCGGCCTCGCGGTAGATGCCGTCCATCGTGCGCTTCATCATTTGTCGCAGAGGCGCAGCGGCTTGAGGGGCGAATCGCGAGAGGTCCTCGATCAAACCCAGAGCGTCGGTGCCGACAAATGTTCCATGGATGAGATAGACTGCGGCGACACGGGCCGCGCGCACACGATCGCCAACGGTCCGCATTCGAGTTCGGAAGTCATCCGAGTCCAACGCCGGCGACGGCACCGCCTGAAGCAGGAAGTACGGGACACTCGGAGGACCGTCAGTGTAGGTCTGGTGGCGGAAATGATTGGCGCGGGGCATGATCGTCTGGAGAGTTATCTTAACGGAGTCGCTGGCGGAGCGTCAGCCGCCGTTGGTAGACTCGGCAACCTGCAACGCCATTGATTCAATTGCTCGACATGCCGCGATTCTTCCACGACCACCTGGCTTTCTTCCGGCAGTTTCGCGAACGATTCGAGAGCACCGGAGCAATTGCTCCCAGCAGCCGGTTCCTTGCGCGCACGCTGACCGAACCTTTGTCGAATGGCAAACGACCTGCGCGGGTGCTTGAGGTTGGACCCGGCACCGGCGCGGTGACGCAACGGATCGTCCGCCTGCTTCAACCCGGAGACCACTTCGACCTCGTCGAACTCAACCCGGCGTTCGTGAAGATACTTCGTGACAAGTTTCGTTCCGACCCTGCGTACAGCTCCGCGGCCGAGCAGGCGGCCGTGCATCAGTGTCCGCTGCAGGAGTTCACAGCCGAGCAACCGTATGATTTCATCATTTCCGGGTTGCCGCTCAACAATTTCCCGCCGGAGCTGGTGCAGGACATATTTGAAACATTCTTCCGCCTGCTGGCTCCGAGCGGCACGCTGTCGTACTTCGAATACATGTACTTCCGGCCGATTCGGATCGTCGTGGGGCGACGACCGGATCGGGAGCGACTCCGGAAGCTGGATTCAGTGATCCGTCCTTACTTGGGAAGGCACCGCATCCGCCGCGACTGGGTCTTTGCCAACCTGCCGCCGGCGTGGGTGCAGCATCTTCGCCCGGCTTGCAAGGCAACGCTCGATCGCTATACTCCCTAGCTTGGTTTTTCCGGGATAGCCGCGCAGGGTGAAGTGCGCAAATTCGGGGCCACCCAGTGACTCGACATGGCTGGTGTGAAGGCTGAAAGAGTTCGAAAGGGACATTATCACTCTGGTGTTAGGAGGAAGCTCGGTGTTCACTGCGAAGACTTCGGTAAATGTTCGCGAAATCCTGCGAGACAGCGGGACGTTTGGTCCCGAGCAGGTCAAACAGTTGCAGGCTGCGATCGGTGGCAGCCAATACTCCGAAGTCAAGCAGGAGGCGGCCGATCTGCGTCAGGAAGTTGAAGAAGGCAACGCCCCCAAGGGAGCACTCTTGCGGTTGGGGATTACGTTTTACCTGCTCGGCAAGCACGATGTGGCCGAGTCGTACCTGAAGAAGGTGAGCCACGACAGCTTGGCGGAGTTCTACCACGGAAGCGTTTTGCTCGCTCTCGACCGGTTCGACGAGGCCGCCAAGGGGTTCGAACATGCCGCCAAGCTGGGGTTCGATCCGGTGCAGTGCCACCTTTGTCGCGCCGGTGCCATTCGCGCTAAGGGTGACATCGACACGGCCGAATCGCTTTTGCGAAGCATTTCGACGCAAGCCGCCACGCGTGCGGATTACTCGTACCAAATGGGTTGCATCCTTTCGGACCGCGGCGACACGTATGGCGCGGTTGAATACTTCGAGCGTGCGGTGGACATGAATCCACATCACACGCGAGCGCTTTTCTGGCTGGCGGGCGAGAACTGCCAGCGCGGCAATGACGAAGAGGCGATCCGACTTTACGAGCGATCGCTGTCGAAGGCGCCACTGCACATGAACGCACTGCTCAATCTGGGTTTGCTGTACGAAGACAACGAACACTACGCGGCGGCGGCGTATTGCTTCCGACGAGTGCTGGACATCAATCCGAATCACCAGCGGGCGCGGTTGTACCTGCGGGATATCGAAGCGGCCGGCGACATGTACTACGACGAGGAATCTCTCCGCGATCAGGCGAGGTTGAAACAACTTCTTGAGATCCCCGTGACCGATTTCGAACTTTCAGTGCGGGCCCGCAACTGCCTGCAAAAGATGGGCGTTCAAAACCTCGGTGATCTGACCAAGGTGACCGAGCAGGAGTTGCTCGGCAGCAAGAATTTCGGCGAGACGTCGCTGCAGGAAATCAAGGAAATGATGGCGTCGAAGGGACTGCGGTTGGGGCAAAGTTTGGAGAAGGGTCGTCCGCGCGAGTATCCGGGACAAGGCGACTTGAGCCCACAGGAGCAGGCCTTGCTCAATCGTCCCGTGGCAGACCTGAATCTGTCTGTCCGCGCCCGGAAGTGCATGACTCGCCTGCAAATTACCACGTTCGGCGAGTTGGTGATGCGCACGCCCGACGAATTGCTTGAAAGCAAGAACTTTGGTGTGACTTCGCTCAACGAGGTTCGCAGCAAACTGGCGGACCTGGGACTGAAATTGCGAAACGACTGATTCTAATCCGAACATGCCGACTCTCACGGAGGAGAGGAAGCATTGCAAGCCAAATCCTTCCTGGTCTGCCTGCTTGCCACCGCGTCGGCGTTGACCGTGTGCGCGTGGCTGTTCGACGGGCATCGACCTGCATCCCCGGCGCCTCCGCCGACACTGCAGTTTCGCCCGTTCAATTATCCTGGAATGAAGACAGCGACGTCGCCGCCTCCGGCAAGAACCTCGCCGCAGAAGCTGATTCGAGTGGGAGTGCTGCAGGAGCGGACCGATCGCATCACGTTGACGGTCGATGGAGCGTACAGCGTCCGCCGCGACGGTGAGGCCAGGCCGCTCGACAGTTTTCCGCGCCTGTCCGCTGCGCGAGTCGTTGCGACGAAGAATGGGATCCGCATCGGCGAGCGCGAGTTCAAGGAAACCAGCTTGGAGCTAATCCCGGCGGCGTCGCCCGCTGCGTGGATCGATGGTCACCAGTATCGCGGCACCGTGCGAATTATCCGGCAGTCGGCGAGCATGATCCTCGCCGTCAATGTGTTGTCGCTGGATGACTATCTGGCGAGCGTCGTCGACAGCGAAATGCCGCTCGAGTTCGGCGATGCGGCTCGGCAGGCGCAGGCCATCGTCGCACGAACATACGCGCTGTATCAAATGCAGCAGTCGGGCGCGGGATCGCCGTTTGACCTGCACGCTTCGACACGAAGCCAGAAGTACCTCGGCTTTCAGTTTCGCGCTGACGACGGACGAATGCTCGCGGGTGAGAGCGCCGAGAGTCGTCGTATCGTCGAAGCGACACGCGGGCAGGTGCTGACTTTTCGCGGTCGCCTGTTCTGCACGTACTATTGTGCCGTCTGCGGCGGTCGCACTTTGAACGGCAGCGAGATGTTTGGTGATGCGGCACCACCTTTGCGCAGCGTCGCGTGTTCGTGGTGCGCCGCGGCAAAGAATTACCGCTGGAGCGTGGAGCTGCCGAAATCGACGTTCGCCGAACTGGCCGAGCGACACTTTCGACAGGAGGGCACGCTGCTCGGCAAGCTGCGGTCCGTTCGATCCGTCGGCACGGCGTCGCCGGGCAACATGCCCGAATTCGAATTCAGCGGCGACCGCGGCCGTCAACGCGTCACCGGCGATGTGGTCCGCAGAATCTTCAAGGATCACGGCGTCATGAGTCCGCGGATGTCAGTGACCGAGAGACGGTCAACCTGGCTCCTGTCCGGGAGTGGCCACGGTCACGGTGCGGGAATGTGCCAGTGGGGAGCCCGCGGGATGGGGCAATCGGGGATGACGTATCGACAGATTCTGTCGCATTACTATCCCGGTTCGGATCTCACGACGGTGGCGGGTTTTAGTGGCCTGTAGGCCGCGGGCCGAATCGTGCCTGTTTCAAAACTCGGTTCCTTGAGTACAAACGACCGGCAGTCGATCACTCCGACATGTATGGAATCGGCTTGCCCTCGATCTCATTCAGCGCGTTGTGGGCAGCCCGTTGTTCGGCTTCCTTCTTATTGCTGCCCCAGGCTGGCGGATACGTCTCGTCATTGATGAGCACGCTGATTTTGAAGCATTTGGCGTGGTCGGGGCCCTTCTCGTCGAGCAATCGATAACTCGGCGTCGCGCCCATGGATCGCTGGCAGACTTGCTGGAGCTGGCTCTTGTAGTTGTGACCATGCTCGAGTCCAGCAGCCCGTTCGATTTCCGGGAGAAACACCCGCTCGAGGAACGAGCGCACGGCGTCGTGTCCGCCGTCGAGGTGAACTCCGGCGACGATGGATTCGAATGCCGCCGCCATCACCGACATCGGCGGCATCTCGTGCCCACTGAGCCCCTTGCCCAGCAACAAGAAGTCGTGCAGACGCAGGTCCTCGGTAATCTTGGCGCACGTTGTGCGGCTGACCACGATCGATTTGATCCGCGTGAGTTCCCCTTCCGGTTCCTCGGGAAACCGGTGGTACAACATCTCGCACACGGCCGCCCCCATGATCGCATCGCCGAGGAATTCCAATCGCTCGTTCGAATTTAGGCGGTGGTTGGCTCCCGACGCGTGAGTCAAACACGTGCGAAGCAACTCGCGATCTTGGAACTGGTAGCCGAGAACGGTTTCGCAGGCCGCGAGCTCTTCGTCGGACAGCGCGGTACCGGCCTCCCGTTTGGACGTCATGCGTTCTGCGTTCGGGGACTTCGGATTGAGTTTTTTCGCGGCAAATTGCATTGCTACAATTCGCCCGACGCCTTGTTGCCTAGACGTCTAATCGCTTGGCGAGCCAAAGTCAAACGTTCTCTGGCTTTGCGGCCAGCAGGCTGCGGAGTCGCCAGCAGCCGAGAATTCGTCCCTCAACCCCTTGACACGCCTGCGTATGATTAGCCGTCAGACAAAGTGCATTCGCTGAGATGGAACGTGAGGCCAAAACCGACTTCGACACTCAATCGGACGACAGATGGAGGATTCCCACATGGCAGACTTTCGACGTAACGGTCATTGGATTATAGCAGTCATTGGACTGGTGACATCGGTTTGGGCCGTGACTGTGCTGGCCCAGCGCCAACCAGTACCCAACGCACCAGGAGCCGCACGCAATCCCGGCTCGGCGCTGGCCGATGTGCCGGGGAGCGCTGACCCAAAAGGGCTTTCGACAGTTTTCCGTTCGGTCAGCAAGGGCGCGCTGCCGGGAATTGTCTCGATTGAGACCAAAGGACGGGCGATCAAAGTTGGCGGCCGGCGTGGTCGCGGCGCCGAGGAGTCGCCGTTCGGCGACAGCCACCCGTTTGGAGACCTGTTCCGCAACGACCCGCGTTTCCGGGAGTTTTTCCGCGATCAACCCGAACGCGAATTGCCGCGGCAGCAGGGAATGGCTTCAGGGTTCATCATTGATCCGTCGGGACTGGTGCTGACGAACGGACATGTTGTCGAAGACGCCGAGCAGGTCGTTGTCCGGCTGTTCGATGGCCGGGAATACTACGCCTCGGAGGTGAAAAGCGATCCGCTGTCGGACGTGGCGATCATCCGCATCAAGCCGGACGTTCCGCTGACCGCGTTGCGATTGGGTGACAGCGACGCCGAAGAAGTGGGCGACTGGGTGATTGCGGTCGGCAGCCCCTTCGGGCTGGATCTGACAGTGACGGCGGGCATCATCAGCGCGAAAGGGCGCAGTCCACAGCTCAACGTGCGCGGCGAGTTCCTGCAGACCGACGCCGCCATCAACCCCGGCAACAGCGGTGGGCCGCTGCTTAACCTCAACGGCGAAGTCATCGGTATCAATACCGCCATCTCGACACGCAGCGGCGGTTACGACGGCGTGGGCTTTGCCATTCCGATCAACAAGGCACGTTGGGTCGCCGATCAACTCCGCGCACACGGGCTCGTGAAACGCGCCTACCTCGGCATCATGTTGCAGGACCTCAACAATGAGCTGGCACAGCGATTCAGTGTCCCGCTCGGCCGAGGAGTTCTGGTTGCCGAGGTTCAGCCCGATTCGCCAGCCGACAAGGCGAAGATTGAATCCGGGGACCTGATTGTGGCGATAAACAATCATCCTGTTCGCAGCCGTCCGCACCTGCAGAGCATTGTGGAGCAGTTGCAGGTTGGTAAGGCATATCCGATTACCATCGTGCGAGAAGGCAAGGAACGCCAGTTACAAATCACTCTGGCCGAACTTCCCAAGGAACTCGCGCGGCGGGCACAGGAGGGCGAGCCGGATGCCGAACCCGAAGCCAAGTCAGGTGGTCCGGACAAATTTGACGAACTGGGGTTGGAGGTCGCCGATGTGACTCCCGACGTCGCCAAGCAGCTTGGATTGACTGCCAGCGCCGGCGTACTTGTCAGCTCGGTAACCGTGAACTCTCCGGCCTACCTCGCCGGATTGCGGCAGGGGATGATCATCGAGAAAGTCGGCTCAAAGCGCGTGGCCTCGATGTCCGATTTCAAGGACGCCCTGAAAGACGTCTCGCTCGACAAGGGCTTTGTCGTGCAAGCCCGCAGCCAGGCGGGCGCGAAATTCTACGTGCTCAGGAAAGAGCCGAAACCATTGTCTCGCTGAGATCCCGATTCGGCGCCAGGGCAACCTGGCTGCAACTTCCCACCCGCGCCAATCGTGTGGCCGGGTGGGTTCCTTTTTGGCGTTCGCTGCGACCGACTCGCGGACAGGTGGTTGACCAGCCGATCACTTCATTCTAGAGTTTGTTCAACGCCGACCTCGTCCCGCCTCCGAGTGATCATGCCCGGTTCCAACCCGCCGCCGCCGCCACCGTCGCCTCCAAGCGACAACAATCTTCAGTCGCAGCCTCCGGGTAAGCCAAGACCTCGCTCGGACAAAGGACCGTCGAGCAATCTGATCTGGTATCTGCTGATTGCCGCCGCCGTGATCATCCCGGCGGTGTCCTGGTACAACCAGCACGGCAAAACCGAGACTCTTTCCTACAGCGAGTTCGTTGAGAGAGTTGAAGCCGGAAAGTTTCACTCCCAAAACGTGTATGAACTGACGATCGGAACCTACGCGTTCACTTTTCAGGATCATCCGAAAAAGCAGGATGCCGCTTCCAAACCGCTGGACAAACCACCGACGGTCAAGCGATACCGCGTCAACATGCTGGGAATGGATAGCGTCAAGGATGAACTGTCGACGCTGCTGCGCCAGCACAAGATCAGTCACACGGGTGACGAAGCACAGTCGGAACTGTTCGCGGCCTTCTCGTGGTTTTTGATGCTGCTGGTGTTCGTGTTGATGTTGATCCTGATCATGCGACGAGTCGGCGGACCGGGCGCGGCCATGTCGTTCAGTCGCAGCCGCGGCCGGCTTCACGCTCAGGAAGACTTGGAAATCACGTTTGAAGACGTCGCGGGGATCGACGAGGCGGTCGAGGAGCTGCGTGAGGTCGTCGAGTTCCTGAAGAAACCCGGGAAGTACCAGGCGCTCGGCGGGCGAATCCCGCGCGGCGTGTTGCTGGTCGGTCCGCCCGGCACGGGCAAGACGCTGCTGGCCAAGGCCGTGGCCGGCGAGGCGGGTGTGCCGTTCTTCAGCCTGTCGGGTTCGGATTTCGTCGAGATGTTCGTCGGTGTCGGTGCGGCCCGCGTGCGTGACATGTTCAGCCAGGCCGCGGCCAAGGCTCCCAGCATCATTTTCATCGACGAACTCGACGCGCTCGGCAAGACGCGCGGCAGCGGAATGCCGGGCGGTCACGATGAACGCGAGCAAACGCTCAACGCGTTGCTCGTCGAGATGGACGGATTCTCGTCCGAGCAAAGCGTCATCGTGATGGGAGCCACCAACCGGCCCGAAACATTGGATCCGGCCCTGCTTCGTCCCGGTCGCTTCGACCGCCACGTCCTTGTGGACAAGCCCGACGTGAAGGGTCGCGAAGCGATCCTGAAGGTCCACGTCAAAAAGATCAAGGTGGCGGACGACGTCAACCTGCAACACCTCGCCAAGATCACTCCCGGTTTCGTCGGAGCCGACCTCGCGAACCTTGTGAACGAAGCCGCTCTGCTGGCGGCTCGCAACGACAAGTCGAAGGTTACGACTGCCGAATTCGAAGAGGGAATTGAACGGGTCGTGGCGGGGCTTGAAAAGCAGACACGAATCATCCCGCCCGAAGAGAAAATGCGGGTGGCCTATCACGAGTGCGGCCACGCGCTCGTCGCCTGCTCGCTGCCGCACACCGATCCTGTCCACAAAATCTCGATCATCCCACGCGGTCTGGCGGCGCTCGGCTACACAATGCAACGTCCCGCCGACGAACGCTACCTCGTCACACAGATCGAACTCGAAAACCGGATGGCCGTGTTCCTTGGCGGCATCACGGCCGAGGAAATCATGTACGGCGAGACATCGACCGGCGCCCAAAACGACCTGGAGCGAGCGACCGACATCGCCCGCCGGATGATCATGGAATTCGGCATGAGCCCCAAGCTCGGTCGCGTGAACTACCGTGACAGCGGGCGATCGCCCTTCGCCGCCACGCCGTGGGTCCAGCCGAATGACTACGTCCACAGCGAGGAAACGATCCGCGAGATCGACCTGGAAATCAAACGCCTCGTGGACAAGGCGGCGCACACCGCACACGACATCCTGACCACGCGCCGCGAGGTGCTGGAACACATGTCGCGCGAGCTGTTTGAAAAGGAAGTGATGGGTGCCGACCAACTCCAGGCCATCCTCGATGAGCACAAGGTCACGCCGCAGATCAAGCCGGGCACGCACGCCAGCCTGACGCATTCCGTCGTCCACTTGCCCGACGCCGAAGAATCGGAAAAGATACGACGCCTCCCAGCGGACGGCGCGTAAGTGCGTGATCGCTCCCCCCTTGCCCCCGAAGGGGGGAAAGGGGCCGGGGGTAAGGGGCGATCGTCTTTGGTACTCCATCGCGACCTGCACAGCGACCAGTCGCCAACATTCCTCAGGAAGTACAACTATGCAACTGCTCGAACTACGTTGGTCGGATGTGGCTGCTTTGTCCAAGGACACTCCCGTGGTTATTCCCGTCGCGGCGCTTGAACAGCATGGGCGGCACATGCCGGTCTTCACCGACAGCCTGTTGCTCGGCGAGGTCACTCGTCGGGCGCACGACAAGCTGGCCGACAAAATTCTGCTCGCTCCGGTACAGTGGCTGGGGAACTCAGAGCACCACCTCGACTTTCCCGGGACGATGTCCGCTTCACCACGCGTGTACCTCAACCTGCTGCGCGACATGGCCGAGAACTTCGTGGTCAACGGTTTCCGGCGGATCGTGTTCGTGAACGGGCACGGCGGCAATCACGTCCCAGGCCAGCAAGCGGTGTTTGAATTGCGGCAAAAGTACCGCCAGCGAGCCGACGTGCTGTTCCTGTTCGCCACGTACTGGTTGCTCGGCGGCAAGCCGCACGATGTCAACAAAGACATCAAACAGCAGCGCATGGGCCACGCCTGCGAATGGGAAACGTCGATGATGCTCCGTATCCGCCCGGAACTCGTCCACGACCTCGACAAGACGGCCGCAGTCGAATGGGGCAATCCGTTCGAACCCGCGTCGCGCGGCTGGATCACGAAGGATCGCACGGAACCCGGCCACATTGGTGACCCGCGATTCGCCACGGCTGATAAGGGCGAGACGCTCTTCCAAGTCTTCTCCGCCGATGTCGTCTCACTGCTCAACCGAGTTCTCGCTTGGGACGGTTCCAGTTGGAACGGCTGACTTCAGGTTTCCCTCGACCCCTTTGGGGAGAGGGGCGGTTCAAGCGTCTCAGTGCGCGAATCGAAACCAGAGAACCACTCGGTGCGCCCCTCACCCCCGGCCCCTTTCCCCAAATGGGAGAGGGGAGGTTACAGCGGTCGTATCGTCTGACAGCCCGCCGTTACAGACACCACTGATTCGCCGAACGATCACCGTGGCGAAATCTCAACATTTTTCCGCATCTCTTTGCACAGCCGCCACGTCTTAGACTACAGTTCAGCCAGCGGATAACGCTTTCCCGGATTGCCGAAAACCTCTGCCATCCCGGCGTTATCGAACCTGTGCAATGCGAAAAGTTTGCAGCGTCACGTACAGTTCGCCATCGTTGGGGGCCTGAGCGGTCGGCAACGAGTCGTCGCGTGACTTGAATTTGAGGACCTGACCGATGCGCTCTGCCCGACCTTGGGTCGGCGTCGTGGTGACGCTGGCTGCCGTGAGCTGCCTTCTCGTTCAATCCATCGCGGCGCAGGAGAAGCCTCCCGACGCGAGCGCGAAGGCGGCCGCCAAAGCCAAGGCCGACGAGACGGCTTGGGAAAAGCTGATCTACGTCCCGTTCAAGCAGCTCAAGTCAGTGCTCGACAACGAAGCGACGACGGTGTTCATGCCGTACTCGCAGTTCCTCAATCTGTGGCAAGGCGAGGCGATCGGACCGCGCGATCCGAGCAAGCCGCCGGTGAATGCGGTCATCACGAGTGCCACCTACGTCGGCAAGATCGAAAAAGATTTGGCCCGCATCGACGCCGACTTCACGATCCGCGTCCTCGACAAACCGTGGGCGGCGATCCCTCTGAAATTCGGTGACGTCGCGGTCGGAAAGCTCACGAGCGCGGATGGGCAGGCGCTGCTGCAAGGGACCGGCGAAGGAACGTACTCGCTGTTGCTGCCGACTGTCGGCGAGCACAAGGTCCACCTCGAACTGGTCGCCCGCGTGCGCACGTCTCCCGAAGGGAAGAACTTCGAGCTGGAATGCCCCGCGACCGGCATCACGTCATTCGATCTCACGGTGCCGGCTGCCGATCAAACGGTCGAAGTCACCCCCAATCTCCTCGTCACTCCGGTTGAAGGGGGCGGGGGCGATGTGAAGACAACGCGAGTGCAGGCGAACCTCGGCGCGACGAGAAAAATCACCGCCCGCTGGCACCCGCGAACCAGCACCGCGCCGGCGATGGAACTCTTGACGAGCGTGGACAACACGCAAGACGTCCGTGTGGCCGACGGCCTGGTCCACACGCACGCGACACTCGCGTTCAAGGTCCTCCGCGGCAGTCTCGATCAGGTGCGGATCGCGGTCCCAGCGAAACATCGCATCCTCGACGTGACCGCTCCGGGGATGAAATCGTGGAAGTCGGCCGACGAAGCGGGCAATCAAGTCATCACGCTCGATCTGCTGGCGGGCGTGACGGGTTCGGTCGCTGTCGAAATCCACACCGAGCGCCCGGCCACGGCGGAACCGTTCGACGTCATCGGCCTCGACGAGTCGGGCGCGGCAACTGGAATCCACTCGCTCGGCCCCGTGCGCGAAAACGGCTTGCTCGTGCTGAGCCAGGCCGCCGACCTGCAACTTTCCATCGAACAGCAGCAAGGTTTGGTGCGGGTCGAATCGGGCGAAGTTTCCGAACGCCTGCGGCGTCCGGAAAGCTTGTACTACAAGTTTTACAGCCCGAAGGTACGGCTGCTGGTGCTGGCCAAGCCGGTCGAACCGCGGCTGCTCGTCAATCACCGCACACAGCTCGTGTTCGGCGATGACGAACTGACAACGACTTCGACGGTGCAGTACACGGTCGAACGGGCGGGCGTGTTCGAACTGCGGTTCAAACTTCCCGACGGACTCAAAGTCGATCGCGTGGACTGCGAACAGATGAAGGAATTTCAGGTCACCGAGCCTGCGGGGGAGAACAAGGAATCGCTGCTGATCGTTTCGCTGCGAGAGAAGACTCAGGGGGCGATCGCGGTCACGGTGACCGGTCACATCTCGTTCGGATCGGTCGCGGCGGACAAGCAGCAACTGAAACTGCCGCTGCTCGAACCGGTCGGCGCCACGCGCGAGCAGGGGGAAGTCCTCGTGTTCGCCCCCGAGTCGTTGGAAATCATCACCGACGAAAAAGGCTTGCAGGCGGCGCAGCCTTGGCGCCCGGACCCGAACAGCGTGCCGCAACTCGCCAACGTGCGGTTGGCCTCGGCGTGGTCGTTCACTCGCCGCCCGGTCGAAATCCCGGTGACGACGTATCGCAAACCAACGCGACTCTCCGCCGCCGTGGCCACGTCCATCGTCGTGAAACAAGACCTCGCCGAAGTCGTCAGCCAACTTGTGTACTCGGTGCAATACGCGGGCATCGACACGTTTCGGTTCACCGTTCCCGAAGCGGTCGCCGACAGCGTGCAGATCGAATCGCTCGACGTGCCGCTCAAGCAAAAGAGCAAAGCCGACGCCGCGGAGAACGGTTGGGTGACATGGACGGTCATCACACAGCGCGAGGTCACCGGCAACCTGCCGCTGCGGGTCAAGTACGATCTCAAGATCGATCGCAAAGAGAAGGAGACGGGGTTCGCGGTGTCCGTTCAGCCGGTGCGAGTCCTCGACACGCCCGGCAAATCGGGTGACGCGCCGGCGATCAAGCTGTCCAGCATCACCGGTGAAGTGGCCGTGCAGAAGGATCGGGCTTTGTCGATCTCGGCCAAGTCGTCAAAAGGCGACACCGGCGACGACTTCGAAGCGATCGACGTGCGCGAACTCACGCGCCTGCCGCAGGACGGATACCTTGCCTACCGCTATTTCCGTCAGCCGGAGAAGTTCGATCAGCCGTTCGCGCTGGAACTGACGGCGACCAAACACGACATCCAACCGGTCGTCGAAACCGTGATGTCGCACGCTCTCGTCGAAGTCGTGCTGACCAACGACAAGGTGGTGACGTATCGCTGCCGGTATCGAATCAAGTCGAGCGAGCGGCAGCGGATTGCATTGCATCTGCCCGAATCGAACGAACCACCGCTGGGTGTGATGGTCGCCGGGAAGGAAGTTGAACTCGAAGCCCACACGGGGGCCACGCCGCATCCGGGCTGGAAATCGTTCTTCCTCAACGTGGCTCGGCCCACGCGATCGGACGAACCGTTCGAGGTGCTGATGGTGTTCCGCATCCCGCACAGCGTCGTCCCGGTCGGCAATCGCGGAGGCGGCCAGCTCGAACTTAAGCTGCCGCGCTTCGGCGACGGCGAAATCGGGACGGCGAGCGCGGTGGCTGTGCAGCAGCTTCGCGCGGCGGTGTGGGTTCCGAAAGAAGTGTCACTGATCGGCGAACCGCCGCACTTCACTCTCGATCAAACAACGCGGCTGCACCTGGTCTCCGGGGCCGACGCGTCGGTGACGAACACGCAGCAACTGACGAACTGGTTCGGCGCAGAACCGGGCGGGCTGTTCACGTTCACCCAGGCCGGGCACGCCTACCAGTACAGCAACCTCGGCGGGGCCGATTCGATTGACGTGGCGTACTGGCGTCCGAATTTTCAGGCGTGGATCATCAGCGGCCTTTTGGTTGTGCTGGCGTTCGTGCTGCGAAACACCTCGTGGGAGAACCGGCTGGCGCTCTTGCTGATCACGGCGTTCGCTGCCACGTTGTACGCCATGACGGCACTGGACCTCGTGCTGCATGTCATCGCCGCGGCCCGATACGGCCTGATCGTGATGCTGGCCTACTGGTTCATCCACGCCCTCGGTCGGACGCGCCCCGCGATGCCGGCGCCGCCGGTCGGCACTGGCACGGCCAGTGCCACACCCGCAGCGTCGCTTGCCCCCATGAGTCCCGTGAGTCCGCCACCGGCCGCGAGTGAAGATAAGAAGGAAGGCGACAAGCCAAAGGAGGGGCAGCCATGAGTCGCGGGTGGATGGTGGATAGTGGACGGTGGATGGCGAGAACTGTACTTCCCTCTCCCCCTTGGGGAGAGGGGCTGGGGATGAGGGGCGCCCGGAGTGGCTATGCCTCTTTGATTCGCCTCCAGAGACGTTTGGACCACCCCTCACCCCTAACCCCTCTCCCCAAAGCGGAGAGGAGAACGGCCATTGTTGGTTGGCGGTCGATTGGGATGGTTGTCGCTGCTCTCATCACTGCATTCGGGTCGCTAGTTCAATCTGGCCGAGCTGACGACACCCCACCACGCCGCGTGTTCGTGCCGCTGGAACAACTCGACGTGGTGCTCGACCGCAATCAGCGCGGCGTGATCATGCCGCGCAAGGAATTCGACCTGCTGTGGGCGGCGGCGAAAAAGGCCGAGGCGGAATCGGCCAGGCCGGCTGCGGCAGCGGTCGTCTCGGCGGCCAGTTACGGGGCGAAAGTGGACGGCGACCAACTGGTCATCGCGGTCGAGCTGAAGTTTCGGCAGTTCGTCGCGGGGTGGCAGTCGATTTCGTTGCCGTTCCGGGGCGTCGGCGTCGAAGCCGCGACGGTGGATGGCAAACCGGCGCGGATCGGACGCAGCGGCGATGACGCACGGGCGCTCGTTCTGTTTTCACGCGAGGTGGGGGAACACACGCTCGCGCTCGAACTCTCCGCCAATCTCGCGCTCGTGGGGAGCGACCGCGTGGCCGCGTTCGGGATCGCCCCGGTGCCGTCGGCGACGCTCGAGGTCGATCTGCCCGCGGGCAAGCAACTGGAATTGAACGGTCTCCTGCTGGACCGGCCCGCGGCGCTGGATCGGCCGGCCAAGTACAGCGTGGCCGTCGGCGGCAAGCGAGACGTCGCGCTGCGGATCACCGACCGGCAGGAAGCGAAGCACACCGAGTCACTCGTCTTCGCGGCCACGGCGATCGGGTTGCACGTCGCGCCGGAAGAACTCACCTGGCGGGCCGTCACTACGCTCAACGTGTTCGGTCGGCCGATCGATCAGGTGCAACTCGTGGTGCCGCGTTCGCTGGACATTGTATCGGTCACATCGAGCGGCCTCGAAGGCTGGGGTTTCGCGCCGGGGAACGACGACACGACGATCCTCACGCTGTCGTACCGGCAGGCGTTTCAGGAATCTCGGACGATCACGCTCCAAGGCGTCGCGTCGAACCCCGGCGGCACGCCGTGGTCCGTGCCGCCGCTCCGCGTGACGAAGGCGACGTCGCACGTGGTGCGCGTGCTCGTGCAGCATCCGCCGTCGCTGCGCCTGCAGGCCACGACCACGGACGGCGTGCGACGGGTCACGGCGGACGAAGCGCCTCCGTCGGACATGCCGACCATGCCCGACATGCCTACGACGGTCGATCCGACGCTCACGCAGTATTTCGCCGCGTGGCGCGAGGACTTCTCGCTCGTCTTCGTGACGCAGCCGCGGGCGCGCGAGCTGCAAGCCACGATCGCCACGCGGCTGGATGTCGATTCGCGCGAACTCAACCTGCGCTCCAGCATCGCCGTGCAAACGCACTTCGCGCCGCTGTTCGATCTCGACCTGACGCTTCCCGCCGCGTGGAACATCGTCGATGTGAAAGTCGGCGACCAACCGGCTACGTGGCGCACGGTGCCGCTGCAAGCGGGTCTGCATCAGGTCCGCGTGTCGTTTTCGCCGCCGGTGCCGATCGACGGGTCCAAGTCGATCACGCTCGTGGCACAGCAGGTGCCGACGGAAAACTGGCCGCTGGAAGAATCGCCGTTCGTGATGCCAGTGCCGGAGATCCACCTCCCGCAAGTCGGCGTCACCGAGGGGACGTACATGATCGCCGCCGATGACGATCTGGACCTGATCCCTGAAGAACTGTCGGGACTCGATCCCGCGCGGCTGCCGACGGACCAGGTGCAGCTCACTCGGCCGCCACGGCTGGTCTACTCGTATCAGGACACGCGGTTCACGGGGCGTCTGAAAATCGTCCGCAAGCCGGCGCGAGTCGCCGCGACAACCGTGGCCTTTCATCGGCTCGATCCCGAAACGCTGGCGTCGCATCTCGAAGCTCGTCTGGCCATCGAAGGTGGCGGCGTGCGCAAGGTGCAACTGGCTCTGCCCGAAGCGGCCGGAACCGAGCTGCGGTTTCGACTGGTCGGCGGCATCAACCGCATCACCGAACAAACGGCCGCCGATCCGGCCGACGGCGTCCGCGTCTGGACGTTGCAACTCGATCAGCGAGCGTACGGGAACTTGTGGCTGGTGGTCGACATGGTGGCGTCGCGTGGCAAGCAGACGGAGGATGGAGGATCGAAGATCGAGGATGGTGGGAAAGATTCTGCGCCCGATCGCAATCCTCCATCCTCCATCCTCCATCCTCAAATGCCTCTCCCGTCGCTCCGCGTCGTCGGGGCCGATCGGCAGGAAGGCTACATCGGTCTCGAAGCGGGACCCGAACAGCAACTCGCGATCACGGCGACCGACGCGGCCGATCTGGCACTGAGCGAAATCGCCCCGGCCGACCTGCCTGTGCCGGTCGAGTATCTCCCGAAGGAACGGATCGTCGCGGGATACCGCAGCGTGGCGGCGGGCGAACGGGTGACCGTGGCCGAAACGCGGTTCGATCGCGTCGCCGTGCCGACCGCGATCTGCGATGCGAACAGCCTCACCAGCGTGCTCGGCGAGACCGGTGAAATGCAGCACCGGGCCGAATTCCGGTTCCGCGCCGTTGGCGTGCAGAGCCTGCGCGTCGAACTCCCCGCCGATGCAATTCTGTGGGCGACGCTGCTGGATGGCCAGCCGGTCGAGGTGCGGAGGTTGGGGCGAGGATCGAAGATGGAGGATCGAGGATCGACGAAGACCGCGATTGCCACCGATTCACCATCCTCGATCATCAATCCTCCAGCTTCATACCTCATCCCCCTGTCCCTCACCGATGATGCCGCCGAGTCGCGGCGACTCGAACTCTTCTACCGCACGAAGGTCGATCCGCTCGGCGCGTCGGGGATGTTACGGCAGGCTCTACCGAAGCTGACGGCGATCGACGGTTCGGGCGAGTCGCAACCGCTGACCGTCCTGCAACGCGACTGGACGCTGCACCACCCCGCGCACACGAACATCACCGACAGCGATGGCACGCTGACGCCCGAACGCCCGCCTGTTCGCGACAGCCTGCTGGGGCATCTGCAACAGGGCATCCACGTCGGCAGCGGCGATGAGTTGCTGCGAAAGGGCGCTTGGCTGGCTGGCGTCATCGCGTTCGTCGGGTTCTTCACTTACGTTGCCAGACGACGGGGGAACAAAGGCGTGATCGAAGCACTTCTCGTGCTCGTCGTCCTGGGAATCGTGTGGGCATTGCTCCTGCCGGCCACGCAACAGGCTCGCGTAGCGGCTCATCGAGCGAAACAACGGTACGACACGACGCTCGGCGATTATGCCTTGCCGACTGCGCAAGAAGGGGCACCGATGGATCCCCGCAGCGTGATTCCTCATCCCACAGCCGCTCCCACGGCACCCGCGAGAGTCCCCGGAGATAAGTCGGCCATGTTCGACGATGTCGCTCAGAGTGTCGCTCCGAAATCGGCCGAACCGGAATCGGAAACTCGCGGCCGGCCGATGGACGCCAAGGCCGCTGATCGGCCGACATCCGGTGAGGACTTGATCGGCCAAGTGAAGGAAGCGCGGAAGTCGCGAGGAGAAAAAGTCCCCGCCGAATCGGAGGAAGCGGCACCGCTGGCCGGTCGGAAGAAGGCGTTAAAAAAGTCGGAAGGGAGGAAATCAGGTGGGGGTGTCCAGGCGGATTTTCAACCGCTGATCGACGCACTGAACAAAGAACGATGGTCAGAGGTGGCTGGCGAAGGCAATGTCACACAGTTCGATCAGAAGCTGTCGCTAGTTATCAGACAAACCGCCACCTTCCACCAACCGGAGGGAGGTCAAACATCCCGTGGCCTGTTGTCGCTGGCGTTGCAGCTTGATGTGCCGACCGGCAGCCGGGCAACGAAGTTTGTGCAGGCGGGGGATGCGGCCGACGATGTGAAGCAGCCGGCGCTCGAGGTGCGGTATCAAAATCACGAAGCGTTGTCGTTCGTCGGGCTGATGCTGATCGCGGGGAGCGTGACGCTGTTCTGGTTCCTGCGGAATTCGTCCGCGGCCGTGCGAACCGTCGTCGGCGTGCTGGGGCTGACGCTGCCGCTGGCCCTCGTGTCGCTCGTTCCCGTCAGCCTGCTCCCGTATCTCGACGGTCTGTTCCTCGGCGCCGCCGCCGGCCTCGCCCTGTGGCTGATCCTCGCCGTGGCCCGCTACTCCGGCCGAATCTGGTCGGCGATGAACCGCAACCTGACTGCAAAACCGACCGCCGCGCTGTGGCTGATCGCCGCCGGTGTGGTCGCGTTTTCGGCGACAGGTTACGCCCAAGAGTCGAAGGCGGTAGCGAAGCCCCCAACCGCATTGCCGTTCGTCCCGCGAGACGCCATCCTCGTCCCGTTCGATGACGGCACCGACCCGCTCAAATCCGAACGCGTGTTCCTGCCGTACGACAAGTTCATCGAACTCTGGAACCTCGCCCATCCCAACGAGCGCGTGGAAGCGCCGGCGTCGGCGGACGGTGTCGTGGCCGAAGCCCTCCTCGCGGCGAAACTCATTCCCGGCGTGGAAGCGACCAAAACCCCCGCGCGAATCGCCGTTGCGGCCCGGTTCGTCCTGCACAGTTTTCGCGAGCACCAGATCACGCTCCCGCTGCCGCTGGGGAACGTGGCGCTGATGAAAGCCGAATTCGACGGGCGACCGGCGCTGCTGACCACCGTTGGCGTCCCGCCGGCGGGCGGCGCGGCCGCGAAGAAAAGTGCGCCCGCTGCGGCGAATGCACCGGCGAAAGCCGGGACTCCAGCGGCGGGGTTGGCCATCGTCGTCGAAAAGTCGGGCGTCCACGTACTGGACCTTACGTTTACGATCCCCGCTGAACAATCCGGACCGGCCGGCAAGTTCACGCTGCCGGTCGGTCGTGCTCCGACGGCCGGAGCCCCCGCCTTGGCCGGCGGCGTGCTGCGATTCGCGCTGCCGGGCAAGGACCTGGCGCTGAAAGTGAACGGCGCGAGCGGTGTCTTCCGGGTCAATCCGAAAGCCGAGGAGTTCGGAACCGCGCTCGTCCCGCTCGACGCCACCGGCGACATCACCGTGTCGTGGGCACCGGCGCGGACGCAGGACGCGGTCGATGCGATCGTCCACGTCGATGCGGCGACGGCGGTGGTGGTCGATGATTCGGGGATGCGGATCAGCAGCGGGTTCCAATTCGCCGTCCGACAGGGAACGCTCACCGAAGCCGCGTTCACATTGCCTGCCGGAGTGCTGGTGAGGCAGATCGCCGGACCTGACGTCGGCGGCTGGCAAATCGGAGACGCGGCGGCGGACCAACCGCGCGAACTCAAGGTCTTCCTCCGCCGCGAAGTGCGCGACACGACGACGCTCGTGTTCGACCTGTTCGTACCGCTATCGCTTACGGAGACATCGCAGTCGGTGGCCGTGCCGGCGTTCGGGCCGATCGGGGTCACGCGCGAAACGGGGACGGTGGCGGTGTTCGCCGAGCGGCAGTTCGTGGTCTCGTCGGGAACGGTTTCCGGGCTGACACAGATTGACGCCGGAAAATTTCAGCCGGCGGTGACGATCCAGCGTCCGCAGACACCGCCGCTGCTGGCGTATCGCTACGTCCAACGGCCGTTCGAGTGGACGTTGCTCGCCGCGCGGCAAAAGCCGCAGTCGAAGGTAGCTGCGGAACACGCGCTCCACGTCGGGCTGCGAAAGATGCGCGTGTCAAGCCGTTTCGAGCTGACGCTGGCCGGAGCGCCGCGGTCGGATGTCGTCGTCTCCCTGCCGCCGCGATACCTACTGTACGATCTCGAAGGGCCGGACGTCGCGGATTACAGCGTGGCCAAAGCGAACGGCGACGCCGAGGCGGCTTCGAACGTGCTGCGGATCGAATTGGCCGCCCCCAAGACCGGCGCGGTCGACCTCGTGCTGAACGGCATCGTGCTTCGCGAGCCGTCGGACGCCGCGCAGTTGCTGGCCGTGCCGGTGCTGCTGGGGGTGAACGAACAGCGGTCGTCCGTCGGCGTGTGGCTCGATCCGGTTTTCTCGGGGACGATCGGCGATCTCGGCAGCTGGAAATCGGTCGATCCGAATCTGCTGACGGCAAGGTTGCGCGGTCTGCGCCCGACCGCCGTGCAATTCGCTTTCACGTCGAATGCCTCGCAACCCGCGGCCGCGCAGCTCGCGTTGCGTCGCGCCACGCCGCGGCTAACGGCCGATTCGCTGACGACCGTGATCGTGCAGGAAACGTCGATCCAGTACGTGCTGTCGCTCCAGTGGCAGATCGCGCAGGCGGCGGAAAGCCGGTTCGTGTTCGAGACGCCGGATTGGCTGGCGGGAGGTCTGGATTTCAGCGGTAACGCGGGGGGACCGCGCATCCGGCAGGTGCTGTCGGAAAAGATGGATGGCCAGCGCGTGCGATGGATCGTCGAACTCGAAGAACCGCAGCGCGAGCGGTATTTCCTGACGGCCAAGGCCGTGCTGCCGCCGGTGTCGGGAGACGCGGTGGTGTCCGCTCTGCGAATCAGTGTCTCGCAGGCGACGACCGACGGGCCGGCTGGCGAATTCCAGCGGCTGCCGGTTCGAGAGTTCCTCGTGCTCGTCAACCAATCGGGCAGCCAGCTCACGGCCACGGCTGCGACCGCGGTCGAATCGGTGCCCGCGGTCGATCTGCCGATCAAGATTCAGCAGTCGCTCGTCGATCAGGCGGCTGAAATCAGTCAGGTGAAGACCGGACAGGCGGCGGTGGGCTGGCAGATGCGGAAACGCCAGCAGGTGAAATCACTGGCGGCGTCGGTGAACCTGGCCGAGCTGACGCTGGTCGTGGCGAAAGACGGATCGTGGCGCGGTCAGGCGGACTATCGCATCCAGAACCGCGCCCGGCAGTTCCTCGCCGTGCGCCTGCCGGAGCGGTCGCAAGTCCTCTCGCTGTTCGTGGCCGGTCAGCCGTCGCGGCCGGTGCGCACGAAAAAGGGAACGGACGACGTGCTGCTGATCCCGCTGCCCAAGCAGGCGGCCGGCGATTTGTCGGTCGAAGTGAAACTCGTCACGAGCGGCCGGTTGGATTCGGCGTTGCCTCACGGGCTGAAACCGATGCGCGACGAACGCTCGCTGCCGGCTCCGCATGTCTACTCGCAGACGGAGGACCCGGAACACGGCATGCCGGTGGCTCGGACGGAATGGACGGTCTACCTCCCCGACGACATCGACGCCCGGCCCGTGGACGATCGCGACCGCATGAACATGACCCCCAGCGAATCGGGCTTTGATCGGCTGACGGCGCTGGTCAACGAGGGGATGCAGTTGCAACAGGAGTGGGCCTTCAACGCGGCGCTGAATTACAATCCGGACAACTATCGCGTGCAGGTTCGGTCGGGCAACAATTTGAAGCAACTGGCGGTGGCGATTCACGACAACCAGTCGGTGGTGGCCAACCCCAATCTGGATGCCGGCAAGCGGCAGGAGTTGAACGAACTGATCGGGCGCTTTCAGCAGACTCAACGTCAGCAGCAGGAGGCGGAGTTCAAGGAGGAACGGAACGGAAAGGTGCCGGTCGTCGATGGCAAGCAATCGGGCGCGGCACAACCGCAGGTCGATTTCGGTCTCGTCGAGCAGCAACTTCAACTCGGAAATTCGATCGCTCCGTCGAAGGGCGAGTCCGTCGGTGGCGATTTCGATGGCGAAGGGGGATCCGACCGGCGTTTTCGGTTCGCCGCACCGGAGAAACCAGCGGTGACGGAAGGCAAGCCGGAAGAGAAGACCGCTGGCAAATCGGTAAGCTCGAAGGGAGCACAGGTCGGTCAGCGGAGATCGCAGTTGCGCGAGCTGAACGAATCACAAACGCTGCAACTGAACCGCGATCAATCGGCGGAATTGGCGAAGCAAGTGCAATCGCAAGCCGGCGTGAGCCTCAACGCGCCGGCTCAACAGCCGGTGGGCGGACCCGGCGCGGGGAGCGGAGCACAGCCTGCGATGGGAGGCATGGGGGAAGGCTTTGGCGGACGCGGTGGAGTTGCCGCCGGAGGTGCGCAGCCGCAGAGGCCAACGGTGGGTTTGGGATTTCAAAGTCTTCAAGACCTGCGTGCGGATTCCGGTCGAGCGATCATCGCAGTGCAACCGCAAAACGTCACACTCGGTGAAGTCGCGGCGAACGCAGACGTTTCGGGATTGGTCGCCAGCGCTGGGGAGCAGGCGGGGCTGGCTGGTTGGGCGCGAGCCGGCGGTTTGTCGCTGGAAATTGATCTGCCGGAGTCGGGCCAGAAACTGACGTTCTCGAAGGTCGGCGGCGACCCGTTGCTGACGCTCGGCCTGCGGCCGAAGGCGTCGCTCAAAGCGGGCTTCGGCCTCGCGTGGTTTGTCATCTGGCTGGCGCTCGGCCTGGGCCTCGTGAGCGTTCTCAACCGCGGCGGCAACTTCACCCGCCTCGCGTCTCACGCGCCGATCCTGCTCATCGCCGTCGGCCTCGTGTGGTACGTGCTGCTGCCGGCGGCCGTGATCGGGCTGGTCCTGTTCACGCTGGGCGCGATTGCGTTCGGCTGGCAGCATCGCCGCGCAGCGGCCTAGTCGCGTCTGTCGCACGTGGAACGCGAACCTCGACGACCTTGCGGCAATTTGTTAACGTTCTGCTCCACGAATCCGAGCCAGTCATGCGTCACCTTGTTGTCGTCGCCCTTCCCGGCAGCAGCCCCTGAGGGAATTCACACGTGAAACGAACGTTGTCCCTGTCGGCGATTGTCAGCGTCGTGTTCTTCAATGTCGCCGGAGGCACCTACGCATTGGAAGGGGTGCTGGCGGCGGGGCCGGGTTTGGCCTTGATGCTGATCGTGGTGACGCCGCTGGTCTGGAGCGCACCCGTCGCCCTGGTGTGCGCCGAGTTGGGGACCACGATCCCCGAGGAAGGGGGCTACTACGCTTGGTCGAAACGGGCGCTGGGGCCGTTTGGCGCGTACTGCCAGGGCTGGTGGGCGTGGCTCTACACGATGGTTGATATCGGTATCTACCCCACGATGTTCTGTGATTACCTGGCCTATTTCTGGCCGGACGTCGGTGAAGCTGGCAGCTACTGGCTGCGGCGAGCCGTGATGCTCACGATGATCTGGGGTTTCGTGTTGCTGAATCTGCGCGGTGCGCACACGATCGGAAACTTCGCCAAAGCATTCACGTTCGCCGTCGTGGTTCCGTTCGTGATCCTCATGCTGGCGGGTGTGTACCAGGGGCTGACCGGCGGGTTTCTATTCAGTGCCACCACACCGGTCGTCGCGGAGGGGAAAACGTTTCAGGCGGCGTTTGCCGCGGCCATTCCGATCGCCCTGTGGAATTACCTGGGTTGGGATTCCATCTCGACGATCGCCGGCGAGATGGACGACCCGCGGCGAAACTATCCGAAGGCCCTGCTCATTGCCATCCTGCTCATCTGCACTATCTACATCCTGCCGACAATTGTGTCGCTGCTGCTGGTCGGCACGCCGCTGCGCGTGGATGGTCAGACGGTGGAATGGGACACCGGTGCCTGGGCCGTCGCTGGGAAGTTGATCGCCGGCAATTGGCTGGGGACGATCATCAGCGCGATCGGAATGGTTTCGGCCGTCGGGTTGTACTCCGCACTCGTGCTCGTCTACAGCCGCGTGCCGTTCGTGATGAGCCAGGATGGTTACCTGCCGAACGTGCTGGTTCAGCAAAATACGTTTGGTGCCCCCAGCGTTTCGCTGGTCGTTTCGGGAGCGCTGTATTCAGGGATCGTCTTGTACTTTGACGACTTGGACGCGCTGGCGGCGGCGGACGTCACGATGTACGCGGGCATGATGTCCCTGGAATTGGTCTCGTTCTTGGCATTGCGATGGCGCGAACCGGCACTGGCCCGGCCGTTCAAAGTCCCCGGTGGATGGCCGATCGCAGTCGTTCTGTGCCTGCTCCCCTGGTCCTGCATTGGTGCGGGCGCCTACTTCCGGGTGCTGGAATTGAGCGTGATGGAAGTGCTCGGCAAGGCCGCGATCATCATGGGGACACCGCTCCTGCTGTATCCGTTCATCGAGGCCAGACGTCGCACAACGAATTCCATGTCCGTTGACGATTCCCATTGATGAGACGCTTGCCGTTGGTCGTGCACCGTGCCGTACGCAAACGCGCACCAGCCCGGAGAATTCACCACGGACTACACGGAATCACACGGAAGTAATACGCCGATGGGCGTCAAAGCGTTAAGAATCGCTCGTGACAACGGTCAGGGTGGGGGAGCGCGGAGACTGCCATGCGAATTCCAGTGATACGAGGCGTGATCGACCGGCGGATTCTGGTCAACTTCCGCGTCGATCCCGATGTCCTGGCCAAAGTCCTGCCTCCGCCGTTCCGCCCGAAGCTCGTCAACGGATTCGGAATGGCCGGCATTTGCCTCATTCGATTGAAACACATTCGGCCGCGGTGCTTGCCATCGTTCGTTGGTGTGAACTCGGAGAACGCGGCTCACCGGATCGCCGTCGAGTGGGATCAGGATGGTCGGCGGCACGAGGGCGTTTTCATTCCGCGGCGGGACACGTCGTGCGGGATGAACACCCTCGTCGGCGGACGAGTCTTCCCCGGCGTTCACCATCACGGCCGGTTCCAGGTCTGCGAGCACGATGGTCGGTATCACGTGTCGCTCGACAGCGATGACGATGGAACGCACGTGGCTGTTGACGGACGATTGAATACCGAATGGCCCGCCAAGTCGGTGTTCCCATCGGTTGAAGAAGCCTCCCGATTCTTCGAATGCGGCTCGCTCGGATACTCGGTCACGCGGAAGTCGGGCTGCTTCGACGGTCTCGAGCTTCGCACGTTCGCCTGGCACGTCGAGCCGCTGGCAATGGATTCGGTGGAGTCCAGCTTCTTCGAGGACCAGCGGCTGTTCCCGGCGGGGTCGGTCGAATTCGATTGTGCTCTGCTGATGCGCCGCATCGAACACGAATGGCACGGCCGACCGAGGCTCCGCGTGCCGCGAGCATCCGAACTCGTGTACGACTGAAGCCTGAAGCGCGAGCGAAGGCCCAGCGGTGAATCGACTTCGCTGGCGCGTCAGGCTTCAAGAGGGCAACACATCGCCAGGTCAAGTCAGATTCGGCAGCGGGCCGTGGCCGCAGAAGTCCGGGTTGCCGAACCGCTCGAGTCGATGGCCGAAGCCGTGGGCCAGTGAGAGCAGCAGCCGGTTGTGAGGCAACTTCGGGTACATGATCGATCGCCCCATCTTGAAGTCGAGACCGTTGCCGACCAGTACGAATGGGATGTTGTCGAGCGTGTGCGAGTTCCCCTTGCCAAGTTCGTTCGTCCAAACGATGAGCGTGTTGTCGAGCAGGCTGCCGTCGCCCCCCGGTTCCGGCGTTTCGGCCAGGCGCTTCGCGAGGTAGGCGAGTTGCTCGCAGTACCACTTGTTGATCTTGGTCAGTTTTTCCTGAGACTCGGTGTTGGAGTCCTCATGGTGAGAGAGTTCGTGGTGCCCTTCGTTCACGCCCAGCCAACGCATTTTCGCACCGCCGACCGAGTTCGTGAGTTGAAGCGTGGCCACGCGGGCAAAGTCGGCGGCGAAACTGTTGACCATCAGGTCGATCTGCATTTTCGTGAGCCGCGGCATGTTGTCGTTGTCTTCCTTCACGCCGCGTTCGATCTCGGGGACGGCGTGGCCGACGGTGGCGGTGCTGCTCTCTTTGAGTTCCTTCTCGATTTCACGGACGAATGTCGCCTGCTCCTGCAACAGTTGGCGATCCTGCACACTGACCAGCGGTTCCAAATTGCGGAAGTCTTCCTGAAGTTCGTCGAGGATGCTCCGCAGACTTTCCTGATCCTTCAACCGTCCATACAGCTTGGAGAACATTTGGTACGGGTCGTCGATCGGGGCGACCGGCTTGTTCGGGCCGGAGTAAACCATCCGGGTCCACGTGTCGGCTCGATCGGGAACCAGCACGCCAAATTCGAGTGACCCGAACCGTGTCCGAGTTTCCGAGTTCGCTTGCAGGAAGTTCTTGATCTCCTGATCGATCGACAGCCCGCTGGCCCAACCCGCTGGCGTGTGCGATCCGCCCTGGATGTTGCCCGGAAACAGCTCGATCCCCGTCAGCAAGCACCCGATGCCGCGCATGTGGTTGTCGCCGTCTCCGCGAACCTTGTCGCACACACCGTTCAGCGTGAGCACTCGGTTTTTGAACGGCTCCAGCGGCGCAAGGCTTTCCTTGAGCGTGAAGTCTTCCCCCTCATTGTCCGGCCAAAACGTTGACGGCACGACGCCGTTCGGGCTGAACATGACGACCAGCCGCTGTTTTCGTGTCTGCTGGCTCGCGAAACCAAGGCTCGGCAGGTTCAAGATGAACGGCAAAGCCGTTGAGCCAATGCCAAGGTCACGAAGAAACTCGCGTCGGGAGCGCAGATCGGACATCGCGATGTCTCCAAAGCCGGTGGGATCGTGTTGATGTTATTTGGTTGTGACGGCAGTACGCTCGCCGACTGGCTCGGGCAGGATCGCTGCTCGAGTGACAATCTCGGCTGCCAACTTACGAATGTGAAATTGGTTCTGCGCGAACGATTGTTGCAAGTTGGCGGCCCCTGCACCATCGAAGGCTCGGAGGGGCTGTTTGATCATGTAGTGGAGAAGCTGTTCGACAAAAGCGGCTTGAGTCTCTTCGCTGTCGGCCAGAAACCGAGCCAGATAGCGGACCCCGGCGAACCGGACCAGTTCGCCCTGTCGAGTGACGTAGGTCCCACTCGCGTCAATTCGTTTGCCCTGTTCCTCATTTCGAAATCGACCGACGGCATCGAAGTTCTCCAGCGTGAATCCGAGCGGGTTGATCATCGCGTGGCAACTCTGGCACGCTTCGGGCTTGGTTTGCAAGGCGATTCGCTCGCGGGTCGTGAGCGATGCGTGTAATTCGGGAGCCAGCGGAGCAACGGCTTCTGGCGGCGGACGCAGGGAACGGCCGAGCACGCTTCGCGAAATGAACACGCCCCGATGAATTGGCGAACTCGTGGCCGTGTACGCAAATCCCGCCCTCAGGTACGGATGCGACAGCACGCCCGCGCGATGTTCGGCGTTGAGCGGCACCCTCTGGAATGGCGCATCGGCGGGCAAGTCGACTCCGTAGAACCTCGCCAGTCGGCCGTTGAGGTAAATCGAATCCATCAGCAGCAGTTGGCGGAAGTCGGACGCCTCGCCGAAGACGACGTCGTCCAGAAACAGTTCCAGGGACCTTCGCAGGTCGGAGACCATCGATTCGTCAAATCCGGGAAAACGCTGCGGGTCCTTGGCGATCTCCGGCAACTGATCCATCCTGAGCCACTGACGGAAGAATCCCCGCAGTATTGACCGCGCCCGCAGGTCGCCCAGCATGCGCGCGACCTGCCATGCGATTTGCTCGCGAGTGACGAGTTGTCCCGACGCGGCGGCGTCAAGGAGTTGCTGATCGGGCACGGAATCCCACAGACCGAAGGAAATGCAGGAGGCAGTTGCGTGAGAGTCTCGCTGGTTATCGATCTCGCGGTAAAGAAACCTTGGCGACTTGAGCGAGAGCAGCACGATTCTCTTGACCGCCGTGACGGGATCGCCCGAGTCTTTGAACTGCCGGTCAACAAACAACTGGCATTGCTCATCGGACAACGGTCGCCGAAACGCCCTCTCGATGAAACGCGCGCCGAATTCGCGCAGGCGTTCGGTGCGATCTTTCGCGTCGTCGGAAGTCCTCGCGAGCTCATTCAGGTGCGCCTCGACGTAGCTGGCGACTTCGATTGCCGATTCCGTTGTGGCCTGATCCCATTCTTTTGAAATCAGCGTGCCGCGCTCCCAGCCCACGCTCCGGTCGTCAGGTGGAAACGCAGTCTGAAGGACGAACACTTCGGGATTCTGCACTGGTGCCAGAAACTGCGCAGGTATCGTTTCGGTGGCTCGGAACGGGGGCAACCAGCCGAGCGACAAAGTGGCCTGCAGCGCAGGAGGCTTCTCTTTCTTGTTCTTTTGCGAATCGTCCACGCCCTGTTTGGCGGTGGAGAACTCGAGTCGCAGAGGGAACGTGCGGCCGCTCACCACCCGAATCGACATACGGAACTCGGCGTCTTCTCCGGACTTTACCCAGGCGTCGATGAGCGGTTGCTGAAGGTCGTTGATCCACAGCCTCGCTGCATGCTTCGTTCGGATGATGAATTCAAATTCGCCCGTCTCGGGAGCGAGAATTGAACCTTCCCACCGTGCAGAAAAGCCGTTGGGATCGAACTTCTCGGCGTCGAGACCGGTGTGCTCGAAGTCGAACTGAACGACGGGATCAAGTCGTTCCAGTACGCGCTCGTTGCCGCGAATTCGACGCGATTTGAAGTACTCACCCTTCACGCCGTGGCTAAAGTCCCAGTGAGCTGGACCGCGAAAGCTGCCGAGGAGGTCCGCGACGGCATTCTGGTATTGCCGTACCGTGAGCCGCGACAACTCAACGGGCGCCGGCTTGTTCCGAGCTTGCGCGACCGGCGAGTAAAACGCATCGTAGATAAAGGCTGCCACACGCTTCGCATCCTCGCCCACACACTTCTCGCGAGTCCCTTTGGGCATCGATTTTTCGATGTACTTTGTCAATTCCACCAGCGACCGTTCGCCAACAAGTGGATGTGGGTACTCCTCGTCAACGCCTTCGCCGCTGTTGCCATGACAGGACGCGCAACGAGTCAGGTAAATCTGCTGTCCCGACGAACTCGCTGTGCCGAATGCCCTTGCCTCCAAGAGGATCATTGCGAGTGTCGCCAGACAGGACAGCGCAGTCCCACGACGGAGCTTCGACCACAGCGTTGGGTGGGAGGTTGCAAACGCTGCTGTTTTCATGTTGAAACTCGAACTGACCTCGAAACCTCGATACCGACACGATGCGTTGCGGGCTGGGTCGCTTTGGCAAGCGGCACCCGAACTCGGAGGGAGGCGCATCTGGGGGGAGCGACGCGGACGATCTGCAGCTGAATTCAGGCGCGTGAACGCACCCGGCGCAGGTCTGGCCGCCGACGGGCTGCTGCCATGCCCAACGATGCCATCCGCACGCCAACAGCAGGTCAACAAGTCTTAGCGACTGGCGAGATCGGCGAATTCTTGTGGCGTGCAATCGATCCCGGCCAGTGCAAACTCGCGCTGGCGATCTTCAATTGGAACCAAATGGCTTCGGAATCGGGCGAGATTCAAACAACATTATGCGACGCGAAATCCTCGAATCGGTTTTCTTGGTGTCCGGAGCGGGTTGATCCGGCCAGGGAGTTGCGGGTTGGTACCGGCCAAAAGAGGAGAGATTCGTTAGTCAGGCGTGAGCAGACTTTTGCTCAAGGAGCCCGACATGGCGAATCAAGTCAGCATGGCCGTCGTTCAATCGATTGAAACACTTCGCAAACGGGGCACGTCGCGCCGGGAGATTGCCCGGCTGTTGGGCGTGCATCGGGAGACCGTGGGGAAGTATGTGGCCCGGCTGGAAAACCGGCCGAACGCGCCTCCCGGGTCGGAGTCCGGCGCAGGGGACGACACCGAAATCGGAAGGCCCACCCCGCGGGCGGATCCTCCGGGGCCACCCAGTGTATGCGAACCGTACCGCGAGCTGATCCGGCAGAAGCTGGAGCGGAGGATGTCAGCGCAGCGGATTTACCAGGACCTGGTGGCCGAACAGGAATTTCCGGCGACATACGACAGCGTGCGGAGTTCGTGGCGAAGCTGGTGCGGACCAGCGAGCTGCCGGTGCGGCGGCTGGAGGTGGAGCCGGGTTCGGAGGCGCAGGTCGATTTCGGGACGGGCGCTCCGGTGCGGACGGCGGAGGGGAAGGTCCGCAGGCCGTGGGTGTTCCGGATCGTGCTCAGCGCTTCGCGCAAGGCGTACAGCGAGTCCGTCTGGCAGCAGAGCACGGAAGCCTTCGTGGGCGCGTTGGAGAATGCGTTCCGGGAATTCGGCGGGGTTCCGAAGACGCTGGTGATCGACAATTTGAAAGCGGCGGTGCAGCGCGGGGACTGGTACGACCCGGAAGTGCATCCCAAACTGCAATCGTTCGCGCAACACTACGGCACGGTGTTCCTGCCGACGAAGCCGTACACTCCGGAGCACAAGGGGAAGGTGGAGAGCGGCGTCAAATATGTGATGAACAACGCGCTCCAGGGGCGCGTGTTCGGCAGTCTGGAGGAGCAGAACGCGTTCTTGCAAGACTGGGAACAGACCGTCGCGGACACGCGGATCCACGGGACGACGAAACGGCAGGTGCGGCAAGCGTTCGAGGAATTCGAGCGTCCGGCCCTGATCGCGTTGCCGGTGGAACGGTTCCCGTTCTTTCACGAATCGCGGCGGGCCGTGCATCGCGCTGGGCACGTGGAGGTGGCTCTGGCGATTTCGCTACGCCGCCGAAGCCGAAGGTCAATACCTTCCGCAACTTGGCCTTGTTCGTCGAGCGGCAGCGCGAACCAACCGCCCTCGGCGGCTCGGTGCCGCCGGAGTACGTCGGTCGCCGGCTGTGGGTCCGCTGGGACAGCCATCTGGTGCGGGTGTTCAACGACCGCTGGGAACAGCTCGCGGTGCATGCCCGGGCGGAGCCGGGTCGGTTCCGCACCGACGCGCGACATATCCCGCGGGAAAAGGTCTCGGCGGTCGAGCGCGGGACCGACGCCCTGCTGCGGCAGGTGTCGGCGATCGGTCGGCACGCGGAACAATGGTCGGCGGCGATGGTGCAGACCCGCGGTGTCGAAGGGGTGCGCGTGCTGGTCGGACTGAAAGCGCTGGCCGCGAAGCACGAGCCGGCGGCCATTGATCGCGCCTGCCAGACGGCCCTGGCGCACGGCGCCTATCGGCTGCGCACGATCCGCGAACTGCTGAAGCGGGAGGCAGCGACAAGCTCTCAGCAACAGCAGTTCGAGTTCCTGGCCGAGCATCCGGTGATTCGTCCGCTGAGCGATTACTCGCTCGCTTCATTACTTCAGTTCAGAAAGGAACGCGCTCATGAACACGACCCTGGCTGAGGCGCTCAAGACCCTGCGGCTGAGCGGCTTGGCCGCCGGCCTGGAGGTGCGGTTGCAGGAGGCCACGGCCGACCGCCTGACGCCCATCGAGTTCCTGGAGTTGATCCTGCAGGATGAACTAGCGGTGCGACACGAGCGGCTGATCGGCCGCCGCACCCGCGCCGCCTGCTTCCGCGAACAGAATACGCTGGAGGACTTCGACTGGGACTTCAACCGGTCGATCCGCCGCAAGCAGATCTTCGATCTCGCCGCCGGGGAATTCGTGCGCCGGCATCGCGACGCGCTGCTGGTCGGACCTCCCGGCGTGGGCAAGAGCCATCTCTGTCAGGCCATCGGACACGCGCTGATCAAGGCCGGCCAGGATGTGTTCTACCGCAGCATCTTCGACGCCGTCCGCGACCTGTTGCATGACGAAGCGTTCGAGGGGCACGACAAGGTGATGGCCAAATACCTCAAGCCCGACCTGCTGATTCTGGACGACAGGGGCATGAAACATCTGCCCAAACGGAGCGGAGAATTCTTGTTCGAGATCATCCTGCGCCGCCACGAGGTCAAGCGCACGCTGATGACCAGCAACCGGCCGCTGGAAGACTGGGGCAAATTGATCGGCGACGTCCCCGCCGCCACCGCCATCCTCGATCGCTTCCTGCAGGCGGCCGAGATCATCGAAATCACCGGGAAGAGCTACCGCCTGCGAAATCCCAAACAGGTGTCGCCGAAAGCCGACTCGCCGACCGAACCGTAACGCGCCTCCCGGAAGGCCATTCCCGGAACAAGGTTTTTGAGGCATCGCAGGACAAAAGAATGATCACCGCCTCGACACGATCCCCTCATCCGAACAACAAAACACCCGGCCGATCCGGGGATCGCCGGGTGCGACGGACACTCTTCCGTCCTGACCTGGCTATCCCTCGGCAGGTTGCTCCCCAGCAGAGCCCGCCTCCGTTTCACCAGGCACCGAAGGTGTACCGTGGCCACGACACGAACCGTCGGAAATTCCAAAACCGGCCAAACGCGCCTCCCGGCTCGAACGACCTGCTGCGCGTCCGGTTCCTTGTCAAAGCAGTCGCCATCTGAGAACAGACACCCTGTTGACCTCAAAATCACAATGTCCACCGTCCCCGTCCCCGTTCCCTGTCGGTTCTAACCCGCTCACCGGTGGTCGAAGTCAACCCGCTCAATGACAGTCGCAGGTTGCAGTCGTCCCGGATTTGACCTCGAAGCCGTCTTTAATCGCCTCGACCGCAACAGCGACGGCAAACTGATCAGCGATGAAATTCCGGCCGCCCAACACGAAAACCTGATGCGGCTGGACGCAGACAAAGATGGAGCGGTCACGCTGGAAGAGGCGAAGCGATTACAACGGTGACGCGATCTCGCGCCGAGAGGTGCCCTACCGGGGTCATCCGACATTGATGGCTACTGTGACCTCAGTTTGAAATTCCTTGCACAGTCAGCACTAACGGCTTCGGCCACGCTTTCAGAGGCGCGCGGAAAAGTTCAAAAGACGTCCTGTCGCCCCGATTTGGTGTGATTATCGGCTTGCTTCGAGAATCGGCCCTTGGCTTCCTGCGGGAGCCGGGCGAGTCTTGGCTTCGATTTCATTTCTTCGTTTTGGGCGCGACGCTTCGCCTGACGTCGATGGGGCCACCTCGAAGCCACACTCTGAACCGATTGGAGTTGGGGTGAGATACAGTTCGAAACCGCCATCTCGGTTCGAAACGAAGCCAATCCGGCCGTCTCGCGTCCACGCCGGGAATTTGTCGATCGCGGGATGCCGCGTCACGTTGCGCGCTGGACCGTCGAGCGGTTGCACGTAGATTTCCAAGTTGCCGTCGCGGTTGGACGTGAACGCCAATCGATGGCCATCCGGCGACCAGGCGGGATAATCATCGAGTGCTTTGCTCTCGGTCAGCCGCCGCAAATTAGAACCGTCGGGTTCGATGAGCGCGATCTCCAGGTCGCCCCAGCGGTCGGTCGCGAATGCGATCAGCTTGCCGTCCGGCGACCACGCAGGATGGGCATCGATCGCCGGATCGGTCGTCAGCCGCAACCAATCTCCTCCCTGAATGTCGGCCACGTAGAGCTCCTGGTTCCCGTGCCGAGTCGACGTGAACGCGAACCGCTTGCCGTCCGGAGACCAGCAAGGCGATTCCTCGTGCGACAGCGCTCCCTGCGTGGTCGCCACCGGAGTCAACTTGCGGTCGGACAGCGCGAGGCGATGGACCTCAATGTCTCCCTGGTTCGGCGACAGCTTGTCAAACGCCAGCAGGAGTTCCTTGCCATCGGGTGAGAACACGGCGTCGTACTCGGGCGAAGTCTGCGTCGTCAGCCGTTCTTCCCGGCCCGACTTCACGTCGCGGAGAAACAAGAAGATGCTCGCCCCTCGATGCCGCGCGAAGACGACTCGCTCGCCGTCCGGCGACCAATTCGGACGTTGCTTCAGTTCGCCGTCGGTTGTCAGGCGGATCACGCCCGGCTCGTCCGCGCAACTCGAGTGCGACACGAAGCCACCCAGGATGGCAACAACGACCATCGAGAATGAACACCCTCTGTGACACTGCAATCGGAACGCAGCGCCGGGAGGGCGAGGCCCCCCCCGTGCCGCCATCTTGAGATGTTTCCACCAGCGCAACGGCTCGGCAGGAGCCTCGCCCTCCCGTGATGCAGCTGCACGCAGTGTTAGCCAACGGCCCATCACAGCAGCTCCTCGATCGGCGAGCCTTGCGGGAGCAGGCCGTTGGAAGTGAGCGTGGTGGTCGTGATCCCAAGTTGACCCAGCACTGTCGCGAACAGGTCAGCAGACGTGAACGCCCTCGTGACCGGATGCTCCCCCAGCCGATCGCTGGCGCCAACGACGGTTCCCGCACGCAGGCCACCGCCGGCGACGAGTCCCGAGTAACAATGCTCCCAGTGATCGCGGCCCGACTTGTTGTTGATCTTCGGCGTCCGGCCGAACTCTCCCACCGCCACGACGACGGTGTCAGCCAGGCGGCCGCGCTCGTCGAGGTCATCAATCAGCGCCGCGAGCGATTGATCGAACATCCAGGCGTGTCGATCTTGGAATTGCTGGAAATGGCGGTCGTGCATGTCCCAGCCGCCGTCACCGCCATCCTCGACCGGTTCGACATGCGAGCTCCAGTTGACCTGCACGAAGCGGGCACCAGCCTCGACGAGACGCCTCGCGAGCAGACAGCACTGGCCGAATCGAAACCGTCCAAACCGGCGACGCACGGGCTCGCGTTCGCGCTCGACGTCGAACACCTCGCGGGCGCCGGACCGGGTCAGCAGTGAAAATGCCTGCTGGTAGAACTGGTCGAGCCGCTCGATGTCGGCCGACCGGTCGAGCCGCCGTGCGAGCTGATCGAATTCGCTCAGCAAGCGCTCGCGCGAATCGATGCCGCTCGGCGACAGTCCGTCCAGCAATTTCAAATGCGGGATCTGCAGGCCGTGTTCGAGATCGTAGTCGAGTCGAAATGGATCGTGCATCGCGCCCAAGCCCGAGCCACCTTCCCCCTTGATCGGCCGCTTCCCTTGATGCAGGTTGCCGCCGAGCGCCAGAAAACGCGGCAGTGCGGGCGAGACGCCAAGCACCCTGGACACGATCGAGCCGTGGGTCGGCTTGACAATCCCCGGCAACACCTGCCCGCTCAGGCTGGCGGCCCCCGCGATGTCACCAGTGAGGCCGATCGTTCCGGCGATGCCGTGGTCGTTCGACGGTCCGCGCAGCGAACGGATGATCGAGAACTTGTGCGCCCGCCGCGCGATCTGCGGCAGCAGTTCGCACACGTCCAGCCCTGGCACGCTGCTCGCGATCGGGCTGTACGGCCCGCGGTACTGCACGGGCGATTTCGGTTTCATGTCGAACGAATCGAGATGGCTCGGGCCACCCCAGAGCCAGAGCAGGATGACCGATTTCGCCGGCGCCCTGCCGACGACGCCCGGCGGTTCCGCCGCTTCGCTGCGCAACAGGTCCGCGAGGCTCATCCCGACGGCCGACAGCATCCCCGCGCGAAGCAGCTCGCGCCGCGAGCAGCCTCGACACTCGCGCGACATGATCCGGCCGGTGCTCAGCATGCGTGATTCTCGGTGCGTCGAAGAATTGCCGACACCATCTTGCAATCCTTCGGGCGTTGGCACAACTGAGATTTCCAGTCCGACGCCGCGGCACGATTCAACCGGCACCATCGAGTGGGTATAGTTCGCGAGCATCGTGCCGCTCGAACAAACCGCAGCCGGTCCTCCGGAGGGCGATCATGAACATCGCGATTGTGACGATGATGAGCGTTGTGCTGTCGGCCGATCCGGCGGCGGCGGGTTCGCGTCCGAACATTTTGCTCGTGCTGGCCGACGACCTGGGCTATGGCGACCTGGGTTGCTTCGGCGCGAAAGACATCCGCACGCCGAACCTCGACCGCTTTGCCGCGCAGGGAATTCGGTTCACCAGTTGTTACGCGGGGCATGCGAACTGTTCGCCTTCGCGCACGGCGCTGATGACCGGTCGCACGCCAACGCGGGTTGGCATCCGCAACTGGATCCCGCAGGATTCGCCTGTGCACGTGCGGCGAAGCGAAATCACCGTGGCTTCGCTGTTGAAGCGGGCGGGCTACGCGACGTGCCACTCCGGCAAATGGCACATGTGCGGCGAGTTCAATCGACCGACGCAACCGCAGCCCGACGACCACGGGTTCGATCACTGGTTCTCGACGCAGAACAACGCGCTCCCCAGCCATCGCAATCCGGACAACTTCGTCCGCAACGGAAAACCGGCCGGCAAACTCGAGGGCTTTTCGGCGCACCTCGTGGTTGACGAAGCAACCCGCTGGCTGACGGATGGCCGCGACGCCGCGAAGCCGTTTTTCCTGTACGTCTGCTTCCACGAACCGCACGAACCGATCGCGTCCGATGCGAAGTACACGAAGTTGTATCCGTCGGACGATCCGAGTTACTCGGCGCACCACGGCAACATTTCGCAGACGGACGACGCGTTCGGCCGGTTGATGCGGGTTCTAGACGAGCGCGGGCTGCGCGACAACACACTCGTCCTGTTCACGAGTGACAACGGTCCGGCGATCACCGCGCAGCATCCGCACGGTTCGGCCGGACCGCTGCGCGACAAGAAAGGCTCGCTCTTTGAAGGCGGCATCCGCGTGCCGGGCATCCTGCGTTGGCCGGGCCGGACGAAACCGGGCAGCGTGTCAGACGAACCGATCTGCGGCGTTGATTTCCTGCCGACTGTGTGCGCGATCACCGGTATCGAACCGCCGCGCGACCGAGCGCTCGACGGCGCGAGCGTCCTGCCGGTACTCGACGGAAATCCAGTGACTCGCACGACGCCACTTTACTGGCACTTCAACCGCGCGGCAGGAGCACCCAAAGTCGCGCTGCGCGTGGGGGATTGGAAGGTCCTCGCCACGCTCGACAAGTCGCCCGTGGCTCGCACGAACGACCTGACCGACGACGAGGAGCGCGAGTTCAAGGCGGCGAAGTTGGCTGACTTCTCGCTCTTCAACCTGCGCGAAGACATCGGCGAAACGCGAGACCTCGCCCGTGTCGAAACGGCGAAGCTGGCCGAGTTGCAAGCCATGCTGGAGCGAAAGTACCGCGAAGTTCAGGCCGAATCGCCGACGTGGCCCGCGTGGAAATTCACGAACGCCGAGGGCCAACGCATCGAGTGGCCCGACTACGTCAAAACAAAAGCCGCGAAAAAAACGCAGGCCAAGTGAATCCAACGGCAAGGAGCATTTGATGTCGTCAACCAATCGTCGCGAGTTTCTGAAAGCCGGGGCGACCGCTGCAATTGGAGCCGCGATCCCTGTGTGCCTGACATCGCCCTCGGCGGCGGCGCCTCGCGAGAAGTTGCCGGTCGCGGCCGTGATCACGGTCTACCACAAGAACAGTCACGCCGATGTGATCGTCGGTAAGATCCTGGAAGGCTGGCAACAGGATGGCGGCGCAGGTCCCGACCTGCGGTTGGTTTCGCTCTACGCCGATCAGGTCTCGGCACGCGAACTCAGTCGCGGGCTGGCCGAGAAGCACGGCTTCCGGCTGGCGAAGTCAATCGACGAAGCAATCACGCTCGGGACGGACCGGGTGCAGGTTGCGGGCGTGCTGAGCATCGGCGAGCACGGCGACTATCCGTACACGCCTGACACCAAGCAGCATCAGTACCCACGACGGCGGTTCTTCGATGAGATCACGGCCACGTTTCGGCGCTGCGGCAAATCGGTGCCGGTGTTCAATGACAAGCACCTGTCGTATCGCTGGGACGATGCCCGCGCGATGGTCGACACGGCGGGGCAGATGAAGTTTCCGTTCCTTGCTGGCTCGTCCGTCCCGGTGGCTTGGCGCATGCCGCCGCTCGAACTGCCGACAGGCTGCGAAATCGAAGCGGCTCTGACCGTGGGCTATGGCGGGCTGGAATCGTACGGCTTCCACGCTCTCGAAGCGCACCAGTGCATGATCGAACGTCGTCGCGGCGGCGAGACTGGAGTCGCCGCCGTGCAGTCGGTGTCACGTGACGAGATCGACATGGCCGCGACGTCCGGCCTCTGGTCGCGTGACCTCTTCGCCACTGCTCTCGAACGCATGCCGGGTTCTCCCAAAGATTCCGACGCCTGGACGGCGAAGGACAATTCCGCCGTGTACCTGCTTCAGCACCGCGACGGCTTGAAATCCGCGGTCGTCATGGCGAGCGGTCTGGCGGGTCATTTTGCCTTTGCGGCGAAGCTGAAGGGTATCGCGGAGCCACAAGCAACCTGGTTCAAACTTCAGGAGGGAGCGCCGTTCGGACACTTTGCCTACCTCGTGCGGGCCATTGAGGAGACGATTCATTCCGGTCAAGCCGTCTATCCGGTCGAGCGCACGTTGCTCACCACCGGCGTGCTCGATCGCGCCCTGCACAGCCTCGCGCAGGGAGGCCGACGTCTGAAGACGCCCGAACTCGCCGTGTCGTACAAGCCCGCCGACTGGCCCTTCGCCAACCATCCGAATTCCACGTTGACCCTTCCCAATGATTGATGCCGATCGTCGAACCAGCGAACGCCTCGCGGGAACCGCATCCACGGTCACGTCGCACGACCCGCGCGTCCGGCAGTGCATTCGCCTAGAGTTCGACAACTGCTGGGCAAGCCAGCAGTGCCACCCAGCCCGCGTGGAGGATCGTTCATGAACTCCAACTACCTGCGGTTGCCTCTCGCGCCTTGCTCGAGCATCGCGATTTGTCTCGCGATCACGGCCGGGACTTGTTTCGCTGCGGAGAAACCAAACATCGTGTTCATGATGGCCGACAATCTCGGCTATGGCGAACTCGGCTGCTACGGCGGCGGAATCTTGCGTGGCGCGGCGACTCCGCGACTCGACCGGTTCGCCGGCGAAGGGCTGCGATTGCTGAACTACAACGTCGAGGCGCAATGCACGCCGAGCCGCTCGGCGCTCTTGACCGGGCGATTCGCAATGCGGTCCGGCACGATGCGAGTGAACCGCGGCGGGGCGCTGTACGGATTGACGCAGTGGGAAATCACGCTAGCCGAAATGCTCTCGAAGCAAGGTTACGCGACCGGGCATTTTGGCAAATGGCATCTCGGCAACACCGAGGGACGTTTCCCCACGAATCAAGGTTTCGACGAATGGTACGGTATCCCGAACTCAACGTCGGTGGCCCCGTGGCCGTCCCTGATCGGCTTTGACCCGACGATCGCACCGATGCCGCACATTCTCGAAGGTCGCAAAGGAGAGAAGACTCGCAACGTCGAGGTCTACGACTTGAAGGCGCGTCGGTTGATCGACGCGGAGATCACTCGGCGAGCCGTGGACTTCATTCAACGGAACGCGAAGGCCAGGCAGCCGTTTTTTGCCTACATCCCGTTCACTCTGGTCCATTACCCGACGCTCGCACATCCCGAATTCGCGGGCAAGACCGGTCACGGAGAGTTCTCCGATTCGCTCGCCGAAATGGACCACCGCGCAGGGCAGGTGCTGGACGCGATCAAGCAAGCTGGCATCGAAGACAACACGCTGGTCGTTTTCACGAGCGACAACGGCCCCGAGGAATTGCTGCCGTGGCGTGGCTGGGCCGGTCCGTGGTCGGGATCGTACTTCACTGCGATGGAAGGTTCGCTGCGGGTGCCGTTCATCATCCGCTGGCCGAAGCGCGTCCCGGCTGGCACAATCAGCAACGAGATCGTCCACGAGGTCGATTTCTTCCCGACGTTCGCCCGTGTCGTTGGTGCCGACGTGCCGAAGGATCGAATCATCGACGGCATCGATCAGACCGACTTTTTGCTCGGCAAGCAGGAGAAATCGAACCGCGAAGGGTTCCCGTGCTACGTCGGAGATGTCCTGCACGCCGTGAAATGGCGGAACTGGAAAGTGCATTTCGTCTGGCAGGAATACATGTTCGATTCGCCGCAGCCGCTGCCGAACCCGCGAGTCATCAATCTGATCGAAGACCCAAAGGAACGCCACGTCGGCGGCACGCTCCACACCTGGGTCTATCACCCCGTCAACAAAATCGTGGCCGACTTCCAATCGAGCCTGAAAGCAGAACCGCCAGTTCCGGTCGGTGCGCCTGATCCGTACGAACCGCCTGCGAAAAAGTGATCGGCCTGAAATCTCAAGATACGCACGGGGAATGCATCCGCCATGAAGCACCTCACGCTGGCACTCCTGGCTCTGCTGCTCGTTGAACCGATCTCACTGTTCGCGGCCGATACGTCGCGTGCGACGAGACCGAACATCGTGTTCATCATCGCCGACGACCTCGGCTGGGCGGACGTGACCTTTCACGGAGGCCGAGCACCCACGCCGCACCTCGACCGGTTGGCGCGGCAGGGGCTGGAGCTGGCGAGTCACTACGTCGCGCCGGTCTGCAGCCCGACACGATCGGCCTTGATGACCGGTCGCTGTTGGAGCCGGTTCGGCGTCACGAGCCCGCAAAACGAGCGGGCGCTCCCGTGGGACACCGTCACGTTGCCGCGAGCTTTGGAGAGCATCGGATACGACACCTGCCTGACTGGCAAGTGGCATCTCGGCTCGCGGCCGGACCAGGGACCCAACCACTTTGGTTTCGATCATTCCTACGGCTCGCTCGCGGGCGGCGTCAGTCCTTGGAACCATCGTTACAAGGAAGGCCCGTTCACGCAGACGTGGCATCGCAACGAAACGCTGATCGAAGAGCCGGGGCACGTGACCGACCTCATCGCGGGAGAGGCCATCCGCTGGATTGAGTCGCGAGGCGAGCGGCCGTTCTTTCTCTACGTCCCCTTCACCGCCGTGCATCTGCCGATCAAGGAACCGGAGGAGTGGCTACGCCGCGTACCCTACTCGATCAAAGGAGACGTGCCACGGCACTACGCCGCCTGCGTCATGCACCTCGATGATGCAGTCGACCGGATCATCTTTGCATTGGGAAGGAAGGGATGCCTCGACAACTCCCTGCTTGTCTTCACCAGCGACAACGGCGGGAGCACCGTCGAGAACAACGATCTCAAGTATCCCGATGACAACTGCCCGAACGGAAAACTCGTCGGCAACAACAAACCGTGGCGCGGCCAGAAGGGAGAACTGTACGAAGGTGGCACTCGCGTCCCGACCATCGTCTCGTGGCCCGGCCGAGCCAAACCCGGCAAGGTCGAAACGCCCGTGCAGATCATCGACTGGATGCCGACGCTGTGTCACGTCGCCGGCTACCGCCCCGACCACGACCTGAAATGGGACGGCATCAACATTTCCGCCGTGCTGACCGATCACACCGCGATTCCGATCCGGCCGCTGTATGCCGTCGCTCCCGGATGGCGATCGCGGTCGCTGCGGTTTGGCGACTGGAAACTGATCGTCCACGGAACCGGCGACGCCCGCAAAACGGAACTGTTCAACCTCGCGCTCGACCCGGTGGAATCGAAGAACCTCGCGAACGACCAACCCGAACGACTTCGGGAAATGCTCGGCCGCCTCGACCAAGTGGCCTCGGGCGATCGCGACGCAGTGCCGCGTTAGTCGCAAAGAACAAAAGCGAAGGGTGCCACTGGCAGCTGGCTGGCAGTGCAAACCTCCATCGGTGCTGCACGCGCGGACCAACCTTTCGGACACATGCCTGGGCTGGTAACCTGAGCCACCGATGACTCACCACCGAGACACGGAAAGCACCGAGGTGATGCAGTGCCGAGACGTTTGCTGTTGTTTCGCGAAACCGCAGTCCTTCGCAGATTGAATGTGCGGCTGACTTTCGTACCCGTGCTGATCGCCATCGCGGGCGGTTCGCTCGTCGCCGCGGAGTCGTCGCCGGAATCGTTTGCGAGCCTGGCCGACCAGTACAAAACCAAGGCACATCCGGTGCTGAAGCAGTTCTGCCTCGGGTGCCACTCGACGGAGAAGCAGAAAGGCGAACTGGACCTCGAGCGGTTCGCATCGCTCGCCGACGTCCGGCGCGATACGAAGTCGTGGCTGAAGGTCGTCGAAATGCTCGACAGCGGCGAAATGCCGCCGAAGGAATCGAAGCAGCCGAATGCGGAACAGCGGAAGGAACTGCGTGGTTGGATCGAGCGGTATCTGCACGCCGAATCGCTCGCGAACGCCGGCGACCCCGGTCCGGTCGTGCTGCGGCGGCTGAGCAACGCGGAGTACACCCACACGCTTCGCGACCTGACCGGCATCGCGGGCCTTGATCCGGCGCGGGAGTTCCCGGTCGATGGCGCGGCGGGCGAAGGATTTACCAACACCGGCAGCGCGCTCGTGATGTCTCCCGCGCTCCTCACGAAGTACCTCGATGCGGCCAAGGAAGTCGCGGCCCATGCCGTGCTGCTGCCGGACGGTATCCGGTTTTCACCCGCCACCACACCTCGCGACTGGACCGATGAAACTCTCGCGCGAATCCGCGACTTCTACCGCCGGTTCAGCGACGCGGGAGGGGGCGACAAAGTCAACCTGCAGGGAATTGTGTTCGACACCAACACCGGCGGCCGGTTGGCCGTCGAATCGTATCTCGCCGCGACCGTCATCGAACGCGAAGCCCTCGCGACTGGACGCAAAACGATTGACGAGGTGGCTCGCGAGCGAAGTTTGAACGTGCGGTATCTCGGCACGTTGTGGCGATCGCTGTCGGCGAAGGACGACTCGCTGTTGCTGAACGGACTCCGCGCCCGCTGGCGCGCGGCCAAGACCGACGACGTTGCCGCGCTCGCGTCGGACGTTGCCGCGTGGCAAAAAGGGCTGTGGCGCTTCGCCACGGTCGGCCACATCGGCAAGGTGGGCGGTCCCAAACGCTGGCTCGAACCGGTCAGCCCGGTCACGGCGCGGCAGGACGTGCGGTTCAAAATCCCAACGGTTCCGGAGGGGCAGGACGTGACGATCGCGCTCGTCGCGTCCGACGCCGGCGACGGCAGCGACCACGACTTCGTCGTGTGGCATCAACCGCGCCTGGTCGGTCCCGGCCGGCCCGAACTTCTCCTGCGTGATGTCCGCGCCGTGGTTCACGATCTGACCCGACAGCGCGATCAAATCTTCGCTCGCGCCGCGACGTACTTGATCGCCGCCGACGAAGCTGCTGCGAAGCAGGGCGAAGCGGACGTGGACGCGCTCGCAAAGAAACATGTACTCGACGCGAACGCGCTTCGCGCGTGGCTCGACTATCTTGGCATCGGTGCCGGCGGGCCGGTGGAACTGCAGGGACACTTCACCGCCACGATTCCGAGCGCCGCTGGGTACGACTTCATCAAGGGCTGGGGCAGCCACCAAACGCCGCTGCTGGTCGCCAACTCGTCGGATCAGCACGTTCGAATTCCCGGCAACATGAAACCGCACAGCGTCGCCGTGCATCCGTCGCCGACACTGCGAGTCGCCGTTGGCTGGCAAAGCCCGGTGACCGCCACGCTGCGAATCGAAGGCACGGTGACGCATGCGCACCCCGAATGCGGCAACGGAGTCACATGGTTGCTCGAACTGCGCCGCGGTGCGACTCGGCGGCGGCTCGCGAACGGCATCGCGCAGGGGGCGAAGGCGGTGGCGGTCGGCCCGGTCGAAGGACTGGTTATTCAAAAGGGAGACCTCGTGTCGTTGCTGATCGGCCCGCGCGATGGCAATCACTCGTGCGACCTCACCGCCATCGATATCAAGCTGACCCGCGCGGGCGAACAGGCGCGAACGTGGGACCTCGCCGCCGACGTTTCCGGCAACGTGCACGCAGGCAACCCGCACGCCGATCGGTTTGGCAACGAGGACATCTGGCATTTCTACGTCGAACCAGAGAAGGGAACCGAGACGAGCCCGGTGATCCCGGCCGATTCGCTGCTGACCCGGTGGTCCGACGCGAAAAACTCCGCCGACCGAAGGAAGCTGGCGGACGACGTGCAGAAGCTGCTGACGTCGCCGACGTCTCCGCCGGCCGACCGCCCGGACGACGTGTTGTATCGACAGCTCGTGTCACTCGGAGGCCCGTTGCTGAGCGGCGCGCTTGCGCGATCCGCCGGCGAAAAAACTTCACCTCAGCAAACCGACAACGCAAAGGTCTCGCCCGGCCACACGTCCGACTACGGTCTCGACCCCGCGACGTTTGGGAAGCATCCGAACGGGAAGCCGATCGACAGGGGCAGCCTGTGCGTGAAGGCTCCGGCAGTCGTCGAGATCCGCCTCCCCGCCGATCTGGTCGCCGGCTGCGAACTCGTGACGACCGGAATGCTCGACTCGGAGACTGGCGCCGAGGGGAGTGTTCAGTTGCAGGTTCTCGCGGGCAAGCCGGGTCGCGAGGCGGGTTTGCTGCCGAGCGAGGTCACCACCACGTTCGCGAGCGGCCAGTGGACGGCCGACAACCGCCGCACGTCGTTCGGTTCGCCGATTCTCGTCAACGAAGGGACCGCGGCGCGGAAGCGAGTCGAAGCGGCGTTCGACGACTTCCGATCGTTGTTCCCGGCGGCTCTGTGTTACACGAAGATCGTCCCCGTCGATGAAGTCGTCACGCTGACGTTGTTCTATCGCGAGGACGATCACCTGGCGCGGCTGATGCTCGACGATTCGCAACGGGCCGCGCTCGACAAGCTGTGGGATGAGCTGCACTACATCAGCCACGACGCTGTCACGCTCGTCGATGCCCTGGAACAGTTGATCCAATACGCCACGCAAGACGCCGACCCCAAGGTCTTCGAACCGCTCCGAAAACCGTTCGCCGACCGAGCCGACTCGTTCCGCCAGCGATTGATCGACACCGAACCGAAACATCTTGCCGCGTTGCTCGACTTCGCGTCGCGGGCCTACCGCCGACCGCTCACCGATTCCGAAGCTCGCGAACTGCGGACCCTGTACGCCGACCTGCGGGCGCAGGAGATTCCGCACGACGAAGCGTTTCGATTGACACTCGCCCGCGTGCTGGTGGCCGCTCCATTTTTGTATCGGATCGAGGTGCCGGGACCGGGCGCGGGGCCGACTCCAGTGTCGGATTGGGAACTCGCCAGCCGGTTGAGCTACTTCCTGTCATCGTCCGGCCCCGACGATGAATTGCGTCGGCAGGCCGAAGCGGGCAGGCTGCGCGATCCGGTCACATTGACGGCTCAAACGCGGCGGATGCTCCGCGACGAACGCACGCGCCGGCTGGCGATCGAATTCGCCTGCCAGTGGCTGCACATCCACGACTTCGATCACCTCGATGAAAAGAGCGAACGGCACTTCCCCACCTTCGCGGGTCTGCGCGAAGCGATGTACGAAGAGTCGATCCGGTTCTTCACCGACCTGTTCCAAAACAACGGTTCCGTGCTCGACATCCTCGACGCCGACTACACATTCGTGAACAAGGACCTGGCGAAGCATTACGGCCTCCCCGTAGGTCAGGCTTTCCAGCCTGACAGTAGCCCCGGCTCTCGTGGCCGCGACAGTCAGCCTGGAAAGCCTGACCTACAATTCGGCTGGCAACGCATCGACGGCGCGAAAAACTTCGGGCGTGGAGGCATCTTGGGGCAGGCGACGACGCTGGCCAGTCAGTCGGGTGCGTCGCGGACCAGCCCCATTCTACGCGGCAACTGGATCAGCGAAGTGCTGCTCGGCGAGAAACTGCCTCGGCCGCCGAAGGGCGTCCCGCAGCTTCCCGATGACGAGGCCGCGACCGAAGGCAAGACGGTGCGGCAACTCGTCGAACAGCACAGCAGTGACGCTCGGTGTGCCGTGTGCCATCAACGGATCGACCCGTTCGGGTTCGCGCTCGAAGGTTTCGATGCCATCGGTCGGCGACGGGAGCGCGATCTCGGCGATCGCCCGATCAACGTCCGCGTTAAAACGCTGGACGGCGCGGAGTTCGAGGGTCTCGACGGCCTGCGGAACTACCTCGTCAGCACGCGCCGCGAGTCGTTTCTCCGGCAATTCTGCCGCAAGCTGCTCGGCTACGCGCTCGGTCGCAGCGTGCAACTCTCGGATGAACCACTGCTCACCGAGATGCAAGCGGCCTTGAAAGCGAACGAGTACCGTGTCATTGTGGCCGTCGAAGCGATTGTGCGCAGCCGGCAATTCCGCGAGATTCGCGGCCGTGACGCAGTGTCCGCAGATTGAATCACCCGACTTCGATTGGGAGACAACCATGACCACCCACCGATTCTCACGCCGAACGATGTTGCGGGGCTTGGGCGTTTCCATGGCGCTGCCGTGGATGGAGTCGCTCGGCGTCTGGGGAGACGAACCGGTCGGAAACCGCAAGGCCAGCGAAGCGCCTGTCCGGTTGGCGGTGCTGTTCGCGGGGAACGGGTTCCACAGCAAGGAGTGGTGGGCTCGCGGCGAAGGCAAGAGCATGGAACTCGGCCAGGTGCTCGCGCCGCTGGCCGATCACCGCGAGAAGCTGCTCTTCGTCCGTGGCCTGTTCAACGCCGAGGCGCTCAAGGGGAACATCCACAGCTCCCAAACCGGCAACTTGCTCTCCGGTGCGCCGCTGGCGTCGGGAGGCGACATCCGTTCCGGCACGAGCATCGACCAGTTTCTGGCGCAGCGCTACGGCCGCTCGACGAAAGTCCCCAGCCTCGTCCTGGGCTGCGAAAAGTCGAACCCGTCCGTCCACAAAAATTATTCGATGCTCTACAGTTCGCACATTTCGTGGACCTCGCCGACTACGCCCACGCCACTGGAATTGCATCCCGCGCTCGCGTTTGATCGGCTGTTCAAGGACGAGGTGGACCGCGGTGACAAGAGCGTGCTCGACGCCGTGCTTGCCGATGCCACCGACTTGCGTCGCAAGATCAGCGTGGCGGACCAACGCAAGCTCGATGAGTATCTCGATTCCGTTCGCGAAGTCGAACAGCGCATCGAACAGGCGGGGAAACGCGGCGAGTTGCAGGGTTGGCGACCAACGCTCGACAAGCCCAACGTGCCGCGCCCGCCGGACGGTATCCCGCAGAACATCGCCGACCACATGAGGTTGATGTGCGACATCCTCGTGCTCGGATTCCAAACCGACACGACCCGCATCACGACCCTCAAGCTGAACAACGACCACTCGTCGCTCCGCTTCCCGCACTTGGGCGTGGATTATATGATCCATCACCTGCTCTCGCACTCCGACAGCGCGGACTGGCTGAAGGTGAACCAGTTCTTCATCGAACAGCTCGCGTACATCGCCCGCAAGTTGGACGCGATTCAGGAAGGGGACCGGACCTTGCTCGACAGTTCGATGCTGATGTTTTGTTCCAGCATGTTGACCGGGAATCACGATGCCACGCAGTTGCCGGTCGTCCTGCTGGGTCGCGGCGGCGGCCGAATCCAGACCGGCCGAGTGCTCGATTACCGCGACAAACCGAACCGCCAGATGTGCCGCCTCTACCTGTCCCTGATGGACAAGATGTACCTCCATCTCGACAAGTTCGGCGACGCCACGGAACCGTTGGACGAGGTCTAGCGGCCATAACAAGACTTTGTGCGCGTGGTGGACCGCGACTACGAATAACACGATGGAACTTTATGGGCCGACAAGATGCGGTGCCAGCTTGTTTTTGAAGCCAACACTTGACAATCGCGAATGGGCGGCACAAGAATCTTCGCTATGAACAGCCCACAGGCCCTTCGTCGTGTGGCACTATCGCGGCCAGCGACGCTCATCCTGATTGGACTGTTGGTGCCCCTCGCGTGCCTGAACCCATTGTCTCGGTTGGTCCGAACCCTTAACGGAACGGCGTTGCGAGCTGATTCGAACGTGATTGAAATCGCTGCGGAACCGGATCAGCGATTCGATCCGAGCCGTGTACCGCCTGAGAAACACGGGGCTTCGTAGTGTGAACATTTATGGGGCCGACCAGTGTTGCGGTTTTCGTTGTCGATCGACGTTTCCATTTGAGATTCCTGCCGGCACTTCCCATGAACTCGTCTTTGAGTTCATACAGCCAGCCAATGACACCGGTGCAGAACATGAACGCGCCTCGAATCTATTCGTAGGCGAAGGATGTGCTCCCATTCGGCTGGTACTTCGCGCGAAATTCGATTCTGCGCAGTCGCATCGGTACGGGAATGCGGAGTCAACACAAGGCACAACTGGCGGATCGGTTACAGCCGATACCGCAAACAGTTTTGGAAGTCCGCAGCCTCGCTGATCGGAACTTGGGTTGTTTCATCTCTCAAAAAGAAAGGAGTATGTCATACGTGGCACAATCAGCATCATGATTTCTATCGTGTCTTGGACAATTATTCTTGCTGCATTCATCGGTCCCGGAACGCCACCAGTTGCGGCTGATGAAGTTTTCCTCTTTTCGTGCCCCGGATCCACCGCGCCATGTGGTGGCAGTTGTCCAATAGGCAATCCGGCATGTGGCGTTGTTTCAGAGTACATTTGCAATTGCTCATAACACCAAGAACGCTTGTTTCGTGGCTGACGCTTCCGCCCAACCGAGAGCATCGTTTTAGAGACACCACTGCATGAACCATGACCGGGTCGCTCTATCGTTGAGTGGCTACCTAACAGGCCCGGGTGCGTACGTCGTGCTTGCAATCTGCGTGATCTTGAACAGCACGACGAGTTGCGGAAACACGATTGACGCTGATTGCCTCGCTCGTTTTCGCGGTGAGGCGACAACTGCTTGGCGACAATGGTTCGCATTCGCGAACGACATTGAAGTTACAGCCGAGGAGCGAATGGTTCAGCGTTCCTTAACCCGTGACGGCGAAGAAAAAGAGGAGGTAACTGAATGGAAGCTCTGCATCGCACGTACCGAGTCCGGAAAGCGTTGGTTGATCGAGCGCGAGACGAAAGGCAAAAACGTCTTCAGTGTCCTCGCGTTCAACGGTGAGTATTCATTTGGCGTTGCACAGGTTCCCAAAGGAAGCTCGTATCAAGTGTCGTCTGTTCGGCGAGCGGGAGCGGACGGGCCGCCGCGAGGCGACGCGACTGCAGCCACGGAGTTTTGGGCGTTGCATGCCGCGAGTCAACTGCCGATCGGAGTCGGTGTCGAAGAACTCGTTGATGCACCATATTTCCGCCTGCTTCACTTGGCATACATTAACGACGGAAAATTGATCCGGATTGAATCACAGTGCTTAGAGGACAGCGCGGACCGGTTGCGACAAGCTGGTCATCACTACTGGGCGGTCGTCGATCCGCAGAAGTATTGGACCATTACCGAGGCGGGATTGAAGAATCCTGAAACAGGTTACGAGGCTCGACAAGAATTAGAGTTTCAAACGACGGCAGATGGTTTCCCCTTTGTCCGCCACCTTGCGTACAGAATGTCTTGGCCGAGAATCAAATCGAGCGCAGAACGAGTTTGGACCTTTGAAACGCCGCAGAAATGTCAACACGCGCAAGGTGCTTTTTACCTGGCAAATTATGGAATCCCTGAGTCCGTGGCAACGCCGGCGGTAGCGGGTTCGGCCAACGCGTCAAAGCGATGGTGGTTGCTCGCACTTGGCATTGTTGGTTTACTGATCGCGTGGTTGATCCGTAGAAGAGGATCTTCCCATGTGTGACCACCGCGACTCGATGCCAAGGTTTTGTCGACGGGGCTTCACGCTTGTCGAGTTGCTTGTGGTCATATCCATCATCGGAATTCTCATGGGCCTCACATTACCGGCAGTCCAACAGGCGCGCGAAGCGGCTCGCCGTCTCCAATGCCAAAACAATCTCCGGCAACTTGGCTTGGCCTTGCACAGCTACCACGATCAACACGGAACTTTTCCGATGGGTAGCAGCAGCGATCGGTCGCCGGGCTGGGGTTACGCTGCGTTCTTGCTTCCTCAGTTGGAGCAAGGAAACATCTATTCGGCCCTCGATTTCGCGCAAAGCGATTGTTGTGCCGCGATCCGTTCTCAACAACAAACACACACTTTGGACGCGCAATCGCGTGGCTTCGAGTTCCTAATTTGTCCAAGCGATCCGTATGGCCTCGAGGTTCTTTCGGACGGAACGCCCGGGGCGCATCCATGTGGAAATGTAACGCCCGGTAATTACTTGGGTGTCAGCGGTGATCGAGACTTTGCATATCAAGGCACGACCAAAGGGAATGGTACATTCTTTAGCCGCAGTTCAACGCGTGTCGAAGCCATCCGAGACGGTGCTTCGCATACGATCGTCATCGGCGAACGAGGCTTGCCGCGTGATCTCATCTGGGGTTGGTTAATCTGTGGCGGAACAGAATACGAACAATATCTAGGCACGGCCATGTGATTATTCCCGGGTTTGGACGCCCAGTCCGGATTCGGTGTCATCGACCATTTTTGGAGTTGGCACACGGGAGGAGTTCATTTCCTCTTTGGCGACGGGCATGTGAGTCTGCTGTCATATCAAATCAACACTCGAACGCTCAGAGCGTTGTCAACTCGGGCTGGTGGAGAGATCACGGGCGGCTTCTAGTCCAGCCACCGACAGGTCGCGATCGGACCGGGATCATACTTCGTTTGCCTCCTGCCAGCGACCTCGTTACGCTTCACGCCCAACCGATTCCCACGTGACGGACCGCGGGACCGAAGTCGCCGCGCCGTCGGACAGACCTCGCCCTTTCAAACGGAGTGACCTCATGCGATCGCTCGGCAGCGTAGCGGTGTTCGGACTGCTTCTGTTTCTTCTGGAGATGCCCATGAACGCGGAAGACCCCAAAGACGTGCCGTTCCCGGAACTACCCAAGGGGGCGGGCAAGATCGACAAGGACGCCGCGAAAAAATTCACCGAAACGAAGTCGGGTCTGAAGTATCGCATCCTCCGCAAGGGTGAGGGAGCGAAACCAAAAGCGTCCAGCACGGTGAAAGTCCACTACCACGGCTGGCTCGACGGCGGCAAGGTGTTCGACAGTTCGTACAAACGGGGCGAATCGATTTCGTTTCCGCTCTCGGGCGTGATCAAGGGCTGGACCGAAGGGATGCAACTCGTCGAATCGGGCGGGATGATCGAACTGACGATCCCGTCCGACCTCGGCTACGGAGACCGCGGGTCGCCCCCGGTCATCCCGCCGAAAGCCACACTGCACTTTCTCGTGGAACTGCTCGAAGTGAAGTAGCGGACGAGAAATCCAACAGTTCGGCAGTCAGGAGACCGGGCATGACCTCTCACCCTTGGTCGGCATGGACGACATTGATCGCTTTTCTCGCGTGTGGCGTTTCGGCGGCAGCGGCGGATGGGGACTGGCCGAACTGGCGCGGTCCGACCTGCGACGGGCACAGTTCGGAAACCACGATCCCAGTCCGTTGGGATGAGAAGTCGATCGTCTGGCGAACCGACTTGCCGGGGCAGGGACAATCGTCGCCGGTTGTGTGGGGCGATCGTATTTTCCTGACGACGGCGCTCGATTCGGGCCGGCAGCGAGTCGTCCTCGGCATCGACCGCCGCGACGGCCGCATCATCTGGCAGCAAACCGTCTGGACCGGCGAACCGGAACAAAGTCACGGAATGAACGGCTGGGCTTCGGCCACGTGTGCCACCGACGGCGAACGGGTCGTCGCCTTCTTCGGCCGCGGCGGCCTGCATTGCCTCGATGTCGATGGGAAAAAACTCTGGTCGAAGGACCTCGGCCAGTTTCAGGGACCGTGGGGCACCGGCGCATCGCCGCTGATCGTGGGCGACCTCGTGTTCCAGAACTGCGAAGCCGAGGATCAGGCATCGATCGCGGCGTTCGACAAGCGAACGGGGGAGATCGTGTGGCAGATGCCGCGCGACATCCCCGAGCGCGGCGGTTGGAGTTCGCCGGTGCTGGTCGCGTCCGCGAGCAAGCGCGAACTGGTGCTGAACGGTTTCAACGGCGTCACCAGCTACGACCCGACTTCGGGAAAGAAGCTTTGGTTCTGCAAGAGTTTCAACGGGCGCGGCGAACCCACGGCGACGCCGGGGCAGGGCCTCGTGTTTCTCGTCAACGGCCTCGCGGGAGACATTTACGCGGTGCGACCGGGTGGCGAAGGGAACGTCACCGAAACGCACATGGCTTGGCATACGCCGCGCAAAGCCGGCCGCGACCAACCGTCACCGATCGTCGTCGGCGAATTCATGATCGTGGCGAGCATGGACGGGATTGCCTGCGGTTACGACGTGTCGACCGGTCGCGAACTGTGGAAGGATCGCCTCGGCGGGCGGTTCACGTCGTCGCCGATCGCGGCGGGCAGCCTTGTCTATTTTCAAGGCGATGCCGGCGAAACCGTCGTCATCAAGCCCGGCCCGCAACTGACGGTGGTGTCCCGCAACTCGCTGCCGACCGCTGGTGGAGATGTCTTCCGCGCGTCGCTCACTCCCTCGCGCAGCCAGATCTTCTCGCGATCGAACAAGACGCTCTACTGCGTACGGTAGCCGCCATGCCTTCTCCCCTCTCCCCTCTGGGGAGAGGGGGCGGGGGTGAGGGGTGGTCCAAGCGTCGCTCGTCGAAGCTCGCATTTCTTCCTCTGAGACATCCCACCGCCCCTCACCCCAGCTCTCTCCCCAAAGGGGAGAGGGAGGCAGTCACACGAGGGCACGAGGCCCCGGGCTACCTTGTTGCTTTCCGCGTTGGCGAATACGATCCGCTTTCAAATGCTGCCTTGATCGAACTTCGGCGGTGATCCGCCGTTGCATTCGCACGTGGCCCCGCGCGGAGAACCCACCCGATGCGATGCGTTTCGCCCGGCGAGAAAACTTCGCGGCGGATGCGAGTTGCCGTCGTCGGTGTCTCGCTGGCGCTCACGCTTCCGTCCGAGTGGTTGTTTGCATTCCAAACCAACTCGTCCGGCGCACCCGATTTCGCGGCGGCTGTCGATTGGCTTGCCATTGAACCGCCGGAGATCCTCCTCCACAGTGCGAACCGTCTCCAGCAGGTGATCGTCACCGCGAACGATCGCGCGGGTCGGGCGATCGACGTCACGCGCCGAGCCGACTTCGTTGTCGATGACGCGGCGGTGACTGCGGTGTCGCAAGCGAAGGTGCGCGGACTCGCGGACGGTTCTACCAGTCTCACCGTCCGTTTCGCCGGTCGTGAGGCGCGGGTGCCGGTTCAGGTTTCGGGCGTGGGGGACATCCGGCCGATTCATTTCTCGAACGACGTTGTGCCGATCCTGTCGAAGCTGGGTTGCAACGGCGGCGGATGTCACGGCAAGGCGTCGGGGCAGAATGGTTTCAAGCTGTCGGTTTTCGGCTTCGACCCCGAGGCGGATCGAGCCGCGATCGTACACGAAAGCCGCGGGCGCAGGGTGCTCCCCGCCAGTCCGGAGCGGAGTCTCATTCTGCTCAAGCCGACCGCGCAGGTGCCACACGGCGGCGGCCGGCGCATGCCGATCAATTCGCCGGAGCACGACCTGCTGTTGCAGTGGCTCCGTCAGGGAATGCCCGCGGGTGACGATGACGCTCCTCACGTGGTCGCGCTCCGGGTCTCACCGGCCGAACGCAGCGTCGGCCTGCAATCGTCGCAGCAGATTCTCGCGATGGCCGTGTTCTCCGACGGCAGCCTGCGCGACGTGACCGACGCGGCGGCGTACACCAGCAACTCGGCCGTCGCCGCCGAGGTGGATGCACACGGGCTCGTCCGAACCGGCCGCGTCCCCGGCGAAGCCGCGATCACCGTGCAGTACATGGGTCAGGTGGCGGCGGTGCGGGTGCTGATCCCGCGGCCATCGAATCCCAACGCAATCGAATCCGCCGCGACCGCCGCGTGGCCGGTGAACAACGAGATCGACCGCCTCGTCTGGGCCAAGCTCCGCAAAATGGGCATCGAACCGTCCGGCCTTTCCGACGACGCAACGTTTCTGCGCCGGCTGCACCTCGACGCCATCGGCACGCTGCCGAAGCCCGATCGCGCGCGAAAATTCCTCGGCGAGGCGTCTCCCGACAAGCGGCACCGGGAGATCGAAGCGGTCCTCGCCCGCGATGAGTATGCCGACTTCTGGGCGCTCAAGTGGGCTGACATCTTGCTGGTCAATCGCGACAAGCTGGGGGATCGCGGAGCGTTCGAGTTCCACCGCTGGCTGCGAGACCAGTTCGCTCGCAACCGGCCGTACGATGCGTGGGTCCGCGAACTCATCGTCGCCTCGGGCCGCTCGGACGAACACGGCCCGGTGAATTTCTACCGCGCGATGCGGACCCCCGAGCAACTCGCCGAATCGGTCAGCCAGGCGTTCCTCGGTGTGCGCGTGCAGTGTGCCCAGTGTCATCACCACCCGTTCGAGAAGTGGTCGCAGACCGATTTCTACGGGCTCGCCGGCTTCTTCAACGGTCTCGAACGCAAGCCGATCCGTACCCCGTCCGACCCGATCACGGCCCTGCCGCGGCCCAACGTCGAACTCGTCTTCCACGCCGGTTTTCGCGAGACGCGGTTGCCACTCACCGACAAACCGGTCCCAACGCACGCGCTCGATCAAACTCCGCCGCATGGTCTCGATCGAGGCGACCCGCGCACGCAACTCGCTGACTGGCTGACCGATTCCAATAACCCCTGGTTCGCGCGGCTGGTATCCAATCGGTTGTGGAAACACTTCCTCGGCCGCGGCCTGATCGAACCTGAGGACGATCTCCGCTCGACGAACCCGGCGACCAACGAACCGCTGGTCGACTGGCTGGCCGAACAGGTCGTCGAGAACAAGTACGACCTGAAAGCGGTCATGCGGCTGATCCTGAACTCGCGCGTGTACCAGCTCGCCGCCGAACCGAACGACACGAACCGCGACGACGAGCAGAACTTCTCGCATCACTACGTCCGCCGTCTCCCCGCCGAAGTGCTGCTCGACGCGATCAGCGAAGTGACCGGCGTGCCGGAACCGTTCCCCGGTCGGCCGCGCGGCACGCGGTCGATCGAACTCTGGGACAACCGCCTGCCGTCGTATTTTCTCGACACGTTCGGCCGCTCGGAACGCACCAGCCCCTGCGAATGCGGCCGCTCGGGCGAACCGACGATGGCGCAGGCGCTGCACCTGATGAACTCGCCGGAGGTGTCCGCCAAGATTTCGCACCCGGCCGGCCGAGTCGCGAGATTGCTTCAAGCTCAACCGCCGATCAATAATGACGCCGTCGCCCTCGACCTCTGCCTTGCCGCTCTCGGCCGGATGCCGAACGACAAGGAGCGGCAGGTCGCCGCCGGACTGTTTTCCAAAACCAACCGCCAGCAGGCGGCGGAGGATTTTCTATGGACGCTTCTGAACGCCTACGATTTCCTGTTCGTCAAGTGAGCCATCAATGACGAATGACGAAATACCCAATGACGAAGGAATGACGAAGCTCGAATGACGAATGACGAAGGCAACAGTCGGGGTCGGGACGCGAAGGAACGTCCATTTGATCTTGAAGAGCGGTCGGCGAAGTTTGGCGAGGCGGTGATTGACCTGTGCAAGAAAGTACCACTTGGCCCATTGACAAATCGGATCGTTGACCAGTTGATCGGCGCAGCCACGAGTATCGGAGCCAATTATTGTGAGGCGGATGATGCTGTCTCAAAGAAAGACTTTCGCCACAAAATCTCAATTTCCAAACGGGAGGCCCGAGAGTCCAAGCATTTTCTTCGCATGATCGCCCGCGCAGCTCCTTAACATCGGGACGAAGCTCGGTCGCTCTGGCAGGAAGCCAAGGAACTTCACCTGATCTTCTCGGCCATCTATCGAAAGAAATGATCCCAACCATCCTCGAACTCTACCTTGATTCGTGCTTCGTGCTTCGTCATTCCTTCGTCATTGGGTATTTCGTCATTCGTCATTACCACCGGAGGCATCCCGATGCTGCCAAGATTCTGCGACGGCTTGAATCGCCGTGAATTCGTGCGAGTCGGAACTGTCGGCGGGCTGAGTCTCGCGAATGCGTTGCGAATTCAGCACGCGACCGCGGCGGAAGCGACCGCGAAGTCCCAGCGCGATGTGAATTGCATCTTCATCTTCATCCTCGGCGGCATGCCGCAGCATGACCTGTGGGATTTCAAGCCGGAGGCGCCGGCGGAAATTCGTGGCGACTTCCGGGCCATCCCGTCCGCCGTGCCCGGCGTGCAGCTCACCGATCTCCTGCCGCTGACGGCTCGCGTGACCGACAAACTCGCGATCCTGCGAAGCATGACGCACGGCGATTCGGACCACGGCCGCGGCTTTCACATCATGATGACCGGTATGACGCCGGGGCCGGGCGATTTCAATTCGACGAAGAACAACAACGTGCATCCGTCGATCGGTTCGATGGTGGCGCGGATGACGTCGAGAGGCGGGGCGCTGCCGCCATACATTTCGGTGCCGTGCTTTCTGCGCAGCGGCGGACCGGCGTTCCTCGGCGCGAGTTGTTCGCCGTTCGTGATCGAGGCCGATCCGGCGTCGCCCGAATTCACCGTGCAAGACATCGTGCTCCCGGCCGGCATCACCGACGAGCGCAGCCTGCGGCGGCAGGAGGCGCTGCGGGCGGTGAACCGGTTCGAGCGGCGCGTCGAAGACCTCGGCAAGGACGTGCAATCGCTGGACACGTTCTACCAGAAAGCGTACGGGCTGATGACGTCGGCTCAGGCCAAGGCCGCGTTTGACATTCGCCGCGAGAAGGAATCGTTGCGGCAGGCATACGGCATGACGAGTCTCGGCCAGTGCTGCCTCCTGTCGCGGCGGCTGGTCGAAGCGGGCTGCCGGTTCGTGTCGATCGAGAACGGACACTGGGACACGCATCGCGAGAACACAAAGAGCCTGCGCGACCTGCTGGTGCCGGCGGTTGATCAGGCGATCCCCGCGCTCCTCCGCGACCTCGACTCGCGCGGGCTGCTCGATTCGACGTTGGTCGTGATCACCACCGAGTTCGGCCGCACGCCGCGAATCAACTCGATGGCCGGCCGCGATCACTGGCCGAACGCGTTCTCGGTCGTGCTGGCGGGGGGCGGGATCAAGGTCGGCGGCGTGATCGGGGCCACGGACAAAATCGGAGCCGCCGTGACCGACCGGCCGATCACACCGCCCGACCTGACTGCGACGATTCTCGCCGTGCTCGGCATCGACTCGAACATCATCCTCCACACCCCGCTCGGCCGTCCGGTGCCGCTGGCGAACGGCGGGAAGCCGGTGACGGAGTTGTTTTCGTGATGAGGTTGTAGTTGGACACAACGGGGAATGACGAATGACGAAATACCCAATGACGAAAGAAGTTCGAATGACGAATGACGAAACGCGAAATCGTTCGGCGGCGTCGGTACAGGAGACCGTTTTCGTCTTTCGAGCTTCGTCATTCCTTCGTCATTGGGTATTTCGTCATTCGTCATTGGCCCGCGCCATCCTGGCGGCGAGCTTGGCGATCGCTGCGTTCCTTCCAGCACACCTCGCGTTCGCCCAGGCCGTGCCATCGAAGGAGCCGTCGAGCACGCACATTTTTCCGGCGGGCGGGCGGCGTGGGACGACGGTGCCGGTGCGGATTGGCACCGAAGCGATGCCCCCCGGCGCGAATTTCCGGTTGTGGGGCGATGGCGTTCGCGGGCCGGAGCAGATTGGCGCGCGAGTCAAAGCCCGCTACGAACCGTCGCTGCGCCGGCCGCCGCGCGACGCGGATGGAGCCGGGGCCGCGACGAGCTATCCGACCGAGTGGCAATCCACGCTCACGATCGCGGACGACGCGCCGATCGGCATGGCCGCGTGGCGCCTGACGTGCGGCTGGGGAGGCACGCAACCGCGACCGTTCTTGATCGGCGAACTGCCGGAGTTCATCGAGACGGAATCGAATTCGACGGCCGACCGCGCGGAACGAGTCACGCTGCCGGTGACGATCAACGGCCAAATTGCTGGCGAGCGGGACATCGATTGCTTCGTGTTCGCGGCCCGCGCGGGCGACGCCGTGACGTGCGTTGCTTTGGCCGCCCGGATCGGTTCGCCGCTCGACCCAGTCATCGAGTTGCGGCACGCCGACGGCCGCCGCGTCGCGACGGAGACGAATCGCGTGGCTGGCGACAGCATCCTGACTTTTCGCGTGCCTTCCGACGGCGACTACCTGCTGCAGGTATCCAACGTCAGTTTCCGAGGCGGACCAGAGTTCGTGTATCGAATGACCTTGCAAACCGAGGATCCTGGTGGAGTCGCTGGCACGAACAGGCGAGCGGGGGGCGTCAGCCCCCCGATTGATCGCGAGCAGACGATCCATCAGGGGGCTGACGCCCCCCCCTCGCCGACGGAAATGCCGATTCCAAGCACGATTCGCAGCGCTCTGCTCACCGCCTCGGCCGAGCACACGTACCACGTCGGGGCGACGAAGGACGAACTGCTCGCGATCGTGTGCGAACCGGCGTCGGTCGCATCGGCGGCAATGCCGATCATTGTGCTCGAAGACGCACCCGGCGGCGTGCTGGCCAAGGCGTCGAGCGCGGAGGCGGCGGACCGCGAGTGCCGGATCGAGTGGCGAGCGCCGGCGGACGGCGAGTATCGTCTGCGCGTGCGCGATCTCCAGCACGGAGTCCGCGGCGGGCCGCAGTTTGCGTACCGGCTGGCGGTGTCGCGGGCCGAGCCGGATTTCTCGCTGCGACTGGCCAGGGACTACGCCAACCTGTTGCAGGGCGGACGCGAAGAACTGGAGTTGTCGATCCGCCGCACCGGCGGCTTCGCCGGGACGATTGATCTGGCCCTGGACGGTCTTCCCGAAGGCGTGACATTCGAGCCGGCTCGCGTTACGGAAAACCAGACGAATCTCAAACTCGTCCTGAAAGCGATCGACGACACGCGACCGACCGACGCGACGATTCGGGTCGTGGGCAAGGCGACGATCGCCGGTCGGTCAGTCGAGCACGCGGCAGGTGTGCCGCACCTGGGCGAAGCAACCGGCGCGGAGCAACCGGCCGCGATCGCGAATGCGGTGTCGCTTACGGTCCAGCACAAACCGATCGTCAAACTCACCTGCAACGAGGCGTACCAGTACGGGCACCGCGGCTCGATTCATCGGTACGCGATGCAGATCGAACGTCTCGGCGGGTTCGACGGCGAGGTGCATCTGCAACTGTGCGAGCGGCAGGTGCAGGATTTGGACGGGATCGAAGTCTTCGAGCAAATCATCCCGCCGGGCGTGACCGAATTCGAGAACTTCGTCTACCTGCCTGAATCGATGCACACGAGCGTCCAGCATCACTGCCGCCCGTACTCGCAGGCGTGGGCCTTGTTCACCGACAAGTGGGGTCAGCGGCAGTCCATGCTCACGATCTCCGACAAGCGCAACATGATCCGCACGATGCCGACCGTCGCGAAACTGCGAGCCGTCGACGACCACGTGACGGCTCGACCGGGTCAATCCGTTCGCTGCCGGTTCGCGCTTGACCGGACAGCCAACTTCACCGGCGCGATGGATGTTGAATTGATCGAACCCGGTTCCGGCGACGGTTTCACTGCGGAGCGCGTTCGCATCGAGGCGGGCGAGTCGAGCGCGGAGGCCATTGTTCGCGTGAACGACAACCCGCGCCGATCACCCGGCGGCCCGCTCAAGTTTCGCGCTGTGGGCAAACTTCGCGACGACGTGGTCGTGATCTCCGAGACAACCGTGCTCCTCACCATTGAACAGTAGGCGGAGAATCATCATGCGAACAATTCGATCTCAGCGGAGAGACTGCCGATTTTGGTCCGTCGTCGTCTTGTTGGCCGGTCTCTGCGGGATGAGCAACACGCTGCCGGCCCAGCAGCCGGTCGGGCAGCACGGCTTGGCGGCAGCAACGTACCGCTCGCATCCTCCAATGCGACCGTTGCCGATCGCCGGATCAGTCGCGACAGAACGCCCGCCCAATCGGTTCGTCGACACGAATCGCGGGGATGACGCCGCGCTCGGCACGGAGCAGGCACCCTGGAAGACGCTCGCCCACGGGCTCCGGCAGCTCAAGCCTGGTGATTCGCTGGCCTTGAGAGGCGGGACGTACTACGAAAAGGTGTCGCTCAGCCGTTCGGGCACGGAGGACGCTCCGATCACGATTGCGTCGTACCCCGGAGAACTCGCCGTGCTCGATGGCGGTCTGCGCGAGTTCTTGGAGGATCCGTCGAACAGTTGGGAGCCGTTGGCGGGCGGGGCACCTGGTGAGTTCGTTTCGACCAAATCGTATCGCGATGCCGACGACCGCCGCATACCGCATCAGTTTCTGCCGGGTGCCTGGGAGCCGATGTGGGGGATCGAAGACGAGCGGCCGATCGCGCTCGGGCACTTCACCGATTCGATGGTGCCGCTGCACGGGTACCGCAACGCCGTGGACCTGCGATCGACGAACGAACTGTGGGTCGGTGGCAAGAAGGACATGCGTGACACGGGCATCTACGGCGGACCTGGCTTGTGGTTCAACCGCGAGACGGGCCGAATCCATGTTCGGCTCGCGCATCATCGGCTGGAGGGGTTGGGGGACCGGGCGTACCGCGGCGAAACCGATCCGCGAAAGTTGCCGCTGGCGATCGCAGTCGGGTTCGGCGACGACGTGATGCGGCTGAGCGGCGTCAAGCACGTGCGAATCGAGAACCTCGTGCTGCGCGGGGCGACCGGAAGCCCAATGATCCACGTCTACGGTTGCGAAAACGTCGGACTCGATCATCTCACGGTGTTTGGCGGCAACCCCGGACTGCTCGTGAACGCGTCGAAGAACGTCCGCGTGACGCATTCGGCTTTTCGCGGGCTGGCCGCGCCGTGGACGTCGCGGGCGCACATGAAATACCGCGGCACGGCGTCGTACCAGATCGTGCTGCAAAACAATCAGCCGGGAAATGAGAACATCGAGCTGGCGTGGTGCGAGTTCACCGACGATCACGACTTTGCGTTTCTCCGGCACGTAAAGAATCTCCAGTTTCATCACAACTTCGTGGACAACTTCAATGACGACGGGTTGGAGTGCGGCCCGAAGCTCCGCAATCACACGCTGTTCGTCTGGCAGAATCGGATCGGAGCGTGCCTGATCCCGCTCACGCAACATGAAATCGACAAGGACGAATCGCCACTGGACCACGATCCCGGTTCGGGCGTGTGGGTGTTCCGGAACGTGATCGATCTTCGCCGCGGAACATACAAAGGCCCGCCGACCGAACCCGACCCCAGCGGCAAGTTCCTGCACGAGGAAGGGCACCTTGTGGGGGATCACGGCGGGCCGATCTGGCCGGTGATGCGGTTCTATCACAACACGGTCCTGCGCGAGACGCCCGTGTTCCGCGACTACTTTTTGTTCGGACTCGGAGCACAGGCGTTGCGCCACAACGAACGGGACGTGTTCAACAACATCTTCGTGCAGACCGACCGCATCCCCGGCGTGGGCTTCGCCGGCATCACTCAGGTCGGGAATGCTCGCGAGGGAGGAAACCTGTTGTGGGGTGTGAAGGAAGGCCCGGAACTCAACCGCGACGTGTTCGCGAAGTTCCGGGCGTCGCCGCTCTTCAAGCAAAGCCGGTCGTTCTACGAACCCGGTTGGACGACGCACGACCTCGTCGCTGATCCGAAGTTCGTGAACCTTCCGCCGGATCGGTCGCTGTCGGCCGACCTGCGTTTGGCCGCAGGCAGCCCCGCCATCAACGCCGGCGTGCCGTTGTCATCGGACTGGCCGGACCCGTTGCGAAATGCCGACGCCGACCGTCCGGACCTCGGCGCTTCGCCGCTCGGCTCACCGCTGTGGGGTGTCGGTGTGGATGGCCGCGTGCCGATCTGCGGCGACATGAGGTCGGCACGATAGCGAGGCAATCACACGCTGAGTCACTCTTCCTTCGGTGCCGGCAGCTTTGGGCGGTCGGGGCACGGATGCTTGAACGGAAGTTTGCCGCCCGGCCACGCCCCCTTGGCATCGTGTTTCAATTCGGCGTACGACTTGGCGAGGTCGACCACGGCGTCGTCGCTTTTGTCCACGAACAACGTCAGCCATTCCCCTTCGACGCCATTCTTGGCCACGCGGATTCCAGCGGCCAGACGGCCGCGGTGGTCGCCACCCGCGCAGTCGCCAGCGATGAGCGCGGCCATCAGCCGGTCGGACAGGCTGCCGTCGGTGTCCTCGTACGCGCGCGACATGGCCACGATCACGTCGCGACCGGTGAGCGTATTCCCCTGGCAGCAGTAAAATCGACCGGTCATGGCTCCCCAGTACCGGCTGTTTTCGGGGGCGTCCGTCGGATTGTGGACGGCGGCTCGGCCTTGCATGTCGATGATGGCCAACTGCCGCAGGCCCGGCGATTTGTCATCCTTCAGCAGTTCCGAGAAAACTTCCTCCGGCCGTCTGCCCTGTTCGAGCAGGTCGAGCGCGGGGACGCCCCATTTCGGAACGTGATAGTGCTGCGTGCAAAATGCCCCGACGCCGTCTCGCACGTACGGCACGACCTTCCCCACGGCCGGATACTTGCTCGCGACTGCGGCTCCGCACACCTGATTCTCCGGATCGACGGCGACGATCGAAAACGTGGCCGTGATCTCCACGGAATCGACCTCGTCCGGCGGTGCCGCTTCGAGACTGTGGGCGATGAGCAAAAGGAAAAGCGTTGCCGTAGCCGGACGAATTGTGATCATCAGTGTGCTCCTTGATGAGGCTGTGACGAAGTCAGATCAATCACTGGACCGAGTCGGCGGCTCAAAACACATCAGGTTGCCCGTCCGGTCGCGGCACAGAATTCGGTGGTTGGCCACGACGACGTGTGGCCACACGTCGTTGTTGGCGAGGCGGCTGACGCGAGCCAGTTCACGATACGAAGTTTGATCCGCCGGTGCCGCGTCGGCCAGGATCAATTCGCCGCGGTTCGACCAGACGACGAGCTTGTCGTCCGATGTCGCCACACACGACCCCGCGTCGCCGACGTGCGGGCCTTCCCAGATCAGGCTTCCCGTCTGCCAGTCGAGGCACCGCAAGCGGTTCCACGCGACGTAAATTCTGCCGCGATGAATCACCGGCGTGCAGGCTTTCGACGCAAACGGCGTTTCCCAAAGTTTCTCGGCCCCGCGCAACGTGATCCGCAGTTTGCACATCGCCTTGTGGTTGTACTCGGACGTGATCAGCAGGCAGTCATCGAGCACGGCGGGCGAGGCGATGTTGTTGGCGAAGTCGGTGATCCAGGGATACGTCGCAACGATCTCGCCCGCGCGCGAGCCGTCGAGCCTCACGACCAGCAGGCCATCGAATGTCATTGCCGCGACGCACGGGATGCCTTCCACGGTGAGCGGTGCCAGGCCGCCGCTGTGCCCGGCGACGCTGGTGGCTTTCGAGTGCCAGACTTCGCGCCCCGTGCGCTTGTCGAACGCGATGACCGTGCCGGTCGGCCCGCCCACTTCGACGAGCAGCCAGTCGCCGTGTACGAGCGGCGCGGATGTGTAGCCGTAGTCGCGCAGCCCGCTGCGACCGACCCGCGCCCGCCTCGGCATCGCATAGTCATCGTACAGATTTCGATGCCAGACCTTCGCCTCGCGCTGTCGCGCGTCCCAACAATGCAGGTCGCCGTTGGCACCGAACGTGTAGAGCCAGTTCGTCGCGGGATCGAACTCCGGCGTCGAGGACGGACCGGAGTACAAGCCTTCGTCGCCGGTCGCGTTCCGCGCGTACCGAGGGGTCGCGTACGACGTCGTCCATTCGACCTTGCCCGAGCGAACGTCGAGGCACGACACCACGTCGCGGTCATCGCGATGCCCCAGCGTGAACACACGGTCGCCGATCACGATCGGGGATGAAGCCCCTTCGCCGACGGAGGCGGTCCACGCCGGCTTCGAGTTCACCCACCGTGACCCATCCCACCCCGACGCCTCGGCGACAATCCCGTTGCGATGCGGCCCGCGCCAGTGTGGCCAGTCATCGGCCGCGGCGAGGCACGCCCCTGCGCATGCCGTCACGATCACCACGACGATTCGCCGCGAACCCAACATCTGACGCATACGTTTCCTCGCTTCCAACTCCGCGCGAACTTTGCCAGTCGCTCGCCGCTGAGCGGTCCCTTGACAACGGAGGACTCAGGAATATCATCGGCATCGCATCCTCTCATTTCCAGTCGGCTGTGCTGTGCGTCAAGTCTGCGGTTTCGTCATGGAAGGGGCACGCTCGTGAACCTCATTGAGAACTCCCCACCGCCCGAAGTGCGCAGCGCCCTCAGCCCTCAGCCCTCAGCGCTCAGCGCTCAGCGCTTCGCGATCGGAAGGCGGCGTTCCGGTAACCGGATTGTTCCGAAGACTCCTTGGGACAGCAATCCTAGCCGCAATCGCCTTCTCGGGCACCGCCATCGTCATTTTGGCGAGCTTCGCCTCGATTCCGGAGGCTGCAGCATATTTGAAGGGTCAGCCGTTCCATGTTGTCTTGCATTGGGCTGAAACCTCGCGTGGCGGAGAGAATCCTCGGTATCTCAGTCGGGTGACCGTGAGAAACCTGACCGGAGACATTGTCCGTATCGTTGGATTCCAAGGTTCCTGCGGTATCGGAGCAAATACTCCAATGCCACAGGAATTGCAGGCGCACGCGGATTGTGAATTGACCGTCTCGTTTGACACATCAAACGTGCCGGAACCCCCCAATGTCATTCTGTTCATCGAAGCTGGACATAAAACCTATCAACGGCTAATCCCGTTGAAATTACAAGAAAGCGAGTGAGTTCAACCAATATGAATTCGGCGAGTGCGATTCCAAACAGCAAGCAAGTTCGTAAATGCTTGCAACTGTCAGGGAACTTCCGCGTACGGTTGCCTGGACAGTGATTGATCACAGTTACGCGATTGGAACGGGAGACATGAAAATGTTGCGATTATCGAAGGCGCTGGAGTTCATGGGATTTGTTCAATAGTCCGTGATCCTTGTAATCCTGTTGGGAGCACAGTCCATTGCGGTGGCGGACGACGACCCGTGTCCAGGCTGTGCAACAATTTATCCTTGCGTCGCCACGTTTTGTTCATGTGATGACAATGTCAACAACGACCCGGATCCGTGTGAAACCTCAAGTTGCGATGCCTGCAGGTGCTCGACAGATACGCCGCCAGTCTGCAGGAAAATTTGATGTTTCACGATCTCACGGGATTCAATTTCATCTAGATGATCGCGCGAGATGAGGGAAGTCATGTTGTTTCCAGAACGGTTGATCTCTTGGTACGTGCATAGGATTTCGGAATTCGAAGCCCGGATAAGATTGGATCCTCTGAAAACACGGATCCAGCGGGTCCACTCGACGCTACTTTGGTCAGCACTAAGCATCATGTTGCCAGCGTCGTCGATATCTGCCGAGAACATCGACAAAGGAACGGTCGTAACACAGTTCCTGGACGCCGAACGAGCCGCGCGAGCAGAACTTAGTAATCTACGAGTCGAGTGCCGGGAGAAGATAGTGCGGAACCGTTATTCGACGCGCAAGTCAATTTATCAGATGGGACCATCGCGAATCGCGATCAACCGATTCGAGGGAGAATCTCCCGGGGGCATATTGGCGACCGTTCACTGCATCAACCCAGAGTACGGCTTTCTTCTCCACCAACGGGAAAAATCAGGTCCATACATTCTGAAAGAGATTCACACGAAGTCAGCCGACGAAGTTGAAGTTGCCGAGAACTTTCGCGGTCAGGTCGACGGATTTATGCTAGCGGCGTATTGCGTCAACAATACGCCGCTTTCAGCAATACTGACTGATCCATCAGTCAGTGTGCTCGACGCGCAGGCTGTGAGTTCGGCCAGTGACGGGTCCCAAGGACAGATTGAGATCGTGTTTGACGATCAACCGGCTGAGTCGCGGACCGCGTTATCCGGCATTGTGCGGTTACGTCCCGATCGCGGTTGGCGAGTTGAGTCGTTTCGGAACGTGACCAAGAAGCAACCACCAGACCGGCCAAAACTCTGGTATCGAAGCGGTGCCCTTGAATATGCCGACGAGTCGTTGTCTGGCCTTCAGGTCCCAAAGGCAATTCATGTATTCAAGTCAGAGACTTTGGATTCCGCGCCTGTTCCACTTTACGACGTGGAATTCCTTGAAGTGGCAAAGGATGATGTACATGCGGGTTTGTTCAAATTGTCGCAGTACGGGATCAGTGAACCCCTACTTGCGACACCGGGACGTCGAACGAATTGGTTCATGGCTTGGTGTGCGGTCGGCGCTGCGATCGCTTTCGTGTTGGCGGTTTGGATTCGCCGGCGCTCGGCAGCTCAGACTTAGCGAACTCGGCGGCATTGAGCGGGATTCCAATGGCTCGTCAATCACCCACTCGGCACGGCATGACACTGATTGAGCTGCTGGTGGTGTTCGGAATCATCAGCCTGCTGACGGCATTGCTGCTTCCAGCCGTGCAGCAAGCAAGGGAAGCCGCGCAGCAGACTCAATGCAAGAACAATCTGCGGCAGATTGGAATTGCACTTCACAGTTACCATGATGCCCACCAGGCGCTGCCCATGGGGAGTACCAGCGGCGTCTCATTCAACGGAAAACCCGGCGGGCATGGTGCGTGGGGATACGCCGCGTTTCTATTGCCGTGGTTAGAGCAAAGGGCGGCGTACGACTCTGCAAACTTTGAAACGCCGGACTGCTGTGCCTGGACCCGAGCTCAGCAGGCGGCAACCCCGAGAGCCGCGGAACCGGCATCCACGCCATACCGCGTGCTGATCTGCCCGAGCGACCCGATGGGATTCCAACTCCTTCCGGACGGCACGCCGAACGTGTTTCTGTGCGGAAACCTCTATCCGGGTAATTACCTGGGCGTCAGCGGCGACCGAAACTTCAGGTGCCAAGGCACGACGCGGGGCAACGGCACATTCTTCACACTGAGTTCCGTCCGGTTCGCGCATCTCACGGACGGTGCATCACAAACGATGTTGATCGGCGAACGCGGATTGCCGACGGACCTCGCCTGGGGATGGCTCATCTGTGGTGGCACAGAATGCGAGCACTATGCATCGACAGAACTTGGACTCCATCGCGGGTACGTCGGCGCTGGGTTGTTTGCCAGCAACGAACGGTTCTGGAGTTGGCATAACGCCGGAACGAACTTCCTATTTGCGGATGGGCGCGTTCAATCGCTGAGCTTCGACGTGGACACCACGACGTTCAAGCGGCTGTCCACACGAGCGGCCGGCGACGTTCCAGGCAACTTCTGAGGCGACTCACGCCGCAGTTTGAGTGTGGGATCGGACAAACGACGGTCGGCAAGGCGAGTTTTGAACGGAACTCGGGTAAACGACCGTTGTGGAGTAGAGTCTGGCGCAAAACTCGGGTAAACGACGGCTGAGAGACCGAGTTTGGGACGAAGCTTGGGCAAACGACGGTCGGGAAGCCGAGTATTGGACGAAACTCGGGCAAACGACGGCTGGGAAGCCGAGTTTCGGACGAAACTAGGGCAAACGACGGTTGGGAAGCCGAGTTTTGTGCAAGACTCGGACGCACAAGCCAACTGATATTGAAGTTACGTAACACTTTAGCTGAGTGGCGACAGGATGCAGTAGGACGGATTTCCAATCCGTCCGAAGCTCTCCGGCTCGAGGCGGACGGATTGGAAATCCGTCCTACGGCATTCGGCTAACGTGTTACGAAGTTACGTCAATCGGTCCGGTTCTTACTCGCGGCTTTTTCCTGGCAGCCTTTGAACTCGTAGGACGGCCCTTCCGGGCCGTCGAACTGGTGATGGAAGCCGTCTACTGGTGATGGAAATGGTCGAATTGGAGATGCAAATGACGGCCCGGAAGGGTCATCCTACAGGTTCTTGAAAGGGAGCATCATGGGAGCCAATCCACTTCCGGGACAACTCGACGAGTTGTTCACGCTGGCCGAAGACATGGCGGACGGGTTACACACACATGAGGTGTCGGTTGGCGTCAAGCAGAATCTCGAAGCGGTCATGCGGACGGCGTTGACCGATTGTCAGACCAAGCAGACGGCGTTCATCACGGCCAAGGGGACGAAGAAGGCGAAGACGAACGATCAGACGATCGCGGATTCCAATGGCAAGGCGTTCATCGGCAAGGCTCGAAACGTGCTCGTGCCGTACCTGGGCGTGACGTGGTCGGACGATTGGGCGCCGACCGGGTTCCCGAATCAATCGACCGCCGTCCCCCCGACGCTGGCCGAACGGCAGGCGTTGCTCCTGTCGTTGAAAGCCTACTTCACCGCCAACGCGGCGAAAGAGAACGCGCCGCTGGGCGTCACGGCCGCGAACGCCGACACGCTGTTCACCGCGCTCTCCGACGCGCGCAGCGCGGTCCACCAGGCGCTCACGGAATTCAATCAGAAGAAAGCGGCGCGCGACGCGAGCGAAATCGCGCTGCGGAAAC
>Ga0233424_10000118_pt1 | contig 109196 bp, 84 predicted proteins | sample Watercolumn_Towu_FD_181011 | JGI IMG/M metagenome (GOLD analysis project Ga0233424, IMG submission 181011) | Freshwater microbial communities from Lake Towuti, South Sulawesi, Indonesia - Watercolumn_Towuti2014_125_MG | ecosystem: Environmental > Aquatic > Freshwater > Lake | place: Indonesia...
AGACGGTGAAGCCGATGAAGTGAGCACGGCGCGGGAGGCCGTGTGGGGACGGCACCGTGGTCCCCCCGACAGGAATCGAACCTGTATCTGTCGCTTAGGAGGCGCCCGTTCTATCCATTGAACTACGGGGAGCGGCCGCGAGGGCGGGCGGATTGTAGTGGGGTGGCGGGCGTTCCCGGCCCGGGCCGAACTGGCCGGTGTTGACGGGGCAATTCGCCGGTTGGGCAAAAGCCCTGCTGACTACAGTGCCTTCGAACCGACCGGGCGTGCCGAGGGTGGTGTACGGCACGCATCGAGAACAACTTCCAAAAAACATGAAACGTCTTCTCTGGATGCTGCCGTTGCTGGCCATCGCGCTGGGCGCGTTCACCAGCTTCCTGTTCGCCCGCGCCACCAGCGACTCGCTGGACCGACTCGGGCAGGCCGACTCGCCGGCGTTGAGCCGGGTGCAGGCGCTGGTGTTCGACCTGACCAGCGTGGCCGATGGTTTCAAGAGCGCCGTGGCCGCGGCCGACAAGGCGGCGCTGGACGCGGTGGGTGAGAGGGCGCGCCAGCTGCGTACCGACCTGCAGCGTTACGCGCAGGTGCCCGGCCACGCGGGCGACGCCGCGCGCCTGGGCAAGGCCTTCGACACCTACTACGACGCCTCGCGGCGCGTGGCCTCGATCATGCTCGACGGCCAGGCCGGCGACGTGGGCGACGCCGCGCAGGCCATGCAGGCCGCGCTCGCCACGCTGCAGCAGGACCTGACCGGCCAGCAGGCCGCAGCGCAGCAGGCGCTGGACGCGCACATCGCAGACACCCAGGCACTGGTGCGGCGCGGCTTCGCGGCCAGCGTGGCAGCCTCGCTGCTGATGCTGGCGCTGTCGATCGGCGTGTCGTGGTGGTCGGTGCGCGGGCTGATGCGCCAGCTGGGCGGGCGGCCCGACGAGGCCACCGGCATCGTGCAGCGCATCGCCGGTGGCGACCTCAGTGTGCCGGTGGTGCTGAACGGCCCCGACCGCAGCAGCCTGCTGCACGCGATGCACGGCATGCAGGGCTGGCTGTGCGAGGTGATCGGCGAGGTGCGCGAGGCGGTGCAGCGCGTGCACCTGGCGGCCGATGCGATCGGCCAGGGCAACCACACGCTGGCCGAGCGCTCGGGCCGCCAGGCCGAAAGCCTGCAGGCCAGCGCCGCCAGCATCGACGAGCTGAGTGCGGCGGTGCGCAGCAATGCCGACAGCGCCGAGCAGGCGCGGGTGCTGGCGCAGCGCGCCAGCGAGGAGGCCGACGAAGGCGGCCGCGCGGTGGCCGAGGCCGTCGCCGCGATGGGCGAGATCTCCGAGCGTGCCCGCAAGATCGTCGAGATCACCGCGCTGATCGACGGCATCGCGTTCCAGACCAACATCCTGGCGTTGAACGCCGCGGTGGAAGCGGCGCGCGCCGGCGAACAGGGCCGTGGATTCACCGTGGTGGCCGGCGAGGTGCGCACGCTGGCGCAGCGGGCCGGGGTGGCCGCCAAGGAGATCAAGGCGCTGATCGACGATTCGGCCGAGCGCATCGAGGCCGGCGCGCGCCACGTGAACGAGGCCGGCGAGGTGATGCACCACCTGGTCGATTCGGTCAAGCAGGTAGGCGAACACATCGCGCAGATCACCACCGCCTCGGCCGAGCAGCGCCAGGGCATCGAGCATGTCAACGTGATGGTCACCGAACTCAGCGGCCACACGCAGGACAACCACCGCCTGGTCGCGCAGGCCGGGGAGGCCTCGCGCACGCTGCAGCAGGTGGCCGCGCAGCTGGACGTGGCGATCGGCCGCTTCCGGCTCGACGGCACGGCGCCGGCGGGGCGCGAGCTGCCGCTGCTCACCGACGCGGTGTGAGCTGATCCCATGGGCGGCGGTGCCGCCCGATCGAGCCTTTCCTTTCCTCTCCTTTCCCATCCTCGTCGAGGACCCGATGACCCCTGCCTTCCTGCGCACCGCGCTGGCCGGTGCGGCGGCGGCCTGCCTGGCCGTGCCCGCCGGCGCCTTCACCCTGGGCGACAACGACGCGCTCACCCTCTCGGGCTTTGCCTCGGCCGTGGCCGGCAAGGTGCTCTCCGGCCAGCGCCAGGAGAACTACTACCGCTATCCCTGCCCGTGTTTCATCGCCGACTACGGCCACGGCGCGCTCTACGGGCCGACCTGGCAGGTCAAGCAGGAGAGCAAGGTCGGCGTGCAGGGCACCTATGCCATCACGCCGAAGCTCTCGGCCACCGCGCAGGTGGTCGGCCGCGGCGTCGATGGCGTGAAGACGCGGCTCGAATGGGCCTACCTGTCGTACGACGTCAACGACAGCTGGACCGTGCAGCTGGGCCGCAAGCGCCTGCCGATCTACTACTACTCCGACTTCCAGGACGTCGGCTACGCCTACACCTGGGTGCGTCCGCCCACCGACATCTACGGTTGGGAGATCGTCAACTACAACGGCATCAACGCCACCTACCGCGCCGACTGGGCCGGTTGGGCCGTCAAGAGCAACGTCTTCTTCGGCCGCGAGGACAGCCGCGGCAACCTGATGCAGCGGCTCTACTACGACGACCCGCAGAACGTCACCTGGCGCAAGCTCTTCGGCGGCGACCTGGTGCTCACGCGCGGCATCCTGACCACCCGCGCGACCTATATCCAGAACAAGGTCGACCAGATCAGCCAGGTCGACGGCACGCACGATCCGGAAGGCGGCAAGCAGCGCATCTACGGCCTGGCCGCCAACATGGACATCGACCGCTGGTTCGTGCGCAGCGAGTACAGCGTGTTCGACCGCAGTGCCTACAGCTACCGCTCACGCGCCTACATGGTGGGCGCGGGCGGGCGCTTCGGCGACTTCACGCCGATGCTCACGCACACCCGCTACCGCGAGCGCAACCGCTTCACGCCCGACGCGATCCAGCACGACCGCGGCTGGTCGGCCACGCTGCGCTACGAGCTCGGCGCCTCCAGCGCGCTGAAGGTGCAGTGGGACCACTTCAAGGACCTGTCGGGCACCGACCTGTCGTACGTCGGCACGTCGAAGCTGCTGTCGGTCGCGCTGGACACCGTGTTCTGAAGGAGCGAGCCATGTCGACGACACGTGATGGGCGCCTCGCGCTGGTGTTCGCGCTGGCCTGCGGCGCAGCGGGCGCTGCGCTGGCCGAACCGGTGCTGGTGGTGAACGCCGCGAACGCGGTGCCCCTGGACGACGAGGCGGCCGCGAAGATCTTCCTGCGCCAGGTGAAGACCTTCCCGGATGGTTCGCCGGCCAGCCCGGTGAACCAGAAGGAGGGCAGCACCACGGAGGCCTTCCGCAGCCAGGTGCTGAAGAAGAACGCGGCCCAGTTCAAGGCCTACTGGGCGCAGCAGGTGTTCACCGGCGGCGCCAAGCCGCCGCCCGAGGTGGACGGCGACGACGCGGTGCTGAAATTCGTGGCCGAGACGCCGGGCGGCATCGGCTACGTGGACAGTGGCAAGACCCGCGCCGGCGTGCGTTTGATCAAGCGCTGATGCGTGATGGGGCGAGCGGATCTGGCGGCTCAAGATCGACTGGCGCTTCGGAATTTCATGCGATTCGTGCGACGTCATTGAAAGCCAGCCTGGGCAGGCGGGGACGCAGCGTGGCGCGGTCGCCCCAGCCCAGGTTGATGAGGAAGTTGGCGTGCCACTGCCCGTCGGGGAAGAACGCGGCGTCGACGGCAGCGGTGTCGAAACCACTCATCGGCCCCGCGTCCAGCCCGAGTGCCCGGGCCGCGCAGATCAGGTAGGCGCCTTGTAGGGAGCTGTTGCGCAGTGCGGTCGACTCGGCCATCGCGGGGTTCGACTGCATCATCGCGCCCGCGCCCGGATGGACCGGGAACTGCGTCGCCAGCTGCTCGTGGAACTTGCGGTCCAGCGCCACGATCACCGTCACGGGAGCGGCCTGTACCGCCGCCTGGTTGCCCGGCGCGACCGCCGGCAGCAGGCGGGCCTTGGCCTCGCCACTGCGCACGAACACCCAGCGTGCTGGCTGGCAGTTCATCGAGGTGGGCCCCCATTTGACGAGTTCGTAGAGCTGCTCGATGAGCGCGTCGTCGATGGGTCGATCCAGGAAACGGGTGAACGTGCGGGCTTCGGTGAAAAGGAGGGCCGGCAAGGCGTCCGGGGTGGGGGCGGTCATGGGAGAGGAGAAGCTGCAAAGGTCACGGAGGACGGGAGCCGTCACTGTAGGAGGCGCTCCTGGGCCGGCGCCGTCACGTAACGTCTCGCCCGACGGGCGCTCCGGCACGAAGGGCCTTCCCCGATGCGTTCCGTCGGGCCCTTCCTCTAGAGTAGCGACAGGCAGCTCACGCCCCACTCCGAGATACGAATGCCGGAATCCCTTTCAGTTGTCGAGCCTCAAGGTCCTGCGGCATGGCGCCAGGAACTGGCACGGGTGCTGGCCAGCCGGTGTTTCGAAGGGGCCAAGCGCAACCAGGACCTGCTGTCCTTCCTGGTGAGCGAAACCCTGGCAGGGCGGGGCGACCGGCTGAAGGAATACGTCATCGGGGTCGAGATCCTCGGCCGTCCGGTCGATTTCGATCCGCGCATGGACACCAACGTGCGCACCGAGGCCTGGCGTCTGCGCGAGCGGCTGCGCCGCTACTACGCGACCGAGGGCGCGTCCAACCCGTTTCGCATCGAGCTGCCGCGCCGCTCGTTCGTGCCGGTGCTGCAGCAGCGGCCGGTGGCGCCGTCTCCCGATCCGGCGAAGCACACGCTGCCGGATCGCACCGGCCCCGTCGCCGCGCCGCCCTGTGATGCTGCGGTGGTGCTCGCGCTGCATCCCTTCCGTGTTGCCGTCGAGGGTGCCGGTGGCCTCAGCGAAGCACTGGCCGACGAGCTGGCCCTGGAGCTGGGCGACCACCCCGGCCTGCGCATCGCCTGGAACATGGGCGAGCGCGACGCCGCAGCGCATTGGGCGTTGCGCGGCAGCCTGCGCTCCGTGCCGGGCGCGGTGCGCACGCTGGTGCAGCTGGTCCGCCTGGACGATTGCGAACAGCTCTGGTCGCGAGGCTTCGAGCACGCACAACAGGAGCTCGCCGTGGAGGTGGCGCTCGCCGCCGATCTGCCGCGCCGCCTGGCGCGCGACATTGCCCATGCCATGGTCACCGGCCCGCTGGCCGCGCCCGGCCACCTGAACCGACCGGTCGGCGCGCTGCGCCTGCGCGCCAGCTTCGTTCGAACGCTGCTGTGCTCGGGGTTCGAGCGCATGGCGGTCGACGTGGAGGCGATGCGGCGCCAGGTGCGGCGGCTGGAGGCCTGGCTGTTGCACCATCCCGGCGATCTGGCGGCGCACCGGGAGTTGGCGGTGTTGCTGGCCGGGTGCATCTGTGCTGCGCCCGCGTCACGCTACGATCTGGGGCACCTCGTCAGCCGCTGCTCGCGCGAACTGCTGGCGCAACCCTCCGGATCGGTCGAGGCGCTGGTCGCACTCGGTCTGGCGTCGATGAGCAGCCGAGACTGGCATGGCGCGAAGGCGCTGCTGGATGCAGCCCTGCGGGCCGATCCCACCTGCTCCGACGGCCATGTCGTGCGCGGCCTGTGCGCGCTGCACATGGGCGAGGTCGCCGTGTCGGCGGCCCATCTGGAGGAAGCCTGTGCGGTCGACGCCGGGTCGGCGCTGGCCTTCGCGACCTTGGGTTTCCACCACTTCTGCCAGCTTCGCTTCAGCCAGGCGGCCACTGCGGCACGCCATGCGCTGTCACTCGATCCCCATTGCGAACCGGCGGCGGTGGTGCTGGCCGACAGCGAGCTGTCGGGCGGACACTGGGACGAGGGCATCGCGGTGCTTCAGCAGGTGCGCAGCTGGAGCAGCCGCTGGCCGGCCATCCTTGGCCGGCTCGGGCATGCCTATGCGCTGATGGGGCGCCAGCAATCGGCGCACGACGTGATCGGCGAGTTGCAGCGCGGCGGTGCCGCCGGTGTGCCGGTGCACGTGGCCATCGCAGACGTGCAGATCGGCCTGGGCGATGCCGATGCCGCGCTGATGCAGCTCAGCCAGTCGGCACGCCAGTGCAGCCTGCCCGACATGCTGCTGCTTCGTTCGGCGCCGCGCTTCGATCACCTGCGGCGCGATGCCCGGTTCTGCGAGCTGATCGAGCACACGGCGGTGCCGGCGCTCGCGTAACGGCGCTGCCCCGCTTCAAGCGTTGCACTGCTCGAAGGCGGCGAGCCGCGCATAACGCCCGCCGTGGAACAGCAGCGGCGGCTGGGGCGCGTGGTCACACGCCAGCACTTCGCCGATCAGGATCACATGGTCGCCGCCGGCGTGCTGTGCCACGTTGCGACATTGCAGCACCGCGGCGCAGCCTGGCAGCAGCGGCACGCGGCCCACGCCGGCGCACCAGTCAATGCCGGCGAACCGGTCTTCACCGGCGCGCGCAAAGCGGTCCGACAGCGCCTGCTGCTGCGCTGCAAGCACATGCACCGCCCAATGGGAGGCGGCCCGGAAGGCTTCGATCGCGCGGGAGCTCTGGCGCAGGCTCCACAGCACCAGCGGCGGCGCCAGCGACACCGAGTTGAAGCTGTTCGCGGTCAGCCCCACCGGCGCGCCGGCGGGGTCGCAAGTCGTGATGATGGTGACGCCGGTGGCGAAGCTGCCGAGCACGCGACGCAGGCCGATGGGATCGACGGGAGGAATTGCAGCAGGCACGGAAACTCCAGACGGCAGACGGACGGGTCGTGACTGTGCGCGCGGCCATGGCGCACGCGAAGTCTCATGGAAAGCCGATGCGTCTCAGGGCGAGGTGTGCGGTGGCGCAAGACGTTACGTGACGGCGCCTGCAGGCGGGCCTGGCGACACTGTGCAACATCGGTCGCTAACCAGGAGACGCTCGCGATGAGCACCTACATCCCCCTTTACAAGGGCATTCCGCTGATCACCGAGGTGGGCCTGCGCATCCGCGAACAGGTGTCGGCGCTGATTCCCATGATGCGCCGCAACGCGCTCGAAGGCGAGCGCCTCGGCGCCTTGCCGCAGGAAACGCTGGAGGCGTTGCACAACGTCGGTGTCTTCAACATCACCACGCCGATCGAGTTCGGTGGGCATGCGCTCGGCATCCGCGACGTCGTCGACATCGTGGCCCAGATGGCCCGCGGCGATGGCGCTGCCGGCTGGCTGGGCTTCGTGGCGGGCGGCATCCGCAACCTGCTGGGGTTCCCCGAACAGGCCTTGCAGGAACTGGTGGAAAGCGGTCGCCAGGCAGTGGGGCCGTGGGCCGTGGGCGCCTCGATCTTCGCCACCAAGGTGGGCGAGGGGCGCAGGGTAGAAGGCGGCTTCATGGTGAAGGGCACCTGGCACTTCGGCAGCGGTTGCAAGCATGCCCGCTGGGCCGCCGTCGGCATCGAGTTCGCCGATGAAGGCGGCCTGCCGCGCCGCGGCATGGTGCTGTTGACGCGCGACCAGTACGAGATCCTCGACGACTGGCACGTGATGGGCATGCGCGGCACCTGCAGCAACAGCCTGCGCACCACCGCGGAAGTGTTCGTCCCGGCCCACCGCTTCGTCGACATGGCCGAGCTGCCGGCGCGCATGGACGCGATGAAGGGCCGTTTCCAGGGCCTGGCCTACAAGGTCGACGCCCGCGGCCTGATGCTGGTCACCAACCTCACCAACATGGCCGTGACCTACGGCATGGCGCTCGGTGCGCTGGACTGCTTCCTCGAGCAGGCCAGGAAGCTCAAGCCGTTCAACCTGCCGTACCCCACGGTGGCCGACGCCGCCTCCACGCAGATGGTGGCGGCGAAGGCCGCGGCGATGATCGACATGACGCGTTGCGTGCTGTACGAAATGGCCGAGGCGGTGGACCGCGCCGCGATCGACGGCGTGTCGGTGAGCCAGGACGAAGAGTCCGCGATGATGATGAACTCGGTGTACGGCCGCCAGCTGTGCGACGACGCGGTCTCCATGCTGCAGCTCAACCTGGGGTCGTCCACCGTGCACGAAGGCAACGCGATCCAGCGCTTCGTGCGCGACATCCGCGTGGCCAACACCCATGGCGCAGTGCGCGTCGACCCCACCGCCGAGTTGCACGGGCGGCACCTGCTGGGCCGTCCGCCCTTCGCGATGTTCGCCGGCGGCCTGCCGGATGTCAGCGCCAAGCCGCCCGGAGCGCCGGCACGCCCCTGACGACGCCCCACCGCGCGGCAGCTCGCCGCGCGAGACAAGACAGGAGACAAGACATGTCGGTTGAAGCGCACATGGCAGCCGCGAAGCTGCCGCCAGCGTCGGTGGACCGTTCGCTCGCCGGGGGATACCGCTGGCGACTGCTGGCGGTGATGTGGTTCGTGGTGGCCGTCGTCGTGGCGCTGCCCAGCGTAGGAGGGGGCGTGCTCAACGCCCACATGATCGCCGAGCTGCAGTTCGACCGCGGCGTCTACGGCATGTCGTTCGGCCTGTTCGTCATCATGATGGGCGTGCCGGGCCCGCTGGTGGCCTGCCTGGTGCGGCGCTTCGGCGTGAAGCCGGTGATGATGGGCGGCTGTGCGCTGGTGATCGTCGGTGCCCTGCTCATCAGTACGGTGGTGCGCGAGGGCTGGCAGTTTGCCGCCGCGTTCGGGCTGCTCGTGGGCGGCGGCGTGGCCGCAGCGGGGGTGCTGCCGGCGCAGGCCGCGGTCACCCACTGGTTCGTCGATCGGCGCGCGCTGGCGGTGTCGATCGTGCTGTCGGCCATCGATGTGGGCGGCATCGTCGCGGCCCCGGCCCTGCAATGGGTCGTGGGCGCGCACGATTGGCGCGCCGGCTGGCGCCTGATCGCGGCCTTGGGCGGTGTGGGCCTGGTGGCCATCGCCTTCTTGCTGCGCTCCGAAGGCGGGTATGGCGTGGGCACTCCCGCGCTGACCGAGCGGCCCGTGAGCGGGCGCGTCTACAAGAGCGATCGCGCCTGGACCTTTGCCGAAGCGCTGCGCACGCGCACCTTCTGGTGCATCGCGTTCTTCACCGTCGCGGTGGGGATGAACTGGATCTTCTTCATGGCTCATGGCGTGATCCACCTGCGCGATCTGGGCTTCGAGCCGGGCCAGGCGGCGCAGGCCGTGGCCGTGATGGTGACCGCCTCGCTCGCCGGCAATGTCACGGCCGGTGCGCTGGGCGACCGCGTGCCGCCGGCGCGCATCGGAGCCGTCACGATGGTGCTGATGCTGGCGGGCGTGCTGCTCGCGGTGCGGCCCGCCGGCACCGCCGGACTGTTGGCCTTCGCGCTGCCGGTGGGCTTTGCCTACGGTGCCTCGCAGGTCTGCCTGATGGCCATGCTGGCCAACTACTTCGGCTCGAAGGCCTTTCCGGCGCTGTTCGGTGCGCTGCTGGCCGGCGGCACGTTGGTGGCTGCGGTGCTCGCCGGGGTTGCCGGTGCGGTGTTCGAGCGCGATGGTGCCTACACCCCGATCTTCCACCTGTGCGCCGCCGTCACGGCGCTGGCCATCGTGTCCATCGCCCTGGCCACGCCGCCCCGCAACGGCCCGTCGGCGCGCTGAGCCGGCCTCGGGTTCCCGTCACGCAGTCGTTCTCGCAGTTCCCACGAAAAACCATCCGGAGACAACCTATGGACATGTTTCGCCCTTCTCCCTGGGGGGCCGCCCTGCTGTGCGCGCTCGCGCTGCAGGCTTCGGCCCAGACCGCCCCACCGCCGGTGCCCCGCGGCCCGCTGAGCGACTTGGGCGATGACTTGCGCGAGCGCGGCGTCTCGCTCGGCGTCGTCCTCTTCAGCGGCCAGTTCCGCAACCCGTCCACCGGCATCTCTCCCGGGCACTCCGCCAACTTCGGCATGGTGTACTTCAACGTCGGGCTGGATCTCGAAAAGATCGCCGGGCTGCGCGGCACGGACATCCACATCTCCGAGGTGCTGAACAAGCCCTCGTACAACACCGGCACCTACCTGTTCCAGACCGGATCCGGCTTCACGCCCTTTCCGGTGATCAACAAGACCACCGACCTGGCGCGGTTCACGGTCGGCCACCGCACGCTCGACAATCGCCTGAGGCTCGACTTCGGCCGCATGAACCTCAACCGTGAGTTCATGGTGCTCGACATGTGCGCCGGCTGCCTCTTCAGTGCGCCGGCCACGGTGATGAACCAGCCGGGTGTCTCCAAGTCGTCCTGGGGCGCCACGGCGCGCTACCGGCTCGACGAGGCCAGCGCGGTGGGCGTGGGCGTGCTCGAGGACAACGCGGCGATGTGGCAGCGCACCACCGGCTGGCAGTGGCGGCACGACACGGCCACCGGCTACATCGGCATCGCCAACTACACCGCCCAGCGCGGTTTCGACCGGTGGGCGTATCCCTACCGCCTGGAGACGGGCCTGTTCCACACCACCGCCCGCTACGACGATCCGCTCTACAACACCGACGGCACCTCGCACGTGCTGCAACCGGCCGGCACGCTGCTGCAGCACGCAGGCAAGACGGGCGCTTACTTCCAAGGTCGCAAGGTGTACTGGCGTCCTGGCGCGGTGCCGGGGGCTGGGGGCAGGGGCGCGCCCGAGAACCTGGCGGCGTATGGCGGCGCCGTGTACACGGCCGGCGCAGGCGAGAGCTACCCGATCGAGGCCTACGTCGGCACCGAGTGGAGCGGCTTCATGCAGAGCAACCCGGCGGCGCTGGTCGGCTCCACGCTGCGCTACATCCAGCTCGGCAAACGGCGCGCGCTGTACGAGCAGCAGGCGCGGGCGGGGTACACCTCGATGCTGAACATGATGAGCGGCGGCGCGATCCCGGTGGTGGACCAGCCGGTCAGCCGCAACATGTTCGCGTTGGACCTCCACGGCCGCATCGGTCTGGTGCCGGGCGTCTTCGTCGAGAGCGCCGTCCAGTACTTGAAGAATCCCAACGCGATGATCCCGGCCACGCAGGAGCGCATCCGCAGCGGCTACATGTTCAGCATCTCGCTGCTGGCCGACTTCGGTGCACTGTCGGGGCTGTCGCGCTTGCCGGCCAACATGGGTTTTTGACAGGTGAGACGATGAACGAACACGACGCCCTCCAGCGCCTGCAGCAGGCGCAAGACAACAAGCGACTGGTGATGGACTTCTATCGCCATGTCTTCGATGCATTGAATCCCGCTGCGGTGAAGGATTTTGTCCACGAGGACTATTTCCAGCACTGCCGGCACATGCCGCAGGGCCGTGCCGGCCTGGAGCAGTTCGTCGCCCGCATCGCCGGCGGCCGACCCCCGCTGCCGGTGCAGCCGAAGATGCTCAACGAGCCGGCCTTCATCGTGGCCGAGGGCGACATCGTCGCCGTCGGCGGCGGCCTGCCCCAGCCTGATCCGGACCAGCCGGGCTCGTTCTATGACTACTACATCGTCGACACCTACAAGGTGCGCGACGGCAAGTTGGCGGAACACTGGAGCAGCATCAACAAGATCGCCCCGCCCAAGCATCCGGGATGACGCACGCCCGGAGAAGAAAAATGCCGCTGGTCGTGAGACCAGCGGCAAGAGGGGCCCGACGCCATGGCAGGCATCGGGTGACCGATGCAGCCGCCCGGGGAGGCAAAGCATTGAAGGCCGAAGCCACTGCACTCGATCTGCATCAGAGTGTAACAGCGTGGCTCACCGGCTGAGCCAGCGCCATGCCCTCGTTTACCCCTTCGGGGCATCCCCGGGGGTGCGCCCCCACCGTTGCGCCAGGAGGAAGCTGCCGAGCACCAGGGCCAGCACCGCGGCACCGAACGCCAGCTCCTTGCCGTCGGCCCAGTGCTCCACCGCCGGCGCGAGCTGCTTGGCGATGCCCAGCGCCGCGACGATCAGGCTGACCCCGGACACCGCCACGCTCATGATGCGCGAGGCCAGCGCCGCCGTCTGGTCGGCGCGGCGGATCAGTTGTGCGATGCACCAGCCGTTCAGCCCGTCGGTGACCAGCATGCCGAGCAGGAACAGCAGCCCGAGCGTCAGCGCGCGGCCGACGCCGCCGTACTGCGTGGCGGTGGCGGCGAACAGCATCGACTGGCTCACCGTGTCGAACGACAGCGCGAACAGCGCGCCCACCGCGGCCACGCCGCGCCGGCTGCTGGCCTGCGAGAAGCGGCCCAGCCAGCGGCCCTTGAGCGGCACCAGCGCCACCGGCTGGCCCGGCGCGGCGGCGAACACCACGCGCAGGTTCAGTGCCGCGATCAGCAGCAGGAAGCCGATCGACAGCCAGGCGCCGAAGGTGTCCAGCCAGGCCGGTGCGGCCCAGTGTTCGCTGGCCAGGCCGACCAGCGCCGCGATCGCCAGCACCACCGTGCCGTGGCCGAGCGAGAACCAGGTGCCGCACTGGGTGGCGAACGGGCGGCGCTTCAGCGCGTTCAGCCGCGTCAGGCCGTCGATGGTGGCGAGGTGGTCGGCATCGAAGCCGTGGCGCATGCCGAGCAGGAAGACGAGCGCGCACAGGGCGCTCCAGTCGGTGGGCAGGTCGTGCATCGGGTGATCGGGCGAAAGGGGAGGGAACCACGGGCGGGACGATGGTAAAGCCGCGCTCGCAAGGGCCGTGCCGCGGCCGCGGCGTCACAATCCCGCCAGTTTCCGTTGCCGAGATCCCGAAGGAGCCCCGATGAAGTCCCTGCGCCTCTCCCCTGTCGTTGCCGCCGCGCTGTTCTGTTGCGCCATGGCCCATGCCCAGGTCACCGTGCGGGACGCCTGGGTGCGGGGCACCGTGCCGGCGCAGAAGGTGACCGGTGCCTTCCTGACGGTCACCTCGGCCACCGCGGCCAAGCTGGTGGCGGTGCGCACGCCGGTGGCCGGCCGGGTCGAGATCCACGAGATGGCCCACGAGGACGGCGTGATGAAGATGCGCGCGCTGCCGGCCGGCCTGCCGCTGCCGGCCGGCCAGGCCGTCGAGCTCAAGCCCGGCGGCTACCACCTGATGCTGCTGGAGCTGAAGCAGCCGGTGAAGGCCGGCGAGCCGGTGCCGCTGACGCTGGTGGTCGAAGGCGAGGGCGGCAGGCGCGAGGAGGTGGCGGTGAAGGCCGACGTCAAGGCGCTGGGCGCGCAGGCGCCGTCCGCCGCGCCGATGCCGCACGACCACGGCCATTCGCACAAGCCCTGAGCACAGGGAGCGTGCGTTCAGCCGGCCGCAAGCTTGGCCCGGGTACGCTTGCCCCGTCTCCACTCGACAGCCCTGTCATGAACCCCGCGTCTCCCCGCGGGTCCTCGCTGTCCGATCGCCGGGGCGGCTGCTAGACACGCTGCTGTCTTGCCGGCCCGCGATGCTGGATGGTGAAGGCCCGGTCCCGCCCGGTTGCAAGCCCTTCCCCGTCCGGTGTCGCCGAGGTCCCTCTGCGCGCCGCCTGCTGCGCAGAGAGGTCCATGTCCATCCGCCTTGTCCCCCACACCCTGCCGGCCGTCGCGTTGCTCGCGGTGCTGCCGGTGTTCGCCCAGCCCGCCGACGGCGACGAGCGCTGGAACGCCCACGTCCAGACCACCTACGTGCGCCAGCTCAAGCCGGCGTTCAGTTCGCCCTACGAGGGCGCCAACAGCCTGCGCGGCGTGTCGGAGGCCAGCTACTCGGCCACCGCCACCGCGTCGTTCGGCTGGCGGCCGTGGCGCGGCACCGAGCTGTACTTCGACCCCGAGGCGGCGCAGGGCGTGCCGTTTTCCGGGCTGCTCGGCCTGGCGGGCTTTCCCAACGGCGAACTGGCGAAGACGTCGGGGTCCCACCCGACCTTCTACCGCGCGCGGCTGTTCGTGCGGCAGACCTTCGCGCTCGGCGGCGACACCGACGCGGTCGCATCGGCCGCGCACCAGCTCGCCGGCCGCGTGGCCCGGCGGCGCATCGTCGTCACCGCCGGCAACCTGTCGGTGCTCGACCTCTTCGATGCCAACGCCTACGCACACGACCCGCGCACCCAGTTCCTCAACTGGGCGCTGATGACCCACGCGGCGTACGACTACCCGGCCGATTCCCGCGGCTACAGCACCGGCGCTGCGGTCGAGTACTTCGATGACGGCTGGTCGCTGCGCGCCGCGCGCTTCCAGGTGCCGCGCGAGCCGAACCAGCTGCGGCTCGACACCCGCCTGGGCCGCCACTACGGCGACCAGGTCGAACTGGCGCGCGACTACCGATGGGGCATGCAGTCGGGCACCGCGCGGCTGCTGGCCTTCCGCCTGCGGGCGGTGATGGCGCGCTACGACGATGCGCTGGCGCTGGCCGGCCAGAACGGCGACGTCCCGACGCTGGGCCCGGCTCGCACCACCGAGCAGTCGAAGGCCGGTGTGGGCGTCGCGTTCGAGCACCGGCTGACGCCCGACGTCGGCCTGTTCGCGCGCTGGATGCGCGCCGACGGCAAGACCGAGACCTACGCCTTCACCGAGGTCGACCGCTCGGTGTCGGCCGGCGTCTCGGTGGGCGGTGCCGCCTGGCGCCGCAGCGGCGACCGCCTCGGCCTCGCCATGGCCGAGAGCGCGCTGTCGAAGGCCCACCGCGCATTCCTGTCGCAGGGCGGCACGACCTTCTTCCTCGGCGACGGCCGGCTGCGCTACCGGCCGGAGCAGATCATCGAGGCGTATTACAGCGCCGCGCTGTTCGAGGGCGCGGCCCTCACGGCCGACTGGCAGCACCTGCGCCACCCGGGCTACAACGCCGACCGCGGCCCAGTGAACGTCTACGGGTTCCGCTTCCACCTGGAGCTGTGAATGTCCCACCCCCTACGCGCTTCGCGCGCCCCCTCAAGGGGGCACCACCGATGGACCGGCAGAGCCGGATCCACGGCGGTCGCTGGGTGGCTGAGGGTTGTTGGGTGTGGTGAGCGTTGAGTGCGATGGAGAAATGACATGAATACGCGGACCCTCAACGGCTTCGCGCAGCGCCTCGGCCCCGGGCTCATCACCGGGGCGGCGGACGACGATCCCAGCGGCATCGCCACCTACTCGCAGGCCGGCGCGCAGTTCCGCTTCGGGCTGGTGTGGACGCTGCTGCTGACCACGCCGCTGATGATCAACATCCAGATGCTGTCGGCGCGCATCGGCTGGGTCACCGGCGAGGGCCTGGCCGCCAACATCGCCAAGGTCTGCCCGCGCTGGCTGACGCTGCTGCTGGTGGGGCTGCTGGTGGTGGCCAACACCATCAACATCGCCGCCGACATCGGCGCGATGGCCGAGGCGGTGCGGCTGCTGGTGGGCGGCCCGCATGCGGTGTACCTGATCGGCTTCGGCGCGTTGTGCGTGGTCGGCCAGGTGGTGTTTTCGTACGAACGCACCGTGCGCATCCTGAAGTGGCTGACGCTGGCGCTGTTCTCGTACGTGGCGGTGATCCTGTCGGTGCAGGTGCCCTGGCACCAGGTGGCGATCGAATCGCTGCAGCCGTGGCGCTACGTGCCGGCGGGCACTTCGCTCAGCGAGTACGCCGGCATGGTGGTGGCGGTGCTGGGCACGACGATCAGCCCGTACCTGTTCTTCTGGCAGGCCTCGCAGGAGGTGGAGGACCGGCACCGCCGCCCCGATGCCGCCGAGCTGCGCGACCACCCCGCCTATGCCAGCGAGCACCTGGGCCGCATCAAGCAGGACACGCACGTGGGCATGCTGCTGTCCAACCTCGTGGCACTGTGCATCGTGATCGCCACCGCGGTGACGCTGAACCAGCGCGGCATCACGCAGATCCAGACCTCGGCGCAGGCCGCCGAGGCGCTGCGCCCGGTGGCCGGCGAGTTCGCGTTCCTGCTCTTTTCGCTCGGGATCGTCGGCACCGGACTGCTGGCGGTGCCGGTGCTGGCCGGCTCGGCCGCCTATGCGGTCAGCGAGGTGTTCGGCTGGAAGAGCGGGCTGTCGCACGGCTTCCACGAGGCGCGCGGCTTCTACGGCATCATCGCCGCGGCCACCGCGGTGGGCACGCTGATGAGCGTGTTCGAACTCGACCCGATCCGCGCGCTGGTCTGGAGCGCCATCGTCAACGGCGTGATCTCGGTGCCGATCATGGTGGCGATGCTGTGGATCGGCCAGTCGACGCGGCTGATGGGCCGGCTCACCATCACCCGGCGCCACCGCGTGCTGGGCTGGGCCGCCACCGCGTTGATGGCGGTGGCCGTGGCGGTGATGCTGCTGGCCTGATCCGGACTCAGGCGGCCAGCCGGAACCCGGCCACCACGTCCACGAGCTGCTCGGCCTGCGTCTTCAGGCTTTCGGCCGCCGCGGCGCTTTCCTCGACCAGCGCGGCGTTCTGCTGCGTGGTCTGGTCCATCTGGCCCACCGCGGTGCTGACCTGTTCGATGCCGTTGCTCTGCTCGACGGTGGCCGCGGTGATCTGCGAGACGATCTCGCTGACCCGCTGCACCGAGCCGACCAGCTCCGTCATCGTCTTGCCGGCGTTGTCCACCAGCGTGGCGCCGCGTTCGACCTGCTCGACGTTGCGGTGGATCAGCACCTTGATCTCGCGCGCCGCCTCGGCACTGCGCTGCGCCAGCGTGCGCACCTCGCCGGCCACCACCGCGAAGCCGCGGCCCTGCTCGCCGGCGCGCGCGGCCTCCACCGCGGCGTTCAGCGCCAGGATGTTGGTCTGGAAGGCGATGCCGTCGATCACGCCGATGATGTCGCCGATCTTGCGGCTCGATTCGCTGAGCGTCTGCATCGTCTCGACCACGTCGCCGACGACCTGGCCGCCGCGCCCGGCCACGTCGGCCGCGTCCTGCGCCAACTGGTTGGCCTGGCGGGCGCTGTCGGCGTTGTGGCGCACGGTGCTGCTGAGCTCCTCCATCGTCGCGGCGGTCTGCTGCAGCGCGCTGGCCTGTTCTTCGGTGCGCTGGCTGAGGTCGATGTTGCCCTGCGCGATCTGCACGCTGGCGGTGGACACCGCGTCGCTGCCCTGGCGCACGCGGCTGACCACGGCCGAGAGACTTTCCTGCATCTGCAGCAGGGCCGCCATCAGGCTGTCCTGGTCGCCCGGCAGCAGGCGCACGCGGCCGCTGAGGTCCCCGCTGGCCACCCGGCGCACCGCGGCGGCGGCCTCGGCCGGATCGCCGCCGAGCTGCCGGCGGGCGCCGCGGGTGATCGCGAGGGCCAGCGTGAGCCCCAAGGCCAGCGTCACCGCGCTCAGCGCCAGCATCCCGGTGCGTGCGGTGCGGTAGGTGTCGTCGGCCTGCTGGCGGGCCAGGGCAGAGCCCTTGGCGTTGAACTCGACCGCCTCCGAGATCGCCGCCGCATAGGCGTTCATCGCCTCGCGCGACGGGCCGCGGAAGTACGCCACCGCGGCGGCATTGCCGGTCCCGCCCTCGCGCGACAGCTTCATCAGTTCGGCATTCGTCGTGAAGTAGGCGTCGCGCCGCTGCACGATGCGCTCCCACCGGGCGCGCTCCTCGGGCGAGGTGATCAGCGGCTGGTAGCGTCGTTCCACGGCCGCCAATTGCTGGCGCAGGCCTTCGATGCGGCGCTCGATGTCACCGATCTGCGTCGCGTCGCCGGCGGCGAACAGGTGGTCGGGTTCGGCGCGGCGGATCTGGTTCACCGTCGCGCGCATCTCGCCGAGCTCCTGCACGCTGGGCAGCCAGCTCAACGCGATCTCGTCGGTGCCTTCCTTGATGCGGCCCATCTGCCAGAGGCCGAGGCCGCCGAGGATCGTGCACAACGCGACGAGCGTTGCGAACGACACGCCGAGACGGCGGGCGAAGGTCCATTGCTGCATGCTGACTGCTCCCTTGACGCTGGGTCGTACACGCGAGCATCTTGGCGTCTCGCCGCCCGGGCGAAAGCGGAAAAAGCAGGTGTTCCCGCCGGTCGTCCGCGGGATTACTCGTTGAGCCCCCAGCGCCACGACCAGATCAGGTCGAGCGCGTTCTGGTAGCCGCTCTGCGCGCGCACCGTGAAGCGCTGCGCCAGCTTGTAGGTCAGCAGCCAGGTGCCGGTGGTGGCCTGCAGGCTGCGTTCGTAGCCCAGGTACCAGCGCGACGAGATCTGCTTGCCCAGGCTGACGACGGTCTGCTGCACGGTGCCGGTGTCGCTCTGGCTCACCGAGAGGTTGTCCAGGCCGATGCGCTGCACCAGCGAGGGGCCGTCGCTCTCGCCGGCCAGCAGCGCATAGGCGGCGCGCTGCAGCAGGGCCAGGTCGCTGCGGCCGAGGCCGTCGGAGGCGCGGCCCATCAGCAGCCAGCTGAGCTTGTCGGTGTCGCTCATGTCGGGGTCGCTGTAGAGCCGCACGCGCGGGCTCTGCGCGGTGCCGGTGATGGCCACGCCCACCTTGACGTCGCTGATGTCGGTGCGGGTGGCCAGCACGTCCAGCCGCGGGTTCTCGATTGCGCCGGTGAAGACCACCAGGCCGCGGTCGATGCCGAGCTTCTGGCCGTAGGACGCATAGGTGCCGTCCTCCGCGCGGATCGTGCCTTGCAGCAGCGGCCGGTTGTTGGCCGAGATCAGGCGCAGCTCGCCGGCCAGCCGCGTGTTCAGGCCGCGGCCGGTGAGGCGGAACTGGCGGCCGAGGTCGCCGCGCACGTCGAGCTGCAGCACGCGCTGCGGGCCGGGTGTCGACGCCAGCGCCGGTTCGGCGTCGCTGCCACGGTGCACCGCGACGTCGCTCGACAGGCTGGGGGCCTCCGCCTGGCTGAAATCGACGCGGCCCTCGTCGGCCGCGAGCTGCCCGGTGAGCTTGATGCGCGTGGCGTCGACCAGCAGGTCGGCCGTGCCGCTGACGACGACGCGCCGGTCGAGCCGCTGCAGCGCGGCGAAGCGTTCGGCGCGCGCCTGCAGCGTCACGGTGGGCGAGGCCGCCAGCGTGGCGCGGCCGCTGGCGGTGAGCGTGCCGGCGCCGCCCTGCAGCGTCAGGCGGTCGAGCAGCAGCGCGTCGCCCGCCAGGCGGGCCTGCAGTTCGGCCTCGCGCCAGTCGATGCCCTGCAGCACGTTGCGCACCGCGATGCGCTGGCCGCGCAGGTCGCCGTCGAGCCGCGGCGCGCCGATGCGCCCGCTGATGCGCACCTGCGCGCCGAGCTGGCCCGAGAGCCGCCAGCCGGTGGGCAGCAGCGCACCCCAGTGGCCGAGCTGCGAGACGTCGAGGTCGAGCTGGCCGTTGAGCGGCGCCTGCGCGCCCGGCACCCAGTCGGCCGGCCGGGTGGTGGCGGTGACCTCGCCGGAGAGGCGGCCCATGCGCGCGCCGACGACGCGTTCCTGCAGCGTCCAGCGGCCCCCCTGCGCCTGCACCTTCAGGCTCAGTTCGCTGAGGCCGACGGTCTGCGCCGCGGTGCCGAGGTCGACATCGGCCACCGCCAGATCGCCGCTCTCGCGGTGCAGGTCGACCAGGGCGGTCATCGTGTCGGGGCGGCCCTGCACGTCGATGCGGCCGGCCATGCGCAGGTCGCCGCGCCAGCCGAAGCCGGGCTGCGCCAGCGCCAGCAACGGCACCGCCGGCGTCGGCGGCAGTTGCGCGCGCAGGTCGAGGCTGGGGCCGGCGGCGCCGACGTCGTAGCGCAGCGTCTCGATCGACAGCGCGGCGTCGTTCACCCACAGCCGGGCCGGGCCGGCGTTGGCGCGCAGGCCGAGGTCGTCGCGCAGCAGCGCCAGCGCGGCCGGCTCGGTGCGCAGGGTGACGGCCGGCGTGGCCTGCGCCGCCGGGCCGGGCGGCGGCGTGCGGCGGGCCTGCAGCTGCGCGAGCTGGCCGCGCCAGCCCCAGGGCGCACCGCCGGCGGCACGGCGCAGCGAGCGGTCGTCGGTGGCCTCGCCCAGCACCCAGCCGCCCTCGGCGGCGGCCTGCAGCGACCACGGCGCGCCGCCTTCGACGCTGCTGGTGGCGGTGACGCTGCCGTCCGGCTGTGCGGTGGCCTGGGTGCGCTGGTGCTGCGGCTGCAGCGTGCTCTGCAGCTGCAGCGTGTGGCGGCCCATCGTGCCGGTGCCGCGCAGCGCGGTGGCGAACACCTCGAGGTCCGCGGTCGAGGCGCGCGCGGTGCGCACTTCCAGCTCGAACGGGTCGCCGGGCCGGCTGCCGAGCTGCCAGCGCGCCTGCAGGTCGCGCAGCACCAGCGCGCTGCGGCCGTCGCGCGGGGCGGCGGGGGCGGCGGGCTTGCCGGTGGCCGACACGGTGGCGCCGGCGCCGCCCGCGCCAGGCACGTTCTGGGTGGCGCGCTGCGCCGCGCCCACCACCTGCTCGGTGACGCGCGCGACGTCCTGCACCGCCGAAGTGGGTCGGGCCGTCTCGGCCCGGTCGCTGCGCCAGCGCAGCAGCGGCGCCTGGGCGTTGCCACTCGCGGTGACGGCCGGCCAGCGGCCGTCGATCGTCAGCTCGCCCTGGGCCTGGCCTTCCAGCGTCGGCCGGCCGGCCAGCGTGCGCAGCCAGGGCGCCAGCGCCTCGAGCTGCCGGGCGTTCCAGCGCAGGGTCCAGTGGTCGCTGGCGGCGGCGCCGCTGCGCGGGTCGAGCCGGCCCTGCGCGGCCAGGCCCACGGGCGGCTGCGCCGGGCCGCCCTCGCCGAGCGCCAGGCGGGCTTCGGCCAGCAGGCCGTCGGCGGAACGCAGCGTCACCTCGCCCTGGCCGGGCACGCCGGCCAGCAGGCTGGGCTGCAGCTGCAGGCGGGCATCGCCGCGCAGCCGGCCCTGCCAGGCACCGCTGCCGTCGCGCCACTGCAGGCGCGCGCCGAGCTGGCCGTCGAGGCGGCTCGGCGGCAGTGTCGTCAACGCGCCGAGCCACAGGGCCGGATCGAACGCGCGCAGCGTCGAATCGAGTTGCAGTTCCCACGCCGCCGCGAGGCGCTGCGCGCTGCCGCTGGCCGTCCAGGACGACGGGCCGGTGGAGGCCTCGAAATGGCGCAGCACGACCTTCTCGGGGCTGCCTTCGGCATCGAGCTGCAGCCGCACCGGCGGGTTCTGGCTGCCGGGCGCGCTGGACACAGGGCGCAGCGTGCGGCCGGTCCAGTCGGCCTGCAGGCGGCCCGTGCCCAGGCCCGCGCCGGGGGCCGTGCTGCCGGCCTCGGGCCAGGGCTGCTGCCAGTCGAGCCGGGCCGGTCCGCTCAGTTCGATGGCCGGCGCGCGCGGGTCGAGCTCGGCCGGCCGCAGCGCTTGCAGCCGCGTCTGCAGCCGCACGTCGACCAGGCGCTCGGCGCCCTTGCCTTCGGTGCGCCATTGGCCCTGGCCCTGCAGGCGCCCGCCGCCGTGCTGCGCGCTGCCCAGTTCGAGCACCAGCTGCTGCAGGTCGCCCTGGCCGAGTTCGGCCAGGGCGGTGCTGGCCTTCAGCTGCAGTGCGCGCACCGGCACGGCCTGTTCGGTCCACGGGCCGGCGGCGGCGTTGCGCAGCTGCGCCTCGACCAGCAGCGGTGCCGCCTGGCCCTGCGTGCCCAGGCGGGCCTGCAGCAGCCCGCCCAGCGCGGTGCGCGGGAAGCTGCGCGACAGGCCGGCGAGGTCGAAGCCGTCCATGCGCACCTCGGCGCTTTCCAGCGGCATCGGCAGCGCCGGGCGCACCAGCGCCTCGGCGTCGACCGATTCGCCGCGGGCGCGCAGGCGGCCCTGCACGCGGAAGCGGTCGAGGCTGCCCTGTGCCTGCAGCTGGGCCTGCCAGTCCTCGTTGAGCACCGCCGGGGCGTCGCCGGTGGCCGGTGCGACGGCGGCGTCGTTGCGCAGCTTCAGCTGGGCCTTCAGCAGCATCGGCGCATCGGCACCGATGCTGGCGCTGCCCTCGGCCTGCAGCCGCTCCCAGCGCAGCGAGAGCTGGCGCAGCTCATGGCGCACATGGTCGCCGGCCGGCAGCGCCAGCTGGAAGCGCAGGTCGCGCAGCGGCCGCTCGCCGAGCGCGGGCAGGTCGAAACGGTCGAGCTGCACCTGGTCGATCGACAGGCCGACCGGCAGCTGCAGGTCCACCGGCAGCACGGTGCGGCTCGGGGTGGCGGGCGGTTGGGACGTGCCTTCCAGCGCGGCCCGGGCGGCGCTCAGGCTGTCCAGGTGCAGGCCCCAGAAGCGGCCGTGTTCGAAGCGCGGGCGCGTCCAGCGGGCTTTGTCGATCACCAGGCGCTGGCCATTGCCGAGCTGCCACACCAGCCGCTCGGCACCGAAGCTGCCGAGCAGCGGGCCGCTGGGCGACTCGACCGTGAGCCCCGGCAGCAGCGCCTGCGCACCGTGCAGCAGCCAGCCGGTGCCGCGCTCGGTGAAGGGCAGCGAGCCGATCAGGCCGATCGCGGCCAGCCCGATCGCCGCGCCGGTGGCCCAGCCGATCCAGCGCGGACGCTTCGCCGCGGCGGTGGCGGCGGGCGTCGGGTCCTGCGCAGGGGGCGTGCTCATCAGAACGTCACCCCGACGCTGAAGTGCAGCCGCACCCGCCGTGCTTTTTCGCCGTAGGCCAGGTCGATGCGCAGCGGCCCCACCGGGCTGCGCCAGCGCAGGCCCACGCCGTAGCCGAGCGCCGGCGCGAAACGCTGCCAGTTGTCGGCAGCGTTGCCGGCATCGACGAAGGTGGCCCACCAGAAGGCCGGCAGGCGCGGCGAGATCGGCCGTGCCAGCTCGACGCTGGCGGTGGCCAGCACGCGTCCGCCGACCGCGTTGCCGTTGGCATCGACCGGCCCGAGGCCCTGGTAGTTGTAGCCGCGCACCGAGTCGTCGCCGCCGGCCCGGAAGGCCTGGGTGTACGGCACCGCGACGCGGTTGGGCGCCAGGATCTGCCCGGCCTCGACGCGGGCCTGGCCGAAGAACGACCCCGGCAGCGGCCAGTAGCCGGTGAGCCGGCCGCGCAGCCGCCCGAACAGGCCGGCGTCGGCCTGCGCGTCGTACGAACGGCCGCCGCCGACCTCGGCCAGCACGCTGTAGCCGCGGGTGGGCAGGATGACGTTGTCGAGGTCGCGCCAGACCCAGTGGTAGTTGGCGGTGAGCGCGGAGGCGTCTTCGACCGGCGCGCCGGTGTCGGCGTTGCGGGTGCGGTCGCGCGTCCACTGCAGGTACGCCAGGCGTTCGAGCTTGGGAGTGTCGAGCGTGCGGCCGACCTTCACGTTCTGGCTCTGCACCACCAGGCCGGTGGCCAGCGTGCGCGCGATGGCGCCGGAGACGAGGTTGCGCTGGCCATCCTCGAGCGGATAGGACAGCAGGTCGACCTGCGCGGTGCGCGACTGGCTCGCCAGTTCGAGCTTGACCTTGGACTGCCAGTCGAGCCCGAACGGCTTCTGGTGGATGTGCTCGAGCGTGACGCGCGGGCCGGTGAGGTCGGACACGCCGACGCCCACCGTGGCCTGCTGCATCGCCTTCTCGCGCACGCGGATCTCGATCGGCACGTCCAGCCGTTCGACGCTGGTGTCGACCACCGCCGGGGTGCCGTCGGGCGCCTCGAAGGTCTGCTGCGCGAGGGTCACGCCGACGGTGTCGAACAGGTTGGTACGCACCAGCCGGTCCTGGGTGTCCTGCAGCAGTTGCTCGCGCGCCGGCTGGCCGGCCCGGAACGTGCGCAGCGGCGCGATGTGGGACGCGTCGACATGGCGCAGGCCCTCGTAGCGGGTCTCGGCGATGAACAGCCGCGGGCCGCTGTCGACGAACAGGAACAGCTGCACCGCGTTGTCGTCGGCGTCGACCTGCGCGCTGGTGCCCGACAGCGTGGCGAGCTGGTAGCCCTCGGCACGCAGGCCGGCGAGCACGCCGTTCTTCGCACCGGTCCAGGCCCCCTGCGTGAACGGCTCGCCGGCCTTCAGGCCGAAGGTGCGCTGCAGGCGGCTGGCCAGCTGCAGCGCCTCCGGGTCCTGACGGTCCTCGGCCAGGCTGAAGGCGCCGGCGAAGTCGATCTGCACGTCCTTCACGGTGGTGCGCGGACCGGGCTGCACGGTGACCAGCACCTCGGGGTTGTCGCCGTCCGGCGCCAGCGTGGCGGTGACCTCGGCGTTGAAGTAGCCCTCGGTCTGCAGCAGCTCGCGGGCCTGCGCGGGGGCGGCGGCCACCAGCCGGGCCAGCTCGTTGCGGCCGACCACGAGGCCGTCGTCGCGCTCGGCCTGGTCGGCATAGCGGGCCAGGTCGAGGTGTTCCTCGAGCAGGTCGCGCAGCGCGCCGGGCGCCTGCACGCGCAGGCGCCACTTCACGTGCGCCGGGGCGGTGCTGTCCAGCACGTCGGCGGTGGCCTGGGCGGTGACGGCTTCCTGTGCAGCTTGTGCGGCCGCCGGTTCGGCGGCGGCGGCGGCTTCAGCCGCCCGTGCCGGGCCCAGCGCCACGAGGCCACCGGCAAACACGGCAAGGAGGGCGTGGGCGCCGGTCAGGGCACGCGAGCGGACACGGGGAGCGGACATCGGCCGGCATTGTCGTCGGGGCGGCGGTCCGCTGCGGGTAGGCCGTCGCCTCACTTCGACAGCAATCGCATGGCCTGCTCGAGCCCGCCGAGCGACAGCGGGAACATGCGCTGCTGCATCAGCTGGCGGATGATCGAGACACTCTGGCGGTACTCCCAGACCCCCTGTGGCTCGGGGTTGATCCAGACGAAGTGCGGGAAGGCATGCGTGAGCCGCTGCAGCCATTCGGCGCCGGCCTCGTCGTTGTTGTACTCGACGCTGCCGTGCCGCTGCAGGATCTCGTGCGGGCCCATCGTCGCGTCGCCCACGAACACCAGCTTGTAGTCCCGGTTGTACTTGCGGATCACGTCCCAGGTCGCGTGCTTCTCGCGGTGGCGGCGCTGGTTGTGCTGCCACAGGTGGTCGTAGACGCAGTTGTGGAAGTAGTAGAACTCGAGGTGCTTGAACTCGCTCTTGGCGGCCGAGAACAGCTCCTCGACGCGGTGCACGTGGTCGTCCATGCTGCCGCCCACGTCCATCAGCAGCAGCACCTTGACCTGGTTGTGCCGCTCGGGCTGCATCTTGAGGTCGAGCCAGCCGGCGTTGGCCGCGGTGGCGCTGATGGTGCCGGGCAGGTCGAGCTCCTCGGCCGCGCCCTGGCGCGCGAAGCGGCGCAGCCGCCGCAGCGCCACCTTGATGTTGCGGGTGCCGAGCTCGACGGCGTCGTCGTAGTCCTTGAAGTCGCGCTGTTCCCACACCTTGGCGGCACGGCGCTGCTGCGACTGGCCGCCGATGCGGATGCCGCGTTCGTTGTAGCCGCCGTGGCCGAACGGCGACGTGCCGCCGGTGCCGATCCACTTGCTGCCGCCCTCGTGGCGCTCCTGCTGTTCCTCCAGGCGCTGCTTCAGCGTCTTCATCAGCTCGTCCCAGTCGAGCTTCGGCGCGTTGGCCTTCTGCTCGTCGCTGAGCTCGCGTTCGAGCAGTTTCTCGAGCCAGTCGGCGGGCAGGTCCTTCAGCGCCTCGGTGAGTTGCTCGACGTGCTGGAAGTAGGCGCCGAAGGCGCGGTCGAACTTGTCGTAGTTCGCCTCGTCCTTCACCAGCGTGAGCCGGGCGAGCTGGTAGAACTCGTCCACCGACGGGCCGATGACGCCGACCTTCAACGCTTCGAGCAGCGCCAGGAACTCCTGGATCGACACCGGCAGCCGGGCCGCGCGCAGCGTGTAGAAGAAGCTGATCAGCATGGCTGCCGCGTCACCGCTGCTGCAGGGCCTGCAGGTGCACCTTCACCGCGGGCCAGTCGGCCGAGGTGATGCTGTAGACCGCGCTGTCGCGCACCGTGCCGTTGGGCATGATCATGTGGTGGCGCAGGATGCCGTCCAGCCGGGCGCCGAGCCGCTCGATGGCGCGGCGGCTGCGCTGGTTCAGCACGTGGGTGCGGAACTCCACCGCGATGCAGTCGAGCTGCTCGAAGGCGTGGTGCAGCAGCAGCGCCTTGCATTCGGTATTCAGGCCGCTGCGCTGCTCGCCGGCGGCGTACCAGGTGCCACCGATCTCGAGCCGGCGGTGCGCGGGCTGCACGTTCATGTAGCGCGTCGCGCCGACGATGCGGCCGTCGTCGCGGCGGCGCACGACGAAGGGCAGGATGCCCTCGGTCTCGCGCTGCTGCAACAGCGCACGCACCTGGCCGGCCATCTGCTCGGGCGAGGGCACGGTGGTGAACCAGAGGTTCCACAGCGCGCCGTCGCGCGCGGCCTCGATCAGCGCCTCGGTGTGCTGCTCGGCGAGCGGCTCGAGCCGCGCGAAGCGCGGGCCCTCGAGCGTGACGGGGGGAATGAAGGGGCGGTTCACGGCTGCTTCCTGTCGTGGTATCCCTGTGGGAGCGGAAGCCGCTCCCACAAGAGACGTCATCGGTGGTACCGCTGCATCGTCACCAGCTTCTCGAACAGCGCCAGGTCCTGCTCGTTCTTCAGCAGCGCGCCCACCAGCGGCGGGATCTTCACCTGCTCGCCGTCGGCCTGCAGCGCCGAGGCCGGCACGTCCTCGGCCAGCAGCAGGCGCAGCCAGTCGATCAGCTCCGAGGTGCTGGGTTTCTTCTTCAGCCCGGGCAGCTGCCGCACGGCGTAGAAGCTCTGCAGCGCCGCGCCCAGCAGCTCGCCCTTCAGGTCGGGGAAGTGCACGTCGACGATGGCGCGCATCGTCTCGGGCTCGGGGAACTTGATGTAGTGGAAGAAACAGCGGCGCAGGAAGGCGTCCGGCAGTTCCTTCTCGTTGTTCGACGTGATGATGACCAGCGGCCGGTGCTTCGCACGCACCGTCTCGCGGGTTTCGTAGACGTGGAACTCCATGCGGTCGAGTTCGCGCAGCAGGTCGTTGGGGAACTCGATGTCGGCCTTGTCGATCTCGTCGATCAGCAGCGCCACCGGCTGTTCGGCGGCGAAGGCCTGCCACAGCACGCCCTGCACGATGTAGTGCTGGATGTCCTTGACGCGCGGATCGCCCAGCTGGCTGTCGCGCAGCCGGCTCACCGCGTCGTATTCGTACAGGCCCTGCTGCGCCTTGGTGGTGCTCTTGATGTGCCACTGCAGCAGCGGCAGGCCGAGCGCGGCGGCCACTTCCTCGGCCAGCATCGTCTTGCCGGTGCCGGGCTCGCCCTTGACCAGCAGCGGGCGCCGGAGCGTCAGCGCGGCGTTGACCGCCAGCTTCAGGTCCTGCGTGGCGACATAACGATCGGAGCCGGTGAATTTCATCTCGGACGACGGAGGCGAGCCAGGGAAAACCCAGTATAGCGAGCACTCCTTCACACCCGCGGTCGGACGGAAAGCCGAACGGCCGCACCCGCGGGCGACCGGGAAACCGGTCGGGCCGGCCCTCCGCCGGGCATGGGTTCTCCTGATGAATCAAGCACTTGCGTACGCTGCGGTGAACCCCAGTGCGTTGGCACGCAAGCTGCGTTTATCGTCGCATCGCGAAAACCGTCGCGACACGCACATCAGGAGCCCTGCCCATGAGAGACCGTCGTCCTTCGCTCGCTGCCCTGGCCTTCGGCCTGGTCGCTCTTTCGGCCCTGGCGGCCCCGCTCGCCGCCCAGGCGCAGGCCGGCGGCACGCTGGCCAAGATCGCCCAGAGCGGCACCATCACGCTCGGCCACCGCGAATCGTCGATCCCGTTCTCCTACTACGACGACAAGCAGCAGGTGGTGGGCTACTCGCACGAGCTGATGCTGAAGGCGGTGGAGGCCGTGAAGGCCGAGCTGAAGAAGCCGAGCCTGGCGGTCAAGCTGGTGCCGGTGACCTCGCAGAACCGCATTCCGCTGGTGCAGAACGGCACCGTCGACATCGAGTGCGGCTCGACCACCAACAACAGCGAGCGCGCCAAGCAGGTGGCGTTCTCGACCAACATCTTCATCGTCGGCACCCGGCTGATGACGAAGAAGGGCAGCGGCGTCAACGACTTCCCCGACCTGAAGGGCAAGAACGTCGTCGTCACCGCCGGCACCACCTCGGAGCGCCTGCTGCGCAAGTACAACGAGGAGAGCAAGGCCGGCATGAACATCATCTCGGCCAAGGACCACGGCGAGTCGTTCCTGACGCTGGAGACTGGCCGCGCGGTGGCCTTCATGATGGACGACGCGCTGCTTTACGGCGAGAAGGCCAAGGCCAAGAAGCCCGATGACTGGGTGGTGGTCGGCAAGCCGATGTCCGAGGAGGCCTATGGCTGCATGATGCGCCGCGACGACCCCGAGTTCAAGAAGGTGGTCGACGCCGCGCTGACCAAGGCGATGACCTCGGGCGAAGCCGCGAAGATCTACGCCAAGTGGTTCCAGGCGCCGATCCCGCCGAAGGGCCTGAACCTCGGCATGCCGCCGTCGGAAGACCTGACCAAGCTGTACGCCAAGCCGGACGACAAGCCGATCGAGTGATCCGGGGCGCGGCACGGCCGCGCCTGTCCTCTCCGTTTCATTTCCGTTCCCGCAGCGCTCGCTGCCCGCGTGGATCCCGGCCTTCGCTCGGGATGACGGCCGGGCGGGGCTGCTGCATGGGCCGTCACCCCGGCGCAGGCCGGGGTCCACGTTCACCACGAGCCTACCGATCACACCATGACCTTCCGCCACGCCCTCCATGCGGCGATCGCGTCGATCGCCGTCCTGCTGGCCGCCCCTGCGTGGGCGCAAGAGAAACCCCGCGTCGTCGTGCTCGCCACCGGCGGCACCATCGCCGGTGCCGGCGCCAGCGCCGCCAACAGCGCCAGCTACCAGGCCGCCAAGGTGCCGGTGGACAAGCTGCTCGCCGGCGTGCCCGAGCTCGCCAACGTCGCCCAGGTGCGCGGCGAGCAGGTGTTCCAGATCGCCTCCGAGAGCCTCGGCAACGAGCACCTGCTGACGCTGGCCAAGCGTGTCTCGGCGCTGGCCAAGCAGTCCGACGTCGACGGCATCGTGATCACGCACGGCACCGACACGCTGGAAGAGACCGCGTACTTCCTGACCCTGGTCGAGCACACCGACAAGCCCATCGTGGTGGTGGGCTCGATGCGCCCGGGCACGGCGCTGTCGGCCGACGGCGCGCTGAACCTGGTCAACGCCGTGACCACCGCCGCGTCGCCGGACGCCAAGGGCAAGGGCGTGCTGGTGGTGATGAACGACGAGATCCAGTCGGGCCGCGACGTCGCCAAGACCATCAACATCCGCACCGAAGCCTTCAAGAGCCCGTGGGGCGCGCTGGGCATGGTGGTGGAAGGCAAGACCTACTGGTTCCGCCTGCCGGCCAAGCGCCACACGGTGAACAGCGAGTTCGACATCGACCGGCTCGACGCGCTGCCGCGCGTGGACATCGCCTACGGCTCGGGCAACGCCACCGACACCGCCTACCGCGCGTTCGCCGCGGCCGGCGCCAAGGCCATCGTGCACGCCGGCACCGGCAACGGTTCGGTCTCGGCCCAGGTGGTGCCCGCGCTGCGCGAGCTGCGTGGCCAGGGCCTGCAGATCGTGCGCTCCAGCCGCGTCACCGGCGGCGGCTTCGTGTTGCGCAACGCCGAGCAGCCGGACGACCAGTACGACTGGATCGTCGCCCACGACCTGAACCCGCAGAAGGCCCGCATCCTGGCGATGCTGGCGCTCACCAAGACCAACGACAGCCGCGAGATCCAGCGGATCTTCATGAGCTACTGACCGCTGTCCTGGATGTCTATGTGGGAGCGGCTTCAGCCGCGATCCGTGCCCTCCCACGAGCCCCTCGCGGCTGAAGCCGCTCCCACAGAACACACACCCAGCCCCTCTTCCGGAGCCCCTCATGCGACCTTCCCGCCTCTCTCTCATCGCCCTCGGCCTCGCCGCCGCGGGGGCGGCCCACGCCCAATCCAACGTCACCCTCTACGGCATCGTCGACATGTACATGCAGGTCGGCAAGGGCGACAAGACCATGACCCAGCTGCAGTCGGGTGGCATGTCCGGCTCGCGCTGGGGCCTGCGCGGCAGCGAAGACCTCGGCAACGGCCTGAAGGCGCTGTTCGTGCTGGAGAGCGGCATCAATGCCGACACCGGCACGTCGGGCAGCGGTGGTGGGCTGTTCAGCCGGCAGGCCTACGTGGGCCTGGGCAGCGCCACGGCCGGCAACCTGCTGTTCGGCCGCCAGCGCGTGCCGCACTACGACGCCATCGGCGCGGCCGACGCGTTCGACCAGGGCGCCGGCAGCCCGTCCTCCAGCGGCATCATCTCGGGCAGCACGCGCACCGACAACGCCATCGTCTGGCAGTCTCCGAAGTGGGCCGGCTTCTCGGTCAATTCGATGGCCGCGCTGGGCGAGCGCACCACCGGCGGCAGCCGCAACGGCGACGTCTACAGCGTGGCGGCGCAGTACGCCAACGGCCCGGCGCTGGTCGGCCTGGCCTGGCGCCAGACCAACAAGGCCACCGACGCCGACTTCAACGCCAGCCACGCGCTGCTGACCGCGGTGTGGGACTTCGGTGTGCTCAAGCTGATGGGCGGCCTGCAGCATGTCAACAACTTCGGCGGGCTGTCGTGGAACGACCGCAACGAGGCCTTCCTCGGCGCCCGCATCCCGGTGTTCGCGGCCGACCAGGTGTGGCTGGGCGCCGGTGCCGTGAAAGTTCATGAAACCGCGGGCCGCAGCGCGACACAATGGAGCGCCGGTTACGACCACCCGCTGTCCAAGCGCACCGACCTCTACGGCGTGGCCACCCGCATCCGCAACGGCAGCCTGGCCACCTACACGGCCGATGCCGCCACCGGGGCAGGCCCCGTCGTCACCACCGGCGGCGTGAAGGTCAACGCGCTGCAGCTGGGCATCCGCCACCGTTTCTGACGCACTGCGAGGCATTGGGAGAGGCAACGATGAGCTACAACTGGAACTGGGCGGTCTTCAGCCAGCCCTCGGCCACCGGGGACGGCAGCACCTACCTCGGGTGGATGCTGGCCGGGCTGAAGACCACGGTCGCGCTGTCGCTCAGCGCCTGGGTGCTGGCGCTGCTGCTGGGCTGCATCGTCGGCATCCTGCGCACGGCGCCGCGCAAGTGGCTCTCGGTGCCCGCCACCGCCTATGTGGAGCTGCTGCGCAACGTGCCGCTGCTGGTGCAGCTCTTCATCTGGTACTTCGTGATGCCCGAGCTGCTGCCCACCGCCTGGGGCGACTGGATCAAGCAGCTGCCGCCGGCGGCGCAGCAGTTCGGTGCGGCGTGGGTGTGCCTGGGCCTCTTCACCAGCGCGCGGGTGGCCGAGCAGGTGCGCTCGGGCATCGCCAGCCTGCCGCGCGGGCAGACCAACGCCGGCCTGGCGATGGGCTTCACGCTGCCGCAGGTCTACCGCCTGGTGCTGCTGCCGATGGCGCTGCGCCTGGTGGTGCCACCGCTGACCAGCGAGTTCCTGAACATCTTCAAGAACTCCGCCGTGTGCTCGACCATCGGCCTGCTCGAACTGGCCGCGCAGGGCCGCCAGCTGGTGGACTACACCGCCCAGCCGTACGAGGCCTTCATCGCGGTGACGCTGGCCTACGTGCTGATCAACCTGCTGGTGCTGGCCGGCATGCGCTGGCTCGAACAGCGCGTGCGGGTGCCGGGCTACCTCGGCGGCCATTGAAGGGGAGGCACACGAGATGGCATACGAATTCGACTGGTCCTCGATCCCCGGCTCGCTGCCCTTCCTGTGGGAGGGCATGAAGGTGTCGCTGGAGATCACGCTCACCGCCATCGTGGTGGGCCTGGTGTGGGGCACGCTGCTGGCGACGATGCGGCTGTCCGACCACAAGGCGGTGCGCTGGTTCGCCACCGCCTACGTCAACACCTTCCGCGCCATTCCGCTGGTGATGGTGCTGCTGTGGTTCTTCCTGATCGTGCCGCAGCTGCTGCAGAGCGTCTTCAAGCTCGACGGCGGCAGCGACGTGCGGCTGGTCTCGGCGCTGGTGGGCTTCGCGCTGTTCGAATCGGCGTACTACGCCGAGATCATCCGCGCCGGCATCCAGAGCGTGCCCAAGGGCCAGCTCGCCGCGGCCAGCGCGCTGGGCATGACGCGCGGCCAGGCGATGCGGCTGGTGATCCTGCCGCAGGCGCTGCGCAACATGCTGCCGCTCTTGCTGACCCAGGCCATCGTGCTGTTCCAGGACACCTCGCTGGTCTACGTCTCGGCGCTGGCCGATTTCTTCGGCGCCGCCTACAAGGTGGGCGACCGCGACGGCCGGCTGGTCGAGCTGCTGCTGTTCGCCGGCGCGGTGTACTTCATCCTGTGCTTCAGTCTCTCGCGGGTCGTGCAGGCCCTGCAAAGCAAGCGTGCCTGAGGAGGCTCATTCCATGATCCAGATCGAACGTGTCAGCAAGCACTACGGCAGCTTCCAGGTGCTCAAGGACTGCAGCACCAACATCGCCAAGGGCGAGGTCGTGGTGGTCTGCGGTCCGTCGGGCTCGGGCAAGTCGACGCTCATCAAGTGCGTCAACGGCCTGGAGCCGTTCCAGAGCGGCAAGATCACCGTCGACGGCACGTCGGTGGGCGACGCCGGCCGCAAGCTGCCCAAGCTGCGCAGCCGCGTGGGCATGGTGTTCCAGCACTTCGAGCTGTTCCCGCACCTGTCGATCACCCAGAACCTGACGCTGGCGCAGACCAAGGTGCTCGGCCGCTCCGACGAAGAGGCGCGCGACAAGGGCCTGAAGCTGCTCGACCGCGTCGGCCTGAAGGCCCACGCCGAGAAGTTCCCCGGCCAGCTCTCCGGCGGCCAGCAGCAGCGCGTGGCCATCGCCCGGGCGCTGTGCATGGACCCGATCGTGATGCTGTTCGACGAACCGACCTCGGCGCTCGACCCCGAAATGGTGGGCGAGGTGCTGGCGGTGATGGTCGAGCTGGCGCAGGAGGGCATGACGATGATGTGCGTCACGCACGAGATGGGCTTCGCTCGTCGGGTTGCGCACCGTGTGGTGTTCATGGATGCCGGGCAGATCGTCGAGGACCGGGAGAAGAATGCGTTCTTCGATGCGCCGCAGTCGGAGCGGGCGCGGCAGTTTCTGGCGAAGATCCTGGCGCATTGAGCCTGCGGTGCGTTTGAGGCGGCCTGCCGGCCGGGTTGGTTTTGTGGTGTTGCAAGACCCCGCCGGGTATTCGCCCCGGCAGGGCGACCTACTTCTTTGTCGTCACAAAGAAGTAGGCAAGAAAGGACTTGAAGAGCGGCTGCGCCGCGCACCGAGGGGTGCGGATAGGGGTGCGCCTGGTGCTGCTCAGGGGTGCGACAGCTCGGTCCCCCCCTGTCACCGCTCCAGGACAGGAACCATTCGGGCGGCCCAGAAGGTTGTAAAAGGCCGCGGTGCGGGGCGGCCGTCTGTGAGAGCGGCGATGGTTCGCTGCCACGGTGGATCAAGGGAGCTGACGGTGCTCGCGTCGTTGACTGGTGTTCCTGCGCTCCCCTGGTCATCGCTCAGTGCGCGGCTGGGCCGCTCTTCAGTCTTTTCTTGCCTACTTCTTTGTGACGACAAAGAAGTAGGTCGCCCTGCCGGGGCGAATACCCGGCGGGGTCTGTCCACACCACAAGAACCCCCCGGCCGGCAGGCCGCAACCACCACCACCAACAGCAACAGCAACAGCAACAGCAACAAGTGATGTCCCCCCCAGACATCCCCCCTGACACCGCGGCGGTGCCCTTCAGCATCGCCAGCGCCACCATCGGCCTGCGCAAGGCCCGCGCCCTCAAGCGCCTCACCGGCATCGCACTCGCCGCCGCCTTCGTCGTCGCCGTCGGCACCCTCGGCTTCTGGCTCAGCGAACGCCAGGGCATGACCGCGCTGCGGCAGGACGCCAACCACCGCCTCGACCTGTTCGCCTCGGTCGTCGAAGGCCTCGTCGGCCAGCTCAACCACGTGCCGGCCACCATCCAGCTGCATGCCGAGGTGCTGCAGCTGCTGCGCACCCCGCTCGACGCCGACCGCGTGCGCGAGACCAACGACCAGCTGCGCCGCCTCAACACCTACCTCGGCAGCGTCGCGATCTTCGTGATGGACACGCGCGGCCACGTGCTCGCCGCCAGCAATGCCGACGATCCCAAGAGCAGCTTCGTCGGCGAAGACCTGGCGTTCCGGCAGTACTTCCTCGATGCGCTGTCGGGCCGCTCGGGGCACCACTTCGCCATCGGCACCACGCGCGGCGAGCCGGGCTACTACGTGTCCTCGCCGATCCGCGACCAGCGCCAGCGCATCGTCGGCGTCGCGGCGGTGAAGGTGTCGCTGGCACCGTTGGCCGAAGCGTGGAAGCAGCTGGCCTCGCCTGCGCTGCTGACCGACGAGAACGAGGTCGTGATCCTGTCGTCGCAGCCGGACTGGCTGTACACCTCGCTGGTGCCGGTGCCGATGGATCGCAAGGTCGACTGGCAGATCAGCCGGCTCTACAACAGCGTGGACATCCGCCCGTTCCCGCTGCCGGTGCAACTGCGCGACGTGCCGGGCCTGCCGGTGCAGGAGGACGTGGTCGACCGCGCGGTGGCGCCGGGCGCCCGCACCGGCTCGAGCTGGCTGGTGCAGGCGCGCGGGCTGCAGGCGATGAACTGGCGCCTGCTCGTCTTCACCGACCTGCGCGCGCTGCGCAACCAGGCGGTGGTCGTGGGCCTGCTCTCGGCGGTGGCCGCCGGCTTCGTGCTGGTGATGGGGCTGTACCTGCAGCAGCGCCGCCGCAGCCTGCGCGAACGCCTGCGCGCGAAGGACCTGCTCGAGAAGGCCAACGCCGAGCTGGAACAGAAGGTGGCGCGGCGCACCCGCGTGCTCAGCGACACCAACGGCCGGCTGCGCAAGGAGGTGGCCGAGCGGGTGCAGGCCGAGGCCACGCTGCGCGAGGCGCAGGAGGAACTGGTGCAGGCCGCCAAGCTGGCGGTGATCGGGCAGCTCGCCACCGGCATCACGCACGAGCTGAACCAGCCGTTGGGCGCGATCCGCACGCTGACCGGCAATGCCGCCGAGTTCCTGCGCCGCGGCAACCAGGCGGCGGCGCTCGGCAACCTGGACATCGTCGCCGGCCTGGCCGACCAGATGGGCCGCATCATCCAGCCGCTGAAGGGCTTCGCACGCAAGGCGCCGGCGCAGCCCGCGGCCACGGACCTGGCCCAGAGCCTGGCGCGGGCGATGGTGCTGTTCGAATCGCGGGTGCGGCAGGAAGGGGTGCAGGTCGAGCAGGTGTGCGGCCCCGGCGCGGTGGTCGGCTGGTGCGACCCGAACCGGCTCGCCCAAGTGCTGGTCAACCTGATCGGCAACGCGCTGGATGCGATGCGCGACCATGCGCCCCGTGTGCTGCGGCTGGAGGCCGTGGTGGTGGATGACGGCCGCGTGCGCATCACGGTCGACGACACCGGTCCCGGCCTGCCCCCCGCGGTGCTGGAGCAGCTCTTCAAGCCCTTCTTCACCACCAAGCCGCCCGGCGTCGGGCTGGGCCTGGGCCTGTCGATCTCGCGCGACCTGGTGCGCGAGTTCCAGGGAGAATTGACCGCACAGAACCGGCCCGGCGGCGGTGCCCGCTTCGTGGTGCACCTGCCCGCCGCCGCCCCCGAACGCCATGGACAGCAGCAGCATTCCCAGTGACGGTTTGAAGGTCCTCATCGTCGAGGACGATCCCCACGTGCGGCTGGGCTGCGTGCAGGCGCTGCAGCTCGCCGGCATCGAGGTCGACGCGGTCGACTCGGTGGAGGCGGCGCTGCCGCTTTTGGCGCCCGGCTGGCCCGGCGCGGTGGTCACCGACATGCGCCTGCCCGGCGCCGACGGTCTGCAGCTGGTGCAGCACTGCCACACGATGGACGCCGCGCTGCCGGTCATCATGATCACCGGCCACGGCGACGTCAGCCTGGCGGTGCAGGCCATGCGCGCGGGCGCCTACGACTTCGTGCAAAAGCCGTTCGCGCCGGAGCTGCTGGTCGAGACCGTGCGGCGTGCGCTGGAGCGCCGCGGCCTCACCATGGAGGTGGCCGGGCTGCGCGCGCAGCTCGAGCGGCGCAGCGGTGTCGAGGCCAAGCTGATCGGCCGCTCGCCGGCCATGGCCGAGGTGCGCGCGCTGGTGGCCAACGTGGCGGCTTCGCCGGTGGACGTGCTGATCCGCGGCGAGACCGGTTGCGGCAAGGAACTGATCGCCCAGGCGCTGCACGAGCTCTCCGGCCGCAGCGGGCCGTTCGTCGCACTGAATTGCGGCGGCATGCCCGACAACCTGCTCGACAGCGAACTCTTCGGCCACGAGCCGGGCGCGTTCACCGGGGCGCAGAAGCGCCGCATCGGCAAGATCGAACACGCCAACGGCGGCACGCTGTTCCTCGACGAGCTGGAAAGCATGCCGATGCCGATGCAGGTCAAGCTGCTGCGGGTGCTGCAGGAGCGGGTGCTCGAGCGGCTCGGCGGCAACCAGGCGGTGCCGGTGGACTGCCGCATCGTCGCGGCGACGAAGGACAACCTGCTCGAACGCGCGAACGACAAGACCTTCCGCGCCGACCTGTACTACCGCCTGAACGTCGTCACCATCGACCTGCCGCCGCTGCGCGAGCGCCGCGAGGACATCCCGCTGCTGCTGCAGCATTTCGTGCTGCTGGCCGCGGCGCGCTTCAACCGCCCGCCGGTGCCGCTGCGGCCGGACCAGCTGGCCCGGCTGATGGGCCACGACTGGCCCGGCAACGTGCGCGAGCTGCGCAACGTGGCCGACTGCCTGGTGCTCGGCCTGCGCAGCGACGTGCTCGGCCAGCCCGGCACGCCCGAGGCCACCGGCGGCCTGGCCGAGGCGGTGGACCGCTTCGAGCGCACGCTGGTCGAGACCGAGCTGCAGCGCCAGCAGGGCAACGTCACGCGCGCGGCCGAGGTGCTGAAGGTCGGCAAGACCACGCTGCACGACAAGATCCGCAAGTGGAAGATCGGCCCTGCGGGTTGATCTGTCGCAACCTCCGGGAAGCTGATTGCGGGTTTACCTTAGTTTTGGCGCCTGCGTGCCGATGAATCCTCCAGGCCGCCGATGTCGTGGTGGCAGCAGGACAGGGACATGCAGTTCTCACAACGATTGGGTGCACGGCTGGGGCTCGGCTTCGGGGTGGTGCTGGTGCTGATGATGGCGATGGTCGGCCTGGCGCTCGAGCGCCTCGGCCACGTCGGCGGGCTCAGCGGACGGGTGATGGAACACGAGTGGCAGAGCGCCCGCGCGGTGGCCGACCTGAACGCCTACACGCGGGCGAACGCGCGGCGCACGATGGAGCTGTTCTTCCGCGACACGCCCGCCGAACGCGACGCGGTGCGCAAGTTCATCGCCCACAACAAGGGCAAGGTGACGGAGGCCCTGGCGGTGCTGCAGCGCGAGGCCACCGACCCGGTGGCCCAGGCGCTTCTGGCAGAGGTCGTGCAGGCGCGCGGGCGCTACGTGAAGTCCTTCAGCCGCGTCGACGAGCTGCTGACGGCCGGCGACGTCGACGCCGCCCGGGCGCTCCTGATGAGCGAAACGCTGCCGGCCATCGATGCGCTGCAGGCGCCGGTGGTCAAGCTGGTGGAGCGGCAGGACCAGGTGGTCGGCGCCAGTGCCGCCGCCATCGCCGCGGCGTTGCCGCTGGCCCGTTGGTCGCTCGTCGGCCTGGGCGCCGCGGCACTGCTGGCCGGCGTTGCGATCGCGGTGGCGCTGACCCGCTCGGTGACCCGCCCCGTGGCCGAGGCGGTGCGGCTGGCCGAAGCGGTGGCGGCCGGCGACCTGTGCCAGCGCATCGACGTGACCCGCCAGGACGAGCTCGGTGCATTGCAGCGCGCGCTGCAGCGCATGAACGACGGCCTGGTCGGCATCGTCGGCCGCGTGCGCGCCAGCAGCGACTCCATCGCCACCGGCAGCACGCAGATCGCGATGGGCAACGCCGACCTGTCGCAGCGCACCGAGGAACAGGCCTCCAACCTGCAGCAGACCGCCGCGTCGATGGAGCAGCTCACCACCACGGTGGCCGCGGCCGCCGACAACGCCCGCCAGGCGCAACGCGCCGCCGCGGCCGCCAGCGCGGCGGCGCAGGAGGGTGGCCAGACCGTGCTCGAGGTGGTCGACACCATGCACCAGATCTCCCGCAGCGCCGACCGCATCCACGAGATCGTCGGCGTGATGGACGGCCTGTCGTTCCAGACCAACCTGCTGGCGCTGAACGCCGCGGTGGAAGCCGCGCGCGCCGGCGAACAGGGCCGCGGCTTCGCGGTGGTGGCCGGCGAGGTGCGCGCGCTGGCGCAGCGCAGCGCCGCCGCGGCGAAGGAGGTCAAGCAGCTGATCGGTGAGAGCAACGAGCGGGTCGAGGCTGGCGCCCGCCGCGCCGAACAGGCCGGTGCATCGATGCAGCGCATCGTGGCGCAGTTCCGCGAGGTCGACGCGCTGGTCGCGGCCATCAGCACCGTGGCCGCCGAACAATCGTCCGGCCTCTCCCAGGTCGGCGATGCGGTGTCGCAGCTCGACCAGGTCACGCAGCAGAACGCGGCGCTGGTCGAGGAATCGGCTGCCGCCGCCGAAAGCCTGCGCCACCAGGCGCACCAGCTCACCGAGGTGGTGCAGCAGTTCAGGCTCGAGGCGGTGGCCTGAGGCCCACCGGACGCTAGGGCAGCGGCGGCAGCCCGTGCCGCACCCGGGCCCGGTTGCAGGCCTCGTCGCCGCGGCCCAGCGGCGCCAGCGCGCCGAACTCGCGGCAGGGCCCGGGCCGCCATTCGTAGATGCCGCAGCTGGCCTGGACCCCCACGGTGCCCACCAGCGCCGCACAGCGCGGCCGCGCATGGTCGGTGCCGCGCAGCCGGGCAAGGGTGTCGTTCAGTTCGACCGCCAGCCCGTCGGGCACGCAGCCGCCTTGGCTTTGCAGTTCCTCGCGGGCGAAGTCGACGCGGAAGCAGGCGCAGCAGGCACCGCAGGTGAGGCAGGGATTGGACATTGGCATACCCGGGGAGCGCATGCTTCTCGTGGGAGCGGCTTCAGCCGCGATGGGCTGGTGGTGCGGCGCGAATCGCGGCTGAAGCCGCTCCCACAGCAGCCGGCCCATTGCAGCGGCTGCGTATCAACCGCCCAGCCGCGCCTGGTGCCGGGCGATCTGCGCGCGCACCTGCGCCGGCGCGGTGCCGCCCAGCGTGTTGCGCGCGTTCAGCGAGCCCTGCAGCGTCAGCACCTGGAACACGTCGTCGGTGATGGTCGCGTTGAAGCCCTGCAGCGTGGTCAGCGGCAGTTCGCTCAGGTCCTTGCCTTCGCCGATGGCCGTCTTCACCGCGTGGGCGACCACTTCGTGGGCGTCGCGGAACGGCAGGCCCTTCTTCACCAGGTAGTCGGCCAGGTCGGTGGCGGTGGCGTAGCCGCGCAGCGCGGCGCGCTGCATCGCCTCGGCCTTCACCGTGAGGCCGCCGCTGCGCGATCCATCGGCCGCCACCTCGCCGCCGATCATCTCGGCCATGATGCGCAGCGTGTCCTTCACGGTGTCGACCGTGTCGAACAGCGGCTCCTTGTCTTCCTGGTTGTCCTTGTTGTAGGCCAGCGGCTGGCCCTTCATCAGCGTGATCAGGCCCATCAGGTGGCCGACCACGCGGCCGCTCTTGCCGCGTGCCAGCTCGGCGACGTCGGGGTTGCGCTTCTGCGGCATGATCGACGAGCCGGTGCAGTAGCGGTCGGAGAGGTCGATGAAGCTGAAGTTCTGGTTCATCCAGATCACGATCTCCTCGGCCAGCCGCGACACGTGCACCATCACCAGCGTCGACGCGGCGCTGAATTCGATGGCGAAGTCGCGGTCGCTCACGGCGTCCAGGCTGTTCTGGCAGACGGCTTCGAAGCCGAGCGTCTTCGCGACGCGTTCGCGGTCGAGCGGGTAGCTGGTGCCGGCCAGTGCGGCGCTGCCCAGCGGCAGGCGGTTCACGCGCTTGCGCACGTCGGCCATGCGCTCGGCGTCGCGGGCGAACATCTCCACGTAGGCCAGCAGGTGGTGCGCGAAGCTCACCGGCTGCGCCACCTGCAGGTGCGTGAAGCCGGGCAGGATGGCGTCGACGTTCTGCGCCGCGATGTGCACCAGCGAACGCTGCATGTCGTCGAGCAGCAGCGCGATGGCGTCGATCTCGCCGCGCAGCCACAGCCGCACGTCGGTGGCGACCTGGTCGTTGCGCGAGCGGCCGGTGTGCAGGCGCTTGCCGGCGTCGCCGATGCGGCGCGTCAGCGCGGCCTCGATGTTCAGGTGCACGTCCTCGAGGTCGAGCTTCCACTCGAAGGTGCCGGCCTCGATCTCGGCGCGGATCTCGGCCATGCCGCGCTGGATCGCGGCCAGGTCGTCGGCGGGGATGATGCCCTGCGCGGCCAGCATCTCGGCGTGCGCCAGGCTGCCGTCGATGTCGGCGCGCCAGAGGCGCTGGTCGAAGTCGACGCTGGCGGTGTAGCGCTTCACCAGCTCGCTCATCGGCTCGGAGAACAGCGCCGACCAGGCCTGTGATTTCTTGTCGAGTTGGTTGGAGCTCATGGGTCGCGTCGAAGGTGAGAATCGAACCCGAGATTGTAGAGAGCGCCGACTTCCGCCCCACCATGCGCCCCGTCCCCTTCGATGCCTGCCACGGCGGCGTGCTGCTGCGCACGCTGCTGTTCGTGCACGTCGCGTTGGCCCTCGGCCTCGGGCTGGGCGTGCCCGAGGGCGATGCGTGGCTGGCCGCGCTGTCGCTGACGGTGGTGTTCACGCTGCCGGCCACGGTGCTGTGGCTGGGCCTGCAGTGCTGGGGGCAGCGGCGCGGCTGGGGCTACGCGGCGCACTGGGGCTGGGCGCTCGGCGCCGGTGCGCTGGCCGGCGGGCTGGCGGCGCTGGCGCGGCAAGCGTGGATCGCCTGGCTCGGTGGCGCCGCGCCCGATGCCTCGCAAGCCGGCGTCGCGGCGGCCGCCGGCGCCGGCCTGGCCGCCTGCGTGCACCAGTGGCTGGAGCAGCGCCGCCGGCTGGCCCGGCCGGTGGCCGACGCGGCGCGGCTGGCCGAGCTGCAGGCGCGCATCCGGCCGCACTTCCTGTTCAACGCGCTGAACAGCGCCATCGCGCTGGTGCGGGTCGACCCGTCCAGGGCCGAGGCGGTGCTGGAAGACCTGGCCGAGCTGTTCCGCGCCGCGACCGCGGATGCGGCGGCGCAGGTCACGCTGGCCGACGAGCTGGCGCTGGCCAGCCGCTACCTGGCGATCGAGCAGGTGCGTTTCGGCGAACGGCTGCGGCTCACCTGGTCGCTCGACCCGGCCGCCGACGGCGCCCGGCTGCCGCCGCTGGTGCTGCAGCCGCTGGTCGAGAACGCGGTGCGGCACGGTGTCGAGCCGGCGGCCGGTGGCGGCGAGGTGTCGATCGACACCCGCTGCGAGCGCGGCCGGGTGGTGATCGAGATCCGCAACAGCGTCGGCGCCGGTGCGCTGGCGCGGCCGGGCCTCGGCGTGGCGCTGGCCAACGTGCGCGAGCGGCTGCGGCTGCTGCACGACGTGGCGCTGCAGTTCGAGGCCGGGCTGGACCTCCGCGGCGACTGGATCGTGCGCATCGGTGTACCGCTATGAAGCCCCCAACCTCGCTGGCGCTCGGTACCCCCCGAGGGGGCTCCGTCGACGGACCGGCAGAGCCGGATCCGTGCCGGGTCTTGGAGTAAACCGGATGTCGCTTGGAGTCCTGCTCGTCGACGACGAGCCGTTGGCCCGCCAGCGGTTGAAGAGCCTGCTGGCCGACCCGGCGCCGCTGCCGCTGCACGTGCTGGGCGAGGCGGGCGATGCCGAGGCCGCGTGGCAGGCGGTGGCCGCGCTCGTCCCGGACGTGCTGCTGCTCGACGTGCAGATGCCCGGCCTCGACGGCCTGGGCCTGGCCGAGCGCCTGCGCATGCTGGCCGCGCCACCCGCGGTGGTGTTCGTCACCGCGCATGCCGAGCACGCGCTGCAGGCCTTCGACGTCCAGGCGGTCGACTACCTGACCAAGCCGGTACGGCTGGCGCGCCTGCACGAGGCGCTGCTGCGCGCGCAGCGCTGGCTGCAGGCGCGGCCGGCCGCCGCGGCCGAGGCACCGGTGCTGGTGGTGCAGGAGCGCGGCCGGGTGGTCCGCGTGCCGGTGGACGAGGTGCTGTACCTGAAGGCCGAAGCCAAGTACGTGACGGTGCGCACGGCCAGTGCGCAGCACCTGCTCGACGCCAGCCTGAACGAACTGGAGAAGCAGCTCGGCGCGCCGTTCCTGCGCGTGCACCGCAACGCGCTGGTGGCGCGCCGCGCGGTGCGGGCGCTGGCCGAGCGGGTCGGTGCCGACGGCGAGGGCTGGGCGGTGCACATCCCGGCGGTGAACGAATGGCTCGACGTCTCGCGGCGCCAGCTCGCCACCGTCCGCGAGGCGCTGGCCCGCAGCTGAGGGGCTTGCGTTCGCTCGAATTGGGATCCATTGCACCCGTTCATGACCCCCTCACCTGAGGGGGGTGGCGGCATGATGTCGCCGGGATCCAAGTAGTACGGAACATCACATGCAGTTGAATCAATGGCGCATCGGCCGCCGGTTGGCGCTGGGCTTCGGGCTCTTGCTGGCCATCCTGGGGGCCATGGCCGCGCTGGCGGCCTGGCAGATGGGGCGGTTGGCCGCCAACAGCACCTATTACGCCAAGAACCTCGTGCCGTCGTACCAGGTGGAGCACACCGTGGCCATGACGCTCGCCCTGCGCCGCCGCGCGGAACTGACGCACGTGCTGTCGCCCACCCTGGCCGCCAAGGAGGAGTGCGAGGCCCGCATCGCCAAGGCCCGTGGCCAGGTCGAGTCCGACCTGCAGCGGTACGACCATGGGCTGGTGTCCGACGAGGAGGACCGCCGGGCGATCGCCCAGGTGCGCGCCTCGCTGGCCGACTACGAAGCCACCTGGGCCGCCGTGCAGGCCCTGTCGCGTGAGGCAGTGGACGACCCGGCGAAGGTGGATGCGGCCCGCGATCTGCTGAAAGGCGAATCGCTGCGCCGCTTCAATGCCTTGCTGGGGCATGTCGAGGCCTGGTGGGGCTACAACGTCAAGCTGTCCGATGGACAGCGCCAGTCCTCAGAGCAGACCTATCGGGAAGCCTGGGTCAGCCTGGTGCTGCTCGGCACGCTGGCGCTGGCGTTCGGTGTGGCCGCGGCGGTGGCGATCACCCGCTCGATCGTGCGGCCGCTGGACGGCGCCGTGGCGCTGGCCCGCCGTGTCGCCGGTGGCGACCTGACCAGCCGCGTGCAGCCCGAGGGCCGCGACGAAGTGGCTGATCTGCTGCAGGCGCTGCAGCAGATGAACGACAGCCTCTCGATCGTGGTGGGCCAGGTACGTGCCGGCAGCGACAGCATCGCCACCGGCTCCACGCAGATCGCGATGGGCAATGCCGACCTCAGCCAGCGCACCGAGGAGCAGGCCTCCAACCTGCAGCAGACCACCGCGTCGATGCTGCAGATGAACAGCACGGTGCAGCACAGCGCCGAGACCGCCCGCGAGGCCACCACGCTGGCCGGTGCGGCGAGCGCGGCGGCCCGGCAGGGCGGCGAGGCGGTCGACCGCGTCGTCGCGACGATGGAGACCATCGCCGGCAGCTCGCGCAAGATCGCCGACATCATCGGCACCATCGACGGCATCGCGTTCCAGACCAACATCCTGGCGCTGAACGCGGCGGTGGAAGCCGCCCGTGCCGGCGAGCAGGGCCGCGGCTTCGCGGTGGTGGCCGGCGAGGTGCGCACGCTGGCGCAGCGCAGTGCGGAAGCGGCGCGCGAGATCAAGTCGCTGATCCATGCCAGTGTCGAGAACGTCGACAGCGGCACGCGGCTGGTCGCCGCGGCGGGCACCTCCATGCACGACATCGTGCAGCAGGTGCAGCGCGTGTCCGACCTGATCGCCGAAATCCACTCGTCCGCCAGCGAGCAGGCGGCCGGCATCGGCCAGGTCAACGACGCGATGTCGCAGCTCGACCAGGTGACGCAGCAGAACGCCGCGCTGGTCGAGGAGAGCGCCGCCGCCGCGGAGAGCCTGAAGCAGCAGGCCGCACAGCTCGAGGCGGCGGTGGGCGTGTTCCGGGTCGCCTGAGCAAACGGGGCGGGCCGGCACGGCCCACAATGGGGGTCCACCGCACCGGAGTCCGTGCATGCCGCTGCCGTCCCTCACCCCGCTGCTGGGCACCGCCTGGCCGCTCATCCAGGCGCCGATGGCCGGCGCGCAGGGCAGCGCGATGGCGCTGGCCGTCAGCCGCGCCGGCGGGCTCGGTTCGCTGCCCGGCGCGCTGCTGTCGCCGCAGGCCTTGCGGGACGAGCTGCAGCGCCTCGCTGCCGCCGACGGGCTGCCTTTCAACGTCAACTTCTTCTGCCACACGGCGCCGGCCGCCGAGGCCGTGGTGCTGGACCGCTGGCGCGCGGCGCTGCAGCCCTGGTACGCCGAACTCGCGGCCGGCGACGCCGGCACGGGGGCGTCTCGCAACGCGTTCGACACCGCGACCGCCGAGCTGATCGAGCCGTTCCGCCCGCCGGTGGTGAGCTTCCACTTCGGCCTGCCCGCCGCGCCGCTGCTGGCCCGCGTCAAGGGCTGGGGCGCCCGCGTGCTGGCCTCGGCGACCACGGTCGACGAGGCGCGGTGGTTGGTCGAGCACGGGGCCGACGCGGTGATCGCGCAGGGCCTGGAGGCCGGCGGCCACCGCGGCCATTTCCTCGACCTGGACGACCTGACCCGCCAGGCCGGCACCTTCGCGCTGCTGCCGCAGGTGGTGGCCGCGGTGGGCGACCGCGTGCCGGTGATCGCTGCCGGCGGCATCGCCGACGCGGCCGGCGTGGCCGCCGCGATGGCGCTCGGCGCGGCCGGCGTGCAGGTGGGCACCGCCTACCTGCTGTGCCCGGAGTCGACCATCAGCCGGCTGCACCGCGCCGCGCTGCAGGATCCCGCGCGGGCACGCCACACCGCGCTGACGCGTGTGTTCACCGGCCGGCCGGCGCGGGGCATCGTCAACCGCGCGATGCGCGAGATCGCGGCCGAGCCGCCGCCGTTCCCGCTCGCCGGCGGCGCGATGGCGCCGCTGCGCGCGGCGGCCGAGGCGCGGGGCAGCGGCGAGTTCTCGCCGCTGTGGGCGGGGCAGAACACCAGCGGCTGCCGCGCGGAGGGCGCCGCCGAGGTCACCCGCGCGCTGGCCGCCGCGTTCAGCTGAACGAGGGCTTGCGTTTCTCGAGGAACGCGGTCATCCCTTCCACCTGTTCGGGCGTGCCGAACGCTGCCTGGAAGGCCAGCCGCTCGAAGCGCAGGCCTTCGGACAACGGACCCTCGAAGGCGCGGTTCACCGCCTCCTTGGCCAGCCGCACCGAGTCCGGGCCGAGCGCGGCGATGGTGTCGGCGATCTCCAGCGCCTCGGGCAGCAGCCGCTCCAGCGGCACCACGCGCGAGACCAGCCCGGTGCGCTCGGCCTCGGCGGCATCGATCAGGCGGCCGGTCAGCACCAGGTCCATCGCCTTGGCCTTGCCGATGGCGCGTGGCAGGCGCTGCGTGCCGCCGGCGCCAGGCAGCAGGCCGAGCTTGATCTCGGGCTGGCCGAACTTGGCGTTGTCGGCCGCGATCGCCAGGTCGCAGGCCATCACCACCTCGCAGCCGCCGCCCAGCGCGAAGCCGGCCACCGCGGCGATCACCGGCTTGCGGATTTCGCGGAGGGTGTCCCAGTTGCGGCCGATGAAGTTGCCGGCGTAGGTCTGCGGGTAGGTGAACTTCGCCATCGCGGCGATGTCGGCACCGGCGGCGAAGGCCTTCTCGCTGCCCGTGAGCACGATCGCGGCGATGCCGTCGTCCTGGTCGAAGGCGCGCAGGGCCTGGCCCAGTTCGTCCATCAGCGCGTCGTTCAGGGCGTTCAGGGCCTTCGGGCGGTGCAGCGTGATCAGGCCGGTCTTCTTCGGGCCGTCGCCGCGGATGTCGACGACGATGTTCTCGTACTGGCTCATCGGATGATCCTCAGGTCGTTCTTGCTTCTGTGGGGCTGCTGGGGGGGGTGCTACTGTGGGAGCGGCTTCAGCCGCGATGGACCATGGCAGGCCGCGAATCGCGGCTGAAGCCGCTCCCACAAAAAAGCAGGGACAGCAGGGGCCGCGCGTTCAGGCGTACTCGTAGAAGCCGCGGCCGCTCTTGCGGCCCAGCCGGCCGGCGTCGACCATTTCCTTCAGCAGCGGCGCAGCGCGGTACTTCGGGTCCTGGAAGCCGTCGTAGAACACGTTCATGATGGCCAGCAGCGTGTCCAGCCCGACCATGTCGGCCAGCGCGAGGGGGCCGATCGGGTGGTTGCAGCCCAGCTTCATGCCGGCGTCGATGTCCGCCGCGCTGGCGATGCCCTCCTGCAGCACGAAGATGGCCTCGTTGAGCATCGGGCAGAGGATGCGGTTGACGACGAAGCCGGGGTTGTTCTTCACCGTCACCGGCGTCTTGCCGACCTGCTGCGCGAAGGCCAGCGCCAGCGCGTGCGTCGCGTCGCTGGTCTGCAGTCCGCGGATCACCTCCAGCAGGCCCATCAGCGGCACCGGGTTGAAGAAGTGCAGGCCGATGAAGCGTTCGGGCCGCTGCACCACCGCGGCGAGCTGCGTGATGGAGATCGACGAGGTGTTGGTGGCGATCACGGCGCCTTCGCCGGCCAGCGCGTCGACCTGGCGCAGGATCTTGAGCTTCAGCTCGAGGTTCTCGGTGGCGGCCTCGATCACCAGCTCGCAGCCCTGCAGGTCCTCGTAGCGGGTGGTGCCCTGCACGCGGGCCAGCGCGGCGTCGCGCTCGGCGGGGCTCAGCTTGTCTTTCTTGACCAGCCGGTCGAGGCTGGCGGTGAGGGCTCCGACACCGCGCTGCACGGCGGCGTCGGAGATGTCGACCATCGTGACCTGGAGGCCGGCGCTCGCGCACACCTGCGCGATGCCGTTGCCCATGGTGCCGGCGCCGATGACGCCGATGCGGGTGAGGCTCATGTGAAGTCCGGGGCGGAGGTTGGGAAGGCAGGGCCGCAGGCCGCGGGCGGCCGGCGGCGACAAGCCGCACTGTACGGCCATCGGCGGCGCCCGGCCATGTCCGGGATGCGCTCGCCGCGTGGCGACAACGGTCAGGCGGTGCTGTCGACCTGGTGCACCAGCTGGCCGATGGTCTGCGGGTCCACGGGCTTGACCAGGTGCTGGTCGAAGCCGCTGGCCACCGACTGGCGGCGGTGCTCGGCATCGCCGTAGCCGGTCAGCGCGATCAGCCGCAGCGAGCGGCCGCCGCCGAGCGCGCGCAGCGCCCGCGCCACCTCGTAGCCGTTGCGGTCGGGCAGGCCGATGTCGACGAAGGCGATGTCGGGCCAGGCGCTCTGCGCGCGGTCGAGGGCCTCTTCGCCGTTGTTGGCCTCGATCACCTGGTGGCCGTCCATGCGCAGCAAGGCCGCCATCGAGTACAGCGCATCGGGGTTGTCTTCCACCAGCAGCACGCGCCGTGCGGGCCCGCCGGGCGGCTCCGCAGCCGGGGCGGGCGCGGGTGTCGCCGGGACGCTCTGCCGCAGCGCCGGCAGCATGACGGTGAAGCAGCAGCCCCGGCCACGGCCGTCGCTGTGCACGCCGACGAGGCCGCCGTGCATCTCCACCAGTCGCTGCACCAGCGGCAGGCCGAGCCCGAGCCCGCCCTGCGGCCGGTCGAGGCTGCGCTCGCCCTGCACGAAGAGCTGGAAGGCCCGCTCCATCATCTCCGCGCTCATGCCCTCGCCGGTGTCGCGCACGCGCAGCCGGGCCTGCTGGCCGTCGCGGTCGAGCTCGACGGTCACGGTGCCGCCGGCGGGGGTGTACTTCAGCGCGTTGTCCACCAGGTTGGTGACGATCTGCTGCAGCCGCACCGCGTCGCCGCGCACCGCGATGGGGTGCACCGCGCGCTGCACGGCGTGCTGGTCGAAGCGGCCGGCCAGCGCGAGGTTGTTCAGCGCCTCGTCGACCACCTCGCCGAGGTCCAGCACCTGCGGCGACAGCGGCGACTTGCCGTGCAGCACCAGGTGCACGTCGAGCAGGTCGTGCACCAGGCGGCCCATGTGGGCGCTCTGGCGCTCGATGATGGCGCGCGCCGTGGCGGCCTGCGGCCCTTCCGGCGCGCTGCGCAGCAGCCGCACCGCGCCCTGCAATGCGGCCATCGGGTTGCGCAGCTCGTGCGCCAGCATCGCCTGCAGCTCGTCCTTGGCCTGGTCGGCCTGGCGCAGCTGCTGCTCGCGCTGGCGCGTGGCGCGCACCGCGCGCTGCAGCGACTCGCCGAGCTGGCCGATCTCGGTGACACCGCGGTCCACCGGCAGCGGCGTGCGGGCATCGTGCTCGAGCGCGCGGGCGGCCGCGGCGAGCCGGTCGATCGGCGCGGCGATGCGCTTGGACAGGGCAAATGCCGCCAGCGCCGCGAACAGCACCGCGATGCCCGTGCCGGTGGCCGCGGTGACCAGCGACTGCACCGTGCTCTCGCTCACCTGCCGCGCGGGAATGGCGATCGTCACGCGCCAGCCGCTCTCCTGGCTGTGGTTGAAGGCGCGGTAGATGTCCTGCCCGTCCAGCGTGATGCCGCGCGACCAGCCTTCGCGCGCACTGGCCAGGTCCTGTTGCAGCGAGGCGGAGGCCTGGCGCGGCGCAGGGCCGTTGCCTTCGGCGGCGCGGGCGACGAAGTTCATGCGCTCGTCCACCACCGCGGCGAGCCAGCTCGAGGGCAGCTGCTGCTGGCGCAGCAGCGTGGCGAGGGCTTCGGGCCGCACCACCGCGGTGACGACATAGCGCACCTGGCCGTGGCGGCGCAGCGGCGCGCTCACGGTGAAGCAACGCTCCTGCTGGAAGTCCATCACGTCGCCGATCGCGGCACGGCCGGAGTCGACGACGGTGCGATGCGGCCGCGTCGCCAGCGTCGGGCCCAACGGTCCGCGGGCCGGCGCCGCGACTGCCAGGTCGAGCACCCGCTGGCCGCTGTGGTCGGCGACGTAGACGTTGCGCCACTCGGGGCGGTCGCGCATCACCCGCTGGGCCTCCTGGCGGAACATCGCCAGGTCGCTTTCTTCCAGCGACCCGGACGTGGCCAGCGCCTCGACGGTGGAGCGGATGCCGCGCAGTTCGGCGTCGACCGCGGTGGTCAGCGCGCGCGTGCGTTCTCGAGCGCCCAGTTCGAACGTGGTGCGCTCCTTGCCGGCCATGTACAGGCCGCCTGCGATCGCTGCCACCAGCACCGGCGCGAGGGTGCCCAGGGTCAGCAGCAACAGGTGATCTCGCAAGCGCATCAAGGTTCTCCGCCGCTGCGGTACGACTGCAGTGCGTCATTCCCATGTCGCCTCTACCGCCCGGCAGCGCGCATGCTACTGGAGCACGGGCAAGTTCCAGGCCCAGCGGAGCGGGTGCTTACACTTTGCTTCGCACGGCCGCTCCGGGCTCCACCGAAGGGACGAGCCCGTCCGACGGGAGAATGCGGCATGGACGCCGCTGCCCTCCCTCCCGCCTCGCCTTCGATCTCCTGGCACGACGCTGCCGGCGCCGTGCACACCGCACGCTGGCGCAGCGAAGCGGGCCTAGCGCCACCGCGGCGGGTGGTCCCGGTGGATGACACGCTGACGGCAGATGCGGCCTTCCGCTGGGCCCATGAAGGCACGGCGATGCTCTGGCAGGGCGATTACCACAACGCCCGCCAACTGCTGCAGGCGCTGGGGCGGCGGCTCGACAAGCGGCGCGCCGGCGCGGGCGGTGCCGCGCCGGCGTTCCCCGAGGCCTTCCACAAGCACCGCATGGCGCTCGGCCAGCGCGCGCGGGTGCTGGCCCAGGTGCTGGTGCCGCTGGAGGCGCCCTACGCCATCCCGCTGCGCCGCGCCCCCGACGTGCAGGCCGCCTGCGAAGAGGCCTGGGGCCCGGCCGAGGGCCCCTCGGTGGTGTCGCTGCGCGAGCTGCTCGGCCTGGTCGGCGCCCACGAATGGCGCCGCCGCGGCGTGCCCATCGCCGCGCTCGGCGGCGCGTCGATCCACCCGCACTACGGCGTGTTCTCGCCGGTGCGTGGCGAATACGTGCAACTGGTGGCCGACACCCCGCTGCCCGCCGCCTGCACCGCCGAGCCGCTGGCCTGGGACCTCGGCACCGGCACCGGCGTGCTGGCCGCGGTGCTGGCCCGGCGCGGCCTGCAGGTGCTGGCGATCGACACCGATCCGCGCGCGCTGGCCTGTGCCGGCGAGAACGTGGCGCGGCTCGGGGTCGCATCGTCGGTCACGGTGCAGGCGGTCGACCTGTGGCCGGAAGGCCGGGCGCCGCTGATCGTCTGCAACCCGCCGTGGCTGCCGGGCAAGCCGGCCGCGCCGATCGAGGCGGCGGTGTACGACCCGGACAGCAGGATGCTGCGGGGGTTCCTGGCGGGGCTGGCGGGTCACCTGTCGCCCGGCGGGGAGGGGTGGCTGATCCTGTCGGACCTGGCGGAGCACCTGCGGTTGCGGTCGCGTGAGCAGTTGCTGGGGTGGATCGAGGCGGCTGGGCTGGTGGTGCTGGGGCGGGGGGAGGTGCGGCCGGGGCACCGGAAGGCGCAGGATCGGGAGGATCCGTTGTTTGTGGCGCGGTCGCGGGAGGTGACGGGGTTGTGGCGGTTGGGGTCGCGTTCTTCGTAGCGGCCTGCCGGCCGGGTTGGTTTTGTGGTGTTGCACGACCCCGCCGGGAGTTCGCCCCGGCAGGGCGACCTACTTCTTTGTCGTCACAAAGAAGTAGGCAAGAAAAGACTCGAAGAGCGGCCCAGCCGCGCACTGAGCGATGACCAGGGGAGCGCAGGAACACCAGTCAACAGCGCGAGCACCGTCAGCTCCCTTGATCCACCGTGGCAGCGAACCATCGCCGCTCTCACAGACGGCCGCCCCGCACCGCGGCCTTTGGCAGTCTTCTGGGCCGCCCGAATGGTTCCTGTCCTGGAGCGGTGACAGGGGGGGACCGAGCTGTCGCATCCCTGAGCAGCACCAGGCGCACCCCTACCCGCACCCCTCGGTGCGCGGCGCAGCCGCTCTTCAAGTCCTTTCTTGCCTACTTCTTTGTGACGACAAAGAAGTAGGTCGCCCTGCCGGGGCGAACTCCCGGCGGGGTCTGTCCAGCCCACAAGAACACCCCGGCCGGCAGGCCGCAACCCCACACCAGACCCTGACCGAGAATCCCCCGCACAAGAACCAGGAAGGAGTCCCCCGATGCCCATCCGCCCCGCGCTGGCCGCCCCGCTGCTGCTGCTGCTGCTGGCCGCCGCCAATACGGCCCAAGCCGCGAAGGTCACGCAGGCCAGCCCCCAGGGCGAGGTCCGCGAAGCGCGGCAGGTCCGCCTGGTGTTCGACACGGCCGTGGTGCGTTTCGGCGACCCGCAACTCGCCGACCCCGTCAAGGTGCAGTGCGAGCCGGCCGCCGCGCTGGGCAGGGGCCGCTGGACCGGCGACCGGGAATGGGTGCTCGACCTGCCGTCACCGCTGCCGGCCGGCACCCGCTGCGAGGTGCAACGCCTGCCGAACTGGCAGCCCAGCCAGGGCAGTTGGGACGGTCCGCTGCGGCAGTGGTTCAGCACCGGCGGGCCGGCGGTGCTGAACGCCACGCCGTGGGAGGGTGCCGAGATCGAGGAGAACGGCTGGTTCCTGTTGCGGCTCTCCGGCGCGCCGGTGCCGGCCACGGTGGCGGCCAAGGCCTGGTGCGAGGTGGAGGGGCTGGGCGAGCGCATCGGCGTCAAGCTCGTCGAAGGGGCCGATCGCGCCGCGGTGCTGAAGGCGCAGCGCGTGGCGGTGCAGGACCAGGCGCAGGCCGTGGTGCTGGCCTGCCAGCGGCCGTTCCCGCCCGGCGTGGGCGTGCGGCTGGTGTGGGGCGCGGGCATCGCGGCGGCGGCCAACCCGAAGGTGGTGACGCGCAGCGACCAGCCGCTGCAGTGGCGCGTGCGCGAGCGCTTCACCGCCGAGTTCAGCTGCGAACGCGAGAAGGCCGAGGCGCCGTGCCTGCCGCTGCGGCCGCTGACGGTGCGCTTCTCGTCGCCGGTGCCGCGCGCGCAGGCGCTGCGTGCCACGCTGCAGGCCGCGGGCGAGCGCGCCATCGCCGCGCAGGCCGATCCGATGGAGAAGGGCGATGCGCTGACCGCGGTGCAGTTCCCGGTGCCGCTGGCGCCGTCGACCCGCTTCACGCTGGCGCTGCCGAAGGACCTGAAGGACCTGTCGGGCCGGCCGCTGTCGAACGCGGCGAGCTTCCCGCTCGCCACCGCCACCGGCCCGCTGCCGCCGCTGGCCAAGTTCGCGGCGGCGCCGTTTGGCATCCTCGAACGTGGCTCACGCGGCACCGCCGGGCCGGCCCAAGGTGCCGCGACCCCCTCGGGGGGCGGACTCGGCGGAGCCGGGGCCTGGGGGTCACGTGATGAGCCAGCGGCGCTGCCCGTCACGATGCGCCACGTGCAGGCCGATGTCGCCGGGGCCCAGGCCAAGGGCCAGGTGCGCATCAAGCGGCTCGATGCCACCACGCCCGATGCCGACCTGATGCGCTGGATCGCGAAACTCGAGCAGTACCACGAGACCACGCTGACCGCCCGCGAGGCCGGGTGGCCCGAGAAGGACTGGTGGATCGACGAGCAGGTCACCGACGACAACGGCCGCACCCGCACCGTGCGGCAGCCGCGCACCATCGGCACCCGTGAACTGAGCCTGCTGGCGAAGGAGAGCGGTCTCGCGCAGGCGACATTGCCCGCGCCGCCCAAGGACCCGCAGGCCACCGAGGTGATCGGCGTGCCGCTGCCGCAGACCGGCTACCACGTGGTGGAGATCGAATCGCAGCTGCTCGGCCACCGGCTGCTCGAGCAGCAGAAGCCGATGTACGTGCGCACCGGCACGCTGGTGACGAACCTCGGCGTGCACTTCAAGCGCGGCCGCACGTCCAGCCTGGTGTGGGTCACCACGCTGGACAAGGCCGAGCCCGTGGCCGACGCCGACGTGGCGGTGAACGACTGCCGCGGCCGGCGCGTCTGGGCGGGTCGCACCAACGCGCAGGGCGTCGCCCCGATCCCGCAGGGTTTCACCGACGAGCAGAGCGGCTGCCTCGCCGCGCACGGCTGGTTCGTCAGCGCCCGCAAGGCGGGTGATCTCGCGTTCGTGTTCAGCGACTGGCAGCAGGGCATCGAGACCTGGCGCTTCAATCACCCGACGAGCTTCGACGCCGAACCCGACCTGCAGGTGCACACGGTGTTCGACCGCACGCTGCTGCGCGCCGGCGAGACCGTGTCGATGAAACACGTGCTGCGGCGTGCCACCGCGCAGGGGCTGGCGCTGCTGCCGCGCGACCAGTGGCCCACCGAGGCGCACCTGACGCACACCGGCAGCGGCGACGAGACCGTGCTGTCGCTGGCCGGTGGCGATGGCCGCAGCGCGCTGTCGCACTGGGCCATCCCCGCCACCGCGAAGCTCGGCCAGTACGAGGTCAGCCTGCACCGCGGCCCGCGGCAGTGGTCGGCCGGCAGCTTCCGGGTCGAGGCCTTCAAGCTGCCGCTGGTCGATGCCCGGCTGGCGGCGCCGAAGGGCCCGCTGGTGGCGCCGAAGGAGGTGGCGCTGCCGGTGCAGCTCACCTACCTCGCGGGCGGCGGGCTGAAGGGCCCGGCCAGCTTCAGCGCGCTGCTGCGCGAGCGCTGGGTGTCGATGCCGGGGTACGACGACTACAGCTTCCAGGCGCCGCGGGTGCGCCGCAACGGCGCCGCCGACGACGTGGCGGTGGACGAAGCCCCGGCGCCGCGCCAGCAGTTGCTGGCCGACCGCCGCGCGGTGCAGACCGACGCGCAGGGCGCTGCCACCGCCAAGGTGGCGCTGCCCACATTGACGCAGCCGATGGAGCTGCAGGCCGAGCTCAGCTTCGCCGACCCGAACGGCGAGCTCCAGACCGCGTCGCAGACGCTGCCGCTGTGGCCCGCCGGCGTGGTGGTGGGCCTGCGCGCCAAGTCGTGGCTGGCGCAGCGCGGCCGGGTGCAGTTCCAGGCCGTGGTGCTCGACGTGCAGGGCCGCCCGGTGGCCGGCCGCCCGGTACAGGTCACCGCGCGCAGCGTGCAGCGCCAGAGCACCCGCAAGCGCATCGTCGGCGGCTTCTATGCCTACGACGAACAGCAGCAGCTGAAGGACCTGGGCACGCTGTGCAAGGGCCAGAGCGACGCGCGTGGGCTGGTGCTGTGCGACGTGAACCTGTCGGACCCCGGCGAGATCGAGCTGATCGCGCGCGCCGAGGATGCCGACGGCCACGCCAGCCAGGCCGCGACCACGGTGTGGATCAGCGAGGCCGGCGAGAGCTGGTTCGCGCAGGACAACGACGACCGCATCGACGTGCTGCCCGAGCGGCGCGAGCTGCAGCCCGGCGGCACCGCGCGGCTGCAGGTGCGCATGCCGTACCGCCAGGCCACCGCGCTGGTGACGGTGGAGCGCGAGGGCGTGATCGACACGCGGGTGGTGACGCTGCGCGGCAGCGACCCGGTGATCGAGCTGCCGGTGCCCAAGAGCGCCGCGTCGTGGGCCCCCAATGTCTACGTCGGCGTGCTGGTGCTGCGGGGCCGCGTCGACGAGGTGCCGTGGTACAGCTTCCTGCAATGGGGCTGGCGCGCGCCGGTGGACTGGTGGCATGCGTGGCGCCAGTCGTCGCGCGAATGGCGGCCACCCACCGCGATGGTCGACCTGGCCAAGCCCAGCTACAAGTTCGGTGTCGCCGCGCTGCGGGTGGGCCTGCAGGCGCACCGGCTCGACGTGAAGGTCACGCCCGAGCGCACCACCTACGCGCCGCGCCAGACCGTGAAGGCCCGCGTGCAGGTCACGCAAGGCGGCCGGCCGGCGGCTGGGGCGACGTTCGCGTTCGCCGCGGTCGACGAGGCGCTGCTGGCGCTGAAGGGCAACGACAGCTGGCAACTGCTCGACGCGATGTTCGAGCCGCGGCCCTGGGGTGTCGAAACCGCCACCGCGCAGAACGAGATCATCGGCCGGCGCCACCACGGCCGCAAGGCGCTGCCGGCCGGCGGCGGCGGCGGCCGCAACCCGACGCGCGAGCTGTTCGACACGCTGCTGCTGTGGCGCGACACCGTCACGCTCGACGCCCAGGGCGAGGCGGTGCTCGATGTGCCGCTGAACGACTCGCTCACCAGCTTCCGCCTCGTCGCCGTGGCCGATGCCGGCGCCGATCGCTTCGGCACCGGCAGCGCCAGCGTGCGGGTCACGCAGGACCTGCAGCTGCTCGCCGGCCTGCCGATGCTGCTGCGCGAGGGCGACCGCTTCGAGGCGCTCTACACGGTGCGCAACACCACGGCGAAGGCGATGACGGTGGACGTGTCGCTGCAAGGGCGCACCGATGCCGGCGCGGCGTTGCCGGCACAGGCTCAACGCGTGAGCCTGGGGGCGGGCGCGGCGCACGAAGTGAAGTGGTCGCTCGAGATTCCCGCGGGCACGCAGAAGGTCGACTGGCAGGCCGAGGCGGTGGCCGGTGGCAGCGCCCGCGACCGCCTGCGCACCAGCAGCCTGGTGCAACCGGCCGTGCCGCTGCGCGTGCTGCAGGCCGCGATCGCGCAGCCCGACGGGCCCTACACGCTGATGGTCGAGCCGCCGGCCGGGGCGCTGCCCGGCCAGGGCGGCGTGCAGGTCACACTGAAGCCGAAGCTCGCCGGCGCACTGCCTGGCCTGCAGCGCTTCTTCGAGACCTACCCGTACACCTGCCTGGAGCAGCAGGCCTCGCGGGCGATCGGCCTGCGCGACGAACGGGCCTGGGCCGCGCTCGGCAACGCGCTGCCGTCGTACCTCGATGCGGACGGCCTGGCGATGTACTTCCCCACCGCGCCCGAGAACGGCGTGCAGGGCAGCGACCGGCTCACCGCCTACCTGCTCGCCAGCGCCCACACGGCGGGCTGGGCCTGGCCGGCGGCGCAGCAGGAGCGCATGCTGCAGGGCCTGGCCGCGTTCGTCGAAGGCCGGCTGGTGCGGCGCTTCCCGGCCCCCAAGGCCGACCTCGACGTGCGCAAGCTCGCCGCGCTGGAGGCGCTGTCGCGCTTCGGGCGCGTGCAGCCGCGCATGCTGGGTTCGCTGGCCACCAGCGGCGCCGACGTGCAGCGCTGGCCCACCGCGGCGCTGCTCGACTGGCTGCAGCTGCTGCAGCGCGTGACCTCGCTGCCCGAGCGCGATGACCGCCTCGCCGAGGCCCGCGCCCAGCTGCGCGGCCGGCTGGTGGCGGGCGGCACCACGCTGCGCTTCGCCGACGAAGCGGCCGATGCCTGGTGGTGGCTGATGGACAGCGCCGATGCCAATGCCGCGCGGCTGGTGCTCGCGTCGCTGGACGATCCGGCGTGGCAGGACGACCGGCCGCGGCTGCTGACGGGCCTGCTGGCGCGGCTGAATGCGAACCGCAGCGGTGCGCTCACCACCACCACCGCGAACACCTGGGCCCGCCTGGCGTTCGACCGCCACGCGGCGTTGAACGAGGCGCAGCCGGTGGCGGGCAAGAGCCGTGTCGCGCTGGGGGCGCAGCAGCGTGAGATCGACTGGTCGCGCAGCCCGGCAGGTGACGCGGTGCTGCTGCCGTGGACCGGCGCCGCACCGCTCAACGTCACGCCGCCCGCCAGCGGCAAACCGTGGCTCACGGTGCAGAGCCTGGCCGCGGTGCCGCTGGCCGCGCCGGTGGCCAACGGGTATCGCATCGAACGCAGCATCGTCCCGGTCGAGCAGAAGACCCCCGGCCGCTGGACCCGCGGCGACGTGCTGCGCGTGCACCTGAAGATCGACGCCACCGCCGACCTCGGCTGGGTGGTGATCAGCGACCCCGTGCCCGCCGGCGCCACGCTGCTGGGCCGCGGCCTCGGCCGCGACGCGCAGATCGCCCGCGCCCGTGAAAGCAGCAGCGGCACCGCCTGGCTCACGTGGGAAGAGTTCCGCCCCGAGGCCTGGCGCGGCTACTACAGCTGGCTGCCGCGCGGCACGCACACGGTGGACTACACGCTGCGCCTCAACACCGCCGGCCGCTTCGTGCTGCCGCCCACGCGGATCGAAGCGATGTACGCGCCGGAGCACTTCGGCGAGGCGCCGAACGCGGCGGTCGAGGTCGGGCCGTGAGACGGGCGGGCTTCTGTGGGAGCGGCTTCAGCCGCGATGGGCTCGTGGCGGGGCACGAATCGCGGCTGAAGCCGCTCCTACCGCAACCCTTCATGGCCGCCGGCCTGGCCGCCCTGAGCCTCACCGCCCAGGCCCTGCCGTCGTTCGACGCCGTCCGCCAGCAGCACCAGCCCTCCGACCTCACCTTCACCGACCGCCACGGCGCCCCACTGCAGACGCTGCGCGTCGACCCGACCGTGCGCCGCCTGCCCTGGGTGCCGCTGGCCGACTACTCCGCCGGGCTGAAGGCCGCCATCGTGCTCGGCGAAGACCGCCGCTTTGCCGAACACGCCGGCATCGACTGGTCCGGCGTCGCGCGCAGCGCCTGGGCGCGGGTGGCCGGACAGGGGGCGACGCAGGGCGCGTCGACGATCACGATGCAGCTGGCCGGGCTGCTGGACGACGGCCTGCGGCGGCCGGCCGGTGGGCGCAGCGTCGGCGCCAAGGTCGGGCAGATGTGGCAGGCGCGCGAGCTCGAGGCCCAGTGGCGCAAGCCGCAGATCCTCGAGGCCTACCTCAACGCGGTGCCGCTGCGGGGCGAGTTCGTCGGCGTGCCGGCGGCCGCGCAGGGGCTGTTCGGCAAGCACCCGAGCGGGCTCGATGCCGAGGAGTCGGCGGTGATCGCCGCGCTGGTGCGCTCGCCCAATGCACCGGCCGCGAAGGTGCAGGCGCGAGCCTGTGCGCTGCTGACGCTGCAGCAGCGCGGCTGCGGGGCGCTGGCGGGCGTCGTCGCGCAGGCCATGGCGCCGCGCCGGGCGTCCCCTGCAGGGCCCGACTGGGCGCCGCACTTCGCGCGCCGCTGGTGGGCCACGCGCCACACTGCGCAGCTGTCGCTGGACGGCCCGCTGCAGCGCCTGGCCGTCACGCAACTGCGCCAGCAGCTCGCCGAGCTGCAGGGCCGCCAGGTGCAGGACGGCGCGGTGGTCGTGCTCGACAACACCAGCGGCGAGGTGCTCGCATGGGTCGGCTCGTCCGGCGGGACGCTGTCGCAGGCCTCGCAGGTGGACGCGGTGCTGGCGCGGCGCCAGCCGGGCTCGACGCTGAAGCCCTTCGTCTACGGCCTCGCGCTGGAGCGGCGGCTGTTGACGCCGGCAACGCTGCTGGAGGACGCGCCGGCCGCGCTGTCCGTGGGCGACAGCGGTATCTATGCCCCGCAGAACTACGATCGACAGCACCACGGTTGGGTCACGGTGCGCACCGCGCTGGCGTCGAGCCTCAACGTGCCGGCGGTCAAGGTCGGCGCGATGCTGGGCCCTGAGGCGATGTTCGAGCGCCTCGACGCCTTCGGCCTGAAGCTCTCGCACAGCGGCGGCTGGCACGGCCTGGCGCTGGCGCTGGGCAGTGCCGAGGTCACGCTGCTCGACCTGACGAATGCCTACCGCGCGCTGGCCAACGGCGGCACCTGGGCGGCAGTGGCTCAGCCGATGAGCCAGGGCCGGCGCGTGCTCGATGCCGGTGCCGCCGCGCTGCTGCAGGACATGCTCGCCGACAACACCGCCCGCGCGCTGACCTTCGGCCTCGACAGCCCACTGGTCACGCGCGGCTGGGCGATGGTGAAGACCGGCACCAGCAAGGACCTGCGCGACAACTGGTGCATCGGCGCCACCGCTCGCTACACCGTCGGCGTGTGGGTGGGCAACGCGGCCGGCGAGCCGATGCACCAGGTGAGCGGCACCACCGGCGCCGCGCCGGTGTGGCGCGCGCTGGTGCAGGCGCTGCACGCCGGCATGCCGGGGGCGCCGCCGCCACGGCCGGCCAGCGTGCTGCGGCGAGAGATCACCGGTGCCGACGGCCTGCCGCGCACCGAGTGGTTCCTCGCCGGCACCGAGCCGCTGCAGCCGGTGCTCGCGCGCAGCGGGGAAGCCACCGGCCGCGCGCCGTTCGGCATCCGCCGGCCGCTGGACGGCAGCCTGTACGCGCTCGACCCGGACATCCCGCCCGCGGTGCAGCGGGTGGTGTTCGAAGGCGAGGCTGGCCAGTGGTGGCTCGACGGCCGGCGGGTCGGACAGGGCCCGCGCGTGGCCTGGTTCCCGGTCCCCGGCCGCCACCGGCTGGAGCTGCGCGACGCCCGCGGCGCCGTGCTGCAGCAGGTGGGCTTCGAAGTGCGCGGGGCGGCCATCGCCGACAGGGGGCGGCCGCGGCGGCAGTAAGCTGTGCCGATGAAGACCTACCGCCTGCTTCCGTGGCTGGCGCTGCTGGCCGTCGCCGGTTGCGCCGCGCCCGACACTCCCGCCGGCCGCGATGCCCCGCCCGCGGTCGCCGACACCGCCCCGTCGCCCGCACTGCTCGCCGCGGTGAACGGCCCGCAGCGCAGTGTCGCCAACCGTGCGCGCGATGCCGCGCGCCACCCGGCCGAAACGCTGGCGTTCTTCGGCGTCGCGCCGCAGGCGCAGGTGCTCGAACTCGCGCCCGGCGGCGGCTGGTACACCGAGATCCTCGCGCCCTACCTGCACGACCAGGGCCGCCTGTACGCCGCGCATTACGCCCGTGACGACGCCCGCGACGAATACCGCCGCAACCGCGCCGGCTTCGACGCCAAGCTCGCCGCCGACCCGGCGCAGTACGGCCGCGTCGTCGTCGGCACGCTGCCCGGCAGCGCCTTCACCGACCTGCGCTTCGACCGCCCGCTCGACGCGGTGCTGACCTTCCGCAACCTGCACAACTGGCTGGCCGACGGCACGCTGGATGCGAAGCTGCGGCTGTTCCACGACGTGCTGCGGCCCGGCGGCGTGCTGGGCGTCGAAGAACACCGTGCCACGCCCGGCACGCCGGTCGAACGGCAGATCACGAGCGGCTACCTCACCGAAGCGCTGGTGATCGAACGCGCCCGCGCCGCCGGCTTCGAGCTCGCCGGGCGCAGCGAGGTCAACGCCAATCCGCGCGATCCGCACGACCACCCGCAGGGCGTCTGGTCGTTGCCGCCGACCCTGCGCGATGCGCCCGCCGGTTCGCCGGCGCGCGAGCGGGCGCTGGCGATCGGCGAATCGGACCGGATGACGCTGCGCTTCGTGCGTCGCTGAGGCGCTGAGGCGCTGAGGCGCTGCAGTCGCAAACGGCGCGGGCACGCCGTTTGCCGTGCGACGGGGTTCCCACCGTCGTTCGCGGACCCCTGTCCGACGGGCCTGCCGCATGAAGTCGTCGCCTCCGCCGCCCCTCGTGAATGCCCACGATGTCCCCGTCGCCGACGCGCTGGCGCCGCTGCCGCTGGCGCGGAGCCTGGCGTTGCTCGCGGCGGTGGCGGCGCTGCTCCTGTTCGCGTTGCAGTCGGCGAGTGCGCCATGGCCGCTGCCATTGCCGGCCGACACCGGGCCGATGCGTCCGCTCTCGGTCACCGGCGACCTGGTCGGGGCGGCGGTCGTGGTGGCGCTCGCGGCACGCCGGCCCTGGCTGGCGCGCGGGGCCGCGGCGGTGTTGGGCCTGTTCGCGCTCGGCAGCCTGGCCCATGCGGCGTTGACCGGCCTGCAGCGCGACCTGCCGGCGTGGTCGTCGCCGCCGGTGGCGCTGGCGTTCCTGCTGGTGGCGTTCGCCGGGCTGGCCTGGCGGCCCGACCATCGGCTGCGCCGTACGCTGTCGGCCGCCGCGGGCGTCGCGGCGCTGGTGCTGCCGCTGACGGCGCTGCTGCACTACGCCTGGTGGCTCGCCGCGCCGGACGACCGGCTCTACCTGCTGACGCTGGCGCCGACCTCCGCGCTGCCGCTGGTGCTGCTGTCCGCCGCCGTGGTGGCCCTGGCGTTCGACGGCGTGCGCCGGCGCACCTGGCGCCGCCACGGGCCCTTGCTGGCCTGGTCGGGCGTGTTCACCGCGGTGCTGGTGGGCGCCTGGGGATTGGCGGCGTGGTCGAACGCGCGGCACGTGCTGCAGGAGTCCGAACACCGCCTCGAAGGCATCTCGCAGGTGCTGCAGGAGCACTTCAGCCGCTCGCTCGATCCCGCCGACCTGCTGCTGCAGCAGGTGGTCGACGAGGTCGCCCGCGGCGGGCTGGAGGGCGATCGCGGGATGGAAGACGCGCTGCGCGGCTGGCGCACCGCCATCGGCACGCTGCAGCAGCTGGACGCGGTGGTGGTCTTCGATGCGCAGCGGCAGGTGCGCTTCAGCAGCCACGCCACCGACCACCCGGAGGCCGTCAGTGCGACGCTGCGCCCGGCCTTCGATGCCATCGCCGGCGGCGCCGACATGCTGCTCGGCCCGATGGTCCGCGACGCTTCGGGGCGTGGCACCTTCACCTATGGCCGCCGCCTGCGCGGACCCGATGGCGGTTTCGCCGGCGTCGCGCTGGCGACGATGCGCACGCACTACTACCTGGACTTCTACCAGTCGCTCGCGCTCGGCCCGGACGCGTCGATCGCGGTGTTCCTGCGCGACGGCCGGCTGGTGCTGCGCGACCCCGAACCGCGGCTGCGCCAGCCCGTCCTGTATGCGCAGGACCGGCTGTTCCGCGAGTTCGTGCCGGCGCGCCCGGCCGGCGTGGTGCTGCTGCGCTCGCCATTCGACCGGCGCGTGCGCCTGATCGGCTACCGGACCTCGCCGGTGCTGCCGGTGGTGGTGCTGGCCGCGATCACGACGCCGCCGCTGGCCGCGGCGGTGCAGCGGCAGTGTTTGGGGTCGGCCGCGCTGCTGGCGATGGCGCTGCTGCTGCTCGCCTGGGCGGTGACGCAGCAGCTCGAGGCCGCCGAACGCGAGCGCGAGGTGCAGCAGCGGCTGCGCGAGGGCCGTGCCGAGCTGGAGCGGCTGGCCACCACCGATTCGCTCACCGGCCTGGCGACGCGGCGGCAGTTCGAGGCGCTGGCCGGCCACGAGATCGCCCGCCACCAGCGCAGCGGCGAGCCGATGGCGCTGCTGATGCTGGACGTCGACCACTTCAAGCGTGTCAACGACAACCACGGCCACGCGGCCGGCGATGCGGTGCTGCGGGCGGTGGCGCAGGCGATGCGCGAGACGGTGCGCGAGGCCGACGTGGTCGGCCGGCTGGGCGGCGAGGAATTCGCGGCGGTGCTGGTGACGGCCGACGAGGCCGATGCGCGGCTGATCGCCGAACGGCTGCGCCAGCGCTGCGGTCGGCTGGCGATCCAGATGGACGGGGCGCCGCTGTCGCTGCGCATCACCGTCAGCATCGGGCTGGCCGCCTGGCAGCCCGACGAGCCGACCATCGGCCCGTCGCTGCGGCGCGCCGACGCGGCGCTGTACCGGGCCAAGCGCGACGGGCGGGACCGGGTGGTGGCGGACGCCGCCTGAAGTTTCCCTCTCCCCGCTGGGGAGAGGGCAGGGTGAGGGGCGGGGTGGTGGTTCTGCGCGACAGCCCGCCCTCACCCTCGCCCTCTCCCAAAGGGAGAGGGAGTGAACTCAGACCTGCCCGCTGAGCAGCCGCTCGCGCTGCGGCCAGCGGTGCGCGGCCAGCGCTTCGATGAAGCGCTCGGTGCCGGCCTGCGCGTCGCCGCCGTCCACCACCACCAGCGCGGGGTCCTCCGCGCCGTCGACCGGCAGCCCGGCCGCGGTGGCCAGCCCGCGGCCGGCGCCGAGCACCAGCAGCGGCTTGGCATGGCGGTACACCAGCTGCACGAACTCGCGTGCCAGCCCCTGCTGCGACAGCAGGCCGACGCCGGCGGCGCCGTCGGGCAGCACCGCGGCGTCGAACAGCACGCCCGGGGCGTTCTCCAGCGAGGCGCTGGCCACCGGCGGCGTGCCGCTGCTGGCCTGCACCGGGCCGATGCGCGGCGCCACCACCTCGACCATCGCGCCGGCCTGCTGCAGCGCCGCCTGCACCGCGGCCAGGGCGGCGCCGTCGATGCCATCGGCGGCCAGCAGCGCGACCTTGCGGCCGACGATGCCGACCTCGCCCGGCAGTGCGGTCAGCGACAGCGCCGGCGAGCGTGTCACCTCCGGGCTCACGACATGCGCCAGTGCATCGACGGCCTTCGGCAGCGGCGCCGGCAGCGCCATGCCGATGCCTTCGGCGACCCGCGTGGCGAGGGCCTCCGACACGTTGCGCAGCGACGCCAGCATGCGCTCGCGGATCGCCGGCACCGTGACCTTGCTGAGCTCGAAGCGGAAGCCGCCGACGATGTGGTCCTGCTCCCACTCGGTCTGGCTTTCCCAGAACAGCGTGGCCTGCGTGTAGTGGTCGGCGAACTTCTCGGGCTTGCCGCGCACCTTGTCCTCGGCCACCGGCTGCGGGAACGACACGAAGCCCTTCATCGCGCCGGCCTGGAACGGGCAGCCGCCGCCCAGCGAGTTCGGCTCGTAGGCGACGCGGCCGCGGTGGATGGTCTGCCGGTGCAGGCCGTCGCGCTGGTTGTTGTGCACCGGCGCGACCGGCGCGTTGATCGGGATCTCGTGGAAGTTGGGGCCGCCGAGCCGCGAGATCTGCGTGTCCACGTACGAGTGGATGCGCCCGGCCAGCAGCGGGTCGTTGGTGAAGTCGATGCCCGGCACCACGTGGGCGACGCAGAAGGCCACCTGCTCGGTCTCGGCGAAGAAGTTGTCCGGGTTGCGGTTCAGCACCAGGCGGCCCACGGGGGTCACCGGCACCAGTTCCTCCGGCACGATCTTGGTGGCGTCGAGGATGTCGAAACTGAACGCCTCGGCCTGTTCTTCGGTGAACACCTGCAGGCCGAGCTCCCATTCCGGATACGCGCCGGCTTCGATCGACTCCCAGAGGTCGCGGCGGTGGTAGTCGGCATCGGCGCCGGCGATCTTCACCGCCTCGTCCCACACCAGCGAGTGCGTGCCTTGCTTGGGCTTCCAGTGGAACTTGACGAAGTGGCTCTCGCCCTGCGCGTTGACCAGCCGGTAGGTGTGCACGCCGAAGCCCTGCATCGTGCGGTAGCTGCGCGGGATGGCGCGGTCGCTCATCGCCCACATCAGCATGTGCGTGCTCTCGGGCATCAGCGAGACGAAGTCCCAGAAGGTGTCGTGCGCGGAGGCGGCCTGCGGCATGCCGTTGTGCGGCTCGGGCTTCACCGCATGCACGAGGTCGGGGAACTTCATCGCGTCCTGGATGAAGAACACCGGGATGTTGTTGCCCACCAGGTCCCAGTTGCCCTCGTCGGTGTAGAACTTCACCGCGAAGCCGCGCACGTCGCGCGCGGTGTCGATCGAGCCGCGCTCGCCGGCCACGGTGGAGAAGCGCACGAACACCGGCGTGACCTTGCCGGCGGCCTGGAAAGGCGCGGCCTTCGTCAGATCGGGGATGGCGTCGTAACACTCGAAGAAGCCGTGCGCGGCCGAGCCGCGCGCGTGCACGATGCGCTCGGGAATGCGCTCGTGGTCGAAGTGCGTGATCTTCTCGCGCAGGATGAAGTCTTCCAGCAGCGCGGGCCCGCGCAGTCCCGCCTTCAGCGAGTTCTGGTTGTCGGCGATGGCCACGCCCTGGTTGGTGGTCAGCACCTGGCCGGTGCTGTCGGCGCGCACGCGGTCGAGCGGGGCGATGGTGTGGTTCACGCCCTGCGGCGGCTGGCCGCTGCCGACCTTCTCGCTGGCTTCGTTCTCGGAGAGGGTGCTGCCGGTGGCCTGCGGCGAGGGCGGCTCGGCGGTCAGGCCCTGCGGCGGGTTCAGCGCGTTGTCATGGCCGTGTTCGAGCGGCTTGTTGGTGTTGTGCGGCAGCGCGGCGACCAGGGCCTGCACCTCGGCGGCCTGCGTCGAGATGCGCTGCTGCGGATCCGGCTGGGCCGGCCGCGTGGCGTTGCGTCGGGTGGTGGTGGCGGGCGCCTTCTTGGCAGGCGCGGTGGTTTTCTTCATGGGATGAGCTCCTGTGGGCTGAAAGGCCGGGAGCCCCAGGGCAAACGGCGGGCCCGCGCCGCAGTTCCATTGGGAAAACGGTTCTGTGGGCGTCAGCGCTGCGCGCGGGTCATCAGCACGCACGAACGTCCGGTCAGCGTGTAGGTGTTGCCGTCCACCGCGCTGTCAGCCGCCTCGGGCTGCGCCGTATCGAAGCGCAGCAGCCAGCCTTCCCCCGGCAGCGTGAACTCGACACCGTCCTGCCAGGCGTTGAACAGCAGCAGCGCGTCCGCATCCTGCGAGGGCCGCGGCAGCGCGCCGCGGGGCGCGCGGCCGTCGAGCAGCATGGCCAGGCTGCGGGTGTTGCCGTCGTCCCACTGCGCCTGCGTCATCTCGTTGCCATCGGGCGACAGCCACACCACGTCGCGCACGCCGTCGTCGCCGCGCGGCTGGCCGCACAGGAAGCGGCCGCTGCGCAGCACCGGCAGTTCGCGGCGCAGCGTGGTGAGGCGCTGCACGAAGGCGGTGAGGCCGGCATCGGCCTGTGCCCACTGCAGCCAGGACAGGTCGTTGTCCTGGCAGTAGGCGTTGTTGTTGCCCTGCTGGCTGCGGCCGATCTCGTCGCCGCCGAGCAGCATCGGCGTGCCCTGTGCGAGCAGCAGCGTGGCCAGCAGGTTGCGCTGCTGGCGCTGGCGCAGGGCGTTGACGCCGGCATCGTCGGTCGGTCCCTCGGCACCGCAGTTCCACGAGCGGTTGTCGCTGTGGCCGTCGCGGTTGTCCTCGCCGTTGGCCTCGTTGTGGCGCTCGTCGTAGGTCACCAGGTCGGCCAGGCAGAAGCCGTCGTGCGCGGTGACGAAGTTGACGCTCGCCCACGGCCGGCGGCCGCGCCGGTTGAAGCGGTCGCCGCTGGCGGTGAGCACGTTGGCCAGCGCCGGTGCGGTGCCTTCGTCGCCTTTCCAGAAGCTGCGCACGGTGTCGCGGAAGCGGTCGTTCCATTCGGCCCAGCCGGGCGGGAAGCCGCCCACCTGGTAGCCGCCGGGGCCGCAGTCCCACGGTTCGGCGATCAGCTTGGTGGCCGAGAGGATCGGGTCCTGCCGGCAGGCGTCGAGGAACCCGCCGCCTTCGTCGAAGCCGTGCGGCTCGCGCGCGAGGATGGTGGCGAGGTCGAAGCGAAAGCCGTCCACGCGCATCTCGGTGACCCAGTAGCGCAGGCTGTCGGTCACCATCTGCAGCACGCGTGGGTGGCTGAGGTTCAGCGTGTTGCCGGTGCCGGTGTCGTTGATGTAGTAGCGCGGCTGGTCGGGCAGCAGCCGGTAGTAGCTGGCGTTGTCGATGCCCTTGAAGCTCAGCGTGGGCCCCAGCTCGTTGCCTTCGGGGGTGTGGTTGTAGACCACGTCGAGGATGACCTCGAGGCCGGCCTCGTGGGCGCGGTCGACGAAGGCCTTGAACTCGTCGACATCCGGCGCGCTCAGGTAGGCCGGGTGCAGCGCGAAGAAGCCGATGGTGTCGTAGCCCCAGTAGTTCGAGAGCCCCTTGTCCAGCAGGAAGGGCTGCGACAGGAACATCTGCGCCGGCAGCAGTTCGAGGCTGGTGACGCCGAGCTGCTGCAGGTGGCCGAGCACCGCCTCGTGCGCCAGCCCCTTGAAGGTGCCGCGGTCGGCCTCGGGCACCGCCGGGTGGCGCATCGTCAGGCCGCGCACGTGCGCTTCGTACAGCACGGTCTCGTTCCACGGCACGCGCGGGCGCGGCGGCATGCGCCACTCGAAGTGCGAGTCGACCACCACGCACTTCGGCACGAACGGCGCGCTGTCGCGTTCGTCGAACGAGCGGTCGGCGTCGGGGTGGCCGACGGTGTAGCCGAACAGCTCGTCGCGCCACTGCAGCTCGCCGACGAAGGCCTTCGCGTACGGGTCGAGCAGCAGCTTGTTGGGGTTGAAGCGGTGGCCCTGCTCGGGCTCGTACGGGCCGTGCACCCGGTAGCCGTAGCGCGTGCCCGGGCCGAGGCCGGCGATGTGGCCGTGCCAGACCTCGTCGGTGTACTCGGGCAGGGCGATGCGGGCGATCTCGTGCTCGCCGCTGTCGTCGAACAGGCAGAGTTCGACCTTCGTCGCATGGGCCGAGAAGAGCGCGAAGTTGACGCCGTCCGGCGTCACGGTGGCGCCACGCGGGTGGGGGTGGCCTTCGCTCAGGCGGGCTTCGAGGGGGGCGGTGTCCATGGCGGCCGATCGTGGCCGACACCTGCTCCCGCGCGCATCGGCTGGCGTGCCGACGCCGTGTAGGACCGGCTCAGCGCCGCGCGCGCTTCGACCATCAGCGTGGCCGCACCACCAGCCACACGCCCAGCGCCGTGGCCGCCAGGCCAGCCAGCGTCAGGGCGTTCAGCGGCTCGCCGAACAGCGCCCACGCCATCACCGCGGTGCACGAGGGCACCAGGTAGAACAGGCTGGTGACCTTGCTGGCCGCGCCGCGCGCGATCAGCATGAACAGCAGCGAGCTGCCGCCCACCGTGGAGACGAGCACCGCCCAGGCCATCGCGGCGAAGTAGCCGGGGGCGAGGTCGATGGTGCCCTCCTCGAACGGCAGCAGCAGCGCCGTGGCGGCCAGCGCCGCGGCGAGCTGCAGGAAGTTGGCGGTGCGCACGTCCACCGGCTTCACGAAGCGCTTCTGGTACAGCGTGCCGGTGGTGATGCAGGCCAGTGCGAAGACCACCAGGCCGAGGCTCCAGGCGGTGACCTCGCCGCCGCCGAGCTTGTGCCAGACCACCAGCAGCACGCCGACGAAGCCGGTGGCCAGGCCGGCCCACTGAGCGCCGGCGAGCGGGCGTTCCTGGCCGGTGTACGAGATCCACAGCGCGGTGAGCACCGGTTGCAGCCCGGTCACCAGCGCCGCGGTGCCGGCCGACAGTCCCACCTTCACCGCGGCCCACACGCCGCCCAGGTAGCCCGCCTGCACCAGCAGGCCGGTGACGGCCAGGTGCAGCCACTGGCGCCGGTCGTCGGGCCAGCGCGGCCGCGCCATGGCGATCCACAGCGCGAAGGCCAGCAGCGAGAGCGCATACCGCCACGCCAGGAAGTGCAGCGGCGGCGCATGTGGCATGCCGAGCCGCGCGACGATGAAGCCGGAGCTCCAGATCAGCACGAACACCGCGGGCATCGCGGCGATGAAGGCCGGCGACAGGCCGGCGGCAGAGAAGGCGGGAACACGGGACATCGGGCGCGATTCTCGCCCGCGGCACTACAACGGGATGTCGACCGTTCCCGGGCCGGGCAGGGCGCCGCGTTCCGACGCCAGCCCCAGCGCGCCGCTCTCGGTGTGGCGCCGCTCCTTGTGCTGGTACATCAGCCGGTCGGCGTCGCGCAGCAGGGCCTCGGGATCCTCGTCGGTGCCGACGAACAGCCGGTGGCCGATGCTGGCGCCGTAGGGCCATTCGAGATCGCCCAGGCGGAAGTCGTCGCACAGCACGCGGCCCAGCTTGGCCGCCATCTGCAGCAGCGCGCGCTCGGCCACCTCCGGCTCTCGGCCCAGCCGCTCGCACAGCACCACGAACTCGTCGCCGCCCAGCCGGCTCACCGTGTCGTGTTCGCGCACGCTGCCGCGCAGGCGCCGGGCGACCTCTTGCAACATCAGGTCGCCGGTCTCGTGGCCGTGGCGGTCGTTCAGGTGCTTGAAGTGGTCGAGGTCGACGAACAGCACGCCGGCATGCGAGCCGGTGCGGCGGCTGGCCTCCTGCGCGTGGCGCAGGCGGTCGAGGAACAGCCGGCGGTTGGGCAGCTGGGTCAGCGGGTCGTGGAAGGCCAGTGCGCGCAGCTCGGCCTCCAGCGCCTTCTGGCGCGAGATGTCGCGCGCGATCATCGACGCGCCGACGATCTCGCCGGCCGGGTCGTGCAGCGGCGACAGCGTCAGCGACACCGCGATGCGCCGGCCATCGGCGCACAGCCGTTCGGTCTCGATGTGCTGCACCGGTTCGCCGCGGCGCACGCGGGCGAGGATGTCGTCTTCCTCGCGGCGACGCTCGGGTGGGTACAGCCGCCGCACCGAGTGGCCGATCATCTCCAGCGCCGACCAGCCGAAGATGCGCTCGGCCGCGGCGTTCCAGCTCGTCACGGTGCCGTTCAGCGTCTTGGAGACGATGGCGTCGTTGGAGGTGGCCACCAGCGCGTCGAAGCGCTGCGTCGCCGCGGCCAGGTGGCGCTGCGAGCTGCGGTACAGCGCCAGTGCCGACAGGGCCGCCAGCAGTGTCGCGGCACCCGCCAGCGCCATCACCGCGAGGTCGAGCGCGTTCCAGCCGCGCGGGTAGTCGGCGATGGGATAGCCGACCATCACGTAGAACGGATAGTCGCGCAGGCGCCGGTAGGCCAGCAGCCGCTCGACATGGTCGATCTGGTTGACGTTGACGAACAGGCCGCGCTCCGGCGCGGCGCGCACCGCCTCGCGCAGCCGCTCGGAGACGTTCTGCACGCCCATCGCCTCGTCGGGCCGCTCGGGCATCGGGTGGCGCAGCACGAGGCCGAGCTGGGCGGTACGCAGCGCTGCGGCACCGTGCGGCCCCAGCTGCAGGTCGCCGAACACGCGCTGGAAACGGTCCACCGGCAGCTCGGCGATGATGCGCCCGCGCGCGCCGGTGACGGCGTTCTGCCACGGGCGGCTGAGGGCCACCACCCAGGGGGCGCGCGGCTCGCGGCGCACCGGGCCGGCCACCTGCAGGCCGGTGGTGCTGCTCAGCAGCACGTCCTGGCAGCCGGTCGCGTCGGAGTGGCCGCCCACCGACAGCGGCGGCTGGCCTTCGCTGCACATCGTCCAGCGCCACACCTCGGGGGTCGAGGCCATCGCGCTGGCCATCAGACGGCGCAGCGTCGGCGTGTCGACGACATCTCGGCCTTCGGCCGCCTGCGTGGCCAGCGAGGCCAGCAGCGCGTCGATCTCGCCGAAGATGCCGGCCACCGAGGCTTCCAGCAGGTGCGCCAGGGTTTCGGTCTGCGTGCTGGCGCGCTCGTGCTGCCGCACCCGTTCACGGTGGATGGAGGCCGCGGCGAGCAGCGCCAGCAGCACCGCGACCCCGGCGAGCCCGCCCGCGTACGGTGTCCACGACACCCGCCGCAGCCAGGTTCGCCAGCGCCGGTCCTGCATGGACGTTTCCTTCACCCGCACGCCGGCGGGTCAACGCTCGGGCGGCTTGCCCGGAGGCGTCGCGGCGGCCGCCTGCGGGCGGGGCACCGGTTCGCGGTAGAGCTTCCTGCAGGCGTTCATCGGTCCTTCCGCGGCGCTGGCATCGCCGGTGTCCACCAGCGGGATCAGCGCGGCCAGCGGCTGCACCAGCGCCAGCGCGGCGGCCGGCAGCAGCTTCTGCAGCAGCGGCTTGCGCTGGATCGACACGGTGGGGGCGGCCAGCGTGCCGCCGATGTCCACAGGGCTGCGCAGCGACAGCGGGCTGATGTCCTTCGGTGCCGCCTTGACGTGCAGGTCGAGCGTCTCCTGCTTCAGCGAGACCTGGCCGTTCACCCAGATCGTGGTGTCGGCGGAGTCGAGCACCAGCACCTGGGGCACCGCGACGCCGTTGGTGAGCTGCAGCTGTGCCTGGGCGCAGCCCAGCTTGAGCGGCTCGTCGCCCTTCAGCCACACGCCGATGGCCTGGGCCAGGTCGAGGCCGACGGCCTCGGTGATCACGTGCGACAGCTCGCCGTCGCGCAGCTGACCGCGCACCTGGCCGTTCAGGCTGCCGAGGATCTCGGCGGTGGAGCGGCCCTGGCCGCTGACCTTGGCCGCGCCGTCGAAGCGGCCGGCCACGTACGGCGTCTCGCGGCCCTTGCCGGCGGCCAGCCACTGGTCGAGCCGCACGTCGCGCCAGCGCAGGTCGGCGGCCCACTTCGCCAGCGTGTCGCGGGCGTCCAGGTCGAGCCGGCCGGCCACGCTGCCCTTCGCGGTGCGGGCGTCGATGTCGGCCACGCCGAGCACGCCTTCGCGCAGCGTCAGGTGAGCCTTGAACGGTTGCAGCGGCTCGCTGAAGAAGCGGCCGAGGTCGAGCGTGGCGAGGTCGATGCGCAGGTCGGCGTCCATGTTGCGCAACGAGGGCAGGTCGAACTCGGCGTTGGGCAGCACCTTGGCGCGCCGCGGCGCCGCGGCGCCGCCGGGGGCGGCCGCCTTGGCTTCGGGCGCAGCGGCAGGCACGCCGACGGCCGGTGCCAGGTCGGCCAGCAGCAGCCGCTTGCCGCCCAGCGCGCCGCGCAGCACCGGCCGTGCGCCGTTCGGGTCGAAGGTGAACTCGCCGTTGAGTTCGCTCTGGGCCACCTTGGCGCTGGCGATCTTGGCGTTCCAGACCTTGTCCTGCTGCCGGATCTGGCCGTTCGCGGCGAACGGGCCGGTGGCCGGCAGCGTGACGCCGAGCACCTCGCCGACGTCGGCCAGGCTCGCGCCGCGCACGTCGAAGCGGCCCTCGAGCTCCCGCAGCCGCAGGGCGTCGACCGCCTTGCCGTCGAACTTCAGCGTGGTGCCGCGGGCTTCGAGGCGCAGCGTCAGCGGCACCGGCGGGGTGTCGGCCGCCGCGCTGAGCAGCGGCAGCGGCTGTGCGGCCTTCACGTCCAGCGCCAGCGGCTGGCGGCGGTAGTCGCCGCGCGCCTGCAGCACCAGGCCCTGCGCCTCGCCGAGCGAGGCGGTGCCGGTGAGGTTCATCTTCAGCACGGCGTCGTGGTAGGCCAGCGTGCCTTCACGCAGTTCGAGGTCGCCGATGTCGAAGTCGCGTGCCGGCGTCTGCGAAGGCTGCGGCTTCGGTGGGCCGAAGTGCCAGTTGGCGCGGCCGTCGGCCTGGCGTTCGAGCTGCAGGTCGAGCCGTTGCGCGCTGACGGTGCGGATGCGCAGCGCCCCGCCGTCGCGCGCGGCGAGCAGGTCGCGCCAGCCGATCTTCAGGTGCAGGTCCTCGGCGTCGAGGACGTGCGGCGCCTTGCTCCACTCGGGCGAGCCCAGCATCACGTGCTGCCCGGACAGCCGCAGCGGCCCGAGCAGGTGCAGGCGCCACTCGCCGTCGAAGCGCACCTCGCGCTCGAGCTTGGTGGCGAGGAAGCGCTCGGCCGGCTCGCGCAGGAAGCGCCAGCCCAGCGCCTCGCACAGCAGCAGCACTGCCAGCAACAGCACCGGGATCAGTGCGAGCCAGTGCAGCGGACGCAGGCGGCGAAGGCGGGCCATGGTGGCGCTCCGCGCGGGTCAGCTCATGCGCAGGTGGCCGTGCTCGCCCAGCCCGACCGGCTTGCCGGCCGAGACCGAGGCGGCCATCGCGAACAGGCGCACCACGCGGCTGTCCGGCGAATCCCAGTACTCGGCGCCGTCGGGCACGAACGCGGCGGCGGCCAGGCCCGGGGTGTCGGGGCCGTCCGGGAACCAGGGCTTGGCGAAGCGCGTCCACAGTGATTCGATGCGGGCGCGGTCGGTGGTCCACACCAGGTGGCCGGACATCGACACGTAGGTCGACTTGCGCTCGTCCGAGAAGTTGAGGTTCACCACCGGCGGCGCCGCTTCGGAGGCCGGCGGCTCCTGCGGCGGCAGGTGCGAGAGGAACCAGAAATGGCCTTCCTCGTCCAGTTCCAGCACCGTCATCGGGCGGCTGCGCAACTGGCCTTCGTGCCATTCGGTGAGCATGGCCACCGAGAGGCCGTCGAGCATCTCGGCCAGCTGTTTCTGTTCGGGACGCTGCTGTTCGTGGATGTGCATCTTGTGCATGCTGATTCCCAGGGTGAGGAGTGAGAGGACGTGGTCAGCCATCTTTGGGCCGCTGCGCGCCAGCGCCCATCGGAGGAGCCCACGCGGGGCCGTCGGCCCGGTCCTACGGTGACCGGGAGGTCGGTGTCGTCCTACTCCTGCATGCGCCCGGGGCCGCCTGACAACCCGGGCCGGCGGCGCCCACCATGACAGCGCTCGATGATGCAAATCGATGATGCGAAGGGAGATGCCCATGTGCATGTGCTTCGACCGCGACCCCGCTTGGCAGGGCTGGGAAGCGTGGTATTTCGGCCGGGACGAGACCTTCGAGGCGGCGGTGCTGCCCCTGCCCGAGGAGGGCGGCGCCGACACGGTCGCCAAGGCGCTCCCCGAGCCGGCGCTGCTGCATTGAAGGACGCACGATGAGCCGACCCCATCCGCCGCTGCACAGCGTCTCCCCCAACCTCGACGGGCGGCCGCGGCTGCGGGTGCTCACGCTGAACCTGCACAAGGGCTTCTCGGCCTGGGGCCGGCGCGACGTGCTGCAGCAGATCCGCGCCGCGGTGCACGACGTCGGCGCCGACCTGGTGTTCCTGCAGGAGGTGCTGGGCGAGGTGCCGGAGCTGGTCGGCCTGGACGGCACGCGCCGCCACCGCAGCCAGTACGAGTTCCTGGCCGACAGCCTGTGGGCGGAACACGCCTATGGCCGCAACGCGGTGTCCCCGCGCGGCCACCACGGCAACGCGCTGCTGTCGCGCTGGCCGATCGTCTCGTGGCGCAACCTCGACGTCTCGGCCCAGCGTGCCGAGGCCCGCGGCCTGCTGCACTGCTGCGTGCAGATCCCCGGCTGGACGCACCGGCTGCACGCCATCTGCGTGCACCTGGGGCTGCGCGAGGCCGAACGGCAGGCGCAGATCGGCCAGTTGATCCAGCTGGTGGACCAGGCACGCATGAACCAGGAGCCGGTGCTGGTGGCCGGTGATTTCAACGACTGGCGGCTGCTGGGCCACCGGCGGCTGCAGCGCGACAGCGCGTTGCGCGACGTGCACGGCCATGCGATGGGCCGGCCGGTGCGCACCTTCCCGGCCCAGCTGCCGCTGCTGCGGCTGGACCGCATCTATGTCGACCAGGTGCAGTGGCATGCGCCTGAGCGTCTGCCGGCGCAGCCGTGGGCGAAGTTGTCGGATCACCAGCCGTTGTTGGCGGAGGTGGTGTTGTGATGGGGGCTTGTTGGTTGCGGCCTGCCGGCCGGGGTGTGTTTGCGTGTTGGCAAGAGCCCGCCGGGATTCCGCCCCGGCGGGCGGGTCACTTTCTTTGGCAGCGCGCCAAAGAAAGTAACCAAAGAAAACGCTGTTTTGAAGACAGCGGCCCAGCCGCACACCGAGCAGTGAGGAGGGTGGCGCAGGAACACGAGTCAACGGCTCGGGCACCGTCAGCTCCCTTGAACCACCGTGGCAGTGAACCATCGCCGCTCTCACAGACGGCCGCTCCGCACCGCGGCCTTTACAACCTTGTGGGCCGCCCGAATGGTTCGTCTCCCGGAGCGGTGACAGGGGGGGACCGAGCTGTCGCATCCCATGAGCAGCACCAGGCGCTCCCCTACCCGCACCCCTCGGTGCGCGGCGCGGCCGCTCTTCGAGTCTTTTCTTGCCTACTTCTTTGTGACGACAAAGAAGTAGGTCGCCCTGCCGGGGCGAATACCCGGCGGGGTCGTGACACACCACAGAAACACCCCGGCCGGCAGGCCGCCCCAAAAACAGCCGACAAATGAAACTCGATTGGCACCCCGACAACCACTTCCAGCTGCTGGAGAACGGCGAGGCCTACTACCCCGCCGTGTTCGAGGCCCTCGAGGCTGCACAGGAAGAGGTGTTGATCGAGACCTTCATCCTGTTCGAGGACGAGGTCGGCAACGCGCTGAAGGACCGGCTGGTGGCCACTGCGCGGCGCGGCGTGCGCATCGACCTGACGATGGACGGCTGGGGATCGCCGGACCTGTCGGAAGCCTTTCTCGACGAGCTGTTGCAGGCCGGCGTGCGCTGCCACTTCTTCGACCCGCCCAAGCGCAACGGCCTGCGCCAGCTGAAGATGCTGCACCGGCTGCATCGCAAGGTGGTGGTGGTCGACGGGCGCATCGGCTTCATCGGCGGCATCAACTTCTCGGTCGACCACCTGAAGCAGCACGGCCCCGAATCGAAGCAGGACTACTCGCTGCGGCTCGAGGGCCCGGTGGTGCGGGCACTGCATGCCGACGCATTGCGCACCATCGCCCATGCCCGTCCGGAAGGCCGCCGCCTGCGCCCGCCGCGCGGTGCCGAAGTGGCGCCGCCCACCTGGCGGCCCGAGCCGCCGCAGGGCTGGGCCGCGTTCGTGAAGCGCGACAACCACCGCCACCGCAACGACATCGAGCACTGCTACCGCGCCGCCATCCGCACCGCGCAGCGCGAGGTGCTGATCGCCAACGCCTACTTCTTCCCCGGCTGGCGGCTGCTGCGCGACCTGCGCCGGGCGTCGCGCCGGGGCGTGAAGGTGCAGCTGATCCTGCAGGGCGAGCCGGACATGGCGGTGGTGCGCGTGGCCGCCCGGCTGCTGTACCACGCGCTGGTGCGCGATGGCGTGCAGGTGCACGAATACTGCGAACGGCCGCTGCACGGCAAGGTCGCCGTGGTCGACGACGACTGGGTCACCATCGGCTCGTCGAACCTCGATCCGCTGAGCCTGTCGCTGAACCTCGAGGCCAATGTCATCGTGCGCGATCGCTCGCTGGCCGACGCGCTGCGCACCAGCCTGCGGCGACTGCAGGCGCGCCACTGCAAGGAGGTGCAGGCCGCGCACCTGCCGCAGCCCAACATGTGGCGCTACCTGCTCAGCAGCCTGACCTACCACGTGGTGCGGGGCTGGCCGCGCTGGCTGCGCTGGCTGCCGGCGCCGAAGCTGCGCTGGCGCAGTTTCCTGAAGCGCGGCGTGGTCGAGACCGAGGTGCCCGTCGAGGCCGCCGCTGAGCCGGTGGCGGGGCACCGATGACCCAGGCCGACGTGCTGCCCAAGTGGCAGGCGCTGAAGGCGCTGTGGGACCGCTGGCACAAGCCGCTGCTCGGCCTGGCCGGGCTGGCGGTACTGGCGCTGCTGGTCTGGCAGGCGCGCAAGCTGGACTGGGCGGCCGCCTTCGCGGCGATCCGGGCGATGTCGCCGGTCACCCTGGCGGCGGCGGTGCTGCTGGCCGCGCTGGGCCATGCCAACTACGGCTGTTTCGACCTGCTGAGCCAGCGCTACCTGGGCTTCCGGCTGGCGCGCTGGCGCACCTGGTTGATCGCCACCGTCAGCTACGCGTTCAACCTGAACCTCGGCTCGGCGATCGGCGGGGCGGCGATCCGCTGGCGGCTGTACGCCCGCCAGGGGGTGCGGCCGGGGGTGATCGCGCAGGTGTTCAGCCTGGGCGTGTTCACCAACTGGATCGGCTACGCGCTGCTGGCCGGCACCGTGCTGTTGTTCGGCCAGGGCTGGTTCGATCCGTCCGCGCCGGGCGAGGAGGCCGGCGGCATGGCGCACGTCGCGCATGTGGTGCGCGGCTGGCTGGCCGGCAACGGGCCGCTGTTGATCGGCACGTTGCTGCTGTTGCTGGTGCTGGCGTACGCCGCGCTGGTGCTGTGGGGCCAGGGCCGCGAGGCCGACGTGCGCGGCCACCGCCTGCACGTGCCCACGCGAGGCCTGGCGGTCACGCAGGTGGTGGTGTCGGTGGTGAACTGGTCGCTGATCGCGGCGGTGGTGTGGGTGCTGCTCGGCGGCGAGGTGTCGTATGGCCAGGTGCTCGCCACGCAGGTGCTGGCCTCGATCGTGATGCTGATGATCCACGTGCCGGGCGGGCTCGGCGTGCTCGAGGCGGTGTACCTGACGATGCTGCACGACGCGGTGGGCGGTGGGTCGCTGCTCGGTGCGCTGCTGGTGTTCCGGGTCGTCTACTTCTTCGTGCCGCTGGCGTGGGCGTGTATGTCGTACCTGTTCCTGGAGCGGCTGCGGCCGGAGCCGGCCTGAAGTTTGGGGGAGCGGGGCTCAGACGGCCGCCAGCGCCCGGTCCAGATCGGCGCGCAGGTCGTCGACATGTTCGATGCCGACGGACAACCGCACCGTGTCCTCGGTCACCCCGGCCTGCTGCAGCTCGGTCGGCGACAGCTGCCGATGGGTCGTCGACGCCGGGTGCGTCGCCAGCGATTTCGCATCGCCGATGTTGACCAGCCGCGTGAACAGCTGCAGCGCGTCGAGGAAGCGTGCCCCGGCGGCGCGGCCATCGGGGTCCTTCAGCCCGAAGGTGAAGAGCCCTGACGCGCGACCGCCCAGGTACTTGCGCACCAGCGCATGGTCGGGGTGCGATTCGAGGCCGGCATAGTTGACCCATGCCACCTTGGGGTGCTGGCTCAGGTGTTGAGCCAGTGCCAGCGTGTTGTCGCAGATGCGGTCCATGCGCAGCGCCAGCGTCTCCACCCCCTGCAGGATCTGCCAGGCGTTGAAGGGGGAGATCGCCGCGCCCATGTTGCGCAGCGGCACCGTGCGGGCGCGGCCGATGTAGGCCGCCGGGCCGAGCGCCTCGGTGTAGACCACGCCGTGGTAGCTGACCTCCGGTTCGTTGAGCCGGCGGAAGCGTTCCTTGTGCTCGGCCCATGGGAACTTGCCGCTGTCGACGATGGCGCCGCCGAGGCTGGTGCCGTGGCCGCCCAGGTACTTGGTCAGCGAGTGCACGACGATGTCGGCGCCGTGTTCGATCGGCCGGCACAGGTAGGGCGTGGGCACGGTGTTGTCGACGATCAGCGGCACGCCGTGGCGGTGCGCGATCTCGGCGATCTTCTCGAAGTCGGTGATGTTGCCCAGCGGGTTGCCGAGCGATTCGACGAACACGGCCTTGGTGCGGGCGTCGATCAGCGGCTCGAAGCTGGCCGGGTCGCGGCCATCGGCGAAGCGGGTCTCGATGCCGTACTGCGGCAGGGTGTGGCCGAACAGGTTGTAGGTGCCGCCATAGAGCGTGCCGCTGGCGACGATGTTGTCGCCGGCCTCGGCGATCGTCTGGATCGCATACGTCACCGCGGCCTGGCCCGAGGCCAAGGCCAGCGCCGCGATGCCGCCTTCGAGCGCGGCGATGCGTTCCTCCAGCACCGCCTGCGTCGGGTTCATGATGCGGGTGTAGATGTTGCCCGCCACCTTGAGGTCGAACAGGTCGGCACCGTGCTGCGCGTTGTCGAACGCATAGGCCACCGTCTGGTACAGCGGCACGGCCACCGCGCGGGTGGTCGGGTCGGGCGAGTAGCCGCCGTGCACCGACACGGTTTCGAAGCGCCAGGACGTCTTCGGGTCATCGCTCATCGCACGCTCTCCTTGGGGGACCGGGAGCGGCCACTCTACCGCCGGCCTGCGGCGCCGCGATATGCGGAATGCGAGGATGCTCAGTCGGGCCGGTGCAATGGCAGCCGGTGGCCGCAGTGGCGGCAGAAGTTGGCTTCGGGCAGCGGCTCGTCGGTGCCGCAGGCGTCGCAGGTGCGGGGCGCCGCCGGCAGGCCGCGCCGCGCGCTCATCTCCGCGGTGACGATGCCCGTGGGCACCGCCAGCACGCCCCAGCCGAGCAGCATCATCAGCGACGACAGGAACCGGCCGAGGTCGGTGCGTGGCGTGATGTCGCCGAAGCCGACCGTGGTCATCGTGGTCACCGCCCAGTAGGTGGCGGTGGGAATGCTGGTGAAGCCGTGCGCCGGCCCTTCGATCACGTACATCAGCGTGCCGGCCACCAGCACCATCATCAGCACGAAGCCGAGGAACACCGCGATCTTGCGGCGGCTGGCGAACAGCGCGTCGCTCAGGTGGCGGTACTCGGCCGCGTAGCGCGACAGCTTGAAGATGCGGAAGATGCGCAGCAGCCGCAGGATGCGCACGTCGATCAGCGCGTGCAGCTCCGGCACCAGCACCGCCAGGTAGGTGGGCAGCAGCGCGAGCAGGTCGATCACGCCATAGAAGCTGAGCGCGTAGCGCAGCGGGCGCGGCATGCAGGCCAGCCGGGCGGCGTATTCGAGCGTGAACAGCAGGGTGAACACCCACTCGAGCACCGCGAACACCGGGCCGGCGCGGCGCGAGACGGCCGGCACGCTGTCCAGCACCACCACCGCGACGCTGGCCAGGATCGCGGCGATCACCGCGAGGTCGAAGGCGCGCCCGGCCGGGGTGTCGGCCTCGTAGACGACGATGTACAGCGTGCGACGCCAGCCGCGAGCCGGCCGGTGCTGCTCGGCGCCTTCGGCATCGCGGCGGCGTCTCATCGTTGCAGGGCCGCTGCGCAGGCCGGCACCAGCGCCGGGCCTTCGTAGATCAGGCCGGTGTAGACCTGCACCAGGTCTGCGCCGGCCTCGCGCTTGGCGCGGGCACTGGCCGCATCCCGCACGCCACCGGCGCCGATGATCGGGTAGCCGGCGCCGAGCTCGGCACGCAGCAGGCGGATGACGCGGTTGCTCGGTTCGAACACCGGCGCGCCGGAGAGGCCGCCGGCCTCGTCGCCATGGCGCAGGCCGGCCACCGCCTCGCGGCCCAGCGTGGTGTTGGTGGCGATCACGCCGTCGATGCCGTGTTTCTTCAGCGTGCCGGCGATCACCCGCACCTGCGTCTCGTCGAGGTCGGGCGCGATCTTCAGGAACACCGGCACGCGGCGGCCGTGTTCGGTGGCCAGCTGGTCGCGCCGGTGCTGCAGCGCGCCGAGCAGGCCGTCCAGCGCCTCGTCGCTCTGCAGGCTGCGCAGGTTCTTGGTGTTGGGACTGCTGATGTTCACCGTCACGTAGTCGGCATGCGGGTACACACCGGCCAGGCCGATCAGGTAGTCGTCGGTGGCGTTCTCGATCGGCGTGGCGGCGTTCTTGCCGATGTTCAGGCCGAGGATGCCGCCGGCACGGCGGAAGCTCCGGGCGCGGGCGACGTTGGCGAGGAAGGTGTCGAGCCCTTCGTTGTTGAAGCCCAGGCGGTTGATCAGCGCGTTCGCCTCGGGCAGCCGGAAAATGCGCGGCTTCGGGTTGCCGGGCTGCGCCTTCGGCGTCACGGTGCCCACCTCGATGAAGCCGAAGCCCATCGCGCCGAGGCCGTCGATGCAGCGGCCGTTCTTGTCCAGTCCCGCGGCCAGGCCGAACCGGTTCGGGAAGCGCAGGCCGGCCACCGTCACCGGGTCGTCGACGCGGCGCTGCGCCCACAGGCACTGCAGCGGCGTGTTCTGGAAGCGGGCGATCGCGCCGAGCGTCAGCTCATGGGCGTGTTCGGCGTCGAGCCCGAACAGGAACGGGCGGGTGAGGGCGTAGGGGACAATCGGCATCCCGATATTGTCTCGCGAGGCCGCCGCTGCGGCTCCCCCTCATGACCCAAGACGAACTCAAGGCCCTGGTGGCGCGCGCCGCGCTGGACGAACTGGTGCCCGGCACCGTGGTGGGCGTGGGCACCGGCTCGACGGTGAACCACTTCATCGACGCGCTGGCCGGCCTCAAGCACAGCGTGCGCGGCGCCGTTTCCAGCTCGAAGGCCAGCACCGCGCGGCTGGAGGCGCACGGCATCCGCGTGTTCGATGCCAACGAGGTCGAGTCGATCCCGGTCTACGTCGACGGCGCCGACGAGATCGACCCCACCGGCTGCATGATCAAGGGCGGCGGTGCGGCGCTGACGCGCGAGAAGATCGTCGCCGACCTGGCCGAGCGTTTCGTCTGCATCGCCGATGCGTCGAAGCGGGTGCCGGTGCTGGGCCGGTTCCCGCTGCCCATCGAGGTGATCCCGATGGCACGCGAGCGCATCGCACGCCGGCTGCGTGCGCTCGGCGGCGAGCCGAAGCTGCGCGAGGGGGTGGTCACCGACAACGGCCAGTGCATCCTCGACGTGCACGGCCTGTCGATCACCGACCCGCTGGCGCTGGAGGCCGAGATCAACCAGTGGCCGGGCGTGGTGTGCTGCGGCATCTTCGGCCGCCACAAGGCGAGCGTCTGCCTGCTGGGCACGCCGACGGGCGTGGAGCGGCTGACCTACTGAACGCTGGTCAGGGCTGCTCGATCACGAGGCAGCCCTCGACCGAGGCGTGCAGCGAGGCGTAGAAGGCCGCGGTGAGCAGCAGCGCCACCGGCAGCGCGATCAGCATCGCGTAGCCGCCCAGGCCGAGCGCGGCCAGCAGCACGCCGGTGACGGTGGACAGCAGCATGTCGGCCAGCAGCCAGCCGGCGCCGTAGACGACGAAGGCGCCGAGGTTGCGCACGCTGCCCAGGGCGCTGGCGAACAGCGCCTTGGCGACGCTGTCGCGGGTGCGCATCAGGATCACCGGCGCGTGCCAGAACACCAGCACCACCGGCAGCAGCATCGCCGCGCGCAGCACCATGCCGGACTGCACGGCCTGCAGCGCGGTGGCCGTGGCGGCCTCGCTGCTGCCCTGCTGCAGCAGCACCGACCACTGCTCGCCGGCGCCGGGATCGAGCAGGTCGGCGATGGCCAGCACCAGCAGCGCCGAGCCGGCGTGCAGCGCCCCGAGCAGCGCGAAGGCCGGGCGGCGCAGCGAGCGGAACACCACCAGCAGCCGCGCCGGCCCGGGCGGCATGCCGAGGCCGGCCGCATGCGAGCTGAACACCCAGCCGGCCGAGAACGCCGGCAGCGCGGCCAGCGCCAGCGCCGGGCCGATCAGCGGCAGCGACATCAACAGCCCCAGGACCAGCAGCGTGAGCAGCATCATCGCCAGGTGCTGCAGCGGGTAGCGCAGCACCAGCCGGACGCCGCTGCGCAGCCACGCCAGACCGTCCAGCGCGCGGGCGGAACGCAGTTTCATCGCGGCTCTCAGCGGGTCCAGTGCCAGGGCGTGTCGACCCGCTCGCGCAGCACGCGCTCGAAGTGGCCGGGATCGTGCGCGGTCAGCATGCTGGCCTCGCGCGGCAGGTGGAAGTCCCACAGCCGCGAGACCCAGAAGCGCAGCGCGCCGGCGCGCAGCAGCGCCGGCAGCAGCCGCAGCTCGTCGCCGGTGAGCGGCCGCTCGTGGTCGTAGGCGGCGAGGAAGGCCTGCGCGCGCGACTCGTCGAGCCGGCCGGTGGGCAGGTCGATGCACCAGTCGTTCAGGCACACGGCGATGTCGAACAGCCAGGTGTCGACGCCGGCGAAGTAGAAGTCGAAGAAGCCGGTGAGTTTCTCGTGGCCGGGCAGGCCGTCGAACATCACGTTGTCGCGGAACAGGTCGGCGTGCACCGGGCCGCGCGGCAATTGCCGGTACGAGGCGGTCTCCGCCAGGTGCTGCTGGAACGCCAGTTCGGCGTCGATCAGCGCGGCCTGCTCGGCGGTGAGGAACGGCCGCACCACCGGCACCGTCTCGGTCCACCACGCCAGGCCGCGCAGGTTGGGCTGGTGGCGATCGAAGTCCTGCCCCGCCACGTGCATGCGCGCGAGCATCGCGCCCACCTGCTGGCAGTGCCAGCCGGCCGGTGCCATCTGGTGGCCGCCGGCGAGGCGGTCGACCAGCGCGGCCGGCTTGCCGCACACCGTGTGCAGGATCTCGCCGCTGCCATCCGCCTGCGGGTCGGGCACCGGGATGCCGCGCCCTGCCAGGTGCTTCATCAGGTGCAGGTAGAACGGCAGCTGCTCGGCGGTGAGCCGCTCGAACAGCGTCAGCACCCAGCGGGAGGTGGCACCATCGCGCTCGGTGTCGACGAAGTAGTTGGTGTTCTCGATGCCGGAGGTGATGCCCTTGAGCAGCGTCACGCGGCCCAGCCGCAGTCGATCGGCCAGTGCGGCCGCTGCCTCCTCGGAGACTTCAGTGAAAACGGCCATGCCGGGTGCGGATCGGGTTCGAGAGGAGAGGGCAGGTCAGAAGTTCAGGATGTTCCAGACCCGCTGGCCTGCGGCGCCGCGGGTGGAACCGGGGCCCGGCGCGAGGTCGCGCTCGCCGCCGGCCGGGATCACTTCGTACTGTAGTTTCGGCGCCGCCTTGGGCTTCACCGTGATGCGCTTGGCCTCGCCGCGCACGTGCAGCTCCTCGATGCGGGTGTCCTTGTCGTCGATCACGATGTTCTGCACCACGGGTTCGCCGCGGGCCGGTTCGGGTTCGACGATGGGCGCGCGCACCGGCAAGGGCGCGGCGGGCGCCGGCTGCTGCGGCTTCGGATCGGCCGCCCTGGCGCCGTGCCAGGTGCAGGCCAGCGCGGAGGCCAGGAGGATGCGAAGCAGCGGGTGCGGAGCCATGGCCGGATTGTAGGTGGGCCGCCCTGGCGCTTCTGCCGCCGGGTGCTTCTGGCGGCTCAGCCGCTGCGCAGCAGCCGCCACCAGGCGCGCAGCACGCGGCCCTTTTCGATGTGCCAGCGCACCTGTGCCCCCCAGGCGCGCAGCGCCGGTCGGCGTGGCGGCGGGGACACGAAGCCGGCACGCAGGCGCTGCCGGTTGAAGCTCAGCAGGAGCGCGTTCTTGTTCGGCAGGTGCACCACGCCTTCACGCTGGAAACCCACCTGCAGGAACCGGGTGATGACCTTGTCGTTGCGCAGGTCGGGTTCGGCGACGATCCGCTGCACCCACGGCTCGGCGAACGCCACTTCGAGCGCCGCCGACAGCAGCTGGTAGGCCATGCCGGACACCGCGCGGTCCACCGGCGCGAGGAAGACGTGCAGTCCGCGGTCGCCCGGCTGCACCGCGTAGCGTTGGCCGAGCACGTCGTGGCGCGGGTCGTACAGCCACAACAGCAGCAGCGGCTCGCCGGTGTCTTCCCGACAGGCCAGCCGCAGGTCCTGGCCGCGCTCGAGCAGTTCGCGGTAGATCGACTCGATCTCGCCCTGCGACTTGCCTTGCTGGTTCCAGAAGCGGGCGTGCGGCTGGTTGACCCAGCGGTGCAGCAGCGCGGCGTCGCGGGCCGCGTCGAGCGGGCGGAACACCAGCGGCCCGGTGGCCGGGCGGTCGATGCGGACCGTCGGGTTCATGCCGCCACCGCGGCGCCGGCGCTGAAACGCTGCAGCAGCGCGCCGAGGCCGGGGCCGCCGACGCGTTTCATCAGCGCGGCCTCGTCGATGCGGCCCCAGCCGGGCCGGCCGAGGTGCGCGTGCAAGGCCTGCAGGTCGCGTGCGCAGGCCGGGAACAGCAGCCGGTGCAGCGTGCGGATGCGCTGCGCCGCGTCGGCCGGGTCGGTCACCGCGGCGCCGCCGAGCAGGCCGGCCGCGCGCAGCTGCGCCAGCGTGGCGGCGTCGCCGTGGTCGTCGATCAGGGCGCACAGCACCTGCTCGATGTTGGCGACGATGGCAGGGTCGTCGCCGTCGTCCACCGCGCGGTAGTAGGCCTGTCCGATCGCGCTGGCCAGCGCCGAGCGTTCGCTGGCGTCCTGCACGCTGCCCGCGGCCTGCAGCGCCAGCAGCGTGCGGGCGGTGAGCGCCTGCGCGAGCTTGATCAGCAGCTCGAGCCGCGAGGCGGCCAGCGTGTAGCCGTAGAACGCGTCCCAGTCGCCAAGGCTGTCGATCGCGCGCCGCGCGTTGGCCGAGTCGAGCGGCTTCGCGTAGGTGCCGTTCATCGCCGCGTCGAGGAACTCGCGGATGAGCTTCGGGCTGCCGGCGCAGCCCTTGCCGGCCGGCGTGACCAGCGAGCCCGAGCGGTCGGCCAGCGCGTAGTACTCGTCGGCGGTGTGCGGGGCGGGGTCGAGCGGCGCCGGGTCGCCCTTTTCCATCAGCGCGCGCAGCACCATGAAGGGGCCGACGCCGAGCGTGAAGAAGGCGGTCTCCAGCGGCGGCAGTTCGCCGTCGGCGATGGGCGCGCCCTTGCGCCGCACCTGCCAGGCCGGCAGCGCGGTGCCGAGCTTGGAGAACAGGTAGGCGTTCAACAGGTTGAAACGCCGCTCGGGCAGCCCGCGCTGCGCGATGTAGCGCTCGCGCAGCAGCGTGACCAGCTGCAGGGAATCGTCCCACACGCCCATCACGTGCTTCAGTGCGGTGATGTTGATCGGCAGGCCGGTGCGCGAGCCGCCGAACTTGTGCGCCTTGTGCTCGGTGGGGAGGTCTTCTTTGTACGGGTACGGGCCGGCGTTGTTCTCGCCGATCTGGCGGCCGTCGCTGCCGTGCAGCGACGAGATGCCGTTCCAGATGTCCAGGTCGAACTCCATGTTGGGCCGGCGGTACGGCGGCGGGTTCTTCAGCGTGTACGCCTTCATCGCCCACTGGCGCAGCGTCTTGTGTTGCTTGGCCTGTGCGATCAGGTGCCGGACCGGGTTCGACATGGTGGGCTTGCGAAGAGGAGGGGGCTCAGGTCGAGGCCAGCGCGGCGGCCGGGCGGGCGCTGCGCAGCCGCGCCCATTGCGGCCGTTCGTACAGGAACGCCAGGCCGATGCGCCGGGCGAGCCAGGCGAATGCCGTGGGCAGTGCCACGCAGGCCACCAGCGCGACCGTGGCCACCAGGCTCGGCGAACTGCCCCACGACGAGGCCTTCAGCGCCGGCACGATGACGATCATCGGCAGGTAGAAGCCCAGGTACACCTCGATGGAGTGCGCGCCCAGGTACTTCAGCGGCGCGGCGGCGGCGTGCTCGCACAGCAGCCGGCTCATCACCACCACCGCCGAGATGCCGAGGAAGCCGAGCAGCGGGGTCAGGTGCGGGTCTTCGCCCCAGCCCTGTCGCACGCCGTAGACGTTGAACGCGGCCCAGGCCAGCAGGCCGGCGATGGCGACCGCGCGGCGGCGGTTGGCCGCTTCGGCCAGCTGGAAGAACTGGCGCGAGAACGCGTGGCCGGCGAAGAAATACACGAAATAGACGCCGAACCGGTCGACCGGGTAGAAGCCGGTGTGCAGCGGGAACATCGTCAGCGCCAGCGCGGCGGCGAACACCAGCAGGTCCGGTACGCGCCGCAGCAGCCGTGTCGCGACAAAGTACACCGGCAGCATGTAGATGAACCAGAGGTTCTGGAACGGCTCGTACACCAGGTCGAGCAGGAAGGTGTGCGCGGCCTCGCCGGCGCTGGCGGGCGTCTCGCGGCCCAGCCACCAGCTCACCGGCACGGTGATGCAGCTCCACAGCCAGAGGAAGTACAGGTAGTGCACGACCTTGGTGTCGAGGTAGCGGCGCCACGGCCGGTCGATCACGCGGTGCAGGAACAGCCCCGAGATGAGGAAGAAGTCCGGCATCCGGAACGGCTTGGCGAACACCACGAAGTAGCCCAGCCAGCCGGCCTTGCCCTGGCCGACGTAGTTCTGCATCTCTCCGGCCACCCACATGCCGACCACGGCGACGATGCAGAAACCTTTGGCGAAATCGACCCAGGGGTGTCGTTCAGTGTTCACGGTGGCGGTACGGCTGGAGGAGGCGGTCATGGCGAAGGCTTTGATCGGCGCGGGCGGCATGCTAACCACGCTTCGCCCGTGCACGGCGGCCGGAAGGCGGCGATCGCCGTCGATCCCCCGCGAGTTGGCGGCAACCTGCGGAGGAATTGCCACTCTGCGAGCGCCGACCCTTCGGTTCGACCGGTGGCCCGCAACCCGGCACAATCCGGGATTCCGCAGTTTGTCCTGGAACCTGGGCCTGGCCTGTCTTGCCGGCAACCCGGGGTGCACCGTGTACCAAGTCAAAGAGATCTTCCACACCCTGCAGGGTGAGGGCAGACAGGCCGGCCGTGCCGCCGTCTTCTGCCGTTTTGCCGGCTGCAACCTCTGGAGCGGCCGCGAGGCCGACCGCGCCGACGCCGTCTGCCGCTTCTGCGACACCGACTTCGTCGGCACCGACGGCACGCTCGGCGGCCGTTACGCCGACGCCGCGCAGCTCGCCGGCACCATCGCCCGCTGCTGGGGCGCCGGCACCGAGCGGCGTTACGTCGTGCTCACCGGCGGCGAGCCGGGCCTGCAGGTCGATGCCGCGCTGATCGACGCGCTGCACGCCGAAGGCTTCGAGATCGCCATCGAGACCAACGGCAGCATCGAGCTGCCGGCGGGCATCGACTGGATCTGCGTCAGCCCGAAGGCCGGTGCACCGTGGCGGCAGCGCCGGGGCCACGAGCTGAAGCTGGTGGTGCCGCAGCCGGGCCTCGATCCGCAGCAGTTCGAGGCCGAAGGCCGCTTCGAGCACTGGCAGGTGCAGGCCATGGACGGCCCGGCCGTCGTGCAGAACACCGCCTGGGCGGTGCAGTGGTGCCTGGACCACCCGCGCTGGCAGCTCAGCGTGCAGACCCACAAGACGCTCGGCATCCGATGAGGGCGCTCCCACGGCCATGAAACTCGAACTCAGCCAACGCTTTTTCTTCGACGCCGCGCACACCCTCGAGCGGCAGTACGAAACCGCCTCGAGCCGGCGCATCCACGGCCACAGCTACCAGGCCGAACTCACCGTCTGCGGCGAGCCGGATGCCGTGCACGGCATGGTGGTCGACCTGGCGGTGCTGCGCGGCGTCATCCGCGAACTGCACGAGCAGCTCGACCACCACTTCCTCGACGAAGTGCCGGGCCTGGCGCCGGCGACGCTGGAAAACCTGTGCCGCTGGATCGCCCGCGAGGCGCAGCAGCGGCTCGAAGGGCAGGCCCGCGTGATCGCCGTCGAGGTGGCGCGGCCGTCCAGCGGCGACCGCTGCGTGTTGCGCGCCTGACGCGCCCCTACAATGCCGGCACCGCAACAGGTGCCGACGCCTTCTCCCGAAGGCCGAGGTGAAACGGGAAGCCGGTGCGCTGCAGGTTCGATCCGAACCTCGGCAAGGCCGGCGCTGCCCCCGCAACGGTAAGCGAGTCGAGAACCCCTCACACATCCACTGGGCCGGCATCAGGGCCTGGGAAGGGACGGGTTCCGTCGATCGGATCGCCACACGGTCCGGCCGGCTGCTCGCGAGCCCGGAGACCGGCCTGGCGCGGCTCACGCTGGCATCACGGAGGGTGGTGCGGGTGCGGCACGGGCGCTGCGGCCATTGGCGGCATGCTGCTGCGTGCCATGCGCTCGTCCTGTCCTCGATGCCGTTCCGGCTCCATCCCGCGCGGGGCGCGCGGGTCCGTCACATCGAGACATGTCCACCACGAATCCCCTGGCCCTCGCGGCCCTGGCGCTCGCCAGCCTTCCCCTCCACGCGGCCGCGCAGGCCACGCTGCCGCCGGTCAACGTGACCGCCACCCGCTTCAGCGACGACGCCGACAAGCTGCCGCTTGGCGTGAGCGTCATCACCGCGAAGGACATCGCCGACAGCGGCGTGTCCACCGTCAACGAAGCCATCATGAAGCTGCTCGGCGTGCCGGGCCGGCAGGACCTGTACGGGGGCGGCAACTACGCGCTCGACCTGCGCGGCTTCGGCGAGACCGCGCTGAGCAACCAGGTCATCGTGGTCGACGGCCAGCGGGTCAACGAAGGCGACCTGAGCACGCCGTTCCTGGCCAGCCTGCCGATCGGCGAGATCGAGCGCATCGAGGTGCTGCGCGGCAGCGGGGCGGTGCTGTACGGCGAGGGCGCCACGGGCGGCGTGATCGTGATCACCACCAAGGCCGGTGCCGGCGGTGCGCGCCGCACCGGCGGCCAGGTCTACGGCGCGCTCGGCAACGACCGCCTGCGCGAAGGCCGTGCCAGCGCCACCTTCGCGGCCGGCGGCTTCTCGCTCGACGCCGCCGCCAGCCGCCGCGCCACCGACAACCACCGCGACAACTTCCAGTCGCGCACCGAGGCGCAGTCGATCGGCGCGCAGTGGCAGCATGACAACGTGCGCGTGGGCGCGAGCGTGGCGCATGACGACCTGGACGGCGGCCTGCCCGGCAGCCTGAGCGCGGCGCAGTATGCGCAGAACCCACGCCAGACCAACACGCCGAACGACCATGCCGACCTGCGCAACGATCGCTTCAACGCGTTCGCCCGCGTGACGCTGGGCGCGTGGGAACTGGCGTTCGATGCCGGCCGCCGCCACAAGGAGCTGCGCTCGCGCTACGTCTCGTTCGGCTACAGCTACGACTATGACGTTGATGCCGAGAACTACGGCCTGCGCGCGAAGCACCAGGCCTCGTTCGGCGGCGTTCAGAACGCGCTGGTGTTCGGCATCGACGTCAACCACTGGTACCGCGAAACGCTCGGCGCCTTCGGCACGAAGTCGTTGCAGCACGCCACCGGCTACTACCTGAAGGACGACGTGACGCTGCCCAGTGCCACGCGCCTGTCGGCCGGCTTCCGCACCACGCGGATCGACAAGAGCGATGGCTTCAACACCGTGGACGATCGCCAGAAGGCGTGGGAGATCGGCGCGCTGCAGCCGATCGGCAAGGCCTGGTCGGTGTACGCGCGCTACGGTCGCAGCTTCCGCCTGCCCAATGTCGACGAGATCGGCTACACGCTGCCGGGGGCCTCGCTGCTGCCGCAAAGCTCGCGCGACGCCGAACTCGGCGGCCGGTGGAGCGAAGGCGCGACGCGCGCCGAGCTGCGCCTGTACCGCCATTCGCTGACGAACGAGATCGGCTACGACGGCTCGGCGAACAACTTCTTCGGCGCCAACATCAACTTCGACCCGACGCGGCGCCGCGGCGCCGAGGCCGAGCTGGCGCACGACTGGACCTCGACGCTGAAGACCCGCGTGGTGGGCGCACTGCGCCGCGCGACCTTCCGTGAAGGGGCGCACGCAGGCAAGGACGTGCCGCTGACGCCGCGCAAGACGCTGGCGGTGCGCGCCGACTGGCAGGTGCTGCCGAACCAGCAGCTCGGGGGCGTGGTGAACTACGTCGCGTCGCAGCACCCGGACTACGACAACGCCTGCCGCATGCCCGCGTACGTCACCGCGGATGTGCGCTACGCCTACCAATGGGGCGCGGCGCAGTGGTCGCTCGGCGTGGCGAACCTGACCGACCGCAAGTACTACACGCAGGCCTACAGCTGTGTGGGCGGCACGGTGTCCAGCATCTACCCCGAGGCCGGGCGCCAGTTCACGACCGCGCTGCGCTGGTCGTTCTGACGAACCTGCGCTGACCCATGCGACACGCACTGCGCTGCTGGCTGCTGCTGCTCCTGGTGCTGGCCGTCGTGCTGGCCTGGGCGCTGACCAGCGGCAGTGCGGCGATCGCCTGGGCCGAGCTGCCGCGGCTGCTGTTGTGGCCCGACGCCTCGCCCGAGGCCGAGGTGCTGCAGCGCCTGCGGTTGCCGCGGGCGCTGGCCGCCATCGCGACCGGTGGGCTGCTGGCGCTGTCGGGTGCGCTGATGCAGGTGCTGCTGCGCAACCCGCTGGCCGAGCCGTACGTGCTCGGCCTGTCGAGCACGGCCGCGGTGGGAGCGCTCGGCATGATGGCGCTGGGCTTCGGCACGCTGGCCGTGAACGCCGGCGCCTTCGCCGGCGCGCTGTTCGCGGTGGTGCTGGTGTTCGCACTGGCGCGCCACGACCTCGGCCGCATCGATGCGGTCAGCGCGGTCGACGGCTCGCCGCGGTTGCTGCTCACCGGCACGATGATCTCGTCGCTGTCGATCGCACTGGTCAGCCTGATCCTGACGCTGGCGCCCACCGAGCGGCTGCGCGGCATGCTGTTCTGGATGCTCGGCGATCTCTCCGGCGTGGGCTCGGCCGGCGCCGCGCTGGCGCTGCTGCCGCTGCTGCTGGTGGCGCTGCTGCCGTTCGGGCGCGAGATGAACCTGCTGCTGCGCGGCCCCGGCCCGGCGTCGATGCTGGGCGTGCCGGTGCGGCGGCTGCGCGCGCTAATCTACGTGGCCGCCTCGCTGGCCGCGGCGGTCACCGTGACCACCGCCGGCTCGATCGGCTTCGTCGGCCTGGTGGTGCCGCACGTGCTGCGGCGCCTGATCGGCAACGACCAGCGCGTGCTGCTGCCGGCCTGCGCGCTCGGCGGCGGCGCGTTCCTGCTGGCGGCCGACACCGCCGCGCGCAGCTGGTGGGCGCCGCAGCAGCTGCCGGTGGGTGCGTTGACCGCGCTGGTCGGCGCGCCGCTGTTCATCGCGCTGCTGTCGCGCGACCGGGGGCGGCGCGCATGAGTTCCGCCGTCGACGAGCCGCTGCTGGCCACCGAGGCGCTGCACGTGCAGGTGGGGTCGCGCACGCTGGTGGCCGAGCTCGACCTGCGGGTGCGCCGCGGCGAGTTCTGGTGCCTGCTCGGCCCCAACGGCGCCGGCAAGACGATGCTGCTGCACACGCTGGCCGGCGCCCGCGCGCCGGCTGCCGGCACGGTGCGCGTGGCCGGCCGGCCCCTGCAGGACTGGCGGGCCAACGCGCTGGCGGGCTGGCGTGGCCTGCTGCCCCAGCAACTGCACGATGCCTTCGGCGCGCCGGTGCTCGACGTGGTGCTGCAAGGCCGCCACCCGCACCTGTCGCGCTGGGCCTGGGAGGGCGAGGCCGACCGGGCGCTGGCGCGCGCCGCGCTGCAGCGGGTCGACCTCGCCGGCTTCGAGGCGCGCGACGTCACCACGCTCTCCGGCGGCGAGCGCCAGCGGGTCGCGCTGGCCACGCTGCTGGTGCAGGACCCGCCGCTGGCGCTGCTCGACGAACCGCTCGCGCACCTCGACCTGTCGCACCAGCTCGCGATCGCCGGCCTGCTGGCCGATGAGGTGCACCGGCGCGCCCGCGCGGTGGTGATGTCGGTGCACGACCTGAGCCTGGCGCAGCGGGTCGGCACGCATGCGCTGCTGCTCGGCGGCGGCACTGCGCTTGCGGGCCCGATCGACGCGGTGATGCGCGAGGACACGCTGAGCCGTGTGTTCGGCCATCCACTGCACCGTCATACCGCCGAGGGCCGCGTCTGGTGGCTGCCGGCCTGAGATTTGAGAGGACGAGACCATGAACGACGACCGCTTCACCGTCGCGCCGCTGCCGCGCACCGTGGAGGCGGCGCTGCGCCATCGCATCGACCGCAAGACCAAGCCGGTGGGCTCGCTCGGCCGGCTCGAGGCGCTGGCGCTGCAGGCCGGCTGCGTGCAGGACACGCTGCACCCGCTGCTGCGCGCCCCGCAGGTGATGGTGTTCGCGGGCGACCACGGGCTGGCCGACGAAGGGGTCAGCGCCTACCCGCAGGACGTCACCTGGCAGATGGTGATGAACTTCCTCGCCGAAGGCGCCGCCGTCAACGTGATGGCGCGCTCGCTGGGCCTGGACCTCTGCGTGGTCGATGCGGGCGTGAAGCATGACTTCGGGCCGCATCCACGGCTGGTGCCGGCCAAGGTGGCGCCGGGCACCGCCAACAGCCGGCACGGCCCCGCGATGACGCCGGCGCAGTGCCTGCTGGCGCTGGACCGCGGGGCCGCGCTGGTGCAGCGCGCGGTGGCCGATGGCCGCAACGTGCTGGCCTTCGGCGAAATGGGCATCGGCAACAGCAGCGCCGCGGCGTTGCTGCTGCACAAGCTGGCCGGCGTGCCGATCGGCGTGGCCACCGGCCGCGGCACCGGCGTCGACGACGCCGGGCTGCGCCACAAGCTGCAGGTGCTGGAGGCGGCGGCCGCGCGCACCGGCGCGCTCGCGCCGCTGGCCGCGCTGGCCGAATACGGCGGCTTCGAGATCGCGATGATGGCCGGGGCGATGCTCGCCGCGGCGCAGGCGCGGGTGCTGATCCTGGTGGACGGCTTCATCACCTCGAGCGCCGCGCTGGTGGCCTGTACGCTGGCCCCGGCGGCGCGCGAATGCATGGTGTTCGCGCACTGTTCGGCCGAGGCCGGCCACCACGTGCTGCTGCGCCACCTCGGCGTGCAACCGCTGCTCGACCTGGGCCTGCGGCTCGGCGAGGGCACCGGCGCGGTGCTGGCCTGGCCGCTGCTGAAGGCCGCGGTGGCGATGCTCAACGAGATGGCCAGCTTCGAATCGGCCGGCGTGGCCGACCGGGCGTGACCGTGTGCACCGGGCTGCGGTTCGAAGTGCGCGCCGCGCTGACCGCGCTGCAGACCTTCACCCGGCTGCCGGTGCCGGCCTGGGTGGGCTGGTCGCCCGCGCAGGCCAGCGCCTCGGTGCGCTACCTGCCCTGGGTCGGCGTGCTGGTGGGCGCGGTGGCCGCGGCGGTGTTCGAGGTCGCAAGACGCGGCTGGCCGGTGGGCGTGGCGGTGCTGCTGTCGATGGCCGCGACGCTGCTGCTGACCGGCGCGATGCACGAGGACGGCCTGGCCGACACCGCCGATGGCCTGGGTGGCGGCGGCACCGACCGTGCCAAGGTCCTCGCCATCCTGCAGGACCCGCGCGTGGGCAGCTTCGGCGTGGTCGCGCTGGTGCTGGCGCTGGGGCTGAAGTTCCAGCTGCTGGCCGCGCTGCCGCCGCAGCGGTTCCTCGCAGTGTCGATCGCCGCGCACACGCTCAGCCGATGTTCAGCCCTTTGGGTGATGGTGCGGCTGCCGTATCTGCGCGACGATGGCCCTTCCAAGTCGCGCCCGATGGCCTCGCGGCGCCTGTCGATGCCGGCGTTCGGCGTCGGGGCGCTGGCGGGTGTGCTGGCGTGCGTGGGATTGGCCCGGCAGCCGCGGGTGGCGCTGGCCGCCGCTGCGGTGACGGCGCTCTGCGCCGCCATGGCGGTGCGCGGGCTGCGGCGCCGGCTCGGCGGCTATGTCGGCGACACGCTCGGGGCTGCGCAGCAATGCACGGAACTGGCCGTTCTGGCCCTCTGCGTCGTCGGGTCCGGATCCATGTCAAACGGTTGAGGCACGGCGTGTGCATGCTGCCGGGCCGCGGACCACCATCAGGGAGACGAGACCATGGACATCATCCTCATCCGCCACACCGCGGTGGCCGCCGAGCCCGGCACCTGCTACGGGCAGCGCGACGTGCCGCTGGCCGAACCGGTGCACGACGCGTTCGAGCAACTGGCGCAGCGCCTGCCTTCGGTGCAGGCGGTGGCCACCAGCCCGCTGCAGCGCTGCGCGCGGCTGGCCTCGTGGCTGGCCGACCGCGCCGAGCTGCCGCTGGTGAGCGACGAGCGCTGGCGCGAGCTCGACTTCGGCGCGTGGGAGGGGCAGCGCTGGTCGCTGCTCGAGCGGCACCGGATCGACCAGTGGGCGCTCGACCCGTGGGGCTTCCAGGCGCCGCAGGGCGAGTCGGTGCGCGGCATGCACCTGCGCGTGCGCGCGGCGCTCGCGGCGCTGCGCGTGAAGGCCGACCTGCAGGGCTGGCAGCGCGTCGCGGTGGTCACGCACGGCGGCCCGATCCGCGTGCTGCTGGCCGAGCTGATGGGGCTTGCGCCGATGAAGGTCAACGCGCTGCAGATCCCGTTCGGCGGCATGTTCGGCCTGCGCCGCGGGCCGCAGGGCTGGCAGACGCTGCCGATGCACGAGCTGCGCGAGCCGCGGCCGGCTCCGGCATGATGGCGGGATGACCTCCAAGACCCTGGTGATCGGCGGTGCCCGCTCGGGCAAGAGCGCATGGGCCGAACGCCAGGCGATGCAGTCCGGGCGCGACGTCGCCGTGCTCGTCACCGCCCAGGCGCTCGATGGCGAGATGGCCGAGCGCATCGCGCTGCACCGGGCGCAGCGGCCGGCGCACTGGCGCACGGTGGAGGCCCCGCTCGCGCTGGCCGCGGCGCTGCGCCGCGAGGCCCGCGAAGACCGCTGCCTCGTCGTCGACTGCCTGACCCTCTGGCTCACCAACCTGCTGCTGGCCGACGGCTTCGACGACAGCGCGCCGTGGCGGCCATCGGCGCGCTACCGGCAAGAGCGCGACGCGCTGCTCGAGGTGCTGCCCACGCTGCCCGGCGAGCTGCTGCTGATCGGCAACGAGGTCGGCCACGGCATCGTGCCGATGGGCGCGCTGAACCGCGTGTTCGTCGACGAGAACGGCCGCCTGCACCAGGCGCTGGCGCAGCGCTGCGACGCCGTGCGGTTCGTGATGGCCGGCTGCGTGCTGCCGCTGAAAGGCTGACCGGTGCTGCTGGACGTGCTGTGCGCGGTGTTGGCCGTGGGGCTCGATCGCTGGCTGGGCGAACCGCGGCGCTGGCATCCGCTGGTCGGGTTCGGGCGCGTCGCCGCCGGGCTGGAGCGGCGATGGAACCGCGGCAGCCGGGCGCGCCGGCGGGTCGTGGGCCTGATCGCCGTGGCGCTGCTGGTGCTGGGCCCGGCGCTCGCTGTGCTGCTGCTGATGCAGCAGTTGCTGTTGCCGATCGCGCTGTTGCTGCACGTGGTGCTGCTGGCCTTCGCGCTCGGTGCCCGCAGCCTGCACGACCACCTGCGGCCGATCGCGCAGGCGCTGGCCCGCGGCGACCTGCCGGCCGCGCGGGACCTCACCTCGCGCATCGTCAGCCGCGACACCGCCCAGGCCGCGCCGGCCGACCTGGCGAAGGCCGCCGTCGAATCGGCGCTGGAGAACGGCAACGACGCCGTGTTCGGCGCGCTGTGGTGGTTCGCGCTGTTCGGCGGCCCGGGCGCGCTGGCGTTCCGGCTGGCCAACACGCTCGATGCGATGTGGGGCTACCGCAGCGAGCGCTTCGAGGCCTACGGCTGGGCTGCCGCGCGGCTCGACGACGCGCTGAACTGGGTGCCGGCCCGCCTCACCGCGCTCTCCTACGCGCTGCTCGGCCGCACGCGCGAGGCCTGGCGCTGCTGGCGCCGGCAGGCGCCGCAGTGGCCCAGTCCGAATGCCGGTCCGGTGATGGCGTCCGGCGCCGGGGCGCTCGGTCTCGCGTTGGGTGGCGCGGCGGTGTATGACGGGCAGGTCGAACAGCGTGCGCCGCTGGGCGAGGGCCGGCCCGCCGAGGCCGGTGACATCCGCCGCGCGCTGCGGTTGGTCGATGGCACGCTGGTGTTGTGGCTGCTCGTGTGGGGGGGACTCGCGGTGGGGCTGTCATCGTGACTGCGCTCGAACACGGCGGCAACCTGGCCGAGGCGGGCCGGCGCCACGGCCACCCGCCGCAGGCCTGGCTCGACCTCTCCACCGGCATCGCCCCCTGGGCCTGGCCGGTGCCCGCGCTGCCTGCCGCGGCGTGGCACCACCTGCCCGACGGCGATGCCGCGCTGGTGGCCGCCGCGCAGGCCTGCTACGGCGCCGGGCCGCTGCTGCCGGTGGCCGGTTCGGTGGCGGCGATCCGCGCGCTGCCGACGGTGCTGCAGCGCTGGCACCCACGCGCGCGGGTGATCGTCGCGCCGTTGTCCTTCAACGAACATGCCGCCGCCTGGTCGCGCGCCGGCCATGCGGTGCGCACGGTGGCGTGGGACGACTTCGACGCCGAGGTCGACCACTGCGACGTCGCGATCGTCTGCCACCCGAACAACCCGACCGCCGACGACGCCGAGCCGGCGCGGCTGCTCGGCTGGCGCGAGCGCCTGGCCGCGCGTGGCGGCTGGCTGGTGGTCGACGAGGCGTTCCGCGACACCCGGCCCGAACGCAGCGTGATCGGCGCCGCCGGGCAGCCCGGGCTGGTGGTGCTGCGCTCGCTGGGCAAGTTCTTCGGGCTGGCTGGGGCGCGTGTGGGCTTCGTGGCCGGCCGGCCGATGCTGCTCGACCTGCTCGCCGCGGCCCTGGGGCCCTGGTGCGTGGCCGGCCCGTCGGCGGCCGTGGCCACCGCGGCGCTGCACGATACCGCGTGGCAACAGGCCCAGCGCCAGCGCCTGATCGCCGCCTCGCAGCGGCTCGCCGCGTTGCTGGCGGGGCACGGCCTGCCGGTCTCGCACAGCGATTTTTTTGCGTGGACCGACACGCCGGCGGCCGCCGCGCTGCACGAGGGCCTCGCGGCCCATCATGCGATCTGGACCCGCCGTTTCGACGAGGCTCAGCGCGTGAGCCTGCGCTTCGGCCTGCCGGGCGAAGAAGCCGCTTGGCGGCGGCTGGACCGCGCCCTTCAAGACGTTCTCCAATGAAGCTCCTGTTTCGATGCCTGCTCGCGGCCTGCGCCGCCTTGTCCATCGCCGCGCACGCCGGACCGCTGCGCACCCACGACGACGACGGCCGCACCGTCGAACTGGCGCAGCCGGCGCGCCGCATCGTCAGCCTCGCCCCGCACACCACCGAGCTGCTCTATGCCGTCGGGGCCGGCGATCGCATCGTCGCCACCGTCAACTACGCCGACTACCCCGAGGCGGCGAAGCGGCTGCCCCGGGTCGGTGACGCGCACCTGCTCGACCTGGAGCGCATCGCCGCGCTGAAGCCCGACCTGGTGGTGGTCTGGATGCATGGCAGCGCCGCGCGGCAGATCGACCGGCTGCGGGCGCTGGGGCTGCCGGTGTTCCACAGCGAATCGCACCGCCTCGAGGACGTGGCCGACGGCATGCGCCGGCTCGGCCTGCTGACCGGCACCGACGCGCAGGCCGGGCGCGCCGCGGCGGCCTACGAACAGGCGTTGGCGGACCTGCGCCGTACGTACGCCACGCGCAGCCCCGTGCGGGTGTTCTACCAGGTCTGGTACGAGCCGCTGCTGACCTTCAACGACCACCACCTGGTGGCCGACGCGATCCGCGGCTGCGGTGGCGTCAACGTGTTCGGCAGCCTGTCCGCGCTGGTGCCCACGGTGAGCGCCGAGGCGGTGCTGGCGGCCCGGCCCGATGTCGTCGTGACGACGCAGCGCATGGGCACGCAGGCCGAAGACGGGCTGGACCGCTGGCGCGCGCTGAAGCAGTTCGAACCCGGCGCGAAGGGCCGCTTCGTGATCCTGCACCCCGACCTCATCAGCCGCCAGACGCCGCGCATCCTCGAGGGCATGCGCGCGATGTGCGAGGGCCTCGACGGCGTGCGACAGGCGCTGCGCAAGTGACCGCGAAAGTCCTGATGGTGCAGGGCTGCACCTCCGACGCCGGCAAGAGCACGCTGGTGGCGGGCCTGTGTCGCGTGCTGGCGCGGCGCGGTGCAGACGTGGTGCCCTTCAAGCCGCAGAACATGGCGCTGAACAGCGCGGTGGCGGCCGATGGCGGCGAGATCGCCCGCTCGACCTGGCTGCAGGCGCTGGCCGCGCGGGCCGAACCGCACACTGACATGAACCCGGTGCTGCTGAAGCCCAGCAGCGACATCGGCGCGCAGGTCATCGTGCACGGCCGCGCACTGGCGCAGATGGACGCGCAGGCCTACCACGACTACAAGCGCACCGCACAGGCGGCGGTGCAGCAGTCGTTCGCCCGGCTGCGCGCGCGCCACGGCTGGATCGTCGTCGAGGGCGCCGGCAGCCCGGCCGAGGTCAACCTGCGCGAGGGCGACATCGCCAACATGGGCTTCGCGCTGCCGCACCGGGTGCCGGTGGTGCTGGCGGCCGACATCGACCGCGGCGGCGTGTTCGCGCACTTCGTCGGCACGCTGGCCTGCCTGTCGGCCGACGAGCAGGCACTGGTGAAGGGGTTCATCGTCAACCGCTTCCGCGGCGACCTGGCGCTGCTGACCCCGGGCAACGACTGGCTCGCCGCGCGCACCGGCAAACCGGTGTTCGGCACCGTGCCGTACTTGCAAGGCCTGCAGCTCGATGCCGAGGACGCGATCGAGCGGGCGCCGGCCGCGCCCGAGGCGACGCAGCGGCTGAGGGTGGCGGTGCCGGTGTTGCCGCGCATCAGCAACCACACCGACTTCGACGCGCTGCGCGCCCACCCGCAGGTCGAGCTGCACTGGGTCGGTCCCGGCCAGCCGCTGCCGGCCTGCGACCTGATCGTGCTGCCCGGCAGCAAGAGCGTCCAGCACGACCTGGCGTGGCTGCGCGCCGAGGGCCACGACCACGCGATCGAACGCCACCTGCGCTACGGCGGCAAGCTGATCGGCCTGTGCGGCGGCCTGCAGATGCTTGGGCGCGCGCTGCACGACCCGCACGGGCTCGAGGGCGGGGGCAGTGCGGCGGGGCTGGGCTGGCTCGATCTCGGCACGACGTTGCTGCCCGACAAGCAGCTGCGCAACGTGCGCGGGCGGCTGGCGATCGCCGAGGCTGCGGTGCAGGGCTACGAGATCCACCAGGGCGTCAGCGACGGCCCGGGGCTGGCGCGGCCGGCGCTGTGGCTGGAGGACGGTCGCCCGGAGGGGGCGGTTTCGCCGGACGGGCAGGTGCTCGGCACCTACGTGCACGGCCTGTTCGACGCGCCCGAGGCGCTGGCCGCGCTGCTGCGCTGGGCCGGCCTCTCGGCGGTGCAGCCGCTCGACCGCGCGGCGCTGCGCGAGGCCAGCCTGGAACGGCTCGCCGACACGCTGGAAAGCGCCCTCGACCTGGAGGCCTTGCTGGCGTGTGCCAGCTGACCCCGCTGCGCGACGACAATGCGCGTCTTCGCGGCCGCCGCAGGGCGGCCGCAACCTTGTTGCGTTTCCACCGTTCCATGCCTTCCACCCGCGCCCGCAAGACCGCTGCCGTCCCGACCCCGTCGCCCGAAGCGGACGTTCCGTCGCCCGCGCTCGACACGCCCGCGCCGACCGCGCCCGTCCGCAAGACCGCGCGGCGACCCGCGGCGAAGCGCGCCGAAGCCGCGAACGACGCGGTGACCGGGCCGGCGGCGGCGCCGGCCGTGAAGGCGCGGGCGCCCCGCAAGGCCGTGGCACGCAAGCGGAAGGTCGAGGCGCCCGCAGTCGTGGAGGCGGCCTCGCCGGCGGTCGACACGCCCGCGGCTGAGGTGGCCCCGGTGGCGGCATCGGTACCGGTCTCCAAGGTCCGCAAGCCGGCCACGTCGGCACCGCGCAAGCGCGCCGCGCCCCGCAAGCGCGCCGAACCGATGGCCGACGAGACACCGACGCCGGCACCGCCCGTGCCCGAGGCTGCCGCGTCGGAGACTGCCGATGGTTCGCCGCCGGTCGCCGAGCCGCCGGAGGCCCCATCGGCGATCGAACCGGCGGAAGCGGCCGTGGCCCCCGAGGCCGTCGCGGCGCCTGCCGTGCCGGCGCGCCGCTGGAGCGAGATCACCCTCGAAGCCGACGCGTTCGGCCAGCGCCTCGTGTGGCAGGGCGCCGACGATTGCCCCGAGGCCCTCGCGCAACATGCTGCGTCGATGACCGGCGAGGATGGCCTCGACCCGTTGCGCGACGAGGCCTGGCTGCAGTTGCAGGCCCTGGCCGAAGGCCATGGCCACGAGCTGCGGGTCGACCCGGCGGCCTGGCGTGCCGTGGCGCGCGCCCGCGACGTGCGCTGGCGGGTCCACCACCTCGAGCAGGCCTATCCCGAAGGCACCGCCAGCGCGGCATTGCGCTCGCTGTGGGCCGACGGGGCGGCGCGGCTGGCGCCGTTCCATCTCGAAGGCGCGCTGTTCGCCGCCTGTGCAGGCCGCTGCCTGCTGGCCGACGAGCCGGGGCTGGACCCGCTGCCGCAGGCGCTGCTGGCCGTGCACCTGTTCGCGCGCCACTTCGGGGTGCAGCGGGTGCTGGTGCTGTGCCCGGAGGCCGCGGCGCCGCGCTGGCAGCGCGCCCGCCTGCAGGCCGGGCTCGACGAGGGCGTGCAGGTGCGCCTGTGCGCGGCGGTGCCGGCGGACGGCTGGTCGCCCGAACTGGTGATCGTCGACGACCTGCACCGCTGGCCCGACGCGCCGCCGTGCGCCGAGGTGCGCGCGCTGGCCGCGCCCTACGCGCTGGTGCTGATGCACGAGCCGGCCGAACGTGCGCAGGTGCTGGCCGACTGGCTGGCCTGGCTGGATGCCGATGGCCTCGGCGCGGTGCGCCAGCTGCGCCGTCGCCATCAGGGCGAGGCCGGCTGGCACACGCTGGACAGGCTGCGCGAGACGCTCGGCGCGGTGATGCTGCGCCGCACCCGCGGCCGCTGGCTGCAGCCGGTGCCCGGGCGCCGCGACCGGCTGGTGTGGGTGCCGCAGGAGGCCGCGCAGCAGGGCGCGCTGGCCGAGGGCCTGCGCCGCCTGGAGCCGCTGCTGGAGCGCTGGCGGCGCGTCGGCTATGTGTCCGACCTGGACCAGCTGATGGTGCATGAGGTGCTCACCGGCTGGCGCGCGGCCGAGGCCGCCGCGTCGCCGGCCAAGCTGCAGGCGCTGCAGGCGCTGTGGCAGCAGGCGGCTGCCGCGGGCCACGCGCTGGAGGTGCTGCTCGACTCCGCGGCCGCTGCCGTGCGGCTGGCCGAGGCGCTGCAGCAGCAGGGCGCCCCCGCCCAGGCGGGCGACGGCGATGCCGCCGCCACGGTGCGCGTCGGCGACGCCGCGGCGCCGCGGCGCCGCGTGTGTGCAACGCTGCCGTGGCCGGCGGCCCGGCCGCTCGTCGACGCGGGCGCCGGCGGCGCGCCGCTGGTCTACCTGCTCACCGAGGGGGGACTGGACGAGCACCGCCTGCTGCTGCGCTGCTGCGATCCTGGCGCGGACGCGGTGCTGGCCGATCCGGCGCTGTTCTGCCAGGGGACGGCGCTGGAGCGCCGCATGGCCACGCTGGCCGCCCTGCGGGACCATTGCCACGAGGCCCTGTTGCGTCATGCGTGGTGACATTCCGCATCGTGAGAAACGATGCGCGGTCCCGAGCCAAAAAGACGGCCCCGGGCGGCGCGGTGTACCAGGCTGGCGCACCGGTCCGTCGGGGGTGTCGTGCGCATCGGCGATGCGCTCCCCGGTGCGTGCAGGGATAATTACGGGTTAACGCGGTGCTCCGCGCACCGTCTTGTTCCAAGGTTCTTGAAGAAAGGGGCTTTCGATGTCCGCTGTGCAACCGATCCAGATCGTCCGTCCGGCACCGTCCGCGGTGCCGACCACGGCGCCGCGCTGGAGCGTCGAGGCGATCGAGGCCCTGTTCAACCTGCCGTTCAACGACCTGGTCTTCCGCGCCCAGCAGGTGCACCGCGAGCATTTCGATGCGAACGAGGTGCAGCTGTCGTCGCTGCTGTCGATCAAGACCGGCGGCTGCCCGGAGGACTGCGGCTACTGCCCGCAGTCGGTGCACCACGACACCGGCGTCGAGGCCGGCAAGCTGCTCGACGTGGACGCCGTGCGCGAGGCCGCCGTGGCCGCCAAGAACGCCGGCGCGTCGCGCTTCTGCATGGGCGCGGCCTGGCGCGCGCCGAAGGACCGCGACATCGAGAAGGTCGCCGAGCTGGTGAAGGAAGTGAAGGGCCTCGGTCTGGAAGCGTGCTGCACGCTGGGCATGCTGAGCGACGGCCAGGCGAAGACGCTGAAGGACGCCGGCCTGGACTACTACAACCACAACCTCGACACCGCGCCCGAGGCCTACGGCCGCATCATCAGCACGCGCGACTACCGGGACCGCCTGGACACGCTGGAGACGGTGCGCCAGAACGGCATCTCGGTGTGCTGCGGCGGCATCGTCGGCATGGGCGAGAGCCGGCGCGAGCGCGCGGGGCTGGTGGCGCAGATCGCCAACCTCGAGCCGACGTACCCCGACTCGGTGCCGATCAACGAGCTGGTGCAGGTGGAAGGCACGCCGCTGGCGGGCACCGAGAAGCTCGACCCGTTCGAGTTCGTGCGCACGATCGCGGTGGCGCGCATCACGATGCCCAAGGCCCGCGTGCGGCTGTCGGCCGGGCGCCAGCAGATGGGCGAGGCGATCCAGGCGCTGTGTTTCCTGGCCGGCGCGAACTCGATCTTCTACGGCGAGAAGCTGCTGACCACCGGCAACCCGGACGCCGAGCGCGACCGCGCCCTGCTGGCGCGGCTGGGCTTGCAGGCGGCCTGAACGCCCGCACCTACCGCCCGCACCTGAAGCATCGACCGATCCACGGAGTCCCTGATGTTCCGCACTTTCCTGAACGGCAAGATCCACCGTGCCACCGTCACGCACTGCGAGCTGCACTATGAAGGCTCCTGCGCGATCGACGAGAACCTGCTCGAGTCCTCCGGCATCCGCGAGAACGAGCAGATCCACATCTGGAACATCAACAACGGCGAGCGTTTCGTCACCTATGCGATCAAGGCGCCGCGCGGCAGTGGCGTCGTTTCGCTGAACGGCTCGGCGGCGCGCCGGGCTTCGGTGGGCGACCTGGTCATCATCGCGGCCTTCGGTCTGGTGGCCGAGGAGAAGCTCGACGCGGTGAAGCCCAAGCTGGTGTTCGTCGACGCGGCCAACCGCATGGTGGAGCTGCGCCACGAGCCGTCGCCCGGCAGCGCGCCGGAGCACGCGCCGATCCTCGAAGCCCTGCTCAACACCTGAGCGGCCGCGATGACCGGCTACATCGCCGAAGGCGGGCAGGGCGGCGGCCCGCGCAAGCCGCTGAACCTGCCGCGGCTGCTGGAGATGCGCGCGCGCGGCGAGAAGATCGCCGTGCTCACCGCATATGAAGCGAGCTTCGCGCAAGCCGCCGATGCCGCCGGCACCGACGTGCTGCTGGTGGGCGATTCGCTCGGCAACGTCGTGCAGGGCCAGACCAGCACGCTGCCGGTGACGCTGGAGCACATGGTCTACCACACGGCCTGCGTCGCCCGCGCGCGGCCGTCGGCTTGGCTGGTCACCGACCTGCCGTTCGGCAGCTACGAAGCCGGCCGCGACCAGGCGATGGCCGCCGCCGCCGCGGTGATGCGCGCCGGCGCGCAGATGGTCAAGCTCGAAGGCGGCGGTTGGACGGCGGAGACCATCCGCTTCCTGGTCGACCGCGGCGTGCCGGTGTGTGCGCACCTGGGCCTGACACCGCAGCGCGTGCACACGCTGGGCGGGTACCGCGTGCAGGGCCGTGACGAACGCGCCGCCGAGGCGCTGCGCCGCGAGACCCGCGAAGTGGCCGAGGCCGGCGCGGCGATGCTGGTGCTGGAGCTGGTGCCCTCGGTGCTGGCCCGCGAGCTGACCGAGGCGCATGCGCCGCTGATCACCATCGGCATCGGTGCCGGCGCCGGCACGTCGGGCCAGGTGCTGGTGATGCACGACATGCTCGGGCTGGGCCAGGGCCGCCGGCCGCGCTTCGTGCGCGACTTCCTGGCCGAGGGGGGCGGCATCGGCGATGCGTTCGCCCGCTATGTCGCTGCAGTGAAGGACGGCAGCTTCCCCGACGAGGCCGTGCACGGGTATTGATCGGATCGAGGCTGCGGCTTCTGTGGGAGCGGCTTCAGCCGCGATTCCCGCCATGCCGCGAGCCCATCGCGGCTGAAGCCGTTCCCACAAAGAAGAAGATGCAGACCCTCCACACCCTCGACGCCCTGCGCACCGCCTTGCAGCCGCACCGCGGCCGCATCGCCTTCGTGCCCACGATGGGCAACCTGCACCCCGGCCACCTGGCACTGGTGGAGGAGGCGCGCCGGCGCGTCGGCCCCGAGGGCTGCGTGGTGGCGAGCATCTTCGTGAACCGGCTGCAGTTCCTGCCGCACGAGGACTTCGACCAGTACCCGCGCACACTGGCGCGCGACGCCGAGCTGCTCGAGCGCGTGGGCTGCGACGTCGTCTTCGCGCCGGCCGAGACCGAGCTCTACCCGCAGCCGCAGGTCTACAAGGTGCACCCGCCGGCGGCGCTGGCCGACCTGCTCGAAGGCGAGTTCCGGCCCGGCTTCTTCGTCGGTGTCTGCACCGTGGTGATGAAGCTCTTCCAGGCTGTGCAGCCCGACGTGGCGGTGTTCGGCCAGAAGGACTACCAGCAGCTGAAGGTCATCGAGGGCATGGTGCGACAGTTCGCGATGCCGATCGAGATCGTCGGCCTGCCGACGGTGCGCGCGCAGGACGGCCTGGCGCTGTCGTCGCGCAATGGCTACCTCAGCGCGGGCGAGCGCCATGACGCGGTGCTGCTGTCGCGCGTGCTGGCGCAGGTGGGCGCCGAGGTGCGGGGTGGCGCCGCGCCGGGCGAGGCCGAGGCCCGCGCCGCCGACACGTTGCGTGAACACGGCTGGGCGCCGGACTACGTGAGCGTGCGCCGGCGCGACGACCTGCTGGCGCCGTCCGCACAGGAGTTGAAGGCCGGCGCGCCCCTGGTGGTGCTGGCCGCCGCCCGCCTCGGCCAGACACGGTTGATCGACAACCTGGAATTCTGAACGAGCCCGGCACAATGGGCGGATGAGTGACGACGCCCCTTCCCTGATCGAGCCGACGCGCCCGACGCTGCTGCTGGTCGACGGTTCCAGCTACCTGTACCGGGCCTACCACGCGATGCCGGACCTGCGCAACGCGCAGGGCGAGCCCACCGGGGCGATCTACGGCATGGTCAACATGCTCGAGCGCCTGCGCCGTGAGGTGCCGGCCGAGCATGCGGTGTGTGTGTTCGATGCCTCCGGCCCGACCTTCCGCGACGAGTGGTACCCGCAGTACAAGGCCCACCGGCCGCCGATGCCCGAGGACCTGCGCGCGCAGATCGAACCCATCCACGAGGTGGTGCGGCTGATGGGCTGGCCACTGCTGGAAGTGCCCGGCATCGAGGCCGACGACGTGATCGGCACGCTGGCCTGCGTGGCGGTGAAGAGCGGCCACCGCGTGGTCGTCTCCACCGGCGACAAGGACATGGCGCAGCTGGTGACGCCGCATGTCACGCTGGTCAACACGATGAGCAACGAGACGCTCGACGAGGCCGGCGTGCTGGCCAAGTTCGGCGTGCCGCCGGACCGCATCGTCGACTACCTGTCGCTGATCGGCGATGCGGTGGACAACGTGCCCGGTGTCGACAAGGTGGGGCCGAAGACCGCGGCGAAGTGGATCGCCGAACACGGCTCGCTCGACGGCGTCATCGCAGCGGCCGCCAGCATCAAGGGCGTGGCCGGCGAGAACCTGCGCAAGGCACTCGACTGGCTGCCGATGGGCCGCCGGCTGGTGACCGTGAAGACCGACTGCGACCTGGCCGGCCATGTGCAGGACTGGCCGGCGCTGGAAAGCCTGGCGCTGGCCGGCCTGGACAAGGCCGCGCTGCTCGCGTTCTACACCCGCAAGGGCTTCAAGAGCTGGCGCCAGAAGCTGGAGGCCGAGCTGGCGCAGGCGGCCGCCGGCGACGCGGCAGCCCCGGCCGCGCCGGCGAAGGCTGCGGCCGAGGCGCAGCCCGTCGTCTACGAGACGCTGTTGGAAAGAGCCCAGCTGGACACCTGGATCGAGAGGCTGAATGCGGCCGAGCTGGTCGCGCTGGACACCGAGACCGACTCGCTCGACCCGATGCGCGCCCGCATCATCGGCCTGTCGTTCGCCGTCAAACCGTACGAGGCGGCCTACGTGCCCACCGGCCACGACTATGGCGATGCGCCGACCCAGCTGTCGATCGAAGAAGTGCTGGCCGCGCTGCGCCCGTGGCTGGAGGACGCCAGCCGCCCGAAGGTGGGCCAGAACATCAAGTACGACCTGCACGTGCTGGCCAACCATGGCATCCAGGCGCGTGGCTTCGTGCACGACACGCTGCTGCAAAGCTATGTGCTCGAGGCCCACAAGCCGCATGGCCTGGAGAGCCTGGCCGACCGGCACCTGGGTCGCAAGGGCGTCAGCTACGAAGACCTGTGCGGCAAGGGCGCGGCGCAGATCCCGTTCAGCCAGGTGGCGGTGGACTGCGCCAGTGCCTATTCGTGCGAGGACAGCGAGATGACGCTGCAGGTGCACCAGGCACTGTGGCCGCAGCTCGAGGCCGAGGCCAAGCTGCGCCACGTGTACGAGGCGATCGAGATGCCCACTGCGCTGATCCTGCAGCGCATGGAACGGCATGGCGTGCTGGTCGATGCCGGCGTGCTGGCGCGACAGAGCCACGACCTGGCGCAGCGCATGGCCGCGCTGGAGCAGGAGGCCTACACCATCGCCGGCCAGCCGTTCAACCTCGGTTCGCCCAAGCAGATCGGCGAGATCCTGTTCGGCAAGCTCGGTCTGCCGGTGGTGAAGAAGACCGCCAGCGGCGCGGCCTCCACCGACGAGGAGGTGCTGGAGAAACTGGCGCTCGACTACCCGCTGCCGGCCAAGATCCTGGAGCACCGCGGCCTGTCCAAGCTCAAGGGCACCTACACCGACAAGCTGCCGCAGATGGTGAACCCGCGCACCGGGCGCATCCACACCAACTACGCGCAGGCGGTGGCGGTGACCGGGCGCCTGTCGAGCAACGAGCCGAACCTGCAGAACATCCCCATCCGCACCGCGGAGGGCCGGCGCGTGCGCGAGGCGTTCGTCGCGCCGCCGGGCAGCCACATCGTCAGCGCCGACTACTCGCAGATCGAGCTGCGCATCATGGCGCACATCTCCGGCGACGCCACGCTGACCCGCGCCTTCACCGAGGGCCTGGACGTGCACCGCGCCACCGCGGCGGAGATCTTCGGGGTCGGGCCGGACCAGGTGAGCAGCGAGCAGCGCCGCTATGCGAAGACCATCAACTTCGGTCTGATCTACGGCATGGGCGCGTTCGGCCTGGCGCAGGCGCTGGGCATCGAGCAGAAGGCGGCCCGCGACTACATCGACCGCTATTTCCAGCGCTATCCGGACGTGAAGCGCTACATGGACGAGACCAAGGCCGCGGCCGCCGCACAGGGCTACGTCGAGACGCTGTTCGGCCGGCGCATCGAGCTGCCGGAGATCCGCGGCGGCAGCGGGCCGCGCCGCGCCGCCGCGGAGCGCCAGGCGATCAACGCGCCGATGCAGGGCACCGCGGCCGACCTGGTGAAGCTGGCGATGATCGCGGTGCAGGGCGTGCTCGACCGTGAGCAGCGCGCGACACGCATGGTGCTGCAGGTGCACGACGAACTGGTGTTCGAGGTGCCGGACGACGAACGCGGCTGGGTGTGCGACCAGGTGCCGGCGCTGATGGCGGGCGTGGCCGCGCTGTCGGTGCCGCTGCTGGCCGAGGTGGGGGTCGGACCGAACTGGGACCGGGCGCATTGACGCGCCGCGCCGCCGTGCGCAACGAAACCGCCCTCGCCAGGGCGTTTCCCGTCATTTCGTTTCCCGTCGATAGAATGATCCGGCCCCTGCGGAGGGGCTGACCTGCAACGCATTCCTGTGAACGACATGCCCCCTCCCTCCCCAGCGCCGCAACGCCCCGAGGCGATGTCGCTGCCTTCCATGGTGGCCCATGACCCCGCGGCCGGCCTGTCGGGGCGGCCTCTCCGCCCTTGGCAACCGGTGGCCTTGGCCGTGCTGGGGCTGCTGGCCGTGGTGCTGGCGGTCGTGCTGTGGCGCCTGCAGGACCGCTTCTCGGTGCTCGAGCGCGAACTCGTGCGCCGGCAGCAGAGCAGCACCGAGCAGGTCGTCGAGAGCGGCGTGCTGGCCAAGCAGGCACAGGAGGATGTGCGCGACCTCGGCGCCAAGGTGGCCTTGCTGGAGACGCGGCTCGGCGAGGTGGCCCTGCAGCGCACCCAGCTCGAAGACCTGATCCAGTCGATGTCCCGCTCGCGCGACGAGAACGTGCTGAACGACATCGAGGCGTCGCTGCGCGCCGCCGTGCAGCAGGCGGCGATCACCGGCAGTGCCGAGCAGCTGCTGACGGCGCTGAAGTCGTCCGACGAGCGTCTGTCGCGCCTCGGGCAGCCCAGGTTGGAACGGGTGCGCCGCGCGCTCGCTCACGATCTCGAACGCACGCGTGCTTCCAACGTCCCGGACCTGAGCGTGATGCTGCTGCGGCTGGACGAGGCCGTTCGCGCCGTCGACGAGCTGCCGCTGGCAGGCCTGCCGCGGCCGCGCGGCGCGGCTGCCGCGGCGAAGCCCGCCAGGGCGAAGGGCGCCACCGTACCGGCGGCCGGGGCCTCGGCCGGTGCCGCGTCGGACGAGTTCTGGAGCTGGTCGCGCATCAGTGCCTGGCCGCAGAGCCTCTGGGACCATGCGCGCCAGTTGGTGGAGGTGCGCCGCATCGACCATCCCGAGGCGGTGCTGTTGGCGCCCGAGCAGGAGTTCTTCCTGCGCGAGAACCTGAAGCTGCGGCTGCTGAACGCGCGGCTGGCCCTGCTGTCGCGGCAGAGCGAGGCGGCGCAGGGCGACCTGCAGATGGCCATCAGCACCATCGACCGCTACTTCGACCGCACCGCGCGCCGCACGCAACTGGCGAGCGAGCTGCTGAAACAGGCGTCGCAACAGGTGCGACTGCTCAATGTGCCGCGTCCCGAAGAAAGCCTGGCGGCCATCGCCGCGGCTTCGGCGGGCCGGTGATCCGCGGACCCGGGCGCGACACGTGAACATGCTCTCGATGAAGAACGTGCTGGGGCTGTTGCTGGTGGGCTGCGTGGCGGTCCTGCTGGCCAGCGTGCTGGGCACCAACGACGCCGTGGTTTCCGTCTTCTGGAACCCCTGGCGCATCGACCTGTCGTTGAACCTCGTGCTGCTGTTGCTGGTGGTGCTGGCGGTGGTCGGGTACCTGCTGGTGCGCGGTGTGACGGGCCTGGTGGGCCTGCCGGCGCGGGCCCAGGAGTGGCGCGCGCGGTTGCGTGAACGTGCCGCGCAGCAGCAGTTGCGCGAAGCGATGGTGTTCCTGTTTGCCGGGCGCTACAGCCGCGCGCAGCGGGCGGCGCTGCGCGCGGCCGACGTCGCTTCGGTGACCCGTGCCTTCCCCGGCGCGGTCGAGTTCACCGCGCTGGCGCACCTGCTGGCCGGCATGAGCATGCACCGCCTGCAGGACCGCGCCGGCCGCGACCGCCAGCTGGACGCGGCCCAGGCACTGCTCGGTTCGGCGCAGGGCGGCAATGCGCTGCAGGAAGGCGCCAGCCTGCTGGCGGCCGAGTGGGCAGTCGACGACCGGGACGCGGCGCTGGCGCTGGAGCGCCTGGCCGGCCTGCCCGGCGGCGTGGCACGCCGCACGCACGCGCTGCGGTTGCGGCTGCAGGCGGCCCGGCTGGCGCCGGAGCCCCAGGAGGCGCTGCGCACCGCGCGCCTGCTGGCCAAACACCAGGGCTTCTCGAAGGCGGCCGCCGAAGGCATGCTGCGCTCGCTGGCGATCGACCTGCTGTCGATGGCACGCGACAAGGAGCAGCTCGAGCGCGCCTGGCTGCAGCTCGATCCGGCCGATCGGCGCGATCCGTTGGTCTGCGCCCGCGCCGCCACGCTTGCCGTGGAGTTCGGCGCGCTCGAGGATGCGCGGCTTTGGCTGCGTCCCTATTGGGACGACCTGTCGCGCCTCGCCGTGCACGAACGCCACGCGGTGCTCGCTGCCTTCGTGCAGGCCTCGCGGCAGTTGCCGGCCGAGTGGCTGCCCAGCCTCGAGGCGGCGCTGCAGAACCTGCCGATGGATCCATGGGTCGTCTACGCCGCCGGGGTCGCGATGGCCGAACGTGCGCTCTGGGGCCGCGCTGCGCGCCTGCTGAAGGATGTCGCCGAGATGCCCGCCGCCCCGAAGGAGATCCGGGTTGGCGCCCTGCTGCGGCTCGCCGCCATCGCCGAAGAAGAGGGCGACGGCGACCGGTCTGCCGACTGCTACCGGGCGATCGGCCGCCTCATGCGCGACAGCGCCTGAGCCCGGCCGGGGGCCGTCGCCGCGGCGGCCCCGAAATTTTTTACAGCAAAGTGTTGACCGTGGATCCGGAAGCGGGTCATAATCACTTTCTTCGCTGATCACTGCAACGAAACGAAGCGCGGCGCCGACAGGCAAGCGCGAGGGCGACAAGGCAGGGG
>Ga0233424_10000119_pt1 | contig 109143 bp, 95 predicted proteins | sample Watercolumn_Towu_FD_181011 | JGI IMG/M metagenome (GOLD analysis project Ga0233424, IMG submission 181011) | Freshwater microbial communities from Lake Towuti, South Sulawesi, Indonesia - Watercolumn_Towuti2014_125_MG | ecosystem: Environmental > Aquatic > Freshwater > Lake | place: Indonesia...
CGATCTGGTCGTACGCCTTGGCTTCGCCGCCGAACTTCTTCGCCAGCACCGAGGTGATCGCAGCCGTCAGCGTGGTCTTGCCGTGGTCGACGTGACCGATGGTGCCGACGTTCACGTGCGGCTTGGTACGTTCAAACTTGCCTTTTGCCATGTCGAGCGCTCCGGGTGCAATCAGGAGGAGGAACGAAAATGAGTGGTGCCCATGACGCGGATCGAACGCGTGACCTCTCCCTTACCAAGGGAGTGCTCTACCACTGAGCCACATGGGCATCGACACAGGTTTGGATGCGCCAGGCGCATCGGGCGCACATCACACACCCAAACCGGTGTCGCCACCAAGCATCACCACACCCTTGCCATGTGCATCCTGCAGTCCACTGGAGCGGGAGACGGGAATCGAACCCGCGCCATCAGCTTGGAAGGCTGAGGTTCTACCATTGAACTACTCCCGCAGTGATGAACCGGATCCTTCGCAGGAGACCGGGACATCAGCCGGACGACGCACACCTCGTAGGTGTCGCTCTGGTGGAGGAGGCTGGATTCGAACCAGCGTAGGCGTAAGCCAACAGATTTACAGTCTGCCCCCTTTAGCCACTCGGGCACCCCTCCGGAGCGAGCCTGCGATCTTAGCACAGGCTTTTTAAACAACTCAAGCCTTTGCGTCGAACAAATCTTTCGAGAGGCGCCAGTCGATCGGTTCGACCCCCTGCTCGGCGCGCCACGCGTTGGCGCGCGAGAACGGCCGGCTGCCGAGGAACGGCACCGGCGGGCGGCGCGCCGCCAGCGGCGACGGGTGGTTGCTCTCGATCACCAGGTGCCGGCCGGCACCGGCAGCCTGGACCAGCGGCGCCTTGGCCTGCGCATGCGCGCCCCACAGCAGGAACACCTTCGGCCGTGGGTCGGCCGCCACCGTGGCGACGATCCGGTCCGTCAGGCGCTCCCATCCGAGCCGGGCGTGGCTCGCCGGGCGGTCGCGTTCGACGCTCAGGCTGGTGTTGAGCAGCAGCACGCCGGCGTCCACCCACGAGGACAGATCGCCGTGCAGCGGCAGCGACAGGCCGAGGTCGGCGGCCAGCTCCTGGCGAATGTTGCGCAGGCTGGGCGGGATCTTCACGCCCGCGGGCACCGAGAAGGCCAGCCCCTGCGCCTCGCCGGGCCCGTGGTACGGGTCCTGCCCGAGGATCACGGCCCGCACGTCGGCCGGTGCCAGCGCCCGCAGCGCGCGGAACGGGTCGTGCGGGTAGACGGCGGTGCCGTCGCCGCAGCGCTGCGCGAGCGTGTCGGCCAGCCGCCGGCCGTCGGCGCTGGCGAGGAACTCGTCGACGATGCCGGCCCAGCCGGCCGGCAGCCCCGCCGCGGCCTCGGCCAGGCTGCAGCGCAGCTGGTTGTCGGGCAGCCCCAAGGCCGCCGTCATGCCGCGAACAGCGCGGCCAGGCCCTGCCCTGGCGACGGCTGGCGCATGAACGCCTCGCCGACCAGGAAGGCCTGCACCTGCGCGTCGCGCAGCCGGCGCACGTCGTCGGCGCTCCCGATGCCGGATTCGGTGACCAGCAGGCGGCCGGCAGGCACGCGCGGCAGCAGGTCCAGCGTGGTTTGCAACCGGACTTCGAAGGTGCGCAGGTCGCGGTTGTTCACGCCCACCAGCGGCGTCTTCAGCTTCAGCGCGCGGTCGAGTTCGGCGCCGTCGTGCACCTCGACCAGCACCGCCATGCCGTGGTGCAGCGCGCAGGCCTCCAGGTCGGCCATCTCGGCGTCGTCGAGGCAGGCGGCGATCAGCAGGATGCAGTCGGCCCCCATCGCCCGGGCCTCGTGCACCTGCACCTCGTCGACCATGAAGTCCTTGCGCAGCACCGGCAGCGCGCAGGCGGCACGGGCCTGGCGCAGGTAGTCGGCATGGCCCTGGAAGTACCCGACGTCGGTCAGCACGCTCAGGCAGGCGGCGCCGTGCGCGGCATAGTCGGCGGCGATCTCGGCCGGCACGAAGTGCTCGCGGATCACGCCCTTGCTCGGGCTGGCCTTCTTGACCTCGGCGATCACCGCCGGCCGGCCGGCGGCGATCTTGGCGCGCATCGCACCGACGAAGTCGCGCACGTCGGAGCGCGCCTCGGCCTCGGCACGCCAGTCGGCCAGCGACTTCGCGGCCAGCGTGGCGCGCACTTCGTCGCGCTTGGTCAGCACGATCTTCTGCAGGGTGTTCATGACGTCAGCGCCTGGGTGAGGGCCACGAAGGCGTCCAGCTTGGCCGCGGCGCGGCCGGAGGCCAGCGCCTCGCGCGCCAGCGCGATGCCGGCGGGAATGGAATCGGCGACGTTGGCCGCATACAGCGCCACGCCCGCGTTCAACAGCACGATGTCGCGCGCCGGGCCGGGTTGGTCGGCGAGCACGCCGCGCAGCAGCGCCATCGACTGGGCCGGCGTCTCGACCTTCAGCGATCGCGTGCTGGCCATGGGGAAGCCGAAGTCCTCCGGGTGGATCTCGTACTCGCGCACCTCGCCGTTCACCAGCTCGCCCACCAGCGTGGCCGCGCCCAGCGACACCTCGTCGAGGCCGTCGCGACCGTACACCACCAACGCGTGGTCGGCGCCCAGGCGCTGCAGCGCGCGCACCTGGATGCCGACGAGATCGGCGTGGAACACCCCCATGAGGATGTTCGGCGCCAGCGCCGGGTTGGTCAGCGGCCCGAGGATGTTGAAGATGGTGCGAACCCCGAGCTCGCGGCGCACCGGCGCGACGTTCTTCATCGCCGGGTGGTGGGCCGGCGCGAACATGAAGCCGATGCCGACCTCGGCGATGCTGCGCGCGATCGCCTCCGGCGGCAGCTGCAGCGCCACGCCCAGCGCCTCGAGCACGTCGGCACTGCCGGACTTGCTGGAAACGCTGCGGTTGCCGTGCTTGCTGACACGCGCGCCGCAGGCCGCGGCGACGAACATGCTGCAGGTCGAGATGTTGAACGTGTGCGCACCGTCGCCGCCGGTGCCGACGATGTCGACCAGGTGCGTGCGGTCGGCCACCGGCACCTGCACCGCGAACTCGCGCATCACCTGCGCGGCGGCGGTGATCTCGCCGATGGTCTCCTTCTTGACGCGCAGGCCGATCAGCAGCGCCGCCATCATCGTCGGCGACATCTCGCCGCCCATGATGCGGCGCATCAGCGCCAGCATCTCGTCGTGGAAGATCTCGCGGTGCTCGATGACCCGCGTCAGCGCTTCGTGGTCGGTGATCATCGGGTCATCTCCAGGAAGTTCTTCAGCATCGCGTGGCCGTGTTCGCTGAGGATCGATTCGGGGTGGAACTGCACGCCCTCGATCGGCAGCGTCCGGTGGCGCACGCCCATGATTTCGCCGTCGTCCGATTCGGAGGTGATCTCCAGGTCGGCCGGCAGCGTCGCCCGTTCGATCGCCAGCGAGTGGTAGCGGATCACGCTGAACTCGCGTGGCAGGCCCTGGTAGACGCCGCGCTGGTCGGTGGTGATGGTGCTGGCCTTGCCGTGCATCTGCACCTGCGCGCGCACGATGTTGCCGCCGAGCGCCGCGCCGATGCTCTGGTGGCCCAGGCACACGCCGAGGATCGGCAGCTTGCCGGCGAAATGGCGGATCGATTCGATGCAGATGCCGGCCTCTGCCGGCGAGCACGGCCCGGGCGACAGCACCAGGCGGTCGGGCTTCATCGCCTCGATCTGTTGAAGCGTGATCTCGTCGTTGCGGTGCACGCGCACCTCCTCGCCGAGCTCGCCGAAGTACTGCACGAGGTTGAAGGTGAACGAGTCGTAGTTGTCGATCATCAGCAGCATGGTCTTCTCCCTACGCGCTCAGAAACCCTGTTCCACCAGCTCGGCGGCGCGGATCATCGCGCGTGCCTTGTGCTCGGTCTCGGCCCATTCCAGCTCGGGCACCGAGTCGGCAACGATGCCGGCCGCAGCCTGCACGTACAGCGTCTGGTCCTTGACGATGCCGGTGCGGATCGCGATGGCCACGTCCATGTCGCCGGCGTAGCTGAGGTAGCCGCAGGCGCCGCCGTAGATGCCGCGCTGGCTGATCTCGAGCTCGTCGATCAGCTCCATCGCGCGGATCTTCGGCGCGCCGGTCAGCGTGCCGGCCGGGAAGGTGGCGCGCAGCACGTCCATGTTGGTCATGCCGGGCTTCAGCACGCCCTCCACGTTGCTGACGATGTGCATCACGTGCGAGTAGCGCTCGGTGACGAACGCCTCGGTGACCTTGACGCTGCCGGTCTGCGCGACGCGGCCGATGTCGTTGCGCGCCAGGTCGATCAGCATCAGGTGCTCGGCACGCTCCTTCGGGTCGGCGAGCAGTTCCTGCTCCATGGCGACGTCGGCCTCGGGCGTCGCGCCGCGCGGGCGGGTGCCGGCGATCGGGCGGATGATGATCTTCTCGCCTTCGGGCGCGTGTTCGTGGCGCACCAGGATCTCGGGCGAGGCGCCGACGATGTGGAAGTCGCCCAGGTCGTAGTAGTACATGTACGGCGACGGGTTCAGCGAGCGCACCGCGCGGTACAGCGCCAGCGGGTGCTGGGTGTAGCGCTTGGCCAGGCGCTGGCCGATCTGCACCTGCATCAGGTCGCCGGCGGCGATGTACTCCTTGCAGCGCAGCGCGGCGGCCAGGTAGTCGGCCTTGTCGAACGCACGGTGCACCGGCTGCGCCTCGCTCGGCTGCACCACCGGCGCGGCCACACCCTCGCGCAGCAGACCCGTCAGCTGTTCCAGCCGGGCGGCGGCACGGCCGTACGCGCCGGGCTGCGCCGGGTCGGCGTAGACGATCAGGTAGAGGCGGCCCGACAGGTTGTCGATGACGGCCAGCTCCTCGGTCTGCAGCAGCAGGATGTCGGGCGTGCCCAGGCCATTGGGCTTCTTCACCCCGGCGAGCTTGCGCTCGATGTAGCGCACCGTCTCGTAGCCGAAATAGCCGGCCAGGCCGCCGCAGAAACGCGGCAGGCCGGGCGGCACGAGCACCTTGAAACGGGCCTGGTAGGCCTCGATGAACGCCAGCGGGTCGCCCTCGTGGGTCTCGACGACGCGACCGTCGGTGACGACCTCGGTGAGGCCGTCGGTGCAGCGCAGCAGCGTGCGCGCGGGCAGGCCGATGAAGGAGTAGCGGCCAAAACGCTCGCCGCCGACCACCGACTCGAGCAGGAAGCTCAGCGGCTGGTGGCGTGCCAGCTTCAGGTACAGCGACAGCGGGGTCTCGAGGTCGGCGAAGGCCTCGGCCACCAGGGGCACGCGGTGGTAGCCCTCGGCAGCACGGGCGAGGAAATCGGATTCGGTGATCACGGATGGGTCTCCTGACCCCCGTCGCCGCAGTGTTCAGGACGGGGGAGCGGCCAGGGCGGCCGACGCAAGAACCGGTCGCGCCCACGGCGACCGGACGGGGAACAGCCTCAGGCTGCGCGCGCAGACCCGCGACGCCAGGGCCAGGCTCCCCGGTCGTGCGACCCCTTGTGGTGCTTGCGCGAGATGAACATCGGATCGAGTGTAGCAGCCGGCCGTGAGCGGCAGCCACGGCCGGCGTTCATGCAAGCCCGCGCACCCGCGATCCACGCAGGAGCGCGGGCGATCGGCGGGTCAGTATGTCAGCCCGTGACCATAGGGATAGAGCGTGTCCGCTGCCGGGTAACCCGGCACGTCTGGCTGGTTGTCGATCACCGCTTGCAGGTTGTTGGCCAGGGCGAACGGCAGCTTGCCCTGCGGCTTGAACCTGCCACTCAGTACCTCCATCAGCGCAATGTCCGTGACACCGAAGGTTCCAAGCAATGCGCCGGCATTCTTCACCCCGCTGGCGTCATCCAGCACATACGGATTGCGGAAGTAGATGGCGAGCACCGTCTTGGCAGCGCCGACTTCGTTCATGACAGCCTGAATGTCCGCCAGAGACGGCGAGATCTGCCACGACTGCGAGGCTGCCATCGTCGTCAATGACAGATTGTTCACCTCCCACGGCAACGCGCCGCCGAACAGCAATCCCAATGACACGCCGGGCGCGATGCGGTTGTCGTCGACACACACCGTGTTCAGCGCCGGTACGAGCACACAAGGGTCCTCGGCTCCCCACACCAGACCGGTACGAGGATTCAACTTGGTGGGATCCGCGCCTGTCGTGGCCCCCAGGGATCGGTAACCGCCAGTATTGACGTTCGTGACCTGCACCCGGATCACCGCATAGTCATGCCCGGCAGCGCTCTGCCGGGTTTGCGGCGCGGTGTAGTTGCCGTCGGTGACCGTGAAGCCGTAACCCTCGACGTCGCTCTTGCCCAGTCCCATGGTGTAGAGCCGGGCACCCGCCGGAAGAGGCAGCGTCTTGCCGCCCCCAGCCTGCGCGAGGTTCTGCAGCAGCACAATGGACTGCTTCTGCACCAGCAGACCCTTGGCTCGATTGGCATCCTTGCCGATCGCAGCATCTGCAGCCGCCGCATCGACATACGGATTCTCGAACAGGCCAAGCTTGAACAGTTCGCGCAGCAGGCGCTTGGCCGCTTCGTCCACACGGGCAGGCGTCACCAGCCCCGAGGTCACGAGATCGACCAGCGTCTGGTTCGTGCTGTAACCCGAGAGGATGTCCACGCCGGCATTGACCGAAGCGGCCACGCGCTGCGGGACCGTCTTGTCTTCCAACCCCCAGGCCCGGTCGTTGATCACACCGGTGTCGGAGTTGACATAGCCGCCGAAGCCGAGCTTGCCACGCAGCAGGTCCGAGACGATCTGCTTGTTGTACGAGAACCCGACCTGGTCGTAGGTGACGCCTTCGTAGGTCAGCGACACGGGTACCCCGTAGTACGGCATGATGGCCTCGACCCCGGCGTTCATCGCGGCGATGAACGGCTTGAGGTGATAGCCGAAGTTGTTGCCGGTATAGACCTGCCGCTTGCCGAACGAATAGTGGGGATCCAGGCCCTGCTCCTGAGGGCCGCCCCCTGGGAAGTGCTTCATTGTCAGCGCCACGGCGGACGTCGCGCTCACCGGCCCTCCCTGCAGGCCCTGGACCAGCGCGGTCATGATGTTGGCATTGAGGTCCGCGTCTTCCGTGAACGTCTCTTGCACGCGGTACCAGCGCGGCTCGGTCGCAAGATCAGCCATGTAGCCATACATGCCGCGCAGGCCGAGGGCGCGCCACTCCTCGCTCATCACCTCGGTCAAGGCTTTCACGGGTGACATGTCCCCGGTGCCCAGCGCCGCGGCCGCAATGCCGGCCTCCTTCGGGAACGCAGTCATCGAACCCGCGCCAGAAGATATGCCGAAACGGGGATCGGTGTCGTAGTGATTGCGTGCGTTGTCCTTGAACTGCACGGGAATGCCAAGCCGTTCCGCTTCGGCCAAGGCCTGCACTTGATTGGTGAACTGAGCCATCTGGCCTGGCGTCACGCTGTAGCCGGAGCGGCCCGGGGTGACGCTGCCGTCGCATGCATCTCCGGACGACTTGACCACGTTGCGCAGGATGAAGCGACGCATGTGCTGTGTCTGCACAAAGGCAACAGCCGAGGTTCCGGTCGCAGCACCGGCGCAACCCGCATTCAGCGTCTCGATCATCATCAAGCCCGCCTTTTCCTCGGTGGTCATACGCGCCACGAGGTCGTCCACCCGTACCGCCGCGGACAGCCGCCAATCTTCGTACGCGTCCAGTTGACCGTTGCCATTGGCATCCCGGAAACGCAGTCCGTCGACCGTCAGCACCGATCTGCTGGTGACGCCGATGCTCGGTTGCACGGGTTTTTCTTTGTCGCCGCCGCCCCAGCAGCCGACGAGCAATCCTGCGGAAAGGATCAGGATGGCGGCGGCCGGCACGGGGTGCCGCCGCAGAACGAACGCTTGCATGAAGTCTCCTGTCGACCTGTCAACGGCTTGCATTGCGGTGGGGCCGTCCACTACTGCCGCCCGGCCGAGGGGCCGGTTCTGTGACGCCCGGCTCGAACACCCGGCGCACCGATGGTAGCGCTACCGTTCCTGGATCGCATCCGGGCTCTCCCTCACCTGAGGACGCCTCGGCGTCCTCAGGTGGTCGAGCGCACGACGATGGAAAAGCCGATATCGAGCACGCGTTCGCTGACCGGCCGGCCTGCGGCCCGCTCGAGGATGAATCGCGCCGCTTGCCGGCCGATGGCGGTGCCGTCGATGCGGACGGTGCTGAGCGCCGGTGCGACGTCGGCTGAAAAGTCGAGATCGCCGAAGCCGATGATGCCCAGTCGGGAAGGCACCTCGACACCTCGCACCTGGGCCTCGGTCAGCAGACCGAGGCCGAGCAAGTCGGAGCTGCAAAACACGCCCAGGCGGCCTTCTCCCAGCGCCAGCGACGCGAGCGCCTCGCGCCCCTGCTTCAGGGTGGTCGGTGCCGCCACCGTCACCACGGCCGTGGGAACCGACAGCATTTCCGCGCGCGCAACGAACGCGGCCTGGCGTCGCTGCGACCGCTCGTCATCGCCAGCCACGATCGCGAAGCGTCGAAATCCGCGGTCGTACAAGTGGTCGGCCACCTCCCGGCCGACTTGGTCGTGCGAGAACCCGACCAGCATGTCCACCGGCGTGGGACTGAGGTCCCAGGTCTCGACCACCGGGATACCCGATGCGTGCAACCGCCTGCGCGCCGCGGCGGAATGCATGACGCCGGTCAGGACGATTCCTTCTGGCCTGCGAGTGATGATGGTCTCGATGAGCGAGTCTTCCCGTGAATCCGTGTAGCCACTCTGTCCCAGCATCAGCTCGTAGCCGCTCGATGCAAGGGACTCGGTGAGGGCCGTGATGGTCTTCAGGAAAACCCAGCCAGCGATGGTCGGCACGACCGCAGCGACCAGGCGGCTGCGCGCAGAGGCCAGTCCGCCCGCCAGCCGGTTCGGCACATAGCCGGTTCTGGCGACCGCGTCGCGCACCTTGTGCAGCACTTCCGCCGACACCTTGTCGGGCGTGTTCAGCGCACGAGAGGCAGTGATGGGCGCGATGCCCGCCAGCTTCGCCACCTCGTGCAGCGTCACACCCCCTGTGCCGCGCCGGCTGCGCCGCCTTCCCGTCATGTCATCCGCCATTCGATGCCCGCCGCGCCGTCCAAACCTCATGATAGGGGGCCGCGAAGCCACGGACGTCCTCAGAGCGGTCCCGGCGTGGTGCCGACGCAGGTGTCGGCGCTCGGCAAAGCCATCAGGGTCGGCGCCAGGACACCCCCGCCGACCCGTAAAGCGACGCAAGTCGACCGTCGTCGATGAGCGCATCAATGGCCGTCTTCACGGCTGAAGCCAGGTCGACCGACTCCCGCTTCACCGCGCAGCCGACCACCCAGCCTTCGCGCGGCGCCTGCGGCACCGGCAGGCGTTCGATCGCGAAGCGCGGGTCGCCGCGCAGCGTGCTCTCCAGCTCCGACGACAGGCCGGCCGCGGCCACGCAGTCGCCGCTCAGCAGGGCCCTGGCCGCCTCGGTGCCGTCGGCGAAACGCGTGCGCAGCGTGTCGCGGTATGCGCCGCCATCGGCCCCCAGCATCAGCCAGCCGGCCAACGAGATGCCGGGCACCGCCACCGGGCGTCCCTTGAAGACGTCCAGGCTGTCCATCGTCGGCACCTTCGCGAGGTCGCGGGCGATCACCACCCGCTCGCGGTAGTACGGCGCGAAGATCGCCACCTGCGGGTTGGCCTGCATCAGCGGGCGGTCCACCGGCACGTGCAGCAGCACGTCGGCGGGGCCGTAGCCGAGGTAATGGCCCTTCCAGACCATGTTGCGCAGGTCGTCGTCCATGTTGTCGTCCGCAGGGAACGGCAGCAACACGGGCTTCAGTTCGAGCCCGGCGGCGATCGCCTTCGCCAGCTCGACGTCCAGCCCCTGCCCTTTCACATGGAACGGCGGCAGGTCGTCGTACAGCGCGAACGACAGCGTGCCGCGCTGGCGCAGGCGCTCCAGCGCGCCCTCGGCACGCGCGGTGCCGCCGAGCACGCCGGCCCCCAGGGCGGCGGCGCCCTGCAGCACCAGGCGGCGCTTCACAGCGGCTTCTCCCGGCGCGTCTCGAGGTAGGACTTGATCGCCCAGACGGCTTCCTGGTTCAGCGTCTCTTCGAACGGCGGCATGTAGACCGCGCCGTTGCGGGTGCGGCCGCGGCGCACGGTCACGGTGAAGTACTGGTCGATCTCGGCCACGCAGGCGGCCTTCTTCGCGGCCTGCTTGACGGTGGAGCAGTCGTTGTCCAGGCGCCGCAGGTCCGGCGCGATGCCGCCGGAGATGGCCTCCAGGCCGTGGCAGCGCGCGCAGTTCTGGTTGAAGGCCGACGCGCCGATGCGGATCGCGGTGCTGTCGCCCCGGTACGGGTTCTCGGCGCGCCAGTCCTCGCCGAGCTTCGGCAGCTCGTGCGTGTCGACCGCCTGCGGCGTCACGTCGCCATGGCCGAACGCGGCGCCGGCCAGCACGAAGCCGGCGACCGCCAACAGGGCCCGCAACGTCGGGGTCGTGGGGGTGAAGGGGCGGCTGATTCGCGCCATGCTTGTCTCCAGAATGCGAAGGTGGGAATGCGGCCCCTTCTGCAAAGGATGTGCCAAAAAACCACTGCCCTGGGGCAGGCCGCTGCCGACCGGCCGGCACGACGCCGCAACTCCGCATCCACCCGCAGCACGGTGCTGCAGACCCGCGCAACGCCGGGAGGATTTGGCACAGCGCGACGCAACTGCTCCACCGTGACACACTCGCCGGGGATTCCCCCGGCTCGTTGCGTGACGCGAAATCGAAGACAGTGAGGTCTTCAGGGGCTTGCGCTGCACTGCGGCCCGCCCCCTGTCCCACCTGACACGTCCCTTTTCAAAACAGGAGGTCGCGCATGACCCCGACCCGCACTGCCCTCTATGCCCGTTCGCGTCCGGACGGCACGCCTGCGCTGTCGCAGCCGGCGGACGGGCGGCACCTGCAGGCCATCGAGCGTTCGCACGAACGCTGCGCGGCGCTGGGCCTGCGGCGCAGCGAGTCGCCCGACTACGCGCCGCTGGGCCGGCCCGACCTGAACGACCTGCGCGACCGCAACCAGCGCCTGTTCACCCACGCCGCTCCCATCATGGAGATGCTGTGCGAACAGGTGATCAACACGCAGAGCATGGTGCTGCTGACCGATGCGCGCGGCACCGTGCTGCATTCGATCGGCGATGACGACTTCATGTCGCGCACCTCCAAGATCGCGCTGCAGCCGGGGGTCGACTGGTCGGAGCAGGCCAAGGGCACCAACGCGATCGGCACCGCGCTCATCAACGAGACGCCGACGCTGGTGCACGCCGACGAGCACTTCATGCACGCCAACCACTTCCTGAGCTGCTCGGCCGCGCCGATCTTCGACCCGCGCGGCAACATGCTCGGCGTGCTCGACGTGACCTGCGACCACCGCACCTACCACCAGCACACGATGGGGCTGGTGCGCATGTCGGCGCGCATGATCGAGAACAACTGGCTGGCCGACGACTTCCGCAACGTGATGCGGCTGCACTTCCACAGCCGCGCCGACTACATCGGCACGCTGATGGAGGGCATCCTCGCGGTGAACCGCGACGGCCGCATCGTCGGCGCCAACCGCAGCGCGCTCGACCAGCTCGGCATGAGCGGCGCGGCCGTGCGCATGATGAGCGCGGCCAGCCTGTTCGGCACCACCGTCGGTGCGCTGGTCGATCACTTCCGCTCGCCGCTGGCCACGCCGATGCTGCTGACGCTGGCCAGCGGCGCGCAGTTCTACGCGCAGGCCCGCTTCAACTGGGTGCACTGGATGGCGGTGGACGCGCCGGCCGTGGAAAAGCCGCGCCTCGGCGCCGCCGGCGAGGTGGTGCAGGACGTCGCGGCGCAGGCGCCGCTGGCCTCAGCGCCGTCCGCGCCAACGGCGACGCCGCTCGGCGACGACCCGCGCAACGCCCGGCCGGCGCCCAGCGGCCTGCGCTACCTGCAGACCGGCGATCCGCAGCTCGAGACGCTGGTCGGCAAGCTCAAGCGGGTGATCGACCGCGACATCCCGGTGCTGATCCTCGGCGAGACCGGCACCGGCAAGGAGCTGCTGGCCCGCGCGATCCACCAGGACTCATCGCGCGCGCGCCAGCCGTTCGTGGCGGTGAACTGCGCGTCCATCCCCGAGACGCTGATCGAGGCCGAACTGTTCGGCTACGAAGAAGGGGCGTTCACCGGCGCGCGCCGCAAGGGCGCGGCCGGCCGCATCGTGCAGGCCAACGGCGGCACGCTGTTCCTCGACGAGATCGGCGACATGCCGATCGCGCTGCAGGCACGGCTGCTGCGGGTGCTGCAGGAACGCCAGGTCACGCCGCTGGGCAGCGCCAAGTCGATCACCGTCGATGTCAACATCATCGGCGCGACCCACCGCAACCTGCGCGAGATGATCGCCCGCAACGAGTTCCGGGAGGACCTCTACTATCGCCTCAACGGCCTGGTCGTGAAGCTGCCGGCACTGCGCGAGCGCACCGACCTGCAGGTGATCGTCGGCAAGATCCTGCGCCAGGAGGCGCCGCACCGCACGCTGCAGCTCGACCCCGCGGTGATGCGGCTGTTCCAGGCCTACCCGTGGCCGGGCAACATCCGCCAGCTGGCCAACGTGCTGCGCACCGCGGCGGTGATGGCATCGAACGAGAGCACGATCACGCGCGAGCACCTCTCCGACGACTTTCTCGAGGACGCCGAGCAGCACCTGGCCGACAAGGCCCCGGCCATGCCGGCGCCGCCCGCGATGCCGCCGGCCTTCGCGGCGCAGCCGCCCGCCACGCCGGCCAATCGCACGCTGGAGCAGGTGGAACTCGACATGATCCGCCAGGCGGTCGAGGCGGCCGGCGGCAACATCTCCGAGGCCTCGAAGCGGCTGGGCATCAGCCGCAACACGATCTACCGCAAGCTGCGCTGGAACACCTGAGCCTCCTGCTGCAGCGCCGCCGCCCACGCGCGGGCGGCGCCTTGCAAGGCGGCCGCCATCGGCGGGTGGCTCATCGCATGAGCCCCGCCCGGCACGACGACATGGCGCGCCGCCGGCCAGGCGGTGGCCAGCGCGGCGCTGCCGGCTGGATCGCACACCGCGTCGGCCTCGCCGTGCACCAGCCACACCGGGCCGGGCGGCACCGCCGGCGCAGCCACACCCGCCGCGCCCACCCCGAAGCGCTGCCCTGCCAGGTACAGGAACACCCGCCAGTCGGCCACCGCGGGCACCGCGCCGCCCGGCCGCCAGCGCCGCTGCGCGGCGGCATCGCCCACGCCGCCCGGCGCCGACTGCGCATCGTCGAAGCCTGCCCACGCGGCCGCCAGCGCCTCGTCCTGCGCCAGTTGTTCGAACGTGGCTGAGCCGTCATCGCACAGCGCTGTCGCACCCTGGCACACCCACTGCAGCAGCCGTTCGCCCTGCGCCCCGAGCGCGGCCCGGCCGTCCGGCCCGAGCCACTCGGCCCAGGGGGCCATGTAGCGCCGGCACTCGGCCTCGCTGCCGGTGAAGCGGCTGCGCAGGAACAGCCCCGTCACCCGCTGCGGGCAATGCGCCGCGTAGGCCACCGCCAACAGCGCGCCCCACGAGCCGCCGACCACCGCCCAGCGCGCCAGGCCCAGGTGCTCGCGCAGCCGCTCGAGGTCCTGCAGCAGCGTGCCGAGGTCGTTGCCCTGCAGGCCGCCACGGGGCGTGCTGCGGCCGCAGCCGCGCTGGTCGTAGGCGATCCAGCGCACCGGCAGGTCCTGCCACCAGCGCAGCGTCGGCGCGCGGGTGCGGCCGCCCGGGCCGCCGTGCAGCACCACCACGGGCAGCCCGGCAGGATCGCCGCCCTGGCACCAGGCCATCGTCGCGCCGTCGCTCAACGGCAGGGTTTGCCAGGACAGTGCATCGGGATCGAGAGCGGGGGGATCAGCGGGCATCGGCGGCATGGCGCTTGCAAACAGGCCCTGACGTTACAGGAGACGTCCGGCACCATGAAGATCCTCGTGCTCGGCGACAACGCCGGCAGCCGCCACGGCCCGCATCTCGCGGGACGGTCGCTCGCGCTTTCGGCCGATGGCCACGCCTGGGTGCTGCTCAACACGCTGCCCCAGCTCGAGCGCCACCTGCGCTCGACCGCGGCGCCCTGGCCGCTGGCGCGCGACGCCATCCACGGCGTCGTGCTGATGGACGCGCAGGCGCAGCATGTCAGCGGCCTGCTCGGGTTGCGCGACGGCCCGCCGCTGCGGCTGTACGCGACGCCGAGCGTGTTCGAAGATCTCACGACCCACCTGCCCATCCTGCCGGTGCTGGACCAGTGCTGCGGCGTGCAGTGGCACCTGCTGCCGGTGGCCGGCGAGGTGCACTGCGCGCCGTTCCATGTCGAGGGGCTGGAGGCGCTGCAGTTCGAGGCGTTCGCGATCCCGGGCGCCGCGCCGGCGTACGGTGCGCACCCGCACGACGGCATCGTCGGCGACACCATCGCGCTGCGGGTGCGCGACCACCGCACCGGCCGCCAGCTTTGTTACGCGCCCGGCCTCACCGAGCTGGGCAGCCCGTCGGGCACCTCGCCGCATGCATGGCTGGGCGAAGCCGACTGCGTGATCACCGGCGCGGCACCGGGCGTCGTCGAACTGCTGCGCCATGCGCCGGCGCAGCGCAAGGTGCTGCTGGTCGACAGCGTGCCGGCGCACTGCTCGGCGCATGGCATCGAGCCGGCCTACGACGGCATGGCGATCCACCTCTGAGCCCCCGCCGCTTGCAGCGCACCTTGTGAGCCCCGCGGGGCTGCGGTACCGTCCGGCCATCCCGTCACAGGAGACCCACGGTGATCAACAAACTCGGCTTCGACCAGGACGCGCTGGTCCAGCAGTTCGCGCAGGCCTCGGCACAGCAGGGCGAAGCGCTGCGCCAGGGCGTGCGCGACGCCACGCTGCAGGCCCTGCAGGGCCGCGAGCTCACCCGCAAGAACATCAAGGCGGTGCTGACCTCCGTCACCGAAGCCGCCACGCAGGGCGCCGCAGCCAACCCGCTCGGCGCGGACGCGGTGGAGCCGCTGCTGGCCCAGGCCTTCGACGGCATGGACAGCGCGCTGCGCCAGGCGGTGGAGGCCAACCGGCGCGCGCTGCAGCAGCTGGTGACGCAGGGGCTCGACCTGCAGGCCGGCCCGCTGAAGAAGGCGGTGGACGACCTCGAAAAGCTCGAGGACACCTTCTTCGCCTCGGTGTCGAAGGCGATCGAGGGCACGGCCGGCCAGGCGCTGCAGTCGCCCTGGTCGCACGTGCTCGACGCGGTGAAGGTCAAGGGCACCGGCACCGGTGCCGACGCCACCGCCACGGTGCAGCAGCTCACCGCGCAGACCCAGGCCGCGCTGCGCGACAGCCGCCGCATCGGCCTGAAGGCCTCGCAGGCGCTGCTGGACAGCTACAGCGCCCTGGCCAGCGGCGTGCTGATCGGCATGTCCGAAGCGCTCGGCGCGGCGGCGCCCGCAGCAGCACCCGCCGCGGCGGCAAAGAAGGCGCCGCGCAAGGCTCCCTGACCGTGCCCGTCGCCCGGCGCTGTCCGTGTCAGGCCGGCGCCGGCGCGCGGCGAAAGCGCAGCGAGGCGCACAGGCCCGGGCTCTGCCCGCCGTCGCGGCCGCGGGTGTCTTCCAGCGTCACCTGCGCGCCGTGCTGCCGGGCGATCTCGGCCACGATCGCCAGGCCCAGGCCCGAGCCCTCGACCGGTGTGCCGAGCGGCCGGTAGAACGGCTGGAACACCAGCTCGCGCTCGCTGAGCGGGATGCCCGGCCCGCTGTCCTCCACCTGCAGCAGCACCACCTGGCCGAACGGGTCGGGCATCACGCGCACGGTCACCGTGCCGCCGCGCGGCGTGTACTGCAGCGCGTTGTCCACCAGGTTGGTGATCAGCTCGCGCAGCAGCAGCGCATGGCCGAGCACCGGCGCGTCGTGCGTGCGGCCCTGCAGGCGCTGCATCAGGCCGGCCCCGGTGTCGGGCTCGTGCAGCGTCGGGCCCTCGTAGCCGAGGTCGATGGCCTTGTCCATCGCGCGCGGCACGAAGTCGCGCACCACCTCGGTGGCCAGGCGGTCGAGGTCGATGCGTTCATGCGCCGCGTCGGCGGCGCGGGCGTCGGCGCGCGCCATCGACAGCAATTGGTTGACCACGTGCGCGGCGCGCTGCGAGGCATTGGCGATCTGCACCAGCGACGCGCGCGCGTGCTGCGGGTCGCCGTGGCCGGCGTCGATCTCGCGGGCCGCCAGCTCGGCCTGCATGCGCAGGCCGGCCAGCGGCGTCTTCAGCTGGTGCGCGGCATCGGCCAGGAAGCGTTTCTGCGTCGCCAGCGCGGCCTGCTGGCGCGCCAGCAGCTCGTTGATGGCCTGCACCAGCGGCGCCACCTCCTCGGGCACCTGGCGCTCGTCGATCGGCGACAGGTCGTCGCTCGGCCGCTCGCGGATGCGCTGCTGCAGCGCCGCCAGCGGCGACAGCCCGCGCGCCAGCGCCATCCACACCAGCAGCACGCCGATCGGCAGCACGACGAACTGCGGCAGGATCACGCCCTTGACGATCTCGGTGGCCAGCCGCGAGCGCTTGCTGAGCGTCTCGCCCACCTGCACCAGCGCCGGCGGCTGGTCCGGCACGATGGACACCCACTGGTAGGCCACCCGCACGTCCTCGTCCTGCACCGCGTCGTCGCGCAGGCGCACCTCGGCGCTGCCCGCCGTGTCGGCCGGCGGCGGCGGCAGATCGCGGTCGCCGGCGATCCACTCGCCGCGCGGGCCGCGCACCTGGTAGAAGATGCTGTCGGACTCGTCGGCGCGCAGCACCTGCGCCGTCTCCCGCGACAGCGACAGCCCGAGCCGCGGCCCGGCCGGCTCGAGCCGCTGCGCCAGCACGTGCACCGCGGCGATCAGCGAGCGGTCGTACGGCTTGCTGGCGATGCCCTGCGCGGCCAGCCAGGTCAGCGCCAGGCTCATCGGCCACAGCAGCAGCAGCGGCGCGAGCATCCAGTCGAGGATCTCGCCGAACAGCGAGCGCTGCTCGAGCCGGCGCCGCTGCCGGCTGCCGGCCCGCAGCACACCGGCCCCCGAGAAGCCGGAACCCGGTCTCACGCAGCGATCTTCTCGAGGCAGTAGCCGAGCCCACGCACCGTGGCGATGCGGATCGGCCCCTGCTCGATCTTCTTGCGCAGGCGGTGGATGTAGACCTCGATGGCGTTGTTGCTCACCTCTTCGCCCCACTCGCACAGGCGCTCGACCAGCTGGTCCTTGCTGACCAGCCGGCCGGCGCGCTGCAACAGCACCTCCAGCAGGCTCAGCTCGCGGGCCGAGAGGTCGACCATCTGGTCGTGGATGTAGGCGACGCGGCCGGTGGCGTCGAAGGTGAGCGGGCCATGCTTGATCAGGCTGCTGGCCGAGCCGAGCCCGCGGCGGGTGAGCGCGCGCACGCGGGCCTCCAGCTCGGCCAGCGAAAACGGCTTGGCCATGTAGTCGTCGGCGCCGAGGTCGAGGCCCTTGACCCGCTGCTCGACGCTGTCGGCCGCGGTCAGGATCAGCACCGGCACCGCGGCACCGCGGCCGCGCAGGCGTTTCAGCACCTCCAGCCCGTGCAGCTTGGGCAGGCCGAGGTCCAGGATCACCAGGTCGAACTCGTGCGCGGCCAGCGCCGCATCGGCCTCGCTGCCCTGGCTCACGTGGTCCACTGCATAGCCGTTGACCCGCAAGCTGCGCAACAGACCATCGGCAAGGACCTGATCGTCTTCCGCAATCAAGATGCGCATGGCGGTTCTCTCCCACTGGATGCCCCGTGTCATTCTAGGAAGACCCCCTGCGCCGGACATCCGGGCAACTGCCGGTGCTGCGCCGCAACAGCCTTGGCAGCCCACCCACTGTACAGATATCCAGCTTTTGCCATAATCGCGCGACCTCGAGGAGAGCACACCCATGGACGCACCCACCAAGACCCCCCCGAACGCCGCCCAAGCCGCCGAACGCGCGAAGGCCCTGCAGGCCGCCCTGGCGCAGATCGAAAAGCAGTTCGGCAAAGGCTCGATCATGCGACTCGGCGCCGGCGAAGCGGTCGAGCAGATCGAGGTGGTGTCCACCGGCTCGCTGGGGCTCGACATCGCGCTGGGCGTCGGCGGCCTGCCGCGCGGCCGGGTCGTCGAGATCTACGGCCCCGAATCCTCCGGCAAGACCACGCTGACGCTGCAGGTCGTCGCCCAGATGCAGAAGCTCGGCGGCGTGTGCGCCTTCATCGACGCCGAACACGCGCTCGACGTGCAGTACGCGCAGAAGCTGGGCGTGAACCTGCAGGAAATGCTCATCTCGCAGCCCGACACCGGCGAGCAGGCCCTCGAGATCGTCGACGCGCTGGTGCGCTCCGGCTCGGTCGACCTGGTCATCGTCGACTCGGTGGCCGCCCTCACCCCGAAGGCTGAACTCGAAGGCGAGATGGGCGATTCGCTGCCCGGCCTGCAGGCCCGCCTGATGAGCCAGGCGCTGCGCAAGCTCACCGCCACGATCAAGAAGACCAACTGCATGGTCGTCTTCATCAACCAGATCCGCATGAAGATCGGCGTGATGTTCGGCAGCCCCGAAACCACCACCGGCGGCAATGCGCTGAAGTTCTATTCGTCGGTCCGGCTGGACATCCGCCGCGTCGGCGGCATCAAGAAGGGCGAGGAGGTCATCGGCAACGAGACCCGCGTCAAGGTCGTCAAGAACAAGGTCTCGCCGCCGTTCAAGACCGCCGACTTCGACATCCTCTACGGCGAAGGCATCAGCCGCGAAGGCGAGGTGATCGACCTCGGCGTCAACAACAAGATCGTCGACAAATCCGGCGCCTGGTACGCCTACAAGGGCGAGAAGATCGGCCAGGGCAAGGACAACGCCCGCGAGTTCCTGCGCGAGAACCCGGACATCGCCCACGAGATCGAGAACCGGATCCGCGAGACCCTGGGCATCAGCCTGCTGCCGCCGCTGCCCAACACCGCGTCCGCCCCCGCCGCGCCGAAGGCCGGCAAGGGCAAGGGCGCCGCAGCGGCACCGGCCGCAGCCGCTCCGTCGGACGACTCGGAAGCCCTGTGATCCCGGCGGCCTAGGCAGTGGCCTGGAGTGGTCCCGGAGTGGCCTCGCCCCAGCCGAGCCTGAAAGGCCGTGCGCTGCGCCACCTCTCGGCACGGGAGCACTCCCGCGTCGAGTTGGCGCGCAAGCTGGCCCCGCACACCGAAGACCCGGACGAACTCGAACGGGTGCTCGATGAACTGGAAGCCCGCGGTTTCCTCAGCGACACCCGCTTCGTCGAATCGGTGCTGCACCGGCGCGCCAACCGGCTGGGCGCCGCCCGCGTCAAGCAGGAGCTGCTCGCGAAGGGCATCGCCGGGGAGCAGGTGCGCGCCGCGGTGCAGCAGCTCCAGGCCAGTGAGTTCGACCGGGCGCTGGCCGTGTGGCGGCAACGCTTCGGCGCCCCGGCCACCGACGCCCGCGAACAGGCACGCCAGGTGCGTTTCCTGATGGCACGCGGCTTCGCTGCCGACGTGGTGCGCCGCGTCGTGAAAACCACCCCCGACACCGACGACCCGGCATGACCGGCGAACGGCTGTCGCACGATGGCGCAATGTGTCACCAGACTGACGCACTGCAACATGCTAAAGTTCCGGCGCCTCGCGTCAGCGGTTCGCGCAGCTCAGCGCTCCCCACACCGCATCCAACGCACAGGTGGCCCATCGTTCCACGGACCGTGCGACGAAGCACCCTTTGCCAAGATGGCGGACGGAAGGTGGTGTCCCTGAGGGTGTCGGAGCCCACCGTTTCGTTCTGTCTGCGGCGGGGCCTGCTGCGGCTCCACCTCGTGTCGAAGCCACCTGAGTCCAGCGGACTCGACTGACTTTTTACTAGCCACCATGAAGATCCACGAATACCAAGGCAAGGAACTGCTGCGCCAGTTCGACATCCCGGTGCCGCGCGGCTACCCGGCGTACAACGTGCAGGAAGCGCTGGACGCGGCCCAGAAGCTGGGCGGCCCGGTGTGGGTGGTCAAGGCGCAGATCCACGCAGGCGGTCGCGGCAAGGGCGGCGGCGTCAAAGTGGCCAAGACGCTGGACGACGTGAAGGCGCTGGCCGGCCAGATCCTCGGCATGCAGCTGATCACGCACCAGACCGGCCCCGAAGGCCAGAAGGTGCGTCGCCTCTACATCGAAGACGGCGCCGACATCAAGAACGAACTCTACGTCTCGCTGGTCACCGACCGCGGCACGCAGAAGGTCGCGCTGATCGCCTCGAGCGAAGGCGGCATGGACATCGAGGAGGTCGCGCACTCGACCCCCGAGAAGATCATCACCGAGTACATCGACCCGCTGACCGGGCTGACCGACGAGCAGGCCAAGAAGGTTGCGGCCGCCATCGGCCTGACCGGCGGCTCGGTCGACCAGGCCGTCAAGCTGTTCCAGAACCTGTACCGCTGCTACATGGAGACGGACGCGTCGCTGGTTGAAATCAACCCGCTGAACTGCGACTCCAAGGGCAACCTGATCGCGCTGGACGCGAAGTTCAACTTCGACTCGAACGCCCTCTTCCGCCATCCGGAAATCGTCGCCTACCGCGACCTGGACGAAGAAGATCCGGCCGAAGTGGAAGCCTCGAAGTTCGACCTCGCCTACATCAGCCTGGACGGCAACATCGGCTGCCTGGTCAACGGCGCCGGCCTGGCGATGTCCACGATGGACACCATCAAGCTGTTCGGCGGCGACCCGGCCAACTTCCTCGACGTGGGCGGTGGCGCCACGGCCGAGAAGGTCACCGAGGCGTTCAAGATCATGCTGAAGAACCCGGACGTCAAGGGCATCCTGGTCAACATCTTCGGCGGCATCATGAAGTGCGACACCATCGCGCAGGGCGTGATCACCGCTTGCAAGGCGGTGAACCTGCAGGTGCCGCTGGTGGTGCGCATGAAGGGCACCAACGAAGACCTGGGCAAGAAGATGCTGGCCGAGTCGGGCCTGCCGATCATCTCGGCCGACACGATGGCCGAAGCCGCGACGAAGATCGTCGCCGCCGTCAAGTAAGCCCAGAAGGAATCCAGTCATGTCGATCTACATCAACAAAGACACCAAGGTCATCACCCAGGGCATCACGGGCAAGACCGGTCAGTTCCACACGCTGGGCTGCCAGGCCTACGCGAACGGCAAGAACGCCTTCGTCGCCGGCGTGAACCCGAAGAAGGCGGGCGAGAAGTTCTCCGAGATCCCCATCTTCGGCACCGTCAAGGAAGCCGCCGCCCAGACCGGCGCGACCGTCTCGGTGATCTACGTGCCGCCCGCGGGCGCTGCTGCCGCGATCCTGGAGGCCGTCGAGGCCGACCTGGACCTGGCGATCTGCATCACCGAAGGCATCCCCGTGCGGGACATGCTCGAAGTGCGCAACAAGATGAAGGCCAAGGAAGCGGCCGGCGGCAAGAAGACGCTGCTGCTGGGCCCGAACTGCCCCGGCCTGATCACGCCCGACGAGATCAAGATCGGCATCATGCCCGGCCACATCCACCGCAAGGGCCGCATCGGCGTGGTCTCGCGCTCCGGCACGCTGACCTATGAAGCCGTGGCACAGCTGACCGAGATCGGCCTCGGCCAGAGCTCGGCCGTGGGCATCGGCGGCGACCCGATCAACGGCCTGAAGCACATCGACGTGATGCAGGCGTTCAACGACGATCCGGACACCGACGCGGTGATCATGATCGGCGAGATCGGCGGCCCGGACGAGGCCGAAGCGGCCCGCTGGTGCAAGGCCAACATGAAGAAGCCGGTGGTCGGCTTCATCGCTGGCGTGACCGCCCCTCCCGGCAAGCGCATGGGCCACGCCGGTGCGCTGATCTCCGGCGGCGCCGACACGGCCGACGCCAAGCTGGCGATCATGGAAGAGTGCGGTTTCAAGGTCACGCGCAACCCGTCGGAGATGGGCAAGCTGCTGAAGGCGCTGCTGTAAGGCACGTCGGGCTCCGAGCCGGAAAGCCGCCTTCGGGCGGCTTTCTTTTTTCCAGCAGGCCGGAACCCCCTGCCGCCCCGCGCCCTCCAACGCCTTTGCAACCGCGTGTATTCTCCGGGGCCATGGTGCGACTCATCCTGCGCTGGTTCCTGCTCGCGGCGGCGCTGCTGCTGCTCGATCACCTCTACGACGGGGTCGAACTCCGCAGCTTCGGCGCGGCGCTGGCCGCCTCGCTGGTGCTGGGGCTGCTCAACGCGATCGTGCGGCCGCTGCTGGTGCTGCTGACGCTGCCGGTCACGTTGTTGACGCTCGGGCTGTTCCTGTTCGTCATCAACGCGCTGCTGTTCTACTTCGCGGCGTCGGTGCTCGACGGCTTCTATGTCGCCAGCTTCTTCGCCGCACTGATCGCGTCGATCCTCTACAGCCTCTTCGCGATGGTGATCGACGTCGCCCTGAACCAGGTGTTCGGCCGCGACTGAGCCGCCGGCCGCGATCAGCCGCGCGGCTCCTCGCCGTCCTCGATGCGCTGCGCGCGGCGCTGCTGTTCCATCACCTTCAGACGCGCCTCGATCACGCTGGCGTCGATGCCCGCCTCGACCCGGCTGCCCGAGGCCCGGGCCATGCGCTGCCCGGCACGCAGGCGGTCGATCGCGCCGTTGAGGTCCCCCGAGGCCCAGTGCGACTCGGCCTCGGCCCGCAGGCCGGCCAGCGGTTCACCCAGCCGGTTGTGCAACTGCGAGAGCAGCGCCCAGGCGGTGGCGTCACCCGGCCGGTTGGCCACCCAGGTCTGCAGCCCTTCCGCCTGGTCCCGCAAGCCGGCCGACGGGCCGTTGACGGCCAGTGCCGAACGCGCCGCGAGCAGCAGCACCGCCCGCGAGCCATCGGCCAGCTTGTCGGCCACCAGCCGCTGCGCTTCGGCGGGACGGCCCCGGTCCAGCGCCATCTCGGCCTGCAGCATCACCACCGCCCGGTCCGCCGCGGGCTGCCGCGCGGTCAGCGTCTGGCAGTGCATCAGCGCGGCGTCGGCGGTCTTCCAGTCCTTCAACCGCTCGGCGGCCAGCGCCGCGGCATAGCTGTTGGCGAACGCCTCCGGGGTGGTGCCTGTCAGCGGCACGGCGGCCAGCCGTTGCAGCACCTCGGTGCGGCCGTCCATCAAGGCACGGGCGCGGCCCTGCATCGCCGCCTGCAGCCAGCGGTTGGCATCCGGCAGCTCGCTGGCCTCGATCGACAGCGCAGCCCCCTGCAGCCCCAGCCGCGAACGGGCCTCGCCGATGCGCTCGCTGGTCAGCGGGTGCGAGCGCAGGTAGGGATACTGCTGGCTGTCCATCAGGCGGGACGCCTGCTGCAGCCGCTCGAACATCGCCACCATGCCCAGCGGCTCGAAGCCGGCCGACTGGAGCACGCCGAAACCGACCCGGTCGGCCTCGCGTTCCATGTCGCGCGAGAAGTTCAGCTGACCCTGCACCATCATCGCCTGGCCGCCCATGATGGCGGCATTGGCCCCGTCGCCGCGGGTGCTGCGGGCCGCGGCCATCACGCCGAGGATCATCGTCGCGATGCCGAGGATCGACTGGCGCCGGTTGACCGCGATCGAGCGCGCGATGTGCCGCTGCGTGACGTGCGAGAGTTCGTGCGCCAGCACCGAAGCCAGTTCGTCGCGGGTGGCGGTCATCGCGATCAGCCCCAGGTGCACGCCGATGTAGCCGCCCGGCAGCGCGAACGCGTTGATGCTGCGGTCGCGCACCAGGAACGGCTCCCAGGCGTAGCGCTGGTCGATGTCGGCCGAGACCTCGCCGCGCGCCCGCGCGGCGCTCACCAGCGGCTGCCAGAGGCTCTGCAGGTAGTCGAACAGCAGCGGGTCGTCGATGACGTCCGGATCGCGCCGCAGCTCCTGCATGATGCGGTCGCCCAGGTGGCGTTCGGCGCCCACGGTCAGGTCTTCGCTGGCGGCATCGCCCAGGGCCGGCAGCGCCCGCGACGGCATCGCCTGCGCCTGCACGACACCGCTGCCGGGCGCGACCAGCAGCGACAACGCCACCATCGCCGCGAGGCTGCGGCGCAGGGAGGGAAACGACGGACGGCGGAGAGGCATCACCAGCATGCGCGGCTTCCGGCCGGCGAGACCGGGTGGGCGGGACAGACCCGTATCATGCCTCGCCAAGATCTCCCACATGTAAACGAAGTCACACCGCGACCCGCATGGAATCCCCGAGCCCGCTGACCCACTTCGACGCCCAAGGCCAGGCCCACATGGTGGACGTGGCCGCGAAGGCGGAAACCCACCGCGTGGCGCGCGCCACCGGCACGATCCGCATGCAGGGCGACACGCTGGCGCTGGTGAAGCGCGGCGACGCCAAGAAGGGCGACGTGCTGGCCGTCGCCCGCATCGCCGCCATCCAGGGCGCCAAGCGCACCGCCGACCTGGTGCCGCTGTGCCACCCGCTGCCCATCACCAAGGTGGCCGTCGAGTTCGAAATCGACGACGCCACCACCGCGGTGCACTGCCACGCCACCGTCGAGACCGTCGGCCGCACCGGCGTCGAGATGGAGGCGCTGTGCGCGGTGCAGGTGGGCCTGCTCACCGTCTACGACATGCTGAAGGCGGCCGACCGCGGGATGGTGATCGACGGGGTGCGGGTGCGGGCCAAGAGCGGTGGGCGATCGGGCGACTGGCGCGCGGACTGAGCCGACGTCAGGGTTTCGCGAACACCACTTCTGGCCGCAGCGCTTCGGCCGGCAGTCCCGGGTCGCCGCCGCACTGGAATGGCAGCGGTTCGCCCTTCACCGGCTTGGCGCACGGCTCGAAGAACGACTGCGACGCAGGGTTTCGAAACTCGCGCAGCCGGGCCGCCACGGACCGGGCCTCGGTCCACTGCCCTCGATCGGCGAGCGCCTTGGCGTAGGCGACCATCAACCGCGTGTCCAGCAGGTGATAGGCCGTGCGGCCGAACGACGCCACCACGGTGCTGGGTTGTTCGGCCATCGTGACGCGGGCGTAATCGGCATGGTGGCCGAACACGATGCTGCGCTGTCCGGCGGCGATGCGCTCCTCCAGCGGCGCGGCGTCTCCGATGCTCAGCGCGGGGTCGAAGATGATCGCCACTTGGTAGTACTGCCGGCCCACCCACACCAGACCGGCGAGGCCCAGCGCCGCCACGACCATCAGCCCCCGGGCGCCGAGGTTGACCCGTCCCTGCGCGGCCTCCGCCGGCGGTGACCCGCCACACAGGCACCCCGCCATCAGCGCGGCAGGGAAGAGGAAGTAGCAATACCACAGCGGGTACTCGAGCAGGCTGTGCACCGCGACCACGGCCAGCATGAACGCGATTGACCGGGCCGTGATGGCGGCCGCCTCGTCGGCTCGCCGCAGCGCGCCGCGGGCACCCCAGAAGGCCCAGCCGAGCAGCCCGAGCACCAGGACCGCGAACGGCAGGCCGGATTCGACGGCAAGCTGCAGCGGCAGGTTGTGGCTGTGGTCGAAGAAGGCCACCGGACGGTCGGGGAACGGCGTCATCGACCATACGAAGTTGAAGGCCCCGGCCCCGACACCGCGCCACGGATGGGCGGCGATCAGGCTCAACGTGTTGGCCCAGATGCGACCGCGCGAACTGCTCGGGTCTCCATGCAGCGTCTTCTTGACCTGGTCATCGCCATAGAAGAAGTCGCCCGTGGCGGCCGACCACTGCTCCATGCCCCACCAACCCACGAAATAGACCGGCAGCGCCAGCACCATGAGCCACCGCGCCTGCCGGGGGAGGCGACGATCGAGTGCCCCCCAGGCGGCCAACATCGCGATGCCGACCATGCCGGTGCGGGACGCGGTGAGCACCACCGCGAACGTCAATGCCAGCAGCATCGCCCCCAGCCGTGCCGCCGACCACCGCCGCGCGATGGCGACCGCGACCGCCGCGGCGCAGCCCCACACCAACAGTGTCGACAGCTGGTTGGGCTGGCGCATGTTGCCCACGGCGCGGCCCGGGGCGGTCGGGAACGCGATGAGGCGGCCGTCCGCCCACTGCGGCACGAACACCTGGACCGCCGCGACCACGGTGCTCAACAGCGCCGCGGTCAACAGGGCGACCAGCAGCGGGAACGCGAACGACCGCGCCGCACCGATGCCGCCCCTCGCCGCCGCCCAGGCGGCTGCGGCGCTCACCAGCAACGCAGCCGCAGGCAACAGGCGCTGGCCATAGGGCGCACCGGACCACCATTGCCCCCCCTCGAGCACGACCAGCGCCAGCAACAAGGCCGCCACGGGCGCTCCCCCACGGGACGCCGCGCTGTTGCGCTCCCACACCGCCCAGACCAGCAGCCACACCAGGACACCGAACGCCGACAGGGACTGGTTCAACATGGTCGACACCGGCGGCACGCTGATCGGCACGACAACAGGCAGCGCCACCGCGAGCAACGCCAGGCCCGTCATCCAGGCGGCGGCGTTCGCACGCGGAGGCAAGGCGGCCGCGGAGGGACCGGATGACGCATCAGGGAGGTTGGGCATCGGCGGACGGGACTTCATTTCGGCCGCAGGACGCGGCATCTTTCTCGGGACATTGTCCTTGATCGATCCCGCCAGCCCCCATCGACGCTCCAGACCAAGGAGCGCGGGGTGTGCCGTGCTATCTTTCTCGGCTGCGCCCCCACTGCCCTTCTGTCAATCCCCTACCCATGCTCAAGTTCATCAAAGAACTCTTCGGCAAGTCCGAAATCAACGCCGTGGCCGAGCAACTGGCGAGTGAACTGACGCGACGGTATCCACCCGTGATGGCCAGCGGCGAAGGCCGCCGCCTGTCGCCGCAGGCGGTGACGAACATCCTTGAAAGCGTCATCAACAAGGCTGTCTCCAAGAGCCACGAATGGGATCTGGGGGTCGCGGGCAAGGCGAAGCTCGGCAACAGCCTGCGGTGGGCGTTGAAGGAGAAGGGGTACCCCGACAAATTCATTGAGATGGTGACGGAGGCGCTGGTCGTGTACCTGGGGCGTCTGGGCAAGCATTCAGCCAACAAACCCTGAGAGGGGCGATGACATGGGCTTGCTGAGTTCACTCATCAAAGAGATTGCGCGCCGTGGACCCAGCAAAGACGCAGGCTCCCTGCAAACCACGCTGGCACAGCTCAGCGTGCTGCTTCAGCAGCGCGGCACACCGCAGCGCCAGGAGGCGCTGGAGACACTGCGGCAAATGCTGAAGCAGCACCCCGACGCCCCCGATGCGCATGCGCTGATGGGCGATGCGCTGCTGGCTGACAAAGCCAACGAATCGGCGCAGGCGAGCTACCGCCGAGCCTTAGCGCTCAAGCCTGAGCATGCCCGGGCGCAGGAAGGCCTCGGGCTGGTGCTGCTGGGCCAGGGGCAGCCGGAGCAGGCCTCGCTGCATCTTGCCACGGCACATCGACTTGCGCCGATGAACGCCGAAGTGCTGGTGCACTGGGGGCTCGCCGAACTGGCGCTTGGAAATCTTCGTGAAGCGGGGAGCAAGTTCCAGAAAGCCATCGAACGCGACACCAGAAATCCCAACGCCTGGCAGAACCTTGGCTTGGTCAGCTACCAGCTCGGGCAGTTTGCAGACAGCATCCAACAACTGCGTCAGGCCATCATGCTCAACCCGCAGCACGGATTGGCCTACAGCAACCTGGCGCTTGCCCTGAGACAGCAAAACGATCTTGACGGCGCGCTGGAGGCCGCGCAGCAGGCTGTCAGCCTGAAGGCCGACAGTGCGCGCGTCTGGGTGGTGCTCGGCGATCTGTACAGCGATTGCGGTGACTTCACGAAGGCCAGGGAATCGCTCGGCAAAGCGCTCGCGCTCGATGCACGCAGCGTCTCGGCGCAGATCGGACTTGGCAAGCTGCACCAAGCCACCGGTGCTCATGACGAAGCCCGACGCAACTTCGAAGCTGCGCTGACGCTGGATCCTGGCAATGCCGATGCCCGAGGCGGTCTCGGTCAGCTGCTTCTTTTGTTGGGGCAATGGCGCGCCGGCTGGGAGGCATATGAAGCTCGTCGTCTGACCCAGCCGCCCGCTGTTCGCCGTGTACCGGCCCGCGAATGGGAGGGCCACCCGCTGAAGGGGCAACGGGTGCTGGTGCACGCCGAGCAGGGGCTCGGCGACATCATCCTGTTCAGCTCCTGCGTACCGGATCTGCTGGCGCAGGGCGGCCACTGCCTGTTGGACGTGCCGACGCGGCTGGCGGGCCTGATGCAGCGCTCGTTCCCAGAAGCGCAGGTGTTGGCGCACGAGATGACAATGCCGGAGGAGCACTGGCTGGCTTCGCTGCCACCGTTCGATGTGCATGTGCCCATCGGCACCCTACCGCGTTGGTTGCGCCAATCATCAGAACAGTTCCCCAAGCGCCACGCGTTCCTGAAGGCCGATCCAGCGCGCATGACGATATGGGCGGAACGGCTTGCGGCACGGCGTCGTCCCCGCATCGGCGTGAGCTGGCGCGGGGGACTGCTGTCCACAGCGGGCCACCAGCGTTGCATCGATCTAAGCCTACTTGCGCAGGCGCTGCACGGCCTCGACATCGATCTGGTGAGTCTTCAATACGGCGATACACATGCCGAGCTTGAGGCCGTCAACCATGCCGGACAGCGCGTGCACGCAGGGTTGTCCGGCTATGGCGACCTCGACGACCTGGCCGCACTGACCGCTTCGCTGGATGCCGTGATCACCGTTTGCTCCACGCAGGCGCACTTGAGCGGCGGACTCGGAGTGCCAACGGCTGTGCTGGTGCCCGTCAATCCAAGCTGGCGCTATGGTGCCCATGGCGATGCAATGCCTTGGTACGGCAGCCTCACCTTGCTGCGTCAAAGACAACTGGGCGATTGGTCGCCATGCCTGGCCGCGCTCCGACCGTGGCTGAGCCAACTGCCTGCCTTCGCGGATTGACATCGACATGAACTGGTTCAGCCGCCTCTTCGCCACGCCGCAGCCAGCTTCTTCAACACCAGACCAACTTCAGCCAGCGGCGGACGACCCCGTTTTGTCGGCAGTGGACGCACTGATCGACCAGCGCGATGTGGAAGCCGCCGAAACATTGCTGATCCAGGCGACCTCATCATCGGCACGGACGCCGGCGTTTCAGTTGCGACTGGCCAGCTGCGCCCGACTGCGCGGCGACACGCGGCTGTCTCGCGCCACCTGCGAAGCCCTGCTAGAAACCAATGCAGACGCATCGCTGATCCAACTCGAACTCGGCTTGTGTGCAATGGCCGAACTGGACCTCACCAGCGCGCTCGATCACCTCGAAGTGGCCGTGGCTCTGCACAACGGCAACGCGCGCGCGTGGCTGCAACTGGGCAAGTGCCTGGCACGGCTGGAACGCTGGCACGACGCCGAACAGCCGCTTCGTCAGGCGTTGGTTGGGCTATCGGGTGAGGCGGCCGCTGAGGCTTGGTACACGCTAGGCGAAGCGCAGCGGATGCAGCACCGCTTCATCGACGCTCAGCAATCGTATAAACACTGCTTGGTCCTCAAGCCCGATCACCTACTCTGCCACATTGCAGCGGGGCATGTGCTGATGTTCCTTGAGGAGGAGACGACCGCCTTGCAGCACTACGAATCGGCCATGGCGCTGAGCTCCCAGTTGCCGCCGTCGCTGAAGCTCAACGTGGCTTCTATCCACCAGCACCTGGGCCGATACGACGACGCTCGCGCGGTCTTCGAGAGAATCGTGGACGAGCGACCGGGTGATGCCGTCGCACGCTGGTATTTGTGCCAGTTGGACCTGCTGGAGTGCCGCTGGCCGCAAGGCTGGGCCAGCTATCCGTCGCGCTTTGGTGCCAAGGCGGTGCCTTATCGGCCCATGCCGTTCCCGACGTGGGAAGGCCAACCGCTGGCGGGTGAAACGCTGCTCGTTCTAGCGGATGAGGGGCTGGGCGACGAGATCATGTTCGCGTCTTGCCTGCGCGATGTCGTGACACGCGCACCGTCCTGCATCGTCGAATGCGATCCTCGCCTGCACCGCCTGTTCGCGCGCTCTTTCCCGCAGCTGCACGTGGTCAGCACCGAACGGCAGAGCAGCACCCAATGGCTCAGCGGACTGCCGACCCCCTCGTTCCAGATCTTCGCCGGCGACCTGCCGGCACTGTTTCGCAAGGACGACACAGCATTTCCGAACACCGCGGGCTACCTTCAAGCCGATCCTGAACGCGTAGCGCAATGGCGGCAGCGCCTTGCGCAGCTGCCGGGTACCGGTCCCATCATTGGTCTGTCCTGGCGTGGCGGCATCACAGGCACTCGCACCAAGGCACGGTCCATTTCGGCGCAGCAATGGGGTGACATCCTTTCGGTGCCCGGCGTGCGGTTCGTCAACCTGCAGTACGGGAACTATCAAACGGAGCTGCGCACACTGGAGCATACCCATGGCGTCGTGATTCACGACTTCCCGGAGGCGATCGCCGACTATGATGAAACCGCCGCGTTGGTGTGCGCTCTAGATCAGGTGATATCGGTGTGTACCGCCATTATTCATTTGGCGGGCTCGCTGGGACGGCCGGTCTGGGTGCTCACCCCCTTTGCGCCCGGATGGCGATACACGGCCTCGCGCGACACCCTGCCCTGGTACCCCAGCTCGCGCATCTTCCGTCAACACCGGCCGAATGACTGGGATGGCGCCTGTCAAGATCTGTCAGCTGCGCTGCGTGAAGCGACCAAGAACGTCACCACCGACTCTCCCGCTTGTGACGTATTGCTTCCCCGCGCTGGCGTACGAACCGCAGCGCCCCCCGAATGAGATCCCTCGCCGTAGGCACGCCGATTGCGTTAGACACGCCACGCCCAGCCGCAAGCGCTGGACCCCATTACCGGAGGTCGTTCTATGAAGAGCATTCAACGAGGTTTCACCCTCATCGAACTGATGATCGTCGTCGCGATCATCGGTATCCTGGCCGCCGTAGCGCTGCCGGCCTATCGCGACTACACCCTACGCGCCAAGGTGTCGGAGCTGCTCTTGTCCGCGAGCGCCGCTCGTACGGCAGTCACCGAGAACTCGCAGAACTCCCAGTCCACCAACGGCAGCGGCATCACTGCCCCGGCTGCTGGTGGCAAGGTGTCGGCTGCCACGATCAATGCTTCCGGCGTGATCACCATCAACGGCAACAACAGCGAGTTTGGTACCGCTGTGACTGTCACGTTGACGCCGAGCTGGAACAGCACCGCTTCAACGGTGATCTGGTCGTGCGCTGTTAGCCCGACCAACCTGGAGCCGTCGTCCTGCCGTCAGGACTGAGCTGATCCAGCGCCTCTGAAAAGCCCCACAAGTTGGGGCTTTTTTGCGAGTCTGTCGCTACAGACGAAGCCGCATTTTCTTTCAGCCGAAACGGTCGGCGCGTCAACGGTCGACCTTCCTTAGCTTATTCGCTACGGCTCCGGGAGTGGATATCGCACGACGGGGTGTGTCGGTCAACATCACTAAACGACCAAAACCGTCACGTAGGACCCCGCTCAAACGCAAAATTGTTCACCAAATCGCTTGGTCGCCCCTGAAAGAGGCAGGCACACTGACTGCTTTCAGACGTTGAGCCCAGCACCAGCGCAGGGCCTATCAAAGGAGGACATCCCATGAAGAGTGTTCAACGAGGTTTTACCCTCATCGAACTGATGATCGTTGTTGCGATCATCGGCATCCTGGCCGCTGTCGCATTGCCGGCCTACCGTGACTACACGCTCCGCGCAAAGGTATCGGAACTACTGCTTTCGGCCAGCGCCGCCCGCTCCGCCGTGACAGAGAATTCGCAGAACTCTCAGGTGACCAACGGTAGCGGGATCACTGCCCCGGCCGCAGGTGGAAAAGTTTCGGCTGCCTCAATCGACGCTTCTGGCGTGATCACCATCAACGGCAACAATAGCGAGTTTGGTACCGCTGTAACCGTCACGCTGACCCCAAGTTGGAATAGCACCGCCTCTACCGTGATTTGGTCCTGCAGCGTCACCCCAACCAACTTGGAGCCGTCGTCCTGCCGCCAGGATTGACGTATCACTCTCTTCCCACTAAAAAGCGGTCGGTCGAAACCGACCGCTTTTTATTTGCGGATGCACAATCGAGCCTCTTACCCGGCACGCCAACCTCAATGCCATGCTGATCACCGCCCAATACGCGCAGCTCAACGCTCAATTGCACGCCGATCGTCCCGACTACGGCACTAGTGGCCGGCGCTGGGCACCTGTCGTCGCCGCACTGGCTGACGCCGCAAAGGCGAATGAAATTCTGGACTACGGATGCGGTAAGCAAACCCTGGCAGCTGCACTGGTCGGCCGTCGAGTTCTGAGCTACGACCCCGCGATTCCGGCCCTGAGCAGGTCACCCGAACCAGCCGACGTGGTCGTATGTACCGATGTGCTGGAGCATGTCGAGCCCAACTGCATCGAGGAAGTTCTCGATGATCTGTGTCGCGTTACGTCAAAGGCTGCCCTGATCACTGTGGCTACCCGGCCCGCAGTCAAGACTTTGGCCGATGGACGAAATGCCCACCTGACTGTGCAACCCTTCAGCTGGTGGCGAGATCATTTCCTGGCTCGCTTCGACGTGATCGACGTTCAAGAAGAAGAAGGTAACGAGTTCACATTGATCCTCAAAGCGCTGCATGCAGAGGATGTCGATCTGACGGGCTTTCGGCTGCCTCGCTCCGAAATCCAGGCTGCTCCCGCCGGAGCAAAGCCAGCCGCGTCCGCAGTTGCATCTGCAGCGATAGTGCAGGTTGACGGCAAAGAACTGAAGTTTTCCACCCCCAACCGCATGACGCAGTGGCGGGTGGAAAGCCTGCTCACCAAGGAGCCCGACACCATTGCCTGGCTGCGTAGTATGAAAGCCGGCGAAGTTTTGGTGGACATCGGCGCCAATGTGGGCATGTACTCGATGTTCGGAGCCGTGGTCCGTGGCGTGACGGTATACGCCTTCGAGCCTGAGTCCCAAAACTACGCCCTGCTGAACACGAACATCGCGCTGAACGGTCTTTCGGGCCGGGTCACCGCCTTTCCACTGGCCCTCTCGGACAGGGTCGGAGCCGATGCGCTCTACTTGTCCGAGTTCAAGCCAGGGGGTTCCTGCCACTCGTTCGGCGAGCAGGTGGGTTTCGATCTGAAGCCTCGCCCGTCCGCCTTCGCGCAAGGCGCGTTCGCCGTCCCTCTCGACCAACTGGTCGGCTCTGGCGCCGTCCCCGTCCCCGATCACATCAAGCTGGATGTCGACGGCTTCGAGCACAAGGTCCTGACCGGCGCACGCGAGACACTCCAGAATCCGAAGGTGAAGTCGGTTCTGGTCGAACTCAACACGCATCTCGAGGAACATCGACGCGCGATCGAACAGCTGCAGGCGCTGGGCTTCCAATACGACAGCAGGCAGGTCGAAGGTGCACTGCGCACCGCCGGGGCGTTCGAAGGGGTGGGCGAGTTCATCTTCACCCGGCAAGCGGCTCGTCCAACGGTCGATCTCATCCAGCGGACGTCGGTGACACTCCCGAGCACGCCCCGTGGCCGGCAAGTGCTGCACCATGTCCTGCAACGATTGGCTGCAGCCGAGGTGACTTCCCAGCCGTTCCCTTACACGGTGATCGACGACATCTTCCCGCCAGACTACTACGCAGAGATCCAGCGGCACTTTCCATCGGTCGCCAGCATGCGTCCGCTGAGCGAGACGGGCCGCGTGGGGAAGAACGATTACCGCGAGCGGCTCACCACGCTCTTCAATGAAGAAGACTTTGCCAAGCTCACGCCGGAGCAGGCGTCCTTCTGGAGAGAGTTCGCCGATTGGATGTACAGCGAGGCCTTCCTGCATGCCTTCATCGACAAGTTCCAACCCGCACTCGAGCCGCGCATCGCGAAGGTCCAGGCTGCCGAAGGAAAGCTGAAGGTCAGGGGTGACGCCCTGCTCGTCAACGACCAGACCAACTACGCCATCGGTCCGCACACCGATGCGCCGCACCGTCTGGTCACCTTCCTGTTCTATCTGCCGGAAGATGCGTCACTGCGCGATCTGGGCACCAGCCTTTACACGCCAAAGGAAGCCGGGTTCACCTGCTGGGGGGGGCCTCACCATCCCCATGAGCGGTTCAACTTCGCGGGACGCGTCGAGTTCCTGCCGAACCGACTGATGGCGTTCCCCAAGACCGAGCACTCGTTCCATGGCGTCGATCGCATCGATCGTGAGGACGTGAACCGGAAAATGCTGATCAACAACATCCGGCTCCTGAACCAGGTCACCCACTGAGCGCCCAGAGGCGCCCTGCTCGGCGCACGCCATACGTGCGCTGATCAGCGCCGCTGATCGACCCTCGACATCGCGTCGCGCTCCGCGAACCACTGGCTCGCGTACTCGCAGTCGCGATACTCCTCGAAGTACGGCCCCCCGATGGTGAAGTGCACGTTGCCCATCCCCTCCTGAGCGGGCTCATAGCCCACCAGGTGGTTCCAGCGCTTCGGGAGCCCGCCGATCAGCTCGTCGCTCTCGAGCCACTTGAACTGGTGCAGCTCCAGGCCGCTGGCGGTGTTCACGTACTCGGGTGTCAACGCGCGGCATCGCGCGTTGTTGAACAGCATCACGCTCGACCAGTTCTTCTTGCCGTACGCGGTCTGCGGGGCGCCGAGGAACTTGGTGGTCTCCTCGGGGCGGTGATCGTGCTTCACGCACATCACGGCATATCGGTCGTCGCGCAGCGCCCACAGCTTGGCGATGTCGTCCAGCACCAGCATGTCGCAGTCCATGAACAGCGACCAGCCCTCGTAACCGCTCAGGTGGGGCGTGAGGAAACGCGAGAAGGAGAAATCCGTGGACTGCAGCGGATTGCGTTCCCGCGTCATCAGCCCGCCGAGGTTCTGCAATGACAGCGGGACCAGGCTGACGGGCACGCTGGCTCGCGCCAGGATGCTGTGGGACAGGACGTGCCACGCGACGGTTTCGCGGGGGTCAAAGCCGATGAAGACGCGGATCATGGGGAACGCTCGGCAACCGGGAACGAAGCGGTCAATGTAGCAGTCGTCCCCACCCCGCCCAGGGGCGGCAGGTCAAGCGCGCACCCCGCGGGGCGCGCCATCCTTCACGCTGCGGGCGATCAGGCCGCCTCGCTCACCCTGAACACCGCCACCGCCTTCTGCAACGCGGCCGACTGGTCGCGCATCGAGCTCGCCGCGGCAGCCGCTTCTTCCACCAGCGCCGCGTTCTGTTGCGTCGACTGATCGAGCTCGCCCACCGAGTGCGCCACACCTTCCAGGCCGGCGCGCTGCTCGGCGGCGGCGTGGCTGATCTCGTTGATGAGCAGGCTGACCTGCTGCACCGACTGGACCAGTTCTTCCATCGTGCGGCCGGCCACCTGCACCTGGGCGCCGCCGTTGCGGACCTTCTCGGCGGAGTCGGCGATCAGGGACTTGATTTCCTTCGCGGCCGTGGCCGAGCGTTGCGCGAGGCTGCGCACCTCGCCGGCCACCACCGCGAAGCCGCGGCCCTGTTCGCCGGCGCGGGCGGCTTCCACCGCGGCGTTCAGCGCCAGGATGTTGGTCTGGAACGAGATGCCGTCGATGACGCCGATGATCTCCTCGATGCGGCGCGACGCGGTCTCGATCTCGGTCATCGTGGTGACGACCTGGCCGACCGCCTGGCCGCCGCGCTGCGCGACGTCGCTGGCGCGGCTGGCCAGCGCGTTCGCTTCGCCGGCGCTTTCGGCGGACTGGCGCACGGTGGCGGCCAGCTGTTCCATCGTCGACGCGGTGTGCTGCAGGTTGCCGGCCTGGCGCTCGGTGCGTTCGGAAAGATCGTGGTTGCCCTGGGCGATCTGTTGCGAGGCGCCGGCGATCTCCTCGGTGCCTTCGCGCACCTGGAGCACCACCTTGCGCAGGCTGGTCGCCATCGTGTCGAGCGCCGCCATCAGGGTGCCGAACTCGTCGCGGCCGGCCGGCGGCACGCGCACCGTCAGGTCGCCTTGGGCGACCGCGGAGGCGACCTGCACCGCCGTGTCGAGCTCGCGCTCGATGTAGCGCACCAGCAGCATCACCAGCGAGACGGCCACGCCCAGCAGCGCCGCCATGATGCCGCCGACCCACCAGAACTGCTGCCACTGGGCCTTCTGCACGGCCTGGACGGCCGTGAGCAGCTTCTGGTGCTGGCCTGCCGCGAAGCGGTCGATGGCGTCCTGGTAGCGCTGTACCGGCGGCAGGAACTCCTGCTCGAACGCGACCAGCGCCGCCGCTTCGTCGCCCGCCTTGCGGGATTCGTCGATGCGCTTGAGCGCACCGATGATCTGCGGCGAGGTCTCGTCGACGATCGCGAAGACGGTGCGCTCCTCCGGCGTGGCGATCCAGGCCTTGATGTGGTCGCGCAGTTCGTTGATGCGCGCCACGCTCGGCCCGATCTCGGCGCCGAACAGCTGGCCGATGGTGGGATCGATGGTGCGGTTCAGCGCCTTGATCTTGACCGTGGTCACCGTGGCCATCAAGCGCCACTCCGACACCTCCTGCAGGCGCCGGTATTCGGTGTCGGTGACCGATGCCAGCGTGGCGTCATTGCGTTGTTGCTGCAGGTAGCCCAACCCCAGCAGCGCCAGCGCCGTCGCCCCGACCAGGGCGAACGCCGTGTACAGGCGCGTCGAAACCCGCCACTGTCCCCATTTCTGCATCACGCACAACTCCTCGAACTTCATGGACCGCGAGCGCACCACCCTTCGGGCGCCGCCTCTGCGGTTTCGGCGTTTGGGTCCGAGGATTGAGGGGGATCGACCCCAAAAGGAAAAAAGGGGCCGCATCGCTGCGGCCCCTTCAGGCACTGGGCTGTGGAGAGCTCAGGACACCGGCAATCACATGCCCATGTCCATGCCGCCCATGCCACCCATGCCGCCGCCCGGCAGGGCCGGTGCGTCGTCCTTGGGCGCTTCGGCGACCATGCACTCGGTGGTCAGCATCAGCGACGCGACGGACGCGGCGTTCTGCAGCGCGGTGCGGGTCACCTTGGTCGGGTCCAGGATGCCCATCTCGATCATGTCGCCGTAGGTGTCGTTGGCAGCGTTGAAGCCGTAGTTGCCCTTGCCACCCAGCACGGCGTTGATCACGACGCTCGGCTCGCCACCGGCGTTGCCGACGATCTCGCGCAGCGGCGCTTCGATCGCCTTCAGGATCAGCTTGATGCCGGCGTCCTGGTCGGCGTTGTCGCCCTTGATCTCGCCGGCCAGTTGGCGAGCGCGCAGCAGCGCGACGCCGCCGCCCGCCACGATGCCTTCTTCGACGGCAGCACGGGTGGCGTGCAGCGCGTCTTCGACACGGGCCTTCTTTTCCTTCATCTCGACTTCGGTCGCAGCGCCGACCTTGATCACGGCAACACCGCCGGCCAGCTTGGCCACGCGCTCCTGCAGCTTCTCACGGTCGTAGTCGCTGGTCGCTTCCTCGATCTGGATGCGGATCTGCTTGACGCGGGCTTCGATGTCGGCAGCGGCACCGGCACCATCGATGATGGTGGTGTTTTCCTTGCCCACTTCGACGCGCTTGGCCTGGCCCAGGTCGGCCAGCGTGACCTTCTCGAGCGACAGGCCCACTTCCTCGGCGATCACCTTGCCGCCGGTCAGGATGGCGATGTCTTCCAGCATGGCCTTGCGACGGTCGCCAAAGCCCGGTGCCTTGACGGCCACGACCTTCAGGATGCCGCGGATGGTGTTGACCACCAGGGTCGCCAGCGCTTCGCCTTCGACTTCTTCGGCGATGATCAGCAGCGGACGGCCGGCCTTCGCCACCGCTTCCAGCGTGGGCAGCAGGTCACGGATGTTGGACACCTTCTTGTCGTACAGCAGCACGAACGGGTTGTCCAGCAGGGCGGCCTGCTTTTCCGGGTTGTTGATGAAGTACGGCGACAGGTAGCCGCGGTCGAACTGCATGCCCTCGACGACGTCGAGTTCGTTGTTCAGGCTCTTGCCGTCTTCGACGGTGATGACGCCTTCCTTGCCCACCTTGTCCATCGCGTCGGCGATGATCTGGCCGACGTCGCTGTCGCTGTTGGCCGAGATCGTGCCGACCTGGGCGATTTCCTTCGACGTGGTGGTGGCCTTCGAAGCCTTCTTCAGCTGCTCGACCAGGGCGGTGACCGCCTTGTCGATGCCGCGCTTCAGGTCCATCGGGTTCATGCCGGCGGCCACGTACTTCATGCCTTCGCGCACGATGGCCTGGGCCAGCACGGTGGCGGTGGTGGTGCCGTCACCGGCGTTGTCGCTGGTCTTGGAAGCGACTTCCTTGACCATCTGCGCGCCCATGTTCTGGAGCTTGTCCTTCAGCTCGATTTCCTTGGCGACCGACACACCGTCCTTCGTGACGGTGGGGGCGCCGAACGAGCGCTCGAGCACGACATTGCGGCCCTTCGGACCCAGCGTGACCTTGACCGCGTTGGCCAGGATGTTCACGCCTTCGACCATGCGGTGACGGGCGTCGGAACCGAAGACGACGTCTTTAGCTGCCATTTGTGTTTCTCCGAATTAGATGAATCAGGGGGAAGCAGAAGTGCCGTTCGGCTTACTTCTCGACGACCGCAAACAGGTCTTCTTCGCGCATGACCAGCAGCTCTTCGCCGTCAACCTTGACGGACTGGCCGCTGTACTTGCCGAACAGGACGCGGTCACCCACCTTGACGTTCAGGGCAACGAAGTCGCCCTTGTCGTTGCGCTTGCCCGGGCCGACGGCCAGCACTTCGCCCTGGTCGGGCTTCTCGGCGGCGTTGTCGGGGATCACGATGCCCGAAGCGGTCTTGGTTTCTTGCTCGAGACGCTTGACGATCACGCGATCGTGCAGGGGACGCAGTTTCATTTCATCTCCTTGGGGGACAGGGGCCCGAAAGAACCAGGGGAGGCGGCCGGCCAGACAGAACCCGACCGCCGACAAAACAAGATCCCGTCTGGCGGGATCACTAGCACTCGAACTCTGCGAGTGCTAACAGAGCGATTATAGGAACCGACTTGGGCTTTTCAAGGGGAGGGTTCGCCCGAGTCGGCTGCGCGCCACGCGGGCGGGTGTCGCCGCCGCTTCAGGCGTGCAGGCGGCTGTTGGCCGGCACGCTGGCGAGCAGGAACTCCATCTGGTCGGCCACGATGCGGCGCCCGCGCAGGATCATGTCCTCGTGCAGGCTGGGCACATAGGGCAGGTAGACCAGTTCCATGCCGGTCTCCTGGAGCAGGCGGTTGCCTTTGCGGCCGTTGCAGGCACGGCACGCGGTGATGCAGTTGGTCCAGCTGTCGAGACCGCCGCGCGAGGTCGGCACGATGTGCTCGCGGGTCAGGTCGTCCAATGCGAAGTGCTGCCCGCAGTACGCGCAGACCTGGCGGTCGCGCAGGAACAGCTTCGGGTTCGCCAGCGCGGGCACCTGGCGCCATGCACGGCTGGGGATCGCGCCGCGCACCGCGACGATGGGGTGCACCTCGATGCGCGACTGCAGCCCGGTGCGGCGCTGGATGCCCCCCCTCAGCACGAGGAAAGGTTCCCCCAGCGTCCAGGCAACACAGTCGCTGGCGTACAGAGTGGCCGCTTCCTTAGGCGTGATCCAAGCCTGCGGGCGGCCCGAGATGTCGAGCTGCAGCACGTCCATGGCATTGATTCCGTCATCAAGCATAGACGATGCCTGTGACAGCATTCAACGGGTCAACTATTGGGAGGGCGGTGGAAACCCCAGTGCCACGATGCGGCCGAACCTCCCAAACTAGCACGATCGTTCGTTTTATTTTCAATCGTGCCCACCGCCGACCCTGTCTCCGATGTGCCCCGCAAGCGGGCCGCCCGTACCGGCACCGGCCCGGAACGTGCCGGCACGCCGCAGGACCGTGCCGCCCGGACCGGCACGAAGGGCGAGAACACCCGCGCCGCCATCCTCGACGCGGCCCTCAACCTGGCCGCCGCGAAGGGGCTGGACGGCATCTCGATCGGCTCGGTGGCGGTGCTCACCGGCATGAGCAAGTCCGGCGTGTTCGCGCATTTCGGCTCCCGCGAGGAGCTGCAGATCTCGGTGATCAGCACCTACCACGACCGGTTCCGCCAGGAGGTCTTCGAGCCGTCGATCCGCTCGCCGCGCGGCCTGCCGCGGCTGCGCGGGCTGTTCGAGCGCTGGCTGCGCCGCGTCTCGCACGAGATGGAGTCGGGCTGCCTCTACATCAGCGGCGCGGTCGAGTTCGACGACCAGCCCGGCCCGGTGCGCGACGCGCTCGAGGCGATGGTGCGGGCCTGGCACGACGCGATGGAGCGTGCGATCCGCCAGGCCGTCGCGATGGATCACCTGCGCCAAGACACCGAAGTCGCGCAGCTGCTGTACGAGGTCCACGGCCTCATCCTGTCGCTGCACCACGACACCCGGTTCCTGCGCCTGCCCGGCGCGCCCGAGCGGGCCCGCAAGGGCTTCGAGCGGCTGATCGCGAGCCACCTGCCCACGCCGTCGGCCTGACACGGCCCCTTCTCCTTCCACGCCTGACAAGGACCCCCGCCCATGCCCCGATACCAAGCCCCGCTGCGCGACATGCGCTTCGTGATGGAGGAGCTGCTGAACGCCGGCGAGGCCCTGGCCACACTGCCCGCCCACCAGGAACACGACCTGGAGACGTTGACCGCGGTGCTCGAGGAGGCCGGCAAGTTCGCCAGCGAGGTGGTCTTCCCGCTGAACCAGGCCGGTGACCGCGAAGGCTGCACGCTCGACCGCGCCACCCACGAGGTCACCGCCCCCACCGGCTTCAAGGCCGCGTACCGGCAGTTCGTCGAGGGCGGCTGGGGCGCGCTGGCCTGCGATCCGGCCTATGGGGGCCAGGGCCTGCCGCAGCTGGCCAACCAGGCGCTGTACGAGATGCTCAACAGCGCCAGCCAGGCCTGGACGATGTACCCGGGCCTGTCGCACGGCGCCTACGAGGCGCTGCACGCGCACGGCACCGAGGCGCAGAAGGCCACCTACCTGCCCAAGCTGACCAGCGGCGAGTGGAGCGGCACGATGTGCCTGACCGAGCCGCACTGCGGCACCGACCTCGGCCTCCTGCGCACCCGTGCCGAGCCGCTGGCGGATTCGGCAGACCCGGCACGCGGCACCACCTACCGCCTCACCGGCGAGAAGATCTTCATCTCGGCCGGTGAACACGACCTGGTCGACAACATCGTGCACCTGGTGCTGGCCCGCCTGCCGGACGCGCCCACGGGCAGTCGCGGCATCTCGCTGTTCGTCGTGCCGAAATACAAGGTCAACGCCGACGGCAGCCTGGGCGAGCGCAATCCCATCCATTGCGGCGGCCTCGAGCACAAGATGGGCATCCACGGCAACGCCACCTGCCAGATGGTGCTCGAGGGCGCCGAGGGCACGCTGGTGGGCGAGCCGCACAAGGGGCTGCAGGCCATGTTCGTGATGATGAACGCCGCGCGGCTGGGCGTGGGCATGCAGTCGCTCGGCCTCACCGAGGTGGCCTACCAGAACGCCGTGGCCTACGCGAAGGACCGGCTGCAGATGCGCGCCCTCACCGGCCCGAAGGCGCCGGACAAGCCGGCCGACCCCATCATCGTGCACCCCGACGTGCGCCGCATGCTGCTCACCGCGCGCGCCTACGCCGAGGGCGGCCGTGCGCTGGCGATGCACGCGGCGCTGCTGCTGGACATCGAGAAGCACCACCCCGACGCCCAGGCCCGGCAGGACGCCGGCGACGAGGTGGCGCTGCTGACGCCCATCGTCAAGGCCTTCCTCACCGACAACGGCTGGACCGCGACCACGCTGTGCCAGCAGGTGTTCGGCGGCCACGGCTACATCCAGGAATGGGGCATGGAGCAGTACGTGCGCGATGCCCGCATCAACATGATCTACGAGGGCACCAATGCGATCCAGGCGCTGGACCTGCTGGGCCGCAAGGTGCTGGCCGACAACGGCGCCAAGCTCAAGAAGTTCGGACAGCGCATCGCCGCCTTCATCGACGAGGAAGGCGTGAAGGAAGAGATGCAGGAGTTCGTCAACCCGCTCGCCGACCTGGCCGACAAGGTGACCAAGCTCACCACCGAGTTGGGCATGAAGGCCTTCAAGAACCCCGAGGAAGTGGGCGCCGCGGCCGTCGACTACCTGCGCGTCGCCGGCCACCTGGTGATGGCGTATTTCTGGGCCCGCATGGCGCGCATCGCGCTCGACCGGCAGGGCAGCGGCGATGCGTTCTACACGGCCAAGCTGGCCACCGCGCGCTTCTACTTCGCCAAGCTGCTGCCGGAGACCGCCAGCCTGATCCGCACCGCGCGCAGCGGCGCGGCGCCGCTGATGGCGCTGGACGCCGAGCTGTTCTGAGGGGCGGCGATGAACGTTCTGCTTCGCTCCATCGGTGCCGTGCTGCTGTGCGCGGCCGCAAGCGCCGCGCTGGCCCAGGCCACGCCGGCCGGGCTGTGGAAGACCATCGACGACGACAGTGGGCAGGAGAAGTCGCTGGTGCGCATCAGCGACACCGCCGGCGTCTTCACCGGCAAGGTCGAGAAGATCCTCAACGAAGCGAAATCGGACGCCCGCTGCGAGGCCTGCAGCGACGAACGCAAGCACCAGCCGGTGCTCGGCATGACGATCCTGCGCGGCGTCAAGGTCGACCCCGAGGACAAGGCCGTCTTTCAAGGCGGCGACATCCTCGACCCCAACAATGGCAAGACCTACCGCGTGCGGCTGAAGCCGGTGGACGGTGGCAGGAAGCTGGAGGTGCGCGGCTACATCGGCACCCCGCTGCTCGGCCGCACGCAGACCTGGATCCGCGTCGAATAACCCCCTGGAGCGACACAGATGCATCGTTTCAACATCCGCAAGGTCGCCGTGCTGGGCGCCGGCGTCATGGGCGCGCAGATCGCCGCCCATCTCGTCAACGTGCGCGTGCCGGTCGTGCTGTTCGACCTGCCGGCCAAGGAAGGCCCGAGGAGCGGCATCGCGCTGAAGGCGATCCAGAACCTGAAGAAGCTCAAGCCCGCGCCGCTGGCGCTGGCCGAGGAGGCCGCGTTCATCGAGCCGGCCAACTACGAGGAGCACCTGGCGCTGCTGAAGGAGTGCGACCTGGTGATCGAGGCCATCGCCGAGCGGCTGGACTGGAAGCACGACCTCTACGCAAAGATCGCCGACCACCTCGCGCCGTACGCCATCCTGGCGTCGAACACCTCGGGGCTGTCGATCCGGTCGCTGTCGGATGGGCTGCCGGAGTCGATCAAGCACCGCTTCTGCGGCGTGCACTTCTTCAACCCGCCGCGCTACATGCAGCTGCTCGAGCTGATCCCGGCGCCGTCGACGCACCCGGACATCCTCGACCGCCTGGAGCGCTTTGCCACCACCACGCTGGGCAAGAGCGTGGTGCGCGCAAAGGACACGCCGAACTTCGTCGCCAACCGGGTTGGCGTGGCCAACATGCTGGCCACGATGGTGGAGGCCCAGAAGTTCGGCCTGCCGTTCGACCTGGTGGACGACCTCACCGGCAAGAAGCTCGGCCGCGCGAGCTCGGGCACCTTCCGCACCGCCGATGTGGTCGGGCTGGACACGCTGGCGCACGTCATCAAGACGATGCAGGACCAGCTGCCCGACGACCCTTTCCACGCCACCTACGCGACGCCGCCGGTGCTGGCCGCGCTGATCGAGCAGGGCGCGCTCGGCCAGAAGACCGCGGTGGGGTTCTACAAGAAGGTCGGCAAGGACATCCTGCAGCTCGACCCGGCCAAGCGCGAGTACGTGCCCACCGGAGCGAAGGCCGATCCGATCATCGACCGCATCCTCAAGAAGCCCCCGGCCGAACGGCTGAAGCTGCTGCGCGAATCGAGCCACCCGCAGGCGCAGTTCCTGTGGGCGCTGCTGCGCGACAACTTCCACTATGCCGCGGTGCACCTGGAGGAGATCGCCCACAACGCGCGCGACGTCGACTTCGCGATGCGCTGGGGCTTCGGCATGAAGCAGGGCCCGTTCGAGCTGTGGCAGGCGGCCGGCTGGCAGCAGGTGGCGCAGTGGATCGCCGATGACATCGCGTCGGGCAAGGCGCTGTCGACTGCACCGCTGCCCGATTGGGTGTTCGATGGCCCTGTCGCCACGAATTCGGGCGTGCACGGCCCGGCCGGTTCGTGGTCGCCCACCCGCAAGGCCAATGTGGCGCCCTCGACGCTGCCGATTTACCAGCGCCAGCACTTCCCCGAGACCGTGCTCGGCAGCGGCGCGCCCGATCCGCTGCACGCCGGCACCGAGGTGTTCCGCAGCGAAGAGCTGCGCGTGTGGACGCCGGACGAGCAGGTGCTGGTTGCCACCATCACCGCCAAGCTGCACCTGCTGAGCCCGCAGGTGATCGAAGGCCTGCACCGCGCGGTGGACCTGGCCGAATCGCAGTACCAGGCGCTGGTGGTGTGGTCGCCCGACGATGTGTTCTCGGCCGGTGCGAACCTCGAGTCGCTGATGCCGCTGTTCATGAAGTCCGGCGGCAAGGGCATCGACCCGTTCGAGCACCGCATGCAGCAGCTGATGCTGCGCCTGCGCTACAGCGCGGTGCCCACCGTGGCGGCGATGCGCGGCCTGGCGCTGGGCGGCGGCTGCGAACTGGCCGTGCACTGCAACCGCCGTGTCGCCGCGATGGAAACCTACATCGGCCTGGTCGAGGTGGGCGTCGGCCTGCTGCCCGGCGCCGGCGGCCTCACCTACCTGGCACGCCGCGCCGCCGAGAACGCGGCCACCGCGCCCGGCACCGACCTGCTCGCGTTCCTGAAGGACTTCTTCATGAACGTGGCCACCGCGAAGGTGGGCACCAGCGCGCTGGAAGGCCGCCAGCTCGGCTACCTGCTGGAAAGCGACGTGGTCGTGCCGCACAAGGATGAACTGCTGCACGTGGCCATCAGCCAGGCCCGCGCGATGGCCGAGCGCGGCTGGCGCGCGCCGCTGAAGGGCCTGTTCCCGGTGGCCGGCCGCTCGGCCATCGCCACCATCCGCGCGCAGGTCACCGCGATGCGCGACGGCGGCCTGGTCACCGCACACGATGCCGAGATCGCCCACCGCATCGCCACCGTGATGTGTGGCGGTGACGTGGATGCGGGCTCGCTGGTGAGCGAGGAGTACCTGATGGCGCTGGAGCGCGAGCACTTCTGCGGGCTGCTGGACCATCCGAAGACGCAGGAACGGGTGATGGGGATGCTGTCGACCGGCAAGCCGGTGAGGAACTGAGGTGGCCCATCACCGCCCTCACCCCAACCCTCTCCCGCCCGCGGGAGAGGGATCAACCCCGAGTTCCCTCTCCCGCCCGCGGGAGAGGGCCAGGGTGAGGGCAAGAGCGTTGCGTGGCCAACCGACCGACGCGGAACACGCCCTCTGGTACCACTTACGCGACCGCCGTCTCGCAGGTCACAAGTTCCGTCGGCAGCACCCCGTCGGCCCGTTCTTCGCCGACTTCGTCTGCATCGAACAACGACTCATCGTCGAGATCGACGGTGGGCAGCACTTCAGCGAAGCCGGCGAGCGAGACGACGCCTCGAGGAGCGACAAGCTGAATGCACTCGGGTTCCGGGTCGTGCGGTTCGACAACCGCGCGGTGCTGACCGAGATGGAGGCTGTGCTGCAGTCGTTGTTGGGCTCGCTGGACGCGGGCCACCCTCACCCCAACCCTCTCCCGCCAGCGGGAGAGGGAGATACGCATTCGCCGAAGGAGATTTCATGAAACAACTCCAGGACGCCTACATCGTCGCCGCCGCGCGCACGCCGATCGGTCGCTCGGGCCGCGGTTATTTCCGCAACACGCGGCCGGACGACCTGCTGGTGGCCGCGATCCGCGGCGCGCTGGCGCAGGTGCCGACGCTGGACCCGCAGGCCATCGAAGACGCCATCGTCGGTTGCGCGATGCCCGAGGGCGAGCAGGGCTTCAACATCGCGCGCATCGGTGCGCTGCTGGCCGGGTTGCCGGCCAGCGTGGGCGGCATCACGGTGAACCGCTTCTGCGCCTCGGGCCTGAGCGCGGTGCAGATCGCGGCCGACCGCATCCGCGTCGGCGAGGCCGACGTGATGATCGCCGGCGGGGCCGAGAGCATGAGCATGGTGCCGATGAGCGGCAACAAGCCGTCGTTCAACCCGGCGGTGTTCGAGCGCGACGAGAACGTCGGCATCGCCTATGGCATGGGGCTGACGGCCGAGAAGGTGGCGCAGCAGTGGCAGGTCAGCCGCGAGGACCAGGACGCCTTCGCGCTGGCCTCGCACCAGAAGGCGCTGGCGGCGATCGAGCGCGGCGAGTTCCGCGACGAGACCGTGCCGGTCGAGGTGGTCGACCGCTCGCCTGATCTCGCCACCGGCAAGGTGATCGAACGCCGCCGCACGGTGTCGGTGGACGAAGGCCCGCGACCGGACACCTCGCCCGAGGGCCTGGCCAAGCTGCGCCCGGTGTTCGCCGCACCAAGGGACCCGAGCGGGCGCGCCACCGGCATGGGCAGCGTGACCGCCGGCAACAGCTCGCAGACCAGCGACGGCGCCGGCTGCCTGGTGCTGGCCAGCGAGAAGGCGGTGAAGCAGTTCGGCCTGACGCCGCTGGCGCGCTTCGTCAGCTTCGCGAGCAAGGGCGTGCCGTCCGAGATCATGGGCATCGGCCCGATCGAGGCCATTCCCGCGGCGCTGCGCAGCGCCGGGCTGCAGCTGTCGGACATCGACTGGATCGAGCTGAACGAGGCGTTCGCGGCGCAGTCGTTGGCGGTGATCCGCAGCGTCGGCCTCGACCCCGCCAAGGTCAACCCGATGGGCGGCGCGATCGCGCTCGGCCATCCGTTGGGCGCCACCGGCGCGATCCGCGCGGCCACCGTGGTGCACGCGCTGCGCCGCCACCAGCTGCGCTACGGCATGCTGACCATGTGCGTGGGCACCGGCCAGGGCGCGGCCGGGATCTTCGAACGGGTCTGAGGCATCATCGCGCCCTCCCCGCATTCCGCCGCCGCATATGAGCATCCGCACCGCCGTCGTCGATCACACCGCGACCCTCGAGATCGCGCGCCCCGAAAAGAAGAACGCGCTGACGCTGGCGATGTACCAGTCGCTGGCCGATGCGCTGGTGCACGCCGAGGCGGATGCCAACGTCCGCTCGATCCTGATCACCGGGCAGCCGGGCATCTTCACGTCGGGCAACGACCTGGAGGACTTCGCGCGCTACCAGGGCTCGCTGGCCGAGTCGCCGATCGGCGCCTTCATGCAAGCCCTGCTCGGCAGCAGCAAACCGGTGATCGCCGCCGTCACGGGCGCAGCGATCGGCATCGGCACGACGATGCTGCTGCACTGCGACCTGGTCTACGTCAGCGACGAAGCCCGGCTGTGCATGCCGTTCGTCAACCTCGGCCTGGTGCCGGAGTTCGGCTCCAGCCTGCTGGTGCCGCAGCTGATGGGCTCGCGCAAGGCCGCCGAGCGGCTGCTGCTGGGCGATCCGTTCACCGCCGAGGAAGCGGTGGAATCGGGCCTGGCCAACGCAGTGCTGCCGGCCGGCGAAGTGCTGCCGCATGCGCGCCGGGTGGCCGCGCGCTTCAACGCGCTGCCGCCGCAGGCGCTGCGCGAGACCAAGCGGCTGCTGCGCGCGCCCCAGCAGGCGCAGCTGCAGCAGGTGATGCAGGAGGAGTCGGCGCTGTTCGTGCAGGCGCTCGGCGGGCCGGAAGCCCGCGAGGCCATCAGCGCCTTCTTCGAGCGCCGCAAGCCGGACTTCACGAAAAAGGCCGGCTGACCGGGCCGTTCAGGCGGGCCGTGGCACCGGCCGCGGCCGGCCGTGGTCGTCGATCGCGACGAACGCCAGGCTGGCCTCGGTGACCTTCACCACCACCGGCGCCGCCGGGTTGCGCTCGGCCCACACCTCCATGTGGATGCTCAGCGACGTGGTGCCGATGCGTTCGATGCGGCCGTAGAAGCTGAGCAGGTCGCCCACCGACACCGGCTGCTTGAAGACGAACTGGTTGACCGCCACGGTGACCGCGCGCCCGCGCGCCACCTTGGCCGCGAGGATGCCCCCCGCCATGTCGACCTGCGCCATGATCCAGCCGCCGAACACGTCGCCGTTGCCGTTGAGATCCGCGGGCATCGGGGCGACGCGCAAAATGAGGTCCATGCCGGTGGGCAACCCCGGCGCTTCCCCCAACGGGGCGTGTGAGAGGGCGTCGGCCATGTCGGGTCCTTTGAACTGAAATCTTCGCCCCCATTCTGCACACGATGCGCCGCCACGCCAGCCACGAGCCCGCCCTGCCCGCCCCCGCCGCCCCCCGATCGGACTGGGCGACGCTGCGCCAACTCGCCCCCTACCTGATGCGTTACCGCTGGCGCATGGCCATCGCGGTGGTGTGCCTGGTGGCGGCCAAGATGGCCAACGTCGGCGTGCCGCTGCTGCTGAAGCACCTGGTGGACAGCCTCGGCATCGCACCCAACGACCCGCGCGCCGTCATCGTCGTGCCGGCCGGGCTGCTGCTCGCCTACGCCGGGCTGCGGCTGGCGACCTCGCTGTTCACCGAGCTGCGCGAGTGGATCTTCTCGAAGGCCACGCACGGCGCCTCGCGCGCGCTGGCGCTGGACACCTTCCGCCACCTGCACTCGCTGAGCCTGCGCTTCCACCTCGAGCGGCAGACCGGCGGCATGACGCGCGACATCGAACGCGGCACGCGCTCGCTGCAGTCGTTGGTGTCGTACTCGGTGTTCACCATCGTGCCCACGCTGGTGGAGCTCGGCCTGGTCCTGACGCTGCTGGCCACCAAGTTCGACTTCGGCTACGTGTGGATCGTGCTCGGCGCGCTGCTGGTGTACGGCACGTTCACGATCTCGGTGACCGAGTGGCGCACCAAGTTCCGCCGCGAGGTCAACGAGCTCGACTCGCGCGCACACACGCGGGCCATCGACGCGCTGCTGAACTTCGAGACGGTGAAGTACTTCAACAACGAGCAGTTCGAGGCCGGCCGCTACGACGAGGGCCTGGACGCCTACCGCCGCGCCTCGATCAAGGCGCAGTCGACGCTCTCGCTGCTCAACACCGGCCAGCAGGCCGTCATCGCCGCCAGCCTGGTGGCCATGCTGTGGCGCGCCACGCAGGGCGTCGTCGCCGGCCACCTGACGCTGGGCGACCTGGTGATGATCAACGCGCTGCTGATCCAGCTCTACATCCCGCTGAACTTCCTCGGCGTGCTCTACCGCGAGATCAAGCAGAGCCTCACCGACCTGGGCCGCATGTTCACGCTGCTCGAGCGCGAGCGCGAGGTGGCCGACGCGCCGGATGCCCGCCCGCTGCAGGTGTCACAGGCCAGCGTGCGGTTCGAGGACGTTCGCTTCGGCTACGACGCCCAGCGCGAGATCCTGCATGGATTGAGCTTCGAGATCCCCGGTGGGCACACGGTGGCCGTGGTGGGCGCCTCGGGCGCCGGCAAGAGCACGCTGGCGCGGCTGCTGTACCGCTTCTACGACGTGGCCCACGGCCGCATCACCATCGACGGCCAGGACGTGCGCGCCGTGACGCAGGACAGCCTGCGCCGCGCCATCGGCATCGTGCCGCAGGACACGGTGCTGTTCAACGACACCATCGGCTACAACATCGGCTACGGCCGCCCCGGCGCGACGCAGGCCGAGATCGAAGCCGCGGCCAAGGCCGCCCACGTGCACGACTTCATCGCCTCGCTGCCGCAGGGCTACCGCACGATGGTCGGCGAGCGCGGGCTGAAGCTCTCCGGCGGCGAGAAGCAGCGCGTGGCGATCGCCCGCACGCTCCTGAAGAACCCGCCGATCCTGATCTTCGACGAGGCCACCTCGGCGCTCGACTCGGCCAACGAACGTGCAATCCAGGCCGAGCTGGCCAGCGCCGCGCAGGGCAAGACCGCGCTGGTGATCGCCCACCGCCTCTCCACCGTGGTCGACGCACACGAGATCCTCGTGATGGAAGGCGGCCGCGTCGTCGAACGCGGGACCCACCCGAGCCTGCTCGCCCAGGGCGGGCGCTATGCTCGCATGTGGCGGCTGCAGAACGAGAGCCGCCACGAGGAGACCCGTCAAGATGGAAACCCGCTGGCTCGAGGACTTCGTCAGCCTGGCTGAGACTCGCAGCTTTTCCCGCTCGGCGCAGCTGCGCCACGTCACGCAACCGGCGTTCTCGCGCCGCATCCAGGCCCTGGAGGCCTGGGCCGGGGTCGACCTGGTCGACCGCTCGTCGTACCCCACCCGCCTGACGCCGGCCGGGCAGACGCTGCTCGGCCAGGCGCTGGAGATCCTCGGCAGCCTGCAGGCCGCGCAGAACCTGATGCGCAGCCACGAGGCGTCGAGCCAGGACATGATCGAGTTCGCGGTGCCGCACTCGCTGTCGTTCACGTTCTTCCCGCACTGGGTGATGGACCTGCTGCGCAACTTCGGCGCGTTCAAGAGCCGGCTGGTCGGCATGAACGTGCACGACGCGGTGCTGCAGCTCACCGAAGGCCACTGCGACCTGCTGCTGGCCTACCACCACCCGACGCAGCCGCTGCAGCTGGCGCACGAGCGCTACGAGATGCTCAGCCTGGGCACCGAGACGCTGGCCCCGTACGCGAAGGCCGACGCCGACGGCAACCCGCTGTTCCGCCTGCCCGGCCGCGCGCAGCAGCGCGTGCCCTACCTCGGCTACGCGTCGGGCGCCTACCTCGGCCGGCTGGTCGACCTGCTGCTGAAGCAGGCCACCGAGCCGCTGTACCTGGAGCCGATCTACGAGACCGACATGGCCGAAGGCCTGAAATCGATGGCGCTGGAGGGCCACGGCCTGGCGTTCCTGCCATCGAGCTCGGTGCGCAAGGAAGTGCGCGCGCGCCGGCTGGTCTCGGCTGCGCAGTACGGCGCCGGCGCGGCCTTCGAGGTGGTGATGGAGGTGCGGCTGTACCGCGAACGGCCCACCGCCGCGCATCCCGCCAAGCCGGCGGCCGAGGCGCTGTGGAGCTTCCTGCGCGAAGGGGCGAGCCGGGCCGCGGCGTGAGTTTGTTTGTGGGAGCGGCTTCAGCCGCGATGGTCTCGTGGCAAGGCACGAATCGCGGCTGAAGCCGCTCCCACAAAAGCCGGCAGCACACAAGACAGAAGAGAAGATCAGTGCCCGAGCACGTCGGCCAGAAAGGCCCTGGCCCGCCCGGTCTGCGGCGCGTTGAAGAACGCCTCCGGCGTGCCCTGCTCGACGATCTGGCCCTCGTCCATGAACAGCACGCGGTCGGCCACCGCGCGGGCGAAGCCCATCTCGTGCGTGACCACCAGCATCGTCATGCCCTGTGCAGCGAGCTCCTGCATCACGGTCAGCACCTCGCGCACCATCTCCGGGTCGAGCGCCGAGGTGGGTTCGTCGAACAGCATCAACTCCGGCTCGAGGCACAGCGCGCGTGCGATCGCCACGCGCTGCTGCTGCCCGCCCGAGAGCTGCAGCGGGAACTTGTGCGCCTGCTCGGCCACGTGCACGCGCTCGAGCTGCGCCAGCGCGCGCTCGCGGGCCTGCGCGGCAGTCAGGCCGGCCACCAGCGTCGGCGCGAGGGTCAGGTTGTCGAGCACGCTCAGGTGAGGGAACAGGTTGAACTGCTGGAACACCATGCCCACCCGCCGCCGCACCGTGTCGATGGCGCGGCTGTCGGCCTCCTGCGCCAGCCCGAGGCGGTGGCCCAGCACGGTCAGCGTGCCGCCTTCGTGCGGCTCCAGGCCGTTGATGCAGCGGATCAGCGTCGACTTGCCCGAGCCCGAAGGACCGCAGACGACGACGCGCTCGCCGCGCGCCACGGCGAGGTCGATGTCACGCAGCACATGGGTGCGCCCGAACCACTTGTTGACCCGCTCGAAGCGCACCGCCGGCACCGTCGCCATCACCGGGCCCTCCCTTGCGCCAGGTGCGCCTCGATCCACAGGCTGTAGCGCGACATCGCATGGCAGCCGGCGAAGTAGATCGCCGCGATGAACAGGTAGGCCTCCAGCTTGAAGGGCCGCCAGTCGGCATCGGCATTGAGCGCCAGGCTCAGCGCGCCGGTGAGTTCGTACAGCGAGACGATGGTCACCAGCGAGGTGTCCTTGAAAATCGAGATGAAGCTGTTCAGCAGCCCCGGCACCACCGCGGCCAGCGCCTGCGGCAGCACCACGTGGCGCTGCACCTGCCAGCGTGTCAGGCCGAGCGCGCGGGCCGCCTCGGTCTGGCCGCGCGGCACCGACTGCAGGCCGCCGCGCACCGTCTCGGCCATGTAGGCCGCGGCGAACAGCACGATGCCGGCCAGCACGCGCAGCAGCACGTCCGGCGAGCGGCCCGGCGGCAGCAGCAGCGGGAACATGAAGCTGGCCATGAACAGCACCGAGATCAGCGGCACGCCGCGCACCAGCTCGACATAGGCCACGCACAGGCTGCGCAGCGCCGGCAGGCGCGAGCGGCGGCCCAGCGCCACCCCGATGGCCAGCGGGAACGCGAACACGATGCCCAGCACCGACAGCAGCAGCGTCAACGGCAGGCCGCCCCACAGCTCGGTGGGCACCGGCGCGAGGCCGGCCACGCCACCGCCCATCAGCACCAGCACCAGCGCCGTGGCCAGGCCCCACGCGACCCCCAGCGCCGGCCGCCAGCAGCGCCGCCAGCCGCTGGCGGCGAGCATGGCCACCAGCACGGCGCTGGCCAGCAGCGCGCGCCACTGCTCGGCATGCGGGTAGCGGCCGAACAGCAGCACCCGGTGTTTTTCGGCCACGACGCCCCAGCAGGCGCCCTGGCCTCGCACCGCCTGGCACTGCGTCACATCGGGCGCCCACACCGCGTTCACCACGCCCCAGCGCAGCGCGGCCGCGCCGCCCCACAGCAGCAGCGCGCCGAGCAGCAGCGTCGCGGCGGCCTGCCACGGCGAGCCCCACAGCGCACGCCGCCAGCGCTGCCAGGCGGGCGCGGGCGGGGGGGCGGTGCGCGCCGGCACGAGGCTTCGAAGGTGTGCTCCCTCTGCCCTTGCGGGAGAGGGCTGGGGAGAAGGGTCCGTGGCGTGCGCCCCCTCTCCCCCACCCCTCTCCCACGAGGGGAGAGGGGCTTCGAGGGCGTGGATCGGCCGCGGCCTCACTTCAGCGCTCCTTCAGCAGGATGCTGCGGTTGTAGCGGTTCATCACCAGCGCCGTCAGCAGCGACAGCGCCAGGTACACCGCCATCACCAGCGCCACGCACTCGACCGCCCGCCCGGTCTGGTTGATCGTCGTGTTCGCCACCGAGATCAGCTCCGGGTAGCCCACCGCCACCGCGAGCGACGAGTTCTTGGTCAGGTTCAGGTACTGGCCGGTCAGCGGCGGCACGATCACCCGCAGCGCCTGCGGCAGCACGATGCGGCGCAGCGCCTGGCCGCGTGTGAGCCCGAGGCTGTGCGCGGCCTCGGCTTGGCCGCGCGGCACCGCCAGCAGGCCGGCGCGCACCACCTCGGCGATGAAGGCCGACGTGTAGACCACCAGGCCGACCAGCAGCGCGACGTACTCCGGCGACAGCGTGACACCGCCCTCCACCGCGAAGCCCTCGGCGCGCGGCACGCTCCACACCAGCCCGTCGCCCTGCCACACCGGTGCCGGCAGCGACAGCCCGCCCTTGCTCAGCAGCGCCACGCCGCCGAGGTGCCAGGCGTCGAACACATCGGGCAGGCCCTCGGCCAGCAGCAGGTACAGGCACAGCAGCTGCAGCAGCAGCGGCACGTTGCGCACGACCTCCACGTAGGCATGGCACAGGCCGCGCACCAGCGCCTGCCGCGACAACCGGCCGATGCCCACCAGGGCGCCGAGCAGCGTGGCCAGCACGATGCCCGGCAGCGCGACGCGCAGCGTGTTCAGCAGGCCGACCAGGAAAGCGCGCCAGTACGGGTCGAACGACTGGTAGGCGATCGGCGTCTCGCCGATGTCGAAACCGGCCGCTTCGAACAGGAAGCCGAAGCCGGTGCGGATGCCGCGCGCGGCCATGTTGGCCACGGTGTTGTGCGCCAGCCAGGCCACCGCGCCGACCACCAGCGCGATCACTCCGACCTGCCACGCCACCGCGCGCCAGGACCGACCGGATGCGCGCGTCATGCCCCCGCTCCCAGAGGGTCAGGGAGAGAACTCATCGCAAAGGCGGGGCGTAGAGCACGCCGCCCTGGTTCCACAGCCGGTTCAGGCCGCGCGGCAGCGCCAGCGGGGTCTTCGCCCCGAGGTTGCGCTCGTAGACCTCGCCGTAGTGGCCCACCGCCTTGACGGCGCGCAGCAGCCAGGCCTTGTCGAGGCCGAGCTGCTTGCCCAGGTCCTCGTTCTTGCCGAGCAGGCGCATCACCGCCGGGTCGGTGCTGGTGGCGAGCAGCTGGTCGGCGTTGGCCTGCGTGATGCCGGCCTCCTCGGCCTCGATCAGGCCGAACACCAGCCACTTGACGATGGTGAACCATTCGTCGTCGCCCCGCCGCACCAGGGGCCCCAGCGGCTCCTTCGAGATCAGCTCGGGCAGGATGACGTGCTCGGCCGGGTTCTTGGCCTCCTTGCTGCGGATCGCCGACAGCGACGAGGCATCCGCCGTGAACACCACGCAGCGGCCCGAGAAGTACGCGCCGATCACGGCCTCGAGCTTGTCGAACACCACCGGCTTCAGGTTGAGGCCGTTGGCGCGCGAGAAGTCGGTGAGGTTCTTTTCGGCGGTGGTGCCGGCCTGCACGCAGGCGGTGGCGCCCTTCAGCTGCTTGGCGCTCTTCACCTTGGCCTTGGCCGGCACCAGGAAGCCCTGGCCGTCGTAGTAGGTGACGGCGGTGAACATCAGCCCGAGCGAGGCGTCGCGGCTGAGCGTCCAGCTGGTGTTGCGCGACAGCAGGTCGATCTCGCCGGACTGCAGCGCGGTGAAACGCTGCTGCGCGTTCAGGGGCACCCACTTCACCTTGTCGGCATCGCCCAGCACCGCGGCAGCCAATGCGCGGCAGAGGTCGACGTCGATGCCGCTCCAGCGGCCCTGGCTGTCGGCCTGCGCGAAGCCGGCGAGCCCCGGATTGGTGCCGCAGACCAGCTGGCCGCGCGCCTTCACGGCGTCGAGCGTCTTGCCCGCGTGTGCCGGCAGCGGCGCCAGCGCGGCGAGGCCCCAGCAGAGGGCGAGCGCCCAGCGCAGCAACGGGAAGCGGATCGGCACAGGCAGGCTCCAGGTCAGGGTGAAAAAAGACGCAGCGGGCCAGTATAGGAACCCTGCCCGCCGCCGCGGCCGGGTCGGGCGGGTGCACCCACCGGTGCCCAGCGCATTTGCTGCAACGCAGCGACAATGGCGGGATGAGCACGCCTGCCGACACCCTCACCCTCACCCGTCCGGACGACTGGCACCTGCACCTGCGCGACGGGGCCGGTCTGGCCGCGGTGCTGCCCCACACCGCCCGGCAATTCGCCCGCGCCATCGTGATGCCGAACCTGCGCCCGCCGGTGACCACCACCGCCCAGGCGCTGGCCTACCGCGAGCGCATCCTCGCCGCGCGGCCGAGCGGCAGCGATTTCACGCCGCTGATGACGCTGTACCTGACCGACAACACCTCGGCCGACGAGATCGCCCGCGCGCACGAGGCCGGCGTGGTGGCGGTGAAGCTCTACCCCGCCGGGGCGACGACCAACAGCGACGCCGGCGTGAGCGACCTGCTGCGCACCTACGGCGCGCTCGACGAGATGCAGCGCCGCGGCATGCCGCTGCTGGTGCACGGCGAGGTGACCGACCCGTCGGTCGACGTGTTCGATCGCGAGGCGGTGTTCATCGACCAGGTGCTCGAGCCGCTGCGCCGCGACTTCCCCGAGCTGAAGATCGTGATGGAGCACATCACCACCCGCGAGGCGGCCGAGTACGTGGCCGACGCCGGCCCGCGCCTGGCCGCGACCATCACGCCGCAGCACCTGCTGTACAGCCGCAACGCGCTGTTCCAGGGGGGCCTGCGGCCGCACTACTACTGCCTGCCGGTGCTCAAGCGCGAGGTGCACCGCCGCGCGCTCGTGGCCGCGGCCACGTCCGGCAGCCGCAAGTTCTTCCTCGGCACCGACAGTGCGCCGCACCCCGCCGCGCTGAAGGAACACGCCTCCGGCTGCGCCGGCTGCTACAGCGCGCTGTCGGCCCTGGAGCTGTATGCCGAGGCGTTCGAGGCCGCCGGCGCGCTGCACCGCCTCGAGGCCTTCGCCAGTTTCCACGGACCGGACTTCTACGGCCTGCCGCGCAACACCGGCACCGTGACGCTGCAGCGCGAGACCTGGACGCTGCCCGAGACCGTGCCGTTCGGCGAGGCGCAGCTCAAACCGCTGCGCGGCGGTGAAACTTTGGCGTGGCGGCTGCTCTAAGGTTCATCCCGATCCTTTTCCGGTTCCCATGAAACGCATCGTCCTGTTCCTGCTCACCAACGTCGCGGTGATGGTGGTGCTGGGCATCGCCGCCAGCCTGCTGGGCGTCAACCGCTATCTCACCGCCAACGGCCTGAACCTGGGCGCGCTGCTCGGCTTCGCGTTCATCATGGGCTTCGGCGGCGCGATCATTTCGCTGCTGATGAGCAAGCCGATCGCCAAGTGGAGCTCCGGCGCGGTGGTGATCAACGACTCCACCGACCCGACCCACCGCTGGATCGTCGGCACCGTGGCGCGGCTGGCCGAACGCGCCGGCATCGCGATGCCCGAGGTCGCGATCTTCGACGGCGCCCCGAACGCCTTCGCCACCGGCGCGTTCAAGAACTCGGCGCTGGTGGCCGTCTCCACCGGCCTGCTGCAGACCATGAACCGCGACGAGGTCGAGGCCGTCATCGGCCATGAGGTCGCCCACATCGCCAACGGCGACATGGTGACGATGACGCTGATCCAGGGCGTGATGAACACCTTCGTGGTGTTCCTGTCGCGGGTGATCGGCTACTTCGTCGACCGCGTGATCCTGAAGAACGACAAGGACGCCCCGGGCATCGGCTACCTGGTCTCCACCGTCGTGCTCGACCTGGTGCTGGGCCTGCTGGCCGCCATCATCGTCGCGTGGTTCTCGCGCCAGCGCGAGTTCCGCGCCGACCGCGGCTCGGCCGAGCTGCTGGGCCGCCGCCAGCCGATGATCCAGGCGCTCGCCCGCCTGGGCGGCATGGACCCCGGCGAACTGCCGAAGCAGGTGCAGACGATGGGCATCAGCAGCCGCCCCAGCGGCTTCGCGGCGCTGTTCTCCAGCCACCCGCCGATCGAGCAGCGCATCCAGGCACTGCAGCAATGAGCCCCCAAGCTCGCTAGCGCTCGCTACCCCCCGAGGGGGCTCTTGCAGCGGACCGGCAGAGCCGGATCCGCGCAAGGCCTGGACAGGAACTCCCGAAGCTCAGTATCTGCCCGTGACACCCGCCACCCGCAGGTAGACGTAGGCACACCACGCCACCACCGCGCGGCCGACCCAGCCCACCCAGCCGCGCATCGGCACGTTGGTCGGCCCGATCTGCTGCGAGGCCTGCCAGGCGTGCTCGAGCTCGCGGGCGAGGCGGTCGACGAAGTCGCTCTCGCGCACGATCAGGTTGGCCTCCAGGTTCAGCAGCAGCGACAGCGGGTCGATGTTGGAGCTGCCCACGGTGGCCCAGTCGTCGTCGACCAGCGCCACCTTCGCGTGCAGGAACGCCGGCGTGTATTCGTACACCTGCACGCCCTGGCGCAGCAGCTCGCGGTACAGCACGCGCGCGGCCAGGCCGGCGACGCGGTAGTCGAGCTTGCCCTGCAGCAGCAGCCGCACGTCGACGCCGCGCTGCGCGGCCTGGCGCAAGGCGCGGCGAAACTCCTGGCCGGGATAGAAGTACGGCGACACCAGCCAGACCCGCCGCTGCGCGCGGGCGATCGCCGCGACGTAGCTGCGCTCGATGGTGCGGCGCTGCCGCAGGTTGTCGCGCAGCACCAGCGCGGCGCGCATCGGCGCCATCTCCTGCAGCAGCGGTGCCCGGCGGCTGCGGCGCGGCATGCGCACCTGCTGCAGGGTCTGCTGCAGACGCTGCAGCGGCCGCGGCGTCGTCAGCAGCGCATGGGCCTCCTGCCGCCAGGCCCGGCCCAGCGTCGCGCGCGACCACACCGCGCGCACCGCCTGCGACATCGGCAGCACCACCGGGCCGCGCACCTGCGCGGCGAAGTCGAGCCGCGGCAGTTCGCTGATGCCGTGGTGGATGTCGAGCCGGTCGCCGATGATGTTGATGCCGCCGATGAAGCCGGTCTCGTGGTCGACCACGCACAGCTTCATGTGCTGGCGGCGCAACTGGCCGGGCTGCAGCCACTGCGTCCAGCGGTCGAGCGGACGGAACACCGCGAAATGCACGCCGCCCTCGACCAGCCGCTGCCGCAGCGTCGCGCAGCTGCGGTTCGAGCCGAAGCCGTCGACCACCACCTGCACCCGCACGCCGCGCTGCGCCGCGCGCACCAGCACCTCGGCCATCGCGAGGCCGGCCGCGTCGTCGTGGAAGATGTAGCTGGCCAGCCAGACCTCGTGCTGCGCCGCGTCGATGGCGGCATGCATCGCCGGGAACAGGTCGTCACCGCCGCGCAGCAGCGTCACCGCATTGCCACCCGAATACACCGGCCAGGGCACGCGGTACCAAAGCCCGTCGCTGCGGGCCTCCGCACCGGCCTCGGCCCTCAACCCGGGCCCCTCGTCATGCGAGTTCGAGCTCGGCCACCAGGGGCAGGTGGTCCGACATGCGCGCCCACACCGGCCCGCGCGGCACGAACAGGCCGGTGCAGCGCAGGCCCCGCACGTAGACGCGGTCGAGCGAGAACAGCGGCAGCCGCGACGGGTAGGTCAGCGGCCCGCGCGGCAGCTCCGGCACCGCGCTGCGGTGCAGGCCGGCGGTGGTCATCGTCGGGTCGAGGCGCTCGCCCCAGTCGTTGAAGTCACCGGCCACCACCACCGGCGCGTCGTGCGGCACGCAGGTGCGGATGTACTCGGCCAGCTTCTCGGCCTGGCGGATGCGGCTGGCGTGGATCAGCCCGAAGTGCGCGACGATGGCATGCACCTCCCGGCCTTGCCACTGCACCGGCACGTGCAACAGGCCGCGCTGCTCGAAGCGGTGGTCCGACACGTCGTGGTGGCCGATCTCGCCGAGCGGGAAGCGCGACAGCAGCGCGTTGCCATGTTCGCCGTCGCGCGTGACGCAGTTGGTGCGGTAGGCCGACAGGTAACCATCGGGGCACAGGAACTCGGCCTGCCCCTGCTGCGGCCATTGCACGCGCAGGCGCTCGAAGCGCTTGGCGTCGCGGTGGTGGAACAGCCGCACTTCCTGCAGGAAGACCAGGTCGGCATCGAGCGATTCGACACCCTGGCCGAGGTTGTGGATCTCGAGCCGCTTGCGCGGACCCATGCCGCGCACGCCCTTGTGGATGTTGTAGGTGGCCACGCGCAGGCGGCGGGCCGCGAGGGACTGTTCGCCCGGCCCGGTCAGCGTGCCGAGCGTGCTGTGGCCGAAACGTGAACTGCCGACACGGGAGGCCGTACCGAGCCCGAGGCCGGTGGCGCGGGGTTTGTGCTGGGTCATCTTGCAGGGTCCTTGCCAGCGCTGCCGGCGTGGTGCGGCAGCTGCAGGATGGCTTCTGCATTGGACGGTGAAAAGCAGCGGTCTGCAGCCTCGCGCCAGGGCAACCACACGGCGTTCAGGTGCTCGCGCGGGGCGAGCACCACCGGCGTGCCGGGTGGCACGACCAGGCCGAACACCCGCTCGGTGTTGTGCGTGACACCGGGCGGGTAGCGGTGCCGCCAGACCGGGTAGATCTCGTAGACGTTCTCGAGGCCCCAGTCCTGCAGCGCCGCGGCCGGGACGCCGGGCATGTCACCGACGGCGATGCCGGTTTCCTCGGCCACCTCCCGCACGGCGGTGGTGCGCCAGGGTTCGTCGAGCGTGTCCTTCGAGCCGGTCACGCTCTGCCAGAAGCCCGGCTTGTCGGCCCGCTCGATCAGCAGCACCTCGAGCGCCGGGGTGTGGATCACCACCAGCACGGACTGGGGGATCTTGGGCGGTTTCATGCGAGGTGGGGTCCCGTGTTCATCGTAGGAGCGCCTTCAGGCGCGATGGTGCGGTGGCAAAACCGCATCGCGCCTGAAGGCGCTCCTACAGAATACCGGCACCCGCATGGCCCGGCGCGGCCTCAGGCCGCAGGCTGCACGTTCCGCAAACGGATGTGGAGTTCGCGCAGCTGCTTCTCGTCGACCATCGACGGCGCACCGGTCAGCAGGCATTGGGCGCGCTGGGTCTTCGGGAAGGCGATCACGTCGCGGATCGAGTCGGCCTTGGTCATCAGCGTGACCAGGCGGTCCAGGCCGAAGGCCAGGCCGCCGTGCGGCGGCGCGCCGTACTGCAGCGCATCGAGCAGGAAGCCGAACTTGACCTTGGCGTCCTCGGGCGTGATCTTCAGCGCGTCGAACACCTTGCTCTGCACCTCGGCGCGGTGGATCCGCACCGAGCCGCCGCCGAGCTCCCAGCCGTTCAGCACCATGTCGTAGGCCTTGGCGATGCACTTGCTGGGGTCGGTGTCCATGTAGTCTTCATGGCCGTCCTTCGGCGCCGTGAACGGGTGGTGCACGGCGTTCCAGCGGTCGTCTTCCTCGTCGTATTCGAACATCGGGAAGTCGACCACCCACAGCGGCGCCCACTTGTCCTCGAACAGGCCGTTCTTCTTGCCAAACTCGCTGTGGCCGACCTTGATGCGCAGCGCGCCGATGGCGTCGTTGACCACCTTGGCCTTGTCGGCGCCGAAGAAGATCAGGTCGCCGTTGCACACGCCGGTGCGCGCGACGATCTCGGCGATCGCGGCGTCGTGCAGGTTCTTGACGATCGGCGACTGCATGCCGTCGCGGCCCTTGGCCACGTCGTTGACCTTGATCCAGGCCAGGCCCTTGGCGCCGTAGATCTTGACGAAGTCGGTGTAGCCGTCGATCTCGCCGCGGCTCAGTTCGGCGCCGCCGGGCACGCGCAGCGCGACCACGCGGCCGTTGGCGCTCTGCGCCGGTGCGGAGAACACCTTGAAGTCGACGTCCTTCATCACGTCGGTCAGCTCGGTGAACTGCAGCTTGACGCGCAGGTCGGGCTTGTCCGAGCCGTACTTGTGCATCGCCTCGGCGTAGGTCATCACCGGGTAGCCGGGCAGCTCGACGCCGATGGTGTTGCGGAACACCGTGCGGATCATGCCCTCGAACATGCCGCGGATCTCCTCCTCGCCGAGGAACGAGGTCTCGATGTCGATCTGCGTGAACTCGGGCTGGCGGTCGGCGCGCAGGTCCTCGTCGCGGAAGCACTTGGTGATCTGGTAGTAGCGGTCGAAGCCGGCCACCATCAGCAGCTGCTTGAACAGCTGCGGGCTCTGCGGCAGCGCGAAGAACTGGCCGTCGTGCACGCGGCTGGGCACCAGGTAGTCGCGGGCGCCTTCGGGCGTGCTCTTCGTCAGCATCGGGGTCTCGATGTCGATGAAGCCGTTCGCGTCGAGGAACTTGCGCACCTCCATCGCGACGCGATAGCGCAGCATCAGGTTCTTCTGCATCAGCGGGCGGCGCAGGTCCAGCACGCGGTGCGTCAGGCGGGTGGTCTCCGAGAGGTTCTCATCGTCGAGCTGGAACGGCGGCGTGACGCTGGCGTTCAGCACCTCCAGCTCCTGGCAGAGCACCTCGACCTTGCCGCTCACCAGGTTGGCGTTCTCGGTGCCCGCGGGCCGCGCGCGCACCTTGCCGATCACCTTCACGCAGAACTCGTTGCGCACGCCCTCGGCGGTCTTGAACATCTCCGGGCGGTCCGGGTCGCAGACGATCTGCACCAGGCCCTCGCGATCGCGCAGGTCGATGAAGATGACGCCGCCGTGGTCGCGACGGCGGTGGGCCCACCCCATCAGGGTGACGGTCTGGCCCATCAGGGCTTCGCTGACCAGGCCGGCATAGGAGGTACGCATGGGGGACTCGCTTTCTTCGCGGCGGGTGGGGCCCGCTCTCGCAGGAATGGGGTAGGACGTGCTCAGGGCCGCAGCGGCTCGGGGTCGACGGTGGGCTGGGCCAGCGGGGTTGGCGGCGACACCACGCCCATCGAGATGATGTATTTCAGGGCCTCGTCGACGGTCATGCCGAGCACGACCACGTCGCTGCGCGGCACCATCAGGAAGAAGCCCGAGGTCGGGTTCGGCGTCGTCGGCACGTACAGGCTGAGGTACTCGTCGTGCAGGTGCGTGGCCACCTCGCCGCCGGGTTTGCCGGTGACGAACGCGATGGTCCACGAGCCCTGGCGCGGGTACTGCACCAGCACCGCCTCGCGGAAGGCCTGGCCGCTCGACGAGAACAGCGTGTCCGACACCTGCTTCACCGAGGTGTAGATCGACTTGACGATCGGGATGCGGGACATCATCAGGTCCCAGCGCGTCAGCCACCACTGCCCGACGATGTTCGTGACGAACATGCCGGTGAGCAGCATCGCCACCAGCAGCAGCGCCACGCCCAGGCCCGGGATCTCGGTGAGCCGCACCAGGCCGCCGGCCAGCGGCTCGGGCAACACCGCGGCCAGCGTGCCGACGACGGCGAGGAACACGCCATCGAGCAGCCCGATGATCCACGTCAGCACCCAGACCGTGACGGCCAGCGGCAACCAGACCAGCAGGCCCGTCAGGATGTACTTCTTCACCGGAGGCGTGCCTTCGCAGAGGGGGAGAGGGAGCGGCGCGGCAAGGCGGGCCGATCAGTGGCAGGCACAGCCGCCGCCGCAGCTGCCGCCGGCGGCCGCCGTGGTACTGCCGCCGCTGTCGCCGCCAGCCGCGGGCGACGCCGCGGCGGTGTCCGTCTTGGCGGGGCTGCCGTCGGTGCCGGCAGTGGCGGGCGCGGGTGCGCTGCTGCCGCCGCGGAAATCGGTGGCGTACCAGCCCGAGCCCTTGAGCTGGAAGCCCGCCGCAGTGACCTGCTTCGAGAAGGATTCCGCCCCGCAGGCCGGGCAGGTGGTGAGCGGTGCATCGGAGAGCTTCTGCAGCACGTCCTTCGCGTGCCCACAGCTGCTGCAGCGATAAGCGTAGATCGGCATCTCTAAACCCTTGATCGGAAACAGTAAATTATAGGTTCCCCGGCCACGCCGGCCGACCGCTCAGCGGTGGCCCGCGGGCTCCAGGCCCACGTGCCGGTGGTGCGAAGCGTGCACGTTGCGCACCGCCTGCGGTCCAAGCGAGCCCAGCACCATGCCGACACCGGCCGCCAGCAGGCCGGCCAATTGGGCCGGGAACAGCTCGCGCGCCGGCGTCAGCAGGAACATCAGCCACGTCAACAGACCCAGCAGGATGGAGAACACCGCGCCCTGCGTGGTGGCCCGGCGCCAGTACAGGCCGGCCAGCAGGGGCACGAAGGCCCCCACCAGCGTGACCTGGTAGGCGCTGGAGACCATCTCGTAGATCGAGGTGCCCTGCAACGCGATCGCATAAGTGCAGACGCAGACGCTGAAAATCAAGACCGCCAGCCGCATCGTCCACAGCTCCTGCCGGTCGCTCTTGCGCGGGAAGAACTGGCGCCAGATGTTCTCGACGAAGGTAACCGACGGCGCCAGCAGCGTGGCCGACGCGCAGGACTTGAGGGCCGACAGCAGCGCCCCGAAGAACAGCACCTGCATCACGAACGGCATGCGCTGCATCACCAGCGTCGGGATGACCTTCTGCGGGTCGTCGGCGATCAGCGTGGTGGCCTCGTCGGGCATGATGATCATCGCCGCGACCACCAGGAACATCGGCACGAAGGCGAACAGGATGTAGCAGACGCCGCCGATCACCGGGCCGCGCGTGGCGGCCTTCAGGTCCTTGGCCGACATCACGCGCTGGAACACGTCCTGCTGCGGAATGGAGCCGAACATCATCGTCACCGCGGCGGCGATGAAGCCCACCACCTGGTCGAAGCCCGGCTCGGGCAGGAACTTGAACAGGTCCTTGCTCTGTGCCAGCGCGATCACCTTGTCGGCGCCCCCGGCCTGGTGCGAGGCGAACACCGCGATGATCGACAGGCCGACCACCAGGATGATCATCTGGATGAAGTCGGTCACCGCCACCGACCACATGCCGCCGAACAGCGTGTAGGCCAGGATCGACGCGGTGCCCACCACCATGCCCACCGGGATCGACATCGCGCCGCCCGACAGCAGGTTGAACACCAGCCCGAGCGCGGTGACCTGCGCCGACACCCAGCCGAGGTAGCTGAGGATGATGATCAGCGAACACACCACCTCGATGCCGCGGCCGTAACGCTCGCGGAAGTAGTCGCTGATGGTCAGCAGCGTCATCCGGTAGAGCTTGGCCGCGAAGAACAGCCCGACGATGATGAGGCAGCTGCCGGCGCCGAACGGGTCCTCGACGATGCCGTTCAGGCCGCCCTGCACGAAGCGCGCGGGAATGCCGAGCACCGTCTCGGAGCCGAACCAGGTGGCGAAGGTGGTCGTGATCACCATCGCCAGCGGCAGGTGGCGGCCGGCGATCGCGAAGTCGGCGGTGTTTTTCACCCGCTTGGCCGCCCACAACCCGATGGCGATCGTGACGAGCAGGTACGCGATGACGAGGGTGAGCAGCATGGTGGTGCGGAAAGGCGGCCGGCGGAGCGGGCGGGATTATCGGGCCACGGGCCCGCGTCGCACGCGCTCCAGCAAGTTCAGAGCCAGCCGTGGGCCTGCAGCGTCGGCATCAGCGCACGGGCGATCACGACCCCGGCGAGGAAGCCGACCAGCCCGTACACCACCGCCTGCAGCAGCCGGTTGGTGCGGCGCTGCTCCTGCAGCACCGCCAAGAGGTGCAGCTCGGTGCGCGACGCCCCGCCGCCGGCCGGGCGGCCCGCCGCCTGTGCGGCCAGCGCGTCGTGCAGCAGCCGCGGCAGCGCGGGCAGCAGCTCGGCGTACAGCGGCGCCTCGCGCTTCAGGTTGCGCCACAGCGCGCGCCAGCCGAGCTGCTCGTTCATCCAGCGCTCGAGGAACGGCTTCGCCGTGGCCCACAGGTCGAGCTCCGGATCGAGCTGGCGGCCCAGGCCTTCGACGTTCAGCAGCGTCTTCTGCAGCAGCACCAGCTGCGGCTGGATCTCGACATTGAAGCGGCGCGAGGTCTGGAACAGCCGCATCAGCACGGTGCCCAGCGAGATGTCCTTCAGCGGGCGGTCGAAATGCGGCTCGCAGACGGCGCGGATCGCCGCCTCCAGCTCGTCGACCCGCGTGTCGGCCGGCACCCAGCCGGAGGCCACGTGCAGCTCGGCCACACGCCGGTAGTCGCGCTGGAAGAAGGCGAGGAAGTTCTGCGCCAGGTATTCCTTGTCGCGCGCATCGAGGGTGCCGACGATGCCGAAATCCAGCGCGATGTAGCGGCCGAAGGTCTCGGTCGCCAGGCTGACCTGGATGTTGCCGGGGTGCATGTCGGCGTGGAAGAAGCCGTCGCGGAAGACCTGCGTGAAGAAGATCGTCACGCCGTCGCGGGCCAGCTGCGGGATGTCGACGCCGGCGTCGCGCAGCCGCTCCATCTGATTGATCGGCACGCCGCGCATGCGCTCCATCACCAGCACCTCGGCGCTGCTGTGGTCCCACAGCATCTCCGGGATCATCACCAGGTCGAGCCCGGCCATGTTGCGGCGCAGCTGGGTCGCGTTGGCCGCCTCGCGGGTCAGGTCGAGCTCGTCGTGCAGGTACTTGTCGAACTCGGCCACCACCTCGCGCGGGCGCAGCCGCCGGCCATCGGCCGAGAAACGCTCGACCCAGCGCGCCAGCACGCGCAGCAGCGCCAGGTCGGCCTCGATCACGTCGAGGATCTCGGGGCGCAGCACCTTCACCGCCACCTCGCGGCCATCGTGCAGCCGGCCGAAATGCACCTGCGCGATCGAGGCGCTGGCCACCGGGTCGGCGTCGAACTCGGCGAACACGGCCTCGATCGGCCGCTTCAGCGCCGCCTCGACGCAAGCGCGCGCCTGTGCGCTCGCGAACGGCGGCACGCGGTCCTGCAGCAGCGCGAGTTCATCGGCGATGTCGGCCGGCAGCAGGTCGCGGCGGGTCGAGAGCACCTGGCCGAACTTGACGAAGATCGGCCCGAGCTGCTCGAGCGCGAGCCGCAGCCGCACGCCGCGCGGGGCAACGTGGCGGCGGCCGATCGACACGAAGCGCGACAGCAGCCGCACCCAGGGGTGCTGCCAGCCCGACAGCACGAGCTGGTCGATGCCATGGCGCATCAGCACCCAGACGATGAAGAACAGGCGCAGGGGACGGGTCATGCGGCGCCTCGCACGGGCGCGGCCAGTCGACAGTCGAACAGGAATGGCATTCCGTGGGTCTGTAGGAGCGGCTTCAGCCGCGATGAACTCGTGGTACGGCGCGAATCGCGGCTGAAGCCGCTCCTACAAAACACAGCCACCGGGTTTTGCTTTTCAAGCGGGCCGCAGCGTGGCGGCGAGCCGGCGCAGCCCGGCGACGAACGCGCCGCCGGCCTGGCCGAGCAGGCGCGCCGGCTTGTCGCCGATCACGCGGGCCAGGTCGTCCTCGAGGTCCCAGCGCACGTTCTGCGCCAGCCAGGCCACCGTGGCGGCGAAGCCGGCATCGCCCTGCACGTCCATCGGCGGTGCGCTGCCGGCCATCGCGCCCTGGGGTGACAGCCCCCAGTCGAACAGCGCGGCGCCGTCGAGCCCGACCCGCAGGCCGCCCTCGTCGTCGAGTGCGGCCTCGGGCGGCACCAACTCCAGCAGGCCGGCGGCGTCGACCGTCCAGCGCGCCTCGGGCGGCGCCGGCACCCAGGCAGGCAGCCAGGCGGGCCGGCCGTCCCACACGAAGCGCACGCTGCGGCCGGCGTGCGGCTTCAGGCGCGCCATCGCCTCCGGTTCGGCGGCGAGGACGTGGTTGAGCAGCAGCGTCACCCGTTCCAGCGCCTGGTGCGCAAGGAGCGGGGCGACGGTGTGGGGCGCGGCGTGAATCATGCGCACGATTGTAGGTTCGCGGCCTTGCCCCCCTGAACCCGCGGCCGCAGTGCACAAACGCTTTGACAGAATGCCCCGACGGCCCCGCCGGGCGTCCGTCCGGTGGGGCCATCGGCGCCCCGCTAGCATGTCCGCAACAGGCGCCTTCTCGGGAGAAACATGGCCACGATCTTGCTCACCGGCGCGACCGGTTACATCGGCTCGCACACGTGGGTGGCACTGCATGCCGCCGGTTACAACGTCCTCGGACTCGACAACTTCGCCAACAGCTCGCCGCTGGTGCTCGAGCGCATTGAGGAGCTCACCGGCACCACGCCGGCGTTCGTGCAGGCCGACGTCTGCGACCGCGCCGCTCTGCAGCAGGTCTTCGCGCAGCACCGCATCGACGCGGTGGTGCACTTCGCCGCGCACAAGGCGGTGGGCGAGTCCACCGAGAAGCCGCTGGAGTACTACCGCAACAACCTGAATGGCCTGATCACGGTCGGCCAGGCGATGGAAGCGGCCGGCGTGAAGGCGCTGGTGTTCAGTTCGTCGGCCACGGTGTACGGCGACCCCGAGCGGCTGCCGATCACCGAAAACGCCCGGCTCACCGCCACCAACCCGTACGGCCTGACCAAGCTGCTCGGCGAGGAAATGCTGCGCGAGCTGGAACGCTGCCAGCCGAGCTGGCGCATCGCCTACCTGCGCTATTTCAACCCGGTGGGCGCGCACCCGAGCGGGCGCATCGGCGAAGACCCGCGCGGCATCCCGAACAACCTGATGCCCTACGTCGCCCAGGTGGCGGTGGGCAAGCGCGAGCGCCTGCAGGTCTTCGGCAGCGACTACGACACCCCCGATGGCACCGGCGTGCGCGACTACATCCACGTGATGGACCTGGCCGAGGGCCATGTGGCCGCGCTGCGCTACCTGCTGGAACAGCAGCGCTCGGTGACCGTGAACCTCGGCACCGGCCAGGGCTACAGCGTGCTCGAAGTGGTGAAGGCTTTCGAACGCGCCAGCGGCAAGCCGGTGCCCTACCAGTTGGTGGCGCGCCGCCCGGGCGACGTGGCCGCCTGCTACGCCGACCCGGCGCGCGCCCGCGAACTGCTGGGCTGGCGCGCCAGCCGCGGCCTCGACGCGATGTGCGAGGACAGCTGGCGCTGGCAAAGCCGCAACCCGCAGGGGTTCGTCAAGGACGCCGCCCCGGCGAACGCCTGACGGCGCCGGCCCTTCGCAGGCAGCGCGAAGGGCCCTCTGCGACAATCGCGGGCATGGACCTCCAGGACATTCCCCGCTACATGGCCGAGCTCGGCGGCCGCGCCCGCGTGGCCGCCACTGCGATGGCACGTGCGTCCACCGCCGCCAAGAACGACGCGCTGCTGCGCCTGGCCGCCCTGTTGCGTGACAGCGGCGCCGAGCTGGAAGCCGCCAACGCGCAGGACATCGCGGCGGCCGTCGCCGCCGGCCTGTCCGCCCCGATGGTCGACCGCCTGCGCCTGGGCCCGAAGGTGCTCGGCACCGTGGCCGAAGGCTGCGAGCAGCTGGCCGCGATGCCCGATCCGATCGGCGAGATCCTGAACGTGCGCCGCCGCCCCACCGGCATCCAGGTGGGCCAGATGCGCGTGCCGCTGGGCGTCTTCGGCATGATCTACGAGAGCCGGCCGAACGTGACGATCGAGGCCGCCTCGCTGGCGATCAAGAGCGGCAACGCCTGCATCCTGCGCGGCGGCTCCGAGGCGATCCATTCCAACCTCGCGCTGTGGCAGCTGGTGCAGCGTGCGCTCGACCAGGCCGGCCTGCCGCCAGACGCGGTGCAGCTGGTGGGCACCACCGACCGCGCCGCGGTGGGCGCGCTGATCACCATGCCCGAGCATGTCGACGTGATCATCCCGCGCGGTGGCAAGGGCCTGATCGAACGCATCTCGCGCGAAGCCAAGGTGCCGGTGATCAAGCACCTGGACGGCAACTGCCACACCTACGTCGACGCGCAGGTCGACCTCGACCTCGCGGTGAAGGTCACCGACAACGCCAAGACGCAGAAATACAGCCCCTGCAACGCCACCGAGTCGCTGCTGGTGCACGCGGCGCAGGCGACGGCGTTCCTGCCGCGCATCGGCGCGGTGTTCGCGGCCAAGGGCGTCGAGGTGCGCGGCTGCCCGCGCTCGCTGGCCGCGCTGGTCGGCGTCGCCGGGCTGCAGACCGCCCCGGCGACCGAGCAGGACTACGCCGAGGAATACCTCGCGCCCCTCATCAGCGTGAAGGTGGTCGACAGCCTCGACGAGGCCATCGCCCACATCAATACCTACGGCTCGCACCACACCGACGCCATCCTGACCGAGCTGCACCCGAATGCGATGCGCTTCCTGCGCGAGGTCGATTCGAGCAGCGTGATGGTCAACGCGAGCACCCGCTTCGCCGACGGCTTCGAGTACGGCCTGGGCGCCGAGATCGGCATCTCGACCGACAAGTTCCACGCCCGCGGCCCGGTGGGCCTGGAAGGGCTGTGCTCGCTGAAGTACATCGTGCTCGGCCAGGGCGAAGTGCGGGGTTGAGGCGATGAGCGATCCGCGCACCGCCCTCGTGCTGTTCTCGGGCGGGCAGGACTCCACCGTCTGCCTGGCCTGGGCGCTGTCGCGCTACGCCAAGGTCGAGACGATCGGTTTCGACTACGGCCAGCGCCACCGCGTCGAGCTCGATTGCCGGCTCGTCGTGCGCGACGAACTGCGCCGGGCCTTCCCGGCCTGGGCCGGCAAGCTGGGCGACGACCACCTGCTCGACCTGCGCACGCTGGGCCAGATCGGCGACACCGCCCTGACGGCCGAGCGCGAGATCGAATGGCAGGCCAACCAGCTGCCGAACACCTTCGTGCCGGGACGCAACCTGCTGTTCTTCGGCTATGCCGCGGCGCTGGCCTACCGGCGCGGCGCCACGGTGCTGGTCGGCGGCATGTGCGAGACCGACTACTCCGGCTACCCGGACTGCCGCGACAACACGCTGAAGGCGCTGCAGGTGGCGCTGTCGCTCGGGCTGGACGGTCCGATGACGGTCGAGACGCCGCTGATGTTCCTGACCAAGGCACAGACCTGGACGCTGGCCGACGAACTCGGCGGGCCGTCGCTGAACGCGCTGATCGCCGAACACACGCACACCTGCTACCTGGGCGAGCGCGGCCAGCGCCACGCCTGGGGCCACGGCTGCGGCCATTGCCCGGCCTGCGAACTGCGCCGCAAGGGCCACGAGGACTGGACAAGCGGCGCGGCTGGATGAACCATCGGGGCTCGGGCACGCGCCCTGCCCCGCGCCGCCCGATCCGTCGATGAAGCAGCCCTCCGCGTCCCTCGGTCCCGGCGCCTCCCAACCGCCTTCCAGCTGGCTCGATTCACGGCCGCTCGGCCTCGAAACGGCCACGCCCGGCGGCCGGCTGCCCGACGCCGCCACCGCCAGCACGCTGCGCCAGCTGCAGCGCCAGCAGGGCCCCCGCGGCCTGCAGGCGCTGGTGCTCGCGCTGGTGCAGACCCCCGGCAGCGCCCGCGAGGCGCAGGCCTGGGCCGAAGAGACCCGCGGCGCCGAAACCGCCGCTGCCGCGGTGCTGGCGCTGCTGCGCGAGGTGCCGCAGGACGCCCACCTGCCGCTGCTCGAGTGGGCGCTGCAGACCCTCACCGCCGAACCGGCCGCCGAGCGCGCCGAACTGCTGCGCAGCGCCCGCCGCGTGATGAGCGCCGACGGCAAGGTGCGCCCGGTCGACCGCCTGCGCTGGCTGCTGATGCGCCACCTGCTGGCCGGCGGCGGCCGGCGCGCACCGCTGGCGCCGATGCCCGGTGCGCGCGCCGAGCACGCGCTGGCCGACCTGCCCGAGGCCCGGCGCCTGGCGCTGGCCCGCTTCACCGCCTACCTGGCCCGCATGGTGCCGCTGGCCGACCCGATCGCGAAGGTCGGCAGCGCCGGCGTGAACTGGCACCGCAGCGTGCTGCGCCATTGCTGGAGCGACGGCGGCGTGCCGACCTGCGAGGTGCCCGACGCCGATGCGCTCGGCCATGCGCTGGCCGACCTGCAGCAACTCACCTGGGTACAGCGGCCGGTGCTGGTGCGGCTGTGGGTGCAGGCCGCGCTGAAGGTGACGCGCCAGCTCTGGCCCGGCGAGCCGCTGACCCGCGAGGCCGCCGAGGCCCTGCGCATCGCCACCGTGCTGCTCGACACGCCGGTGCCCGGTGCGGTGGCCAGCCGCTTCATCGCGCTGCCGGGCGACGGGCCGCCGCACTGAGCAGCGCCCGCGCGACGCCCGTAGACTCGCGCCCCGTGAACGCTCCCACCCCCACCCCGGCCGCGCCCTCGCTGGCGCGGCTGCTCGACGCCGCGGCCGACGCCGTCGGCGCCGTGCTGGCCGGCCAGTCGCTGACCCAGGCCCTCGAACGGCCGGTGCCGGCGCTGCGCCCCGGCGCCCAGGCGCTGGCCTTCCATGCGATGCGCTGGCTCGGCGGTGCCCGCGCCGCCCAGGCCGCGCTCGTCAACCGGCCGCCGCCGGCGGCACTGGCGCCATTGCTCACCCTTGCACTGACGCTGCTCTGGCCGCGCGCGCCGGTGCTCTATGCGCCGCACACGGTGGTCGACCAGGCGGTGGCCTGCGCCCGCAAGCGACACGCGCCGGGCGCCGGCTTCGTCAACGCGGTGCTGCGGCGCTTCCTGCGCGAACGCGACGACTGGCAGCAGCGCCTTGAGGCGAAGAGCCTGGAGGCCCGCTGGCAGCATCCCGCCTGGTGGGTGCAGCGGCTGCAGGCCGACTGGCCCGACGACTGGCCGCAGCGGCTGCAGGCGGCGCAGGTGCACCCGCCGATGTTCCTGCGCGTCAACGCCCGCCAGGACGACGCCGACGGCTACGTGAAGGCGCTCGCCGCGGTCGGGCTGGGTGCCCGTGCGCTGGGGTCCCACACGGTGCTGCTGGACCGGCCGGCGCCGGTGCCGCAGCTGCCCGGCTTCGCGCAGGGCCGCGTGTCGGTGCAGGACCTCAACGCCCAGCTGGCCGGGCCGCTGCTGGTGGGCGACGGCGCCGACCGCCTGCCCGCCGGGGCGCGCGTGCTCGACGCCTGCGCCGCGCCGGGCGGCAAGACCGCCCACCTGCTGGAGCTGGCCGACCTCGACCTGCTCGCGCTCGACGCCGACGCGCAGCGGCTGCAGCGGGTCGACGACACGCTGCGCCGCCTCGGCCTCGCCGCCGAGACCCGCGTGGCCGATGCCCGCCAGCCGGCGACCTGGTGGGACGGCCGGCCGTTCGATGCCATCCTGCTCGACGCACCGTGCAGCGCCTCCGGCATCGTGCGCCGCCACCCGGACGCGCGCTGGCTGCGCCGCCCCGATGACATCCCGGCGCTGGCCCGCACGCAGGCCGAGTTGCTGGACGCGCTGTGGCCGCTGCTCGCCCCGGGCGGGCGGCTGGTCTATGCCACCTGTTCGGTGTTCAAGGCCGAGGGCGCCGACCAGCTTGAAGCTTTTTTGCAACGCAGCGGGGGAGCAAAACCGGTGGCTTCTCCGGGTCACGTGGGCGGTTGGCTCGACAATGAACCGGCCGACCCTGCCGCCCCGAGCACCGCAGGCGATGGTTTCTTCTACGCGCGGCTCGACCAGCAGGCCAGCGCCAAGGTGTGATTTGAAGCGCTAGCCCCTCGTGCCCCTGCCTGTAGCCGCCCCCGCCGACCCCTCGACGCCCCCGCGGCTGGCCCGCCGGGCGGTGCTGGGCGGTGGCCTGGCCCTGCTGGCGCTGGCGCTGCTGCCGCCTGGGGCGGCGCAGGCCGGCCCGGTGGAAGTCCTGCGGGTGGCCGCCCACCGGGCATCGGACGGGGTCTACGTCGACCTGGAGACCCGCTTCGACCTGCCGGCCAGCGTCGAGGAGGCGCTGCTGAAGGGCGTGGCGCTGCATTTCACCGCCGAGGCGGCGCTGCGCCGGCCGCGCTGGTACTGGCGCGATGCCGACGTCGCCCGCGCCGTGCGCACCTGGCGGCTCAACTACCAGCCGCTGACGCAGAACTACCGCGTCAGCTTCGGCGGCCTGTCGCAGACGTACACCTCGCTGCGCGAGGCGCTGCACGCGGTGCAGTACTGCGGCCAGTGGCGCATCGCCGAGCCGCTGCCTTCGGACGACGACGCGCGCTACTACGTCGAGGTCAGCTACCGCCTCGACACCAGCCAGTTGCCGCGGCCACTGCAGATCGGCCTGGGCTCGCAGCCCGAATGGAACCTCGTGGCCGAACGCACCATCCTCGTCGGCAACGGGCACGGCCGCTGAGCCGAGGCTCCCGATGAGCCGCGGATCGCTGCGCTGGACCATCCTCGTCGCCGTCAGCGCCGCGCTGGCGGCCGCGCTGGCGCTGGTGTTCGTGCTCTCGATCGCCACCAACAACCGCGACCTCTACGAGCGCAACTACCTCTGGCTGCTGTGGCTGAACATCGGCGTGGCCACGGTGCTTGGGCTGGTGATCCTGATCGCGGTGGGCCGGCTGGCGCTGCGCATGCGGCGCGGCAAGTTCGGCAGCCAGCTGCTGTTCAAGCTCGCCGCCACGTTCGCGCTGGTCGGCGTGCTGCCGGGGGCGCTGATCTACCTGGTGTCGTACCAGTTCGTCGAGCGCAGCATCGAGAGCTGGTTCGACGTGCGTGTCGAGGGTGCGCTCGAGGCCGGCCTGAGCCTGGGCCGCAGCATCCTGAAGACGCAGGTCGATGATCTCGCGGCGAAAACCCGCGTGGCCGCCGAACGCGGCGCCGACCAGCCCGAGCGCCTGCAGGTGATCGCACTGGAGCGGCTGCGCGAGCAGCTCTCCGCGCAGTCGGTGGCGGTCCTGGCCGCCAACGGACAGGTGCTGGCCTACGCCGGCGGCGAGAGCGGCGCCTCGCTGCTGCCCGACCGCCCGAGCGCCGCGATGCTGCGCGAGGCCCGCAACAACCGCGTCGCCGCGCTGCTGGAAGGGCTCGACGAAGACCCGGCGCTGGTCGCGGCGAACAGCCAGACCGCCAAGGCGCGTGTGCGCGCCGTCGCGGCGATCAACGACGACACCTTCAGCCTGGAACCACGGCTGCGCTACCTGCAGGTGACGCAGCAGGTGCCGCCCGAGCTGGCCGCCAACGCGCTGAAGGTGCAGGAGGCGTACAGCGAGTACCAGCAGCGCGCGCTCGGCCGCCTCGGGCTGCGCAAGATGTACATCGGCACGCTGACGCTGAGCCTGGTGCTGGCGATCTTCAGCGCGCTGCTGATCGCCGTCACGCTCGGCCAGCAGATCGCGCGGCCGCTGGTGCTGCTGGCCGAAGGGGTGCGGCGTGTCGCCCGCGGCGACCTGCGGCCCACCGAGGTGTTCGCCTCGCGCGACGAGCTCGGCGAGCTGACCCGCTCGTTCGCCGACATGACGCAGCAGCTGGCCGATGCCCGCGGCCTGGCGCAGCGCAGCCTGGCCGCCACCGAGAGCACCAAGGCGCACCTGCAGACCATCCTCGACAACCTGACCGCCGGCGTGATCGTGTTCGACGCGCAGGGCCGCATCGAGACCGTCAACCCGGGCGCCACGCGCATCCTGCGCGCGCCGATGTCGGCCTGGTGCGGCCACCCGTTCTCCGACGTGCCGGGCCTCGAAGGCTTCGCCGAAGCGGTGCGGCAGCGCTTCGCCCACCATGCCCGTGATCCCGACGCCACCGAGCGCAACCACTGGCAGGAATCGTTCGACCTCAACGGCGGCCACGACCGTGCCACGCTGACGCTGCTGGTGCGCGGCGCGCCGCTGCCCGACGGTGCGCAGCTGATGGTCTTCGACGACATCACCGAGATCGTCTCGGCGCAGCGCAATGCCGCCTGGGCCGAGGTGGCGCGCCGGCTCGCGCACGAGATCAAGAACCCGCTGACGCCGATCCAGCTCTCCGCCGAGCGGCTGCAGTTCAAGCTCGAATCCAAACTCGAGGGCAACGACCAGCAGATGCTGGTGCGCTCGGTGGGCACCATCGTCAGCCAGGTGCAGGCGATGAAGCAGCTGGTCAACGAGTTCCGCGACTACGCCCGGCTGCCCGCGGCACAGCTGGCCGCGCTGGACCTCAACGCGCTGGTGCAGGACGTGCTGATGCTCTACGGCACCGCGCAGGAGAACCGCCAGCTGCAGGCCGACCTCGCCCAAGGCCTGCCGATGCTGATGGGCGACGCCTCGCAGCTGCGGCAGGTGATCCACAACCTGGTGCAGAACGGCCTCGACGCCATCAGCGACCGCGCCGACGGCCGCGTGCTGCTGCGCACCGAACGCCTCGACGGTGCGTCCGGCGACACGGTGCGGCTGGTGATCCAGGACAACGGGCCCGGCTTCAGCGAGAAGGTGCTGCAGCGGGCCTTCGAACCCTACGTCACCACCAAGGCCCGCGGCACCGGGCTGGGCCTCGCGGTGGTCAAGAAGATCGTCGAGGAACACGGGGCGCGCATCCGCGTGCGCAACCTCGTGCCAGAGGGCGCCGGGAGTGCGGCGGAAGGGGCGCCGGCGGCCCCCGTTTCCGGGGCGCAAGTTTCGATATCATTTTCCGGTCCGGCGCTAGCACCTCCCGGCACCCCTGCCGCCCTTTCGAACGTTCCCGGCCCCGCCCGCGCCTCTTGATGTCTCTCCATGGCCACCATTCTTGTCGTTGACGACGAAATGGGCATCCGTGCCCTGCTGCAGGAAATCCTGTCGGACGAGGGCCACTCCGTGGAGCTCGCCGAGAACGCCGCGGCAGCCCGTGCCTACCGCGACCGCCAGCGGCCCGACCTGGTGCTGCTCGACATCTGGATGCCCGATGTCGACGGCATCACGCTGCTGAAGGAATGGGGCAGCAACGCGCTGCTCAACATGCCGGTGATCATGATGTCGGGCCACGGCACCATCGACACCGCGGTCGAGGCCGCGAAGTTCGGCGCCACCAGCTTCCTCGAAAAGCCGATCACGCTGCAGAAGCTGCTGCGCGCGGTCGACCAGGCCCTGGTCAAGCCCGCACCGAGCCCGGTGCCGACGCTGTCGTCGGTGATCCAGCCGCTGTCGGCCGCGGTGGCGCTGCCGGGCACGCCCGGCCCCCTGCCGGCCGCGATCGCGCCCCTCAACGGCGGCCTCGAACACCGCGCGACCGCGCCGTTGCGCATGGAGGCGCTCAGCCCGGCCAGCCCCAACGTCGAACAGAGCTTCTCGCTCGACCGCCCGCTGCGCGAAGCCCGGGATGCTTTCGAGAAGGCCTACTTCGAATTCCACCTCGCCCGCGAGAACGGCAGCATGACGCGCGTGGCCGAACGCACCGGGCTCGAACGCACGCACCTGTACCGCAAGCTCAAGCAGCTGGGGGTCGACCTCAGCCGCACCAAACGCGGCGCGCAGTGAATCGCAAGTTCTTCTTGCGCCCCACATTGGAAGCCCGCTATACTCGTGGGCTCGCGGCCTGGTAGCTCAGTTGGTAGAGCAGCGGATTGAAAATCCGCGTGTCGGTGGTTCGATTCCGCCCCAGGCCACCAAGACAAAAGCAAAGAGCCCGGCCTTGTGCCGGGCTCTTTGCTTTGTGCCGCCGAAGCGGCCCCGGGCCGCTCGGCGAGCGGTTCACTCCGGCTGGTCCAGGCTCCCCATCGCCTTCGGGTACGTCACCACGCCCCACGGCAGCTTCTTGTCGGCAATGCGTTTCACCGGCTCGAGCTTGTCGGCGTCGATCACCACCACTTCGTCCGAGCGGCCGCAGGCCACCAGGATCTGGCGGTCGTCGGGGGTGAAGGTGAAGTGCCAGCAGCGCTTGCCGGTGGGCACGTCCTTGAGCTTCTGCCAGGTGGCGGTGTCGAAGGCCTGCAGCTGCTGGCTGCGGCCGGCGGCGACGAACAGGCGCTTGCCGCTGCGGTCGAACGAGACGCCGTAGGGGGACTCGCCGGTCTCGACCTTCTTCACGACGCGGTAGTCGGGCCCGAGCACCACGAAGGCGTTGGCGAATTCGAGCGTGGCGACGTAGGTCTTGCCGTCGGGCGAGCGCTTGATGCCGCGCGGGCGCTTGCCGTAAGGTTTGAGGTCGACGGTCTTCACCAGCTTGCCGGTGGCGATCGCATGCACGGTGACGGTGTCGTCGGCCTCGTTGGTGACGAGGATGTGCTTGCCGTCGGCAGCAAACTCGATGCCTTCGGTCTCGGGACCGCCCTTCACCGAGCGCACCACGCGGCCCTTGTCGAGATCGACGATGGCGATGTGCGCCGGTTCGGCCTTCTCGTCGTCGTCATCGTCGTGGCCTTCGGCGCCCGGCGGCTTGCCGGTGGCCGAGGGCTCGTACGACACGAAGGCCTGGCGGCCGCGCACGCGCACGAACTCGGGGTTGGCGCCGACCTTCACCTTGCGCACCAGCTTGCCGGTGGTGCGCTCGATGATGGCGATGCCGCCCTCGGTGCGGTTGGCCACCACCAGCCACTTGCCATCGGCCGTGACGCCGATGCCGCGCGGCTCCTCGCCGTGGGCGTCGAGCGTGCCGGTGGCCTCCAGGGTGGCCAGGTCGATCACCGAGATGTCGCCGTTCTGGTTGCTCACGTAGGCCTGCTGGGCGGCGGCCGCCAGCGGCAGCAGCAGCGCACCGGCGAGCCAGCCGGATCTCCAAGTCATTCGCATCGTGGTCCTGCCTTTGTCTCCATCGAATCTATCCGTCACTGGCCGAAACTGTATTTCAGGCCCACCGTCACCGAGCGCGGTGCCCCCGGAGCATAGAAGGTCGAATGCACCAGCGGGCGGTCGCCCTCGCTGTTGACCGGGAACGGCCGCGACTGGAACGACCCGTTGGCGGTGAAGCCGGTGGCGCCGAGCATCGCGCCGGTGGTGTAGCGGCGGTCGAACAGGTTGGCCACCAGTGCGAACAGCCGCAGGCCCTGGGTGGGCTGCACCTCGGTGGTCAGGTTGAACACCGCGTAGCCGGGGTTGCGGCCGCTGCCGAGGTAGTAGGTGCCGTCGGGCTGGTGCTGGCCGTTTTCGTTGCCCCGCGCCAGCGAGCCGCCGATGGCGCTCATGTCCAGGCCGACCGACCACGAGGGCGTCACCTGCCAGTCGGTGTAGACCTTCAAGATCTGCCGCGGCACCAGCGGGATGCGGTCGCCCTTGCGGATGTTGATCGTGCCGTCGACGCCGGGCAGGCCCTCCTGCGCCTCGCTGTTGCTGCTGTTCGACGCGCCGTTGACCACTTCGGCGCTGCGGAAGGTCGCGTCGAGCCAGGTGTACTGGGCCCCGACCGTCAGGCGCTTGCCCCACCGGCTGCTCACGCCGCCCTCGACGCCCTGGCGGCGGGTCTTGCCGAAGTTGCGGAAGTAGCCGAAGCCGGCGGTGTTGTCGGCGACGAACAGCAGGTCGTCGCGGTTGTCGGAACGGAACACGCCGACGTTCCACTGCACGCCGTTGGAGCGGCCGCGCAGGCCGGCTTCGAAGGTGGTGGTGACGACCTGCTTGAGCGGCGGGTCGCCGGCCATCGCGTTGGGCAGCTTGCAGGGGTTCTCGGGGTCGGCGCAGCCGAGCTCGATCGACGACGGCGCGCGGCTGCCCTGGTTCACGCCGGCGTAGGCGCTCAGGCCGGTGGCCGGCGCGAAGGTCAGGCCGATCGCCGGGTTGAAGCGGCTGAAGCGGTGGTCGCCGTCGAGCGAGCCGGACCCGCCGCCGGGCAGGAGGGCGTCGCGGTTGTGCACGCTGACGCGGTTGTAGCGCCCCGACAGCGTCAGGTGCGTGCGCTCGCCCAGCGACAGCACGCTGCTGCCGTACAGGCTGCCGGTGGTGGTGCGGCCGGAGAGGTCCACCCGCGTGTCGTACGGCTGGCCATCGGCATCGCCGCCGTTGACGCCGTCGCCGAACGCCCCGACGCCGGTGATCGAGCGGTCGGCGTTCAGGTAGCCGAGTTCGGAGCCCTGCACGAAGTGGCTGCGCGCGGCATCGAACGCCACGCCGACCACGCCCTGCTGCTTCACGCCGAACAGCGGCTGGCCCAGGTTGAGCTGGAAGGCCGTGCCGACCTGCGACTGGTCGGTGCGCGTCTGGTTGATGACGCCGTTGCACTTCTCGGCCGGTTCGTCCAGCAGCAGCGCCTGCGCGATGCAGCGCCACTTCGGGAACGGCGTGTTCGCCGCGCTCTCGCCCGCGGCCGGGTACCCGGTGTAGCCGGCGCCGGCCAGCGCGGCCTGTTCCGCGCCGTTGGGCTGGTAGAGCGCCTGGTCGAGCGAGTCGTCGTTCAGGTCGCCGTTGTAGGTGGTGGTCTTGATGCGGCGGTAGTAGGCCTGGCCGGTGATCGACAGGGTGTCCGAGTACGTGTGCTTGGCCGTGAGGTTCAGCAGCATCGACTTGTTGTTCGTGCGGTCCGGCTTGGTGTAGACGCTGCCCCAGTCGTGGGCCAGCAGGCGGGCCTCCTGCAGGCCATTGCCGTTGAGCGCGGTGCGGGCCACCGACGCGGTCAGCGCCACATCGTCCGGGCCGTCGCGCCAGCCGACCTTGCCGAACAACTGGCCGGCGTTCGACGGCGATTCGTCGCGCCAGCCATCGTCGAGCAGCTTCGAGCCGGCCAGGTACCAGTGCAGGCCGGTGTCCAGGTGGCCGCCGGTCTCCAGCGTCAGCGTGCGGCGCTGATACGAGCCGAAGGTCACTTCCACCGACGAACCGGGGTGGCTGAAGCCGTCCTTGGTCTGCACCGCGACGGCGCCGCCCAGCGTGTTCAGGCCATACAGCGGGTTCGAGCCCGGCATCAGCGTCATCGAGCCGATCGCCACCTTCGGGACGAGGTCCCAGCTGACCACGTCGCCGAACGGCTGGTTCAGTCGCACGCCGTCCAGGTACACGGACAGCCCCTGCTGCGTGCCCAGCAGCGGCGAGGCGGTGAAGCCGCGGTAGTTGATGTCCGGCTGCAGCGGATTGTTCTGGATCTCGTTGACGTGGACGCTGCCCAGCCGGCGGTTCATGAAGCTGGAAAGGTCCAGGGACTGGCTGCGGTCGAGATCGGCGTCGGTGGCGGTCTGCACCGGCGCGGGCACGCGGTCGCGCGGCACGTCGAGGCCCGGCAGCGGCGCGCCCCCGATGATGGTGACCGGTGGCAGCGTGACCTCCTGGGCGCGCACGGCATGCGGCGCCGCGCACAGCAGCGCACAGGCGGTCAGCACGGGATTGGTGAGCACGGGACTGGCAAGAGGACGGAAGCGACGAGAGGACATGGCGGGACGTGGAATGGTTCACGTCGATGATTCCCGCCGCGGCCCGCCCGCGCCCGGGAATGTTTCCCGGGCTGGGCAAGCCCTGAGACGGTGTTCCAACATGGCACGGCCGCGGTCCGCCTGCGCCATGCGGACGCGACAAGGCCGGGGCGCGGCTTGCACCGCGCCCCGGCCCGCCACCGGAGGGTCAGCCGATCAGAAGAACAGGATCGCGCCCGCGGCGATGCCGTTCATCTTGGCCTTCTGGCCGGCGAAGGCCTTCGACTCGGTGCGGCTCAGCTCGCCCACCAGCGTCAGGCTCTTGGTGAGGTTGTAGTACGCGCCGCCGGTCAGGTTGGCGTTGGTCTTCAGGTCGGTGGTCAGCGTCTGGTCCTTGACGCGGCTCTGGCCCCAGCTCAGGCCCAGCTTGGTCTTGGGCGTGACCATGAACGTGGCCTGCACCAGCGCGTTGCGCTGCTTGGTGTTGCCCAGGTCGCCGTCGGTCAGCACGCCGATGCCCTTGCCGGTCTGGAAGTTGGCCAGCAGGCCGACCGGGCCGAGGGTGTACTTCGCGCCGATCTCGTAGCCGTTCATGTTGAACGACGTGTTGGTGGTCTGGTCGGTGAAGGCCTGGTGCTTGTAGCCCACCCACCACTTGCCGTCGGCCGTGATGTCGCCGCCGAGCAGCGCCTGCACCTGCGGCTGGTTCTTGGCGATGAACGGGGCCGCATCGACCGGGCTCATCAGGCCGACCGTGGCCTTGATGCCACCGCCCAGCGACGGCGTCGTGTAGGTGATCTGGCCGTAATGGCCGAGGTAGGTGTAGCCCGCGCCGATGTGGCCGAGCGTCACGCGGTTGCGCTGCGTGGCCGCCACCGGGGCGCCGGCACCGAGCAGCGTCATGTCGCTGAGGATGGCGTTCGAGCCGAACAGGCCGTAGTCGCGGCCCAGCTTGATCGTGCCCATGTCGGCGGTGCCGAAGGTCATGAAGCCCTGGCGGATGTCGACGTTGTTGTTGTTGGCGATGGCACTGTCGGACGACACGGCCGCGCCGATCATCAGCGTGGCGCTGATGTCCACGCCGTCCTGCTGGGTCTTGGCAGTGGTGATCAGCGCATTGGGCAGCAGGCCGTTGCCGATCACGGTGCGACCGCTGGTGCCCGCGCAGCCGACCGCCTGGCTGGCCAGCGGCGTGCCGCCGGTGAAGCCGTTGAACCCGCTGCAGTTGGTGTGCGTGTAGTAGGCGTTGATGAAACCGCCGACATTGAGGTCCCAGTCACCGGCCTTGAAGTCGGCCGCATGGGCACCCCCGAGGGTGGCGAGCGACGACAGGGCGATCAGCGTGGGACGCACGAGGAAGGACTTGCGCATGGGGTGTCTCCGTTGTGGTTCGAAGGAATGCCGGCCGCGGGGGCCGACCCCGCTCACCGGCGCAACGGGCATGCCAAAACCGCCGCGTTCCTGCTTCGCATTCCCGGGAATGGCCGATCTGCGCCGCCGCGGCACAGATCGACACGAGGCGCGTTGCGGCGCTCACCCGTGACACAGCACAACCACGCAGGGCTGCTGCAAGCCGCAACGTGGCGTGTGTCACATCCCGCTGCAACCGTTTTGCCATGCTGCGCCGTGGTGGAGCAGTGTGTGACGGGTGCGCAGAAGTGCCGTGGGAGCGGCTTCAGCCGCGATGGGGCCTGGCACGGACCCATCGCGGCTGAAGCCGCTCCCACAGAAGAAGAAGACGAAGAAGGGAAACTGCCAGCGCGCGCGGCGCGCTCAGCCCGGCATCAGCCCGTGGGCCTGCGCGTAGTGCACCAGTCCCATCGTGCTGCCGACCGAGAGCTTCTGGCGCAGCAGCGTCTGGTAGTTGAAGACGGTCTTCTCGGAGACGCCCATGCGCGCGGCCGCCTCGTCGACCGCCCGGCCGGCCAGCAGGTGCTGCATCACCTGCAGCTCACGGGCGGTGAGCCGCTCGTGCGGCGCCGAGTGCGCCCGCCGCAGCGCCGCGGCCACGCCGGGGGCCTCGAGACCGTGCTGCAGGCGGCGCACCGCGTCGACCAGCGTCTCGGGGTTGCTGCTCTTGGCCACCACGCCGCAGGCGCCGGCCCGCAGGCACTGCTGCTGGATCGCCGGGCTGTCGTGCATGCTGACCACCAGCACCTTCAGCTGCGGGCGCAGGCCGCGCAGTTCGCGCAGGAAGTCCAGGCCGCTGCGGCCGGGCAGCGACAGGTCCAGCACCAGCAGGTCGATCTCGTCGTCGCCCAGTTCGACCAGCCCGGCATCGGCCGATTCGGCGTCCTCGTACTCGGCCACGACCTCGAGCCCGGGTTCGAGTTCGAGCAGGCGCCGGTAGCCCACCCGCACGATGGCGTGGTCGTCGAGCAGGGCGATCTTGAACGTGGAACTCATGTCTCAACTCCAGCAGACCAAGGCAAACGCGCCGACAGGCGCAGACCAGGACGGGGCCCGGCAGCGGCTGGCGCGACGCGCCATTCACCGCCGAGCGCCCACACGCGCTCCTGCATGCCGCCCAGTCCGTTGCCCCTGTGCAGGACATCCGCGCCGGCCGGCAAGCCCACGCCATCGTCCGTCAGCGACCACTCCAGCCCGTGCACCTGGCCCTCCTGCAGCAGGACAGTCAGTTTCAGGGCGGCCCGTCGCGCCTGGGCATGGCGTGCCACATTGGTGAGGCCCTCCTGGCTCAGCCGGTACAGCGCAAGCGCCAGCGACGCAGGCAAATGCAGGCGTTGGACCAACGCCTGCGACAGCGGTGTCTCGCCGTCGTTGTCTCCGTCACCATCACCCTGCGCCGTTTCGAACGACGGCTGCAGCACCTGCCGGTCCTGTGCCGCTGCTCCGGCACACCAGGACGCCACCAAGTGCTCGATCATTTGCAAGACGCGTTCCAGCGGCACCGGCTCGTCGGCCTCGCCGGCACTGCCCAGCGGCCGCAGGCTGTGCAGCACCCCGCGCAGGTCCTGCTGGACCTCGTTGCAACGCTCGCTCATCGACTGCACCACCGCCTGCTGCGTCGGCGCCATCGGCTGGCGCAGCAGCCAGGCGATGTCCACCCGCAGCGCGGTCAGCCGCTGGCCCATCTCGTCGTGCAGCTCGCGGGCGAGCCGGGTGCGCTCCTCCTCCTGCACGCTCTGCACCTTCTGGCTCAGCAGGCGACGCTCTTCCTCCAGGCGGTCGAGGTCGGCCGCCAGCCGCTGCAGCGCCTCGTGGATCGCGGCCAGCTCGCGGATCGGCATCGGCGGCAGCCGGCGCAGTGCTGTCGCACCCTGTGTCGCGAGGGTTCCGATCGCCTGCAACAGTTGTGTCATCGGCGCGAACGCACGCCGCAGGCCGAGCCGCAGCCCCAGCCACAGCGTGACCAGGCCGATGGCCAGCACCCCCAGCAGCCGCGCCAGGTCGGCCAGCGCTTCGCGCCGTTCGGCTTCAGCCGAGACGTGCGCCACCACGGTCCAGTCGCCCCCCGGCCGCGGCACGGTCCAGCGCAGGGCCGGCGGTTCGACCAGGCCCTGCCAGCGCCGGTGCGCCGCCAGCAGCCACCGCATCGGCGCGCCGGCGGGCGGCGCCACCGGCGAGATGAACACCGGCCGACCCGCGGCATCGTGCACTGACAGGTTCAAGTGCCGCAGCCGCGACCCCTGCTGCAGGCGCGTCACCGCGGCGGCATCGACCGACTGCGCCGTGCTCAGCTGCCGCCACAGTTCGACCAGCGCCTGCGCGCCCGTCACCTCTTCCTCGATGTCGGTGGCGGCGGTGGTCCAGCCGAAGCCGGCGGCGGCCAGCAGCGCCGCCAGCGCCACCCACGCGGCACGGCGCAGGATCAGCCGGGGCAGGTCGAGCACGGGATCGATCAAGGGCGGTCCTCTCCCAAAAAAAGACGCCAGGCCCCGCGAAGGGCCTGGCGTCCGGTCGGGTCACCGCGGCAGGATCACTTGCTGAGCTTGAACACCCAGACCGTACCACCTTGCTCGAGGTAGTTCACGCGCTTGGCGACCTCGCCACCCCACAGCGGCACCGCACCGCCCCAGCCGGAGACCACCGCGACGTATTGCTCGCCGCCCTGGTCCCAGGTCACCGGCGGCGCCACGACGCCGGAGCCGGTCTGGAACTGCCACACCACCTTGCCGGTCTTGGCATCGGCGGCCTTCAGGTAGCCCTCGGGCGTGCCCCAGAACACCAGGTTGCCGCCGGTGGTCAGCACACCGCCCCACAGCGGCGCGTTGTTCTTCACTTCCCAGACGATCTTGCCGGTCTTCGGGTCGATCGCGCGCAGCGCGCCGATGTAGTCGTCGTGCAGCGTCTTGATCGTGAAGCCGGCGCCCAGGTAGGCCGCGCCCTTCTTGTAGCCGATCGGCTCGTTCCAGATGTCCATGCCCCATTCGTTGGCCGGCACGTAGAACAGCTTGGTCTCCGGCGAATAGGCCATCGGCATCTGGTTCTTGCCGCCGAGGAACGAGGGCGCCGAGAACACGGTCTTGCCCTTCTTGCCGTCGCCCTGCGTCGGGTCGCCCGGACGGTTGTCGTCGTTGTAGTTCGGACGGCCCGTCTTCAGGTCGATGCTGCTGGCCCAGGTGATCTTCTTGACGAACGGGAAGGCGTTCTCGAGGTGGCCGTTCTTCGCGTCGATGACGTAGAAGAAGCCGTTGCGGTCGGCCTTGCCGCCGAGCACCTTGCCACCTTCGTCATAGGTCACGAACTCGTTGACACCGTCGAAGTCCCAGCCGTCGTTCGGCGTGCCCTGGTAATGCCAGACGATCTTGCCGGTCTTGACGTCGATGGCCAGCGTCGAGCAGCTGAAGAGGTTGTCGCCCTTGCGCAGGTGGCTGTTCCACGGCGCCGGGTTGCCGGTGCCGAAGTAGGCCAGGCCGGTCTTGGCGTTGTAGGTGCCGCCCAGCCAGGTGGCCGCGCCGCCGGTCTTCCAGAGGTCGCCGGTCCAGGTCTTGTTGGTGGTGCCGGAGATGCCGTTCTCGGTCTTGTTGCCGTCGGCATCGTACTTGTAGCCCATGTGCCCTTCGACGGTCGGGCGGCTCCACACCAGCGCACCGGTCTTGGCGTCACGCGCCTCGACCCGGCCCACCACGCCGAACTCACCACCGGACACGCCGGTCAGCACCAGGCCGCCCGCGATGATGGGGGCCGCCGTGCTCGAGTAGCCGGCCTGGTAGTCGTCGATCTTCTCCTTCCAGACCACTTCGCCGGTGTCCTGGTTCAGCGCGACGAGCTGGGCGTCCAGCGTGCTGAAGATCACCAGGTTGTCGTACAGCGCGGCACCGCGGTTCACCACGTCGCAGCAGGGCATGATGCCCTCGGGCAGGCGGTGCTCGTACTTCCACAGCTTGGTGCCGGTCTTCGCGTCCAGCGCATAGATGCGCGAGTACGACGCGGTGACGAACATCTTGCCGTTGTGGATCACCGGCTGCGACTCCTGGCCGCGCTGCTTCTCGCCACCGAACGAGAAGGCCCACACCGGCGAGAGCTTGCCGACGTTGGCCGCGGTGACCTGCTTCAGCGGGCTGTAACGCTGGCCCTGGGTGCCCAAGCCCCAGCTGAGCACGTCACCCGTGCTCTTGGCATCGTTCTCGATCATCTGATCGGTCACCGGCGCGGCTTGCGCCGCCATCGCGGCGAGGCCGAGGCCGATCAGCACGTTCAACAGTTTGAGGGGCTTGTGAGATGTCATCGCTTGTCTCCACGCAGTTGGGACGGGGTCGTCCGATGTGTTTTCAAAGCCATCGGCGCCGCGCAGCAGCCAAGCGCAACAAGCATGCCACGGCGGGAAAAGTTCCCGTCACGACGGTCCCTCCTGCGGGAAGCGGGCCATGGGGCCCTTGGAACAGCGCCGGACGCGTCGAACGGACGGGGGTTTTCCCGCTGGGGTGTGCCAGCCTCGCACACGCCGGCGCCGGCACGTCACATCGCTGAACGGGACATGCCCGCATGACAGGACACGCCCGCTGGGGAAACAATCCAGCCCCATGACCCAACGCTATGCCCCCGTTCCCATCGCCCTGCACTGGCTGATGGCCGCCGGCCTGCTCGCCCAGCTGGCACTCGGCTTCTACATGGTCGGGCTGCCCGACGAACCGCGCGGCGTGCAGGTGGGCTGGTTCAACCTGCACAAGTCCATCGGCATCCTGCTCGGCATGGCCGTGCTGCTGCGGCTGGTCGCGCGCTGGCGCTGGCCGGCGCCCGCGCCGGCCGCGCTGCTGCCGCGCTGGCAGCAGCAGGCCGCCGGCGTGACCCATGCGCTGCTCTACCTGTGCATGATCGCGCTGCCGCTCTCGGGGCTGCTGGGCTCGGGCTTCACGAAGTACCCGGTCAAGTTCTTCGGCATCGCCCTGCCGCGCTGGACCGACCCGTGGCCGGCCGCGAAGGAGCTTTGCAGCCAGGTGCACCAGGCCGCCGTGTGGCTGCTGCTCGCCGCGCTGCTGCTGCACGTGGCGGGGGCGGCGTGGCACCTGCTGCGGGGCGACGGCATCGCCCGGCGCATGGGCCTGCCCCGCTGAGCGCACCCGCTCGCGCGATGGATCATGATGTGAGCCACCATCAGGCGCGGTCGAGCACACCGTGCTCGAAACGCACCCGCTCACCGGCGCGCAGGCCCGCCAGGTCGCGGTAGTCGAAGTGGCGGCGCGCACCGTCGTCGAAATCCACGTAGACCCGGTAGACGGTGCTGCTGTTCGCCGCCGCGTGGTCCTGCTCCAGCCGGTTGCCGGCCACCGCACCGCCGAAGACGCCGGCCGCGGTGGCGAGCGCATTGCCGGCGCCCCGGCCGATCTGGTTGCCCACCACGCCGCCGATCACCGCGCCGAGCACCGCCCCGCCGCCACTGACCTGCTGCTGCGTGTCGATCACCTCGATGCGGCTGACCGTGCCGTAGTGCACCACGGGGCGCGGTGGCGGCGGCGCCCCCATGCCCGGGGCGTCGTAGACATGCACGGTGCGCGTGACCGGCACGGCGCAGCCGGTGAGCGCCAGCCCGCCCACCAGCGCGGAGAGGATTGCAAGCTTGCCGACGGATTCCATGGCGATCTCCTTCGTGATCCAACAGGCACGGCACCGTGCCGTTGGAATCGATGATCGCCCGCGGCGTGGCGGTCCGATGTCGGGCCGCCACGCCGGTGTTTCAGCTGCAATGCAGGCCGAGCGCCGGCCAATGATCGAGCCGGTCGAGGTAGCCGTCGGCCGGCACGTCGCGCACCGGTTCGCCGTGGTTGAAGCCGTAGGTCATCAGCCACACCGGGCAGCCGGCAGCCTGCGCGGCCTGCGCGTCGTTGCGCGAGTCGCCCACCATCCAGGTCGTCGCGGGGGAGGTGCCGAGCGCCTCGCAGGCCTTCAGCAGCGGCAGGGGGTCGGGCTTGCGGCGCTCGAAGGCGTCGCCGCCCCACACGTGCAAGAACGCGTCGAGCAGGCCCTTGCGTGCCAGCAGCGGCCGTGCGAAGTGGGTCGGCTTGTTGGTCAGGCAGCCCAGCCGCAGGCCACGCCGGCGCAGCGCGGCGATGCCCTCGGCCACGCCGGGGAACAGGCGCGAAGCCTGGCCGTTGATGGCGAGGTAGTGGCGCTCGTAGGCCGACCACGCTTCGCGGTAACGCGTCTCGGGGTCGTCCTGCGGTGCGACGTGGCGCAGCGTGCTGCGGATCAGGTGCTCGGAGCCCTTGCCGACGGTGGTCTCGACGAAGGCCTCGTCGACCGACGGCAACGCGAGCTCGGCCAGCATGCCGTTGAGCGCGAGCAGGAAGTCGCCGCGGGTGTCGACCAGCGTACCGTCGAGGTCGATCAGCAGGGCGTCGGGGAAGGCGGTCATGCAGGGCGCGGGGTCAGTCGTGGTCGAGGTTGGCCTGCAGGCGGTTCAGCAGCGTGCCGAGCTGCTGCAGCTCGTCGACGCTGAGGTCGCGCACCAGCCGTGCCGACAGCTGGCGGTGCCGGGCCTGCAGCGACTGGTGCAACGCGGCGCCTTCGGCGGTGAGCGACAGGCGCCACTTGCGGCGGTCGTCGGCATCGGGCTCGCGCAGCAGCAGGCCGCGCGCCTCGAGCTGCTGGATCAGCCGCGTGACCTGCGCCTTGTCGCGCCGGCTGTGCGCGACCAGCTCGGCCTGCGTGCAGCCGGCATGGCGCGCGACATGCCGCAGCACGCGCGCCTCCATCGGCACGAGGCCGCCGGGCGCGTCGCGCAGCTGGGCATGGAACTGGGCCCGCAGCCCGAACAGCAGCGCCTGCAACCGTTCGAGCACGTCGTCCTGGGCGGTGGCGGAGGTCTTGTGCACGGACAACATTGTAGTTGACATTGTCTCCCATCACGCCGACACTACGTTGACTTTATCAACCGAATACAACCCCCTGCCCATGAGCCAAGACCGCCCAACCGATCCCCTCGAAGTCCAACGCGTGCGCCACGAGCTGAAGCGCCGCCGCCTCCAGGTGCTGCGCCGCACCGTGCTGACGCCCAACGTCGTCAGCCTCACGTTCACCGGCGACGACCTCGCCGATTTCGTCAGCGCCTCGTTCGACGACCACGTCAAGGTGCTGTTCAGCGACGAGGTGAAGCGCGACTACACGCCGCGCCGCTTCGACACCGCCGCGCGCGAACTGGACATCGAGTTCTCGCTGCACGGCGACGGCCCGGCCGCGCGCTGGGCCAGCGGCGCCCGGCCCGGCGACGTGCTGAACATCGGCGGCCCGCGCGGCTCGTTCGTCGTGCCCACCGGCTACGACTGGCACCTGCTGGCCGGCGACGACACCGCGCTGCCGGCGATCGCCCGCCGCCTCGAGGAGCTGCCGGCCGGCGCCCGCGCGCAGGTCGTGCTGGCCGTGGCCGAGGAAGACCGCCGCGCCCTGCCGAGCGCCGCGGACGTGACGCTGCAGTGGGTCGAGCCCGGCGCCGACGCGCTGGTGAACGCGGTCGCGGCCCTGCGGCGCCCGGCCGGCGACGGCTATGCCTGGGCGGCCGGCGAAGCCCGCGCGGTGGCCCGCGTGCGCGAAGTGCTGGTGGGCCCGTGGGGCCTGGAAAACCGCCGCGTGCGCTGTGCCGCGTACTGGAAGGCCGGCGCGGTGGCGCACCACGAAAACCTCGGCTGAGGATCAGCCGGCGGCGTGCGGGAACGCCAGCAGCCGCCCGGACACCGGCCGGAAACGCCGCTGGCCGGCGTGATAGTCGTACTGCTCGACCTTGCAGACGCAGCCGTGTTCGCGCGGCTCCTGGTGGATCACGTTCACCGAGTTGGGCAACCCTTCGCGGATGCGCGTCGACAGCGCCGTGCCGGCCTGCACCACCCACACCGCGCGGGCCATGCCGCCGCCCACGCCCTCCCAGCCGGGCGGCGCCTGCAGGCCGAGTTCGTCGCGCAGGTCGCAGGCATACGGCAGATGGATGTGGCCGCCCAGCACGAGGTCGGCGCCGGCGTGTGACCACGCCACCGCCGCGGCGCGGTGGTGGCGCAACAGGTTCACGCGGTCCTCGCCACGGATCACGGCCATCGGCTGGTGCGTCACCACCACGCGCAGCTGCTGCGCGCTGGCCGCACGCAGCCGCTGCGCGACCGCCTCGATCTGCGCCGCCGACACCTCGCCGTGTTTGTGCCGCGCCGGCCGGGTGGTGTTGACCCCCAGCACGAGGTAACGCTCGCTCTCGTACACCGGCGCCAGGTCGGGCCCGAAGGCGCGCTGGAAGCCGCCGTACGGCGCGCGCCAGCGCGCCCACAGGTTGAACAGCGGGATGTCGTGGTTGCCCGGGATCACCAGCTTGGCCTCGGCCTGCAGCTTCTGCATGAAGCGTCGGGCGCGTTCGAACTGGCCGCGCCGGGCACGCTGCGTCACATCCCCCGAGAGCACCGCCACCTCCGGCTGCACCTGGTCGGCCAGCGCCAGCAGCGCCTCGACGACATCGGGCTGCTCCGTCCCGAAGTGCGGATCCGACAGGTGCAGCAGGCCGGGCATCGCGGGGCTCAGCGCTCCCGCGTTGCCGTGGGCTGGCCGCCGAGCAGCCACAGCGGCTCGGCGGCCACCTCGAAATGCAGCGGCGGCGCCATCCAGCGCGTCTCGCCGTCCAGCGCCACCCGCACCGGCCGGCGCCGCGCCGACCCCGCCGGCTCGACCCACAGCGCCGGCTCGGTGCTGTGGTGCACGCCATCGGCCTCGCCGAGCTGGCCGAGCGCACCGAGCAGTGCCAGCTTCAGCAGCGCCAGGCGACCGATCGGCGCCAGCGTCAACACCGCGAAGTCGCCATGGCCCACGCGCTCGGCCTCGGGCAGGCCGAGCCGCTCCATCTGCAGCGGGTTGTTGCCGACGAAGAGGGTGGGCGTGCGCACCGCGCGCTCGGGCGCATCGCCCACCTGCAGCCGCAGCAGCAGCTCTCGGTGCGGTTTCAGCGCGGTGCGCAGCGCCGCCCATGCCGCCACCAGCCGGCTGCGGCCGTAGCGCTGCTTGAAGGCCTCGCGGTCCTGCAGCACCTGCGGGTAGAGGCCCAGGCTGGCGTTGACCAGGAACAGCTGGTCGTTCAGCAGCCCGGCCTGCACCGGCTGCACCCGGCCCTCGCGCAAGCCGGCCAGCAGCGTCTCGCAGGCCTCGTCGAGCGTCTGCGACAGGCCATGCGCACGGCCGAAATAATTGAAGGTGCCCTGCGGCAGCACGCCCAGCGGCAGGCCGCGACGCCAGGCCTGCGCCGCCACCGTGTTGATCGTGCCGTCGCCGCCGGCCACCACCAGCGCGCCGCCGCCGCGCTGCGCCGCCTCCGCCGCTGCGGCCACCCGCTCGACGAGATGGCGCGGCCGCCGCGCGACATGGAAGCGGTGCGGCACGCCGGCCGCGGCCAGCAGCGCCTGCAGCCGCGCCTCCACTTCGCCCTTGCCGTGTTTGCCGGAGGCTGCGTTGAGCACCACTTCCAGCGGCATCCGCGGGTGCACGGCCGGTCCGGCGCGGGTGGGGAAGGAGGTCGGCTGCAGCATGGCCAGCGCAGTCTCTCCCCCGGGTCGGCCGGCCTGCGCGGGCCGCGTCCGAAAAACGATGGGGCGATGTCCTACGGACGGCTGAAGACACCAGCCGCAACACTCGTTCGCCATGCAGCAGCCTCCCGTCTCTCCTGCCCTCGAGCGAAGCCTGCTGTGCCAGCGACTTCAGCAAGTGCGTGCCCGCTCACTGGCGATGACCGCGGGCTGGAGCGCGGAGGACCAGCAGGTCCAGTCGATGGCCGACGCCAGCCCGACCAAATGGCACCTGGCGCACACGACCTGGTTCTTCGAGACGCTGGTGCTGTGCGCCCACGTGCCGGGCCACCGGCCGCACGATGCGCGCTACCCCACGCTGTTCAACTCGTACTACGAGAGCCTCGGCCCGCGGGTCGCCCGCGCCCAGCGCGGCCTGATCACCCGGCCGACGCTGCAGGAGGTGCTGGCCTACCGCGCCGCAGTGGACCGCGCGCTGCTGGCCTGCATCGACGGTGCCCGCGACGAGCCCTGGCGCCAGATCGCGCCGCTGTTGCAGCTCGGCATCGCGCACGAGGAGCAGCACCAGGAGCTGATCCTCACCGACCTGCTGCACGCGCTGTCGTGCAACCCGCTGCAGCCCGCGGCGCTGCCCGCGTCCGACCGGGCGCCGGCCGCTGCCGCGGCAGACCCGGACGACGGCTGGTTCGAGATGCCCGAGGGCGCATGGACGATCGGCCACTCGTGGACGATCGACAGCCCGCCCGGCCACGCCTTCGCGTTCGACAACGAAGGCCCGCGCCACACGGTGCACCTGCCGGCCTACCAGCTGTCGCGCCGGCTGGTCAGCAACGCCGACGTGCAGGCCTTCATCGACGACGGCGGCTACCGCACCGCGTCGCTGTGGTTGTCCGATGGCTGGGCGCGTGTGCAGGCCGAGGGGTGGCAGGCGCCGGCGTACTGGCTGCCCGGCGAGCGCGGCCATGCGTTCAGCCTGCAAGGGGCCCTGCCGCTCGACCCGCAGGCGCCCGCCACGCACCTGAGCTTCTACGAAGCCTGCGCGCTGGCCGAATGGGCCGGGGCGCGGCTGCCGACCGAGTTCGAGTGGGAGGCGGCGGCACGCCGCTTCGACAGCGCAGCGCCCGCCCCCACCGCCGCCGACCGCTGGCCGTCGCCACGGCCCCGCCGCACCGAGGCCGGCGACCCGCAGTTCTTCGGCGCGGTCTGGCAGTGGACCCGCTCGTCCTACGACCCCTATCCCGGCTACCGCCCCTGGCAGGGCGCGGTGGGCGAATACAACGGCAAGTTCATGGTCGGCCAGCAGGTGCTGCGCGGCAGCAGCTGTGCCACGCCGCCGGGCCACAGCCGGCCGAGCTACCGCAACTTCTTCCCGCCGGCGGCCCGCTGGCAGTTCAGCGGCCTGCGCCTGGCGCGCTGAGGCCGCTTTCAGGAGATCGCATGTATCGTTCCTCGACGGTCCTGGCCGAGCCGCCCTTCGGCACGCCGCGGCAGGCGGACCCGTTCGCGCAGGACCTGCTCGCCTGCCTGTCGCAGCACCCGCGCCAGCTGTCGCCGAAGTGGTTCTACGACGAAACCGGCTCGCGGCTGTTCGAGCAGATCTGCGAACTGCCCGAGTACTACCCGACCCGCACCGAGCTCGGCCTGCTCGAACGCCATGGCGCCCAGATGGCCGCCTGCATGGGCGACGGCGTGGACCTGATCGAGTTCGGCGCCGGCGCGACACGCAAGGTCGGCCTGCTGCTGCAGCACCTGCCCGAGGCGCGCCGCTTCATGCCGATCGACATCTCCGGCGAGCACCTCGTCGCATCGCAGGCGCCGCTGCGCGCGCGGTTCCCGGCGCTGGCGATCGAGCCGCTGGCGGCCGACTTCACGGCGCCGCTGGCGTTGCCGCCGGCAGTGGGCCGGCGCGTCGGCTTCTTCCCCGGCAGCTCGATCGGCAACTTCGAGCCCACCCAGGCGCAGGCGCTGCTGCGCCGCATGGCCGGCTGGCTCACCGGCGGCGGCCTGCTCGTCGGTGTCGACCTGGTGAAGGAACCGGCGGTGCTGCACGCCGCGTACAACGACGCCGCCGGTGTCACGGCGGCGTTCAACCGCAACGTGCTGGCACGGGCCAACCGCGAGCTCGGCTGCGACTTCGACCTCGACGGCTTCGCCCACGCGGCGTTCTACCACCCGGTGCTGCAGCGCATCGAGATGCACCTGGTGAGCCGCCGCCGGCAGACCGTGCGGCTGGGCGACGCCGCCTTCGGGTTCGAGGAAGGCGAGAGCCTGCACACCGAGAACTCGTACAAGTACACCGTCGAGCGCTTCCAGGCGCTGGCCCGCAGCGCCGGCTGGCGGCCGCAGGCCGTGTGGTGCGACGACGAGCGGCGCTTCTCGGTGCACTGGCTGCTGGCCGGCGGCGCGGCGCTGCACTGAAGGACGGCTCCCACGCCGCGTCGGCGCAAGCGCTCACCGCCGCGGCGCAGCGGGCTGCCTAGCATCAGGCATCACAACCTCGGAGACCTCCAATGACCCTGGGCACCATCCTCCTCATCGTGCTGATCCTGCTGCTGATCGGCGCCATCCCGAGCTGGCCGCACAGTCGCGGCTGGGGTTACGGCCCGAGCGGCGGCGTCGGACTGCTGCTGGTGATCGTGATCGTGCTGCTGTTGATGGGACGGATCTGACGCCGCTGCGCGAGGCAGCGGTCGCGTGCAAAAAGGGGCGGTCCGACCGCCCCTTTTGCCTGTCAAACCGCCTGCTTCACTGGCACGTGAAGCTGTCGGCGCTCTCGATGTCGCCCGTGCCCTTGTACCGGGCGACCTTCGGGTAGGCGCACAGCGGACGCGAGCGGGTCGCCGACCAGCCGCTGGGCAGGTCGGTGTTCGCGCTGCGTGCGCTGGCCACCACGTTCTCGGGCGCCTGGCCCTGCTCGACCCACGCCACCAGCTTCGTCAGCAGGTCGAACTGGTCGGTGGCCGGCCCGCCGCTGCAGTGGCCCATGCCCGGCACGCGGTAGAAGCGCGCGAAGTTCGACGCATCACCGCCATTGGCGCTGCGCAGCCCGTCGTACCAGGCCTGGGTGTCGTTGACCGAGAAGATCGGGTCGCTGACACCGTGGTAGACCAGGATCTTGCCGCCGCGGTTCTTCACGGTCGACAGGTTGGTCGGGTTCGGCGGCGTCATGAACGACATGGCCGACTCGGTGTAGGTCGCGTCGGTGGCATTGACCTGCTGCACCATCGTGTCGATCGAGGTCGTCAGCGCGAACGTGGCCAGGTCGGCGCCGGTGCTGGCCCCCGACAGCGGCGGCACCTTGAAGATCTGCCCGACCGCGCCCGAGTCCAGCGCCACCGGCGCGGTGAACTCCCAGAACGGGATGCCGCCGGCGCCGTGGCCGCTGTCGAACGGGAAACTGGCGTACACGGCCGCGCCGCCGCTGGTCTTCGGACCGGCGAAGATGTCCGCGATGACGCTCTTCTGCGCTGCGCTGAGGCAGGTGCCATCGCGCGCGCCGCTGCAGGTGGGCACGTCGGTCTGCAGGTTGAAGGCGGCCTGGCAGGCCGCGGTGTCCTGCACCAGGCCGTCGGTGGCGCCGTCCAGCGCGTCGCACTTGGCCAGCACCGCCGCGGACACCAGCGCCCGTTCGGCCGGGGTCCAGGCGGTGGCCAGGTTCGCCGGCGTGAGGGCGGTCGGGTCGTCCGAGATCGACAGGTAGCGCTGGCCGCCGTAGATGCTCGCGATCGCGGCCTTCGGCAGGTTGTAGCCCGGCGCACCGGCCAGGAAGCCGTCGTACTGGTCGCCATAGCGGGCCGCGGCCACCAGCGTGTGGCGCCCGCCGTTCGAGCAGCCGCCGTAGTAGGAGCGGTCCGGTTCCTTGCCGTAGGCGGCCCGGATCATGGCCTTGGCGGTCGGCAGCAGCTTCGCTTCGGCCTGGTAGCCGTAGTCCAGCCGGGCCTGCGGGTCGATGCCGAACGCCGAACCGCCGACGGTGGCGTTGTTGTGGCCGGCATCGGAGCTCATCACCGCGAAGCCCTGCGCCAGCGCGCTGGTCGTCGGGCCGCCGCCGAAGGTGCCTGCAGCCTCGACCACCGAGCCGTCGATGCCGCCGTTGCCCTGGTAGAAGTAGCGGCCGTTCCAGTTCTTCGGCAGCCGCAGCTCGAAGCCGATCGCATAGGACTTGCCGTCCACCGCGCTGGTGCGGCGGTACATCTCGCCCGTGATGCGGCAGTGCTCGGGCGCCGCCACGCCGCCGACCACGGTGTTGGCGGCCACGGTGGTGGTGGCCGACACCGTCGTGTTGGCCAGCCCGGCCATCTTGGCGGCGAGGGCCTCGCAGGTGCCCGACAGCGACGCCGGCTGCGCCGCGGCCAGCTTCGGCACGGCCGAGGTCGCTCCATCGTCGTCGCCACCGCAGCCGGCCAGTGCCAGCACGGCCAGCGACGGCGCGATCCAGCGCGCCGGCGTTGCCAACGGAACTCTGATGTTCATGATGTCTCCTGCAAGCTCAATTAGTTAAATGCCAGAACCGAATCTGGTCCTTGCGCTCGCAATCTACGGCATCGTTCTCGCAAAGTATGTCAGTAGCTGTACCAATTTCCGCACTGGCCGCAGCGTCATGCGGCGCGGCAGAATGCGCCCGTGACGGCACAAGACCCCCTCCCCCCAACGCTGCCGGCCGGGCTCGACGAAGGCCCCCTCGGCGACCTGCTGGGCTATCGGCTGGCCCAGGCCACGGTCGTGACGGACCAGGCGTTTTCGGCCTCTGCCGGCGCGCGGTGCGACCTGCGCAAGGTCGAGTTCACCGTGCTGGCGCTGGTCGAGCAGAACGGCGGCCTGACCGCGGCCCAGCTGGCCGCCGCCCTGGCCTTCACGCCACCGAACATGACCGCCTGGCTCGACCGGCTCGGCCAACGTGGCCTGGTCGAACGCCGGCCGCACCCGCGCGACAAGCGCGCGATGCAGCTGCATGCCACGCCCGCGGGCAGCACGCTGCTGCGCGAGGCGGTGGCGCAGATCGCCCACAGCGAGGCACAGGCCTTCGCCCGGCTCACCGCGGCGGAGCGGGGCATGCTGCTCGAACTGCTGCAGAAGGCGGCCGGATGCCGCCAGGTCGGCGAGAAGGGCCGTTGAGCGTCAGTCGTCGCGCCACGTCAGCGGCTTGAAGCCCTTCGGCAGCGACTCCTCGGCCGGCTTGCCGGGCAGCGGCGGCAGCTCGATCGCCGAGTCCGGCACGTCCTTGTCCGGCAGGCGGTCCAGCAGGTCGCGGATCAGCGCGAGGCGGCCGCGCCGCTGGTCGTTGAAGTCGACCAGCGTCCACGGCGCCTCGTCGGTGTGCGAGGCCTTCAGCATCGCGTCGCGGGCCTCGCCGTAGGCTTGGTACTGCAGGCGCGCCTGCAGGTCGATCGGCGACAGCTTCCAGCGCTTCAGCGGGTCGTCGCGGCGTTCGGCGAAGCGGCGTTCCTGTTCGGCCTGGTCGACGGTCAGCCAGTACTTGAAGAGCCGGATGCCGTCGTCCACCAACAGCCGCTCGAACACCGGCACCTGGCGCAGGAAGGCCTTGACCTGCTCTTCGCTCGCGAACCCCATCACCCGTTCGACGCCGGCGCGGTTGTACCAGCTGCGGTCGAACAGCGTGATCTGGCCGGCGGCCGGCAGGTGGGCGACGTAGCGCTGGAAGTACCACTGCGTCTGCGTCACCTCGTCGGGCTTGCCGAGGGCGACGACGTTGCACTGGCGCGGGTTCAGGCCCTTCAGCAGCGTGTTGATGACGCCGGTCTTGCCGGCGGTGTCGCGGCCCTCCAGCAACAGCAGCACGCGCTGGCCGGTGTGCTGCAGCCAGCGAGCGACGCGGATCAGCTCCAGCTGCATCGGCTCCAGCGCGGCCTCGTAGTCGTCCTTCGACAGCGTGTCGTCGCCGTCGTCCCGCCCGTTGCGTTGCCGCTTGCCCATCACAGCCCCTGTCGCTGGTTGCCTGGAAGGCCTCTTTATAGCGGCCGGCACAATGGGCCGATGCAGGCGAAGCCGGACGTCCCCTTCGAAGTGCGGGTCGAACCCGCCGGCTGGTGTTTTGCGGCCCGGCCGTCCGAATCGCTGCGCGAGGCCGCGGCGGCGGCGGGCATCGTGCTGCCCACGTCGTGCCGCAACGGCACCTGCCGCGCCTGCCTGGTGCGGTTGCCCCGCGGCACGGTGGCCTACCGGGTCGACTGGCCCGGCCTCAGCGCCGAGGAAAAGAACACCGGCTGGACGCTGCCCTGTGTGGCGCTTGCACGATCCGACCTGGTGATTGAGCAACCTGCCGCACTTCGGGACGCCGGCTCACGTGAATGACCGCTCACGCCGATAACATCGGCAGGGGAGACGGAGAGAGGGCCCGCTTCGAGGTCACTGCCACGCCGTCGAAGTTGGGATCATGAGTTTCACGCGTATGCGCCCACCGCGGGGCCGGAGTGCCGCCCGGGGGCTGATGAAGCGGCGCGCCTGCCTGGCCGCCGGACTGGTCTCGGGGGCGCTGGGCGCGTCGGTGCACGCCGAAGCGCTGCCGTCGTCGGCGGCGCTGTCGCAACTGCCGCTGGACACGCTGCTGAACCTGCCGGTCAGCGGCGCATCGCGCCTGCCGCAACGCATGAGCGACACCGCGGCCTCCGTCACCGTGATCGACGCGGACCAGATCCGGGCGCTCGGCGCCCGCACGCTGGCCGAGGTGCTGGCGAGCGTGCGCGGGGTGTCGCTCACCTCCGACCGGGGCTACAGCTACGCCGGCGTGCGCGGCCCGATGCCGGCCGGCGACCTGAACACCCGGCTGCTGCTGCTGATCGACGGCAACCGGGTCAACGACCCGGTGTACGACCAGGCCCCGCTCGGCGACGAGTTCCCGCTGGATGTCGCCGAGATCGAGCGCATCGAGTTCATCCCGGGCCAGGGCTCGGCGGTGTACGGCGCCAACGCGATGAACGGCGTGATCAACGTCGTCACCCGCTCGCCGCGCGACGGCCGCGACGGTGGCCGCGTCGGCCTGCAGGCCGGCAGCGGCGGCCACCGCCAGTGGTCGGGCAGTTGGCAGGGTGCGCTGGGCGACGGGGCATTGCGGCTGTCGGCCTCGCGCACGCTGGCCGATGGCGAGCCGGTGCGCAGCGGCACGCAGTGGTCCGACGCGGTGGACGACGTGCGCCGCACGGCGTTGCGGGCGCGCTGGGACGCCGATGGCTGGTCCATCAGCGCCCTGCACGCCGACCGCGACAAGGCCCTGCCGCTGTTCCCGAACGCCGTGTTCGGCCAGCCGGGCACACGCTACCGCGACACCCATTCGCTGCTCAACGTGGAGCGCCGCCTGAAGCTCGGCGACACCGAGCTGACCTCGCGCGCCTGGCTCGGCCGCTACCGCTTCACCGGCACTTACGTCATCGACGGCGCGCCGACCTTCACGCTCAACCGCGACGTCGCACAGGCGCACTGGGGCGGACTGGAACTGCGTGCGCTGCGCCACCTGTCGGCCACGCACAGCGTGACGCTCGGCGGCGAGTGGCAGCGCATGCCGTCGCTGCTGCAAACCAACGAAGACCTGTCCCCGGTGCCGGCCCGCTACCTGGAAAACCGCCGCCAGGGCCACCGCAGCGCGCTGTTCGCCGAGGACCAGTGGCGCTTCGCGCCGGACTGGACGCTGAACGCCGGCGCCCGCCTCGACGAACGCGACGGCGACCGGGCCCGCTTCAGCCCGCGGGTCGGCCTGGTGTGGCGGGCTGCACCGCGCTGGGTGGTGAAGGGCATCGCCGGCAGCGCCTACCGACCGCCGAATGCCTACGAGGCCCACTACGCGGTGCCCGGGCCGGGGGGCTACCAGGTCGAGCCGACACTGCGCACCGAAACCATCCGCGGCGAGGAACTGGCGGTCGAAGGCTGGCCGAGCGAGCGCACGCGCGTGGCCGCGTCGCTGTACGAGAACCGCATGAGCGACCTGATCGCGCTCACCTACGACGCAGCCAGCGACACCTACCGCTATCGCAACGTCGGCAGCGTGCACACCCGCGGGCTGGACGCCGAGGTCGAGACCCGCTGGCCGGCCGGCACGCGGCTGCGCCTGAGCACGAGCTGGCGGCTGGGCAGCGACAACCTGGCGCCGGAGGCGACCCAGCAGTTCCCGCGCCGCATGGCCAAGCTGGCGTGGATCGTGCCCTGCCCGCGGCACTGCCAGTTCGGCCTCGAGGGCCTGGCGATGAGCCGCCGCGAGAGCGCGCCGGGGCAGGTGGTCTTCAACGCCACCGTCAGCAGCCAGCGTGCGGTCGAGGGTTGGCAATGGAGCATCGCACTGCGCAACCTGACGGACCGCCGCCTCGTCGACCCGGCCTGGCAGAGCACGCTGCCGGCGGTGGTGCCGCAACCCGGCCGGCAGTGGCGCTTCGCGTTGCTGCGCGACCTGTGACGGCACGCACGATGGCCTGCCGGTGGACCGCCGCGTCGCGGCGCTGCCTGCCGCTGCTCGCGCTGCTGCTGCCGCCCGCCCCCGGCTGGGCGGTCGACGAGCTCGCGCTGAAGGCCGCGGTGGCCTACAAGCTGATGCTGTTCACCGAGTGGCCGGCGCTGGTGCTGCCGGCCGGTGCGCCGCTGCGCATATGCAGCGCGGCGGGCAGCCCGTACACCGAGGCCCTGCGCGAACTGCGCGGCCAGCGGATCGCCGACCACGCGCTCGAACCGGTGGAGCTGGCCCTCGACGGCGGCGGCCGGCCCTGCCATGCGGTGCTGCTGGACCGCAGCGTGCGCAGCCCCGCCGCGCTGGCCCAGACCCTCGAAGGCCAGCCCACGCTGGTGATCGCCGACGAATTGCCGGGGCTGCCGCAGGCCGCGGTGCGGCTGTCGGTGAACGAGGGCCGGGTCGGTTTCGATGTCGATCTTGCGCAGGTGCGCCGCCGCGGCCTGCGCCTGAGCGCCCAACTGCTGCGGCTGGCCCGCAGCGTCAGCGAATGAACACGTCCCCGCCCTCGCCGCCCCCCTCGCCACTGGCCGAGCAGCCGCACGGCCGGCTGCGCCTGACGTCGCGGCTCACCGGGCTGGCGCTGGGCGCGGCCGCGCTGGCGCTGGTGATCGCCGGCGTGGTGCTGAACACCTCGATGTACCGGCTGTCGCGCGCGGCGCTGGTGGCCGACCAGGTGTCGCTCGCCCAGGTGATCGCCGACAACGTCGTCGCGGCGGTGAAGTTCGGCGATGAACGGGTCGCCAGGGAGACGCTGGCGACGCTGAGCGCCTCGCCGGAGGTGCTGGAGGCCGTGCTGGCCGACGCCGATGGCCAGCCGGTGGCGCGCTATGCCCGGTCACCCGGCACGGCGTTGCCGGCGGCGGCCGACGCCGATCCGCAGCCCGACCAGGCCGTGCAGCGCCTCGAGGGCCGCCGGCTGTGGGTCTGGCAACCGGTGCGGCTCGATGGCAGGACGATCGGCCAGCTGCGCCTGACCGTGTCGCTGGACCTGCTGTTCCGCCAGGCCGCGTGGTTCGGCGGCATCACGCTGCTGACCGCGCTGGGCGCGCTGGCGATCACCTACGGCCTGGCGGTCGGCGTGCGCCGCGACGTGCAACGGGTCGAGGGCATGATGGACGAGCTGGCGTACCTCGATGCCGTCACCGGGCTGCCGAACCGCCACGCCGCCACCGGCTACCTGCAGGCCGCGGTGGAGGACTGGCGCAACAGCGGCCGCGGCTTCTGCCTGCTGCTGCTGGACCTCGACGACTTCAAGGACATCAACGACTCGCTCGGCCACCCCGCCGGCGACGCGGTGCTGAAGACGCTGGCCGACCGGCTGGTGGCGCGCCTGCCCACCGCGGCGCGGGCGTTCCGCTTCGGCGGCGACGAGTTCATCGTCATCGCCCGCAGCAGCGAACAGCTCGGCGAGAGCGTGCTGTCGGCGATCGCCGAGCCGGTGGCGGTGGAGGGCGAGCTGCTGCACGTGCGCTGCAGCGCCGGGTTGGCGAGCTTCCCGCAGGACGGCGTCGACCCACACACGCTGGTGCGGGCGGCCGACACCGCGATGTACCAGGCCAAGTCGTCGGGCAAGAACGCCGTCGAGGTGTACCGGCCGCAGCTGCAGGCCGCCGCGCAGCAGCGGCTGCAGACCGAGGCCGAGCTGCGCCGCGCGCTGGCGCGCGACGAGCTGCGGCTGCATTACCAGCCGATCGTGCAGCTGGGCACCGGGCGGGTGGTCGGGGCCGAAGCGCTGGTGCGCTGGCAGCACCCCGAGCGCGGCCTCATCGGACCGGCCGAGTTCATCGCCGTGGCCGAGTCGACCGGGCTGATCACCGCGCTGGGCGCCTGGGTGCTGGCCGAGGCAGCGCGGCAGGTGGCACGCTGGCAGGCGGCAGGGCTGCCGCCGCTGTTCGTGGCGGTGAACGTCTCGCCGCGCCAGCTGCGCCACGGCGAGCTGCTGCGGCAGCTGGACCGGGCGCTGGCCGAGTCGCCCGCGGCGGCGGGCCACCTCGAGATCGAGATCACCGAACACACACTGGTCGAGAACGGCCAGGACACCGCGCTGACGCTGCTGGCGCTGCGCGAGCGCGGCCTGCGCATGGCCATCGACGACTTCGGCACCGGCCTGTCGTCGCTGGCCTACCTGAAGCGCCTGCCGGTGGACAAGCTCAAGATCGACCGCGGCTTCGTGCACGAGCTGCCGGGCAACCAGAGCGACCTGGCGATCGTGCAGGCGGTGCTGTCGATGGCCCGCGCGCTCGGCCTGCGGGTGGTGGCCGAGGGTGTCGAGACCGCCGAACAGCAGCGGCTGCTGGTGCAGGCCGGCTGCGAGTACGGCCAGGGCTGGCACTTCGGCCGGCCGGTGCCGGCCGAGGCGTTCGCGCAGGCGCTGCGCGCCGCGCCGCCCGCTTCAGAAGCCCTGGCGGAAGCGCAGGGAGAGCTGTAGCGTGCGGCCGGCGGCCGGTTCGAAGTAGCGGCCGTTGGCATCGTTGACGATCACGCTGCCGGCGTAGCGGTGGTCGAACAGGTTGTCGACCCGTGCCAGCCCCTCGACCAACCCGGCCTGGCCCACCGGCCAGCGCTGCAGCCAGCGCAGCCCCAGCACGCCGTAGCCGGGCGCAAACTGGTTGTTGACGTCGGTGGCGGCGGTGCGGCCGAGCGCACGCCATTCCACCGCGCCTTCGCTGCGGCCCTCGCCCCAGGCGGGCGACCAGGCCAGCTCGGTCCACGCGCCGAAAGGCTGGGTGCCGGCGATGCGGTTGCCGGCGGGCACCGGCTGCGTCGGCGCCACGCAGGGCGTGCCGGCGCAGGTCAGGAAGTTGTCGCGGTACTTGGCCGACAGCCAGTTCAGCGCCGCCTGCGCACGCCACTGCGGCGAGAAGCGCCACTGCGTGCTCACCTCGGCGCCGTAGCGGCGCGTGCGGCCGACGTTCTGGAACGCCGAGCGGCCACCGGTGTTGGTCTGCACGCCGATCTCGTTGTTCGTGTCGACCCAGAACAGCGACGCATCGAGCGCCACGCCGCCGCTGCGCCACTTGCTGCCCACCTCATACTGCCGGCTGGTCTGCGCCTGCAGCGCGGTGTTGAAACCGCCGCCGCCGGTGGCGGTGTAGGCCAGCTCGCCCAGCGTGGGCGACTCGTAGCCGCGCGCCACGCTGGCATGCAGGTTCCAGCCCGGCTGCACCGCCCAGCGCAGGCCGAGCACCGGCGTGGTGTAGCGGAAGCTGCGCTCGCCGGAATCGTTGCCGTTGGCCAGGTAGTAGTCGGTGGTCGACATGTCGACCTTGCCGCTGCGCAGGCCGCCGGTGGCATAGAGCGAGGGCGCCAGGTGCCACTCGACCTGGCCGTAGGCTTCGCGGGTGCGCGCGGTGTTCAGCTCGTTGCGGCGCAGCGCGCCCTGCACGCCCAGTTGCGTGGGGCTGGTGTAGTTGTTGTAGCCGCGGCGGTCGTCGCGCTGGTCCTCGGCGTTCAGGCCGGTGATCAGCTCGACGCCGGTCCAGCGCCAGGTCAGCCGGCCGTCGACGCCGTGGTAGACGCGGTCGAAGTCGACCACGCCGCCGCCGTGCCGCACGTTGGCCTGCGTGGCCACCGGGATCGCCAGGTACTGCACCACGCCACGGCTGCCCCAGTAGCCGGCGAGCTGGCTCTGCGCCAGCGGGCCGGCGTCGCGGAAGTCGTGTGTCCACGACAGGCCGGTCTGGGTCTGCCGCACGGTCTTGCGGGTGTTGAACTGCAGCGCCGACGGATCGGTGCCGCGCGGGTTGCGGTAGAAGTCCTGCAGCGACAGGCCGAGCGGGTCCTGCGCGGTCAGCGTCTGGTCGCTGAGCTGCCAGATGACCTTGTCCTGTTCGCCGCGCCAGCCCAGGCGCAGGTTCGACAGCAGCCGCTCGGCGCTGCTTTGCGGGCGCAGGCCGTCGGTGTCGAAATGGGTCACGCTGCCGCTGATGTCGAAGCCCCCCGACAGCGGTGCCTGCATCGCCAGCCGCTGCTGGCGCAGTCCGTCGCTGCCCCAGTCGACGCCCACCTCGGCGGCGCGTTCGGTGACCGGCGCCGAGAACACCGCGACGACCCCGCCCGAGCTGTTGCCGTACAGCGCCGAGAACGGGCCGCGCAGCACCTCGACCCGCTCGGCGCCGGCCAGGTCGAAATGCGCCACCTGGCCCTGGCCGTCGGGCATCGTCGCCGGGATGCCGTCGGAATACAGCCGCAGGCCGCGCACGCCGAAGGTGGCGCGGGCGCCGAAGCCGCGGGCGCTGATCTGCAGGTCCTGCGCGTAGTTCTGGCGCTGGTTGACGACCAGGCCGGGCACGCGCACCAGCGACTCGGAGAGGTTGACCATCGGCCCGGCCTTGCGCAGCGACTCTGTGTCGACCACGCTGGCCGCATACGGGGCCTCGCCGAGGCGCCGCGCCGAACCGCTGCCGGTGACCACCACCGGGTCGAGGGTCACGTCGGCCGGCTGGGCCTGGGCAGACACGGTCGCGCTCGCAGTCGCTCCCAGCAGCAGCGACATCAGGGCGGAAAGGCGGAAGTTCGGGAGGACGGCGTTCATGGTGATCGGCACTCGGGTCATCGATGGTATTCAATCCGTGCGCTACCGCACGGAATTCCCGGTGGTGCCCCGTACACTGCGGGTCCATCCCTCTTCGCTCCCATGATCCGGCAGCTGCTCAGACGCCACGGCCTGCTCACCGCGGTGGTGTTGATCACGGTGTTCTCGGTGCTGGCTTCCGCCGCGGTGTCCAGCACCATCGTCTATGGCGTGCTGCACGACACGATGGCCACCAATGCCTGGATCGTCACGCTGATGACCCCGCTGGTGATCGCGCCGCTGGCCTCGTGGACGATGCTGCGGCTGGTGCTGCAGCTCGACCGCGCGCAGGAGGAGTTGCGCGAACTGTCGCTGCGCGATCCCCTCACCGGCTGCTACAACCGCCGCCACTTCCTGCACGCGCTGCGCCACGAGATCGAGCGCAGCCAGCGCTACGACCAGCGTTGTTCGGTGGCGATCCTGGACGTCGACAACTTCAAGCAGATCAACGACCGCCTCGGCCACCAGGCCGGCGACGAGGTGCTGCTCGGCGTCGCGCGGGCTTGCCAGGGCATGGTGCGCGCCACCGACGTGTTCGCCCGCATCGGCGGCGAGGAGTTCGCGGTGCTGCTGCCGCAGACCGAGGCCGCGGAAGCCTACCTGTTGGTCGACCGGCTGCGCCTGCACGTGCAGGCGCTGACGTTCGAGAACCTGCCCGTGCAGGACGGGCGCGTCACGCTGAGCGGCGGCGTGGTCTGCGCCGATGCGGCAGCCCGCCTCGACGCGGTGATGCAGGCCGCCGACCACGCGATGTACCGCGCCAAGCGCGAGGGCAAGAACCGGGTGGTCCTGGCCGAAGCCGCCTGACCCGCCGCGCACCGCCGCGTTGCAGACAAAAAACGCCGATGGGCCTCGAGGCCCATCGGCGTGCTCGCTTGCAGGACCCCGGCGGGGGCCTGGCGACGGATCAGAAGCTGGTCCAGTCGTCGTCGGCGGTGGTGGCCGGTGCCGGTTGCGGGGCCGCCTTCTTCGGCGCGGCGACCGGCTTCGCGGCAACGGGCGCCTTCGGTGCGGCCTTGGCCACGACCGCCGGCTGCGCCGCGGCAGGGGCCGCAGCGGCCGCCGGTGCGGCCGGCGCGGCCGCCATGTCGTTACGGCGCAGCTGGAAGGTGCCCACCAGGCCGTTCAGGCGATCGGCCTGGTCGCGCAGCGACTCCGCCGCGGCGGCGCTCTGCTCCACCAGCGCGGCGTTCTGCTGCGTCATCTGGTCCAGGCGCACCACCGCGCCGTTGACTTCGCCGATGCCGCTGCTCTGCTCGGCGGTGGCCGCGGTGATCTCGCCGATCACGTCGGTCACACGCTGCACCGCGGCGACGATCTCCTGCATGGTGCCACCGGCTTCCTGCACCAGGCGGGTCCCGGAATCGACGCGGTCGACGCTGTCGCCGATCAGCGCCTTGATCTCGCGCGCCGCGGTGGCGGCCCGTTGCGCCAGGTTGCGCACTTCGCCAGCCACGACCGCGAAGCCGCGGCCCTGTTCACCGGCCCGCGCCGCTTCGACCGCCGCGTTCAGCGCCAGCAGGTTGGTCTGGAACGCGATGCCGTCGATGACGCCGATGATGTCGGCGATCTTGCGGCTGGCCGCCGAGATCTCCGACATGTTGGAGACGACCTGCTGCACGACCTGGCCGCCGCGGTTCGCCGCGCCGCGCGCCGACGAGGCCAACTGGTTCGCGGTGGCGGCCGATTCGGCACTCTGCCGGACGGTGCCGGTCAGTTCCTCCAGCGACGAGGCGGTCTGCTGCAGGTTGCTGGCCGTCAGCTCGGTGCGCTGCGACAGGTCGGTGTTGCCCATCGCCACTTCGGTGCTCGCGGTGTGGATGCTGTCGGCGCACTGGCGGATGTCGCCCACCAGGCTGCGCAGCGACGTCTGCATGTTGCCCAGCGCGTTCAGCAGCACACCGACTTCGTCACGCTGGTCGCTCGACAGGTCGACCGACAGGTCGCCCTTGGCCACCGTCTCGGCCAGCGAGACGGCCCGCTGCAGCGGACGGGTGATGCTGCGCGAGATCAGCACGGCCGACAGCAGGCCGACGCCCAGCGCCGCGCCCACCATCGCCAGCGTGACCATCTGCGCCACCTGCGCTTTGTGCTTGGAGGCCTCGGCCGACTGCGCCATCGACGTGCCCATCGCGTTGCGCAGCTGCGTCAGGCTTTCCATCCACGCGGTCAGCGGGGTGTAGACCTGCATCTCGTAGAAGTCGCGCAGCGCGGCAGGCTCGGTCTTGCCGGCCAGCGCAGCCATCTGCTCGAAGAGCTGGTGCGCACCGGCTTCGGTGTCGACCATCGTCTTCAGCGCCTTCTTCCATTCGCCTTCGGCGGGCGAGCCGTGGCTGGGCACCGCGACCAGCTCCTGCTTGATCTTGCGGTAGCGGTCGGACGACTCCTTGAAGTCCTTCTGCAGGCGCTCGATCTCGGCGGCATCTTCCTGCTTGGTCATGTCGCCGAGGAAGATCACCATCTCCTGCACGGCGATCTGTAGGTCGTTGGCCAGCGAGGCACGGCGGGCGTCCTCCATGACCAGGCGCTGCGAGGCGGCCGACTGCGCCTCGTTCTGGAAGTAGCTCAGCACCCCGAGTGCAGCCAGCAGCACCAGCACGATCGCGAACCCGAGGTGCAATCGGCTGGAGATCGACATTCCGGAAATGCGGAACAGGGTTCCCTTGGGCATGGAAATTCTCATTGAATGCTCCGGTTGCCGGCCCTCGGTCCCCCGCCGGCGGATGATTTGAACGACGATGCGGCACCTCCCCAACGGAAGCACCAGCCACGCGCAGACTCTATGAACTGCCGTGGGTGCATATCGGTGGAATAGCCGGCACCTTCACCCCGCAGATTCCCCGGGGCGCGTCGTTGCGTCAGCGCAATGCGACGGAATTGGCGCAAACCACCCGCGCGGGGCGGGTGCGCTCGCTTGCTGCGCTGCGGCAAGAAACCCGGGCGGCGCGAGGGCGTCTCCTGGCAGCAGCGTTCTGCATTAGCATCGAACCACCGCCCGAGGTGCCGCGCGCCCGGGCCGGTCCCAGCTGGATGTCCCCCGCATGAAGAACATGGCCGAGTCCCAGGAGCCACCCGAGAAGCTTGCCGCGATGCGCAACATCCGCCGGCTGATGGCGTTCTGGCAGATCGAACCCGACGAGCTGCATGGCGTGCCGCCGGCGCCGCCCCGTGCCGCCCCCGCGCCGGCCGCGCCGCGGTACCGCCACCCGGTGACGCACGAACAATGGAACGGTGAAGGGCCGCAGCCGGACTGGCTGCGCACCGCATTGCTCCGCGAGGGCTACACCGTGGAAGAACTGCGCCGCTGCGCGGCGGAAGCCGCCGCCACCTGAGCCACCGGCGCCAGCGCCGTGTTGATCACCCCACCGCCGAGGCAGACGTCGCCGTCGTACACGACGGCCGACTGGCCGGGCGTCACCGCCCATTGCGGCGCGTCGAAATCGAGCCGCACCACCCCGTCGCGCGGCATCGACAACCGCATCGGCGCGTCCTCCTGGCGGTAGCGCGTCTTGGCGCCGTAGGGGCCCGCCGCTGGCGGCGCGCCGGCCACCCAACTCAGGTCGGCCGCCTCGAGGCCCGACGACTGCAGCCACGGGTGGTCGTGGCCCTGCACCACGTAGAGCGTGTTGCGCTCGAGGTCCTTGCGGGCGACGAACCAGGGAGCGTGGTCGCCGCCGCCGCGCGCCGCCCCGCGCTCCTTCACGCCGCCCACGCCGATGCCCTTGCGCTGCCCCAGCGTGTAGAAGCTCAGGCCGACGTGCTCGCCGAGCACCCGGCCGCGGTCGTCCCGGATGGGGCCGGGCGTGCGGTTCAGGTAGCGGTTCAGGAACTCGCGGAACGGCCGCTCGCCGATGAAGCAGATGCCGGTCGAGTCCTTCTTCTTCGCCACCGGCAGCGCGATCTCCTCGGCGATGCGGCGCACCTCGGTCTTGCGGATCTCGCCGACGGGGAACATCGCCTTCGACAGTTGCGCCTGGTTCAGCCGGTGCAGGAAGTAGCTCTGGTCCTTCGACGCGTCCAGCCCCTTCAGCAGTTCGTGCAGGCCGGTGGCCGGGTTGTGGCGCACGCGGGCGTAGTGGCCGGTGGCGATGCGCTCGGCGCCCAGCCGCATCGCATGGTCGAGGAAGGCCTTGAACTTGATCTCGGCGTTGCACAGCACGTCCGGGTTCGGTGTGCGGCCGGCCTCGTACTCGCGCAGGAACTCGGCGAACACGCGGTCCTTGTACTCGGCCGCGAAGTTGACGTGCTCGATGTCGATGCCGATCACGTCGGCCACGCTGGCCGCGTCGAGGAAGTCCTGTCGCGACGAGCAGTACTCGCTGTCGTCGTCGTCTTCCCAGTTTTTCATGAACAGGCCGACGACCTCGTGACCCGCCTGTTTCAGCAGCCAGGCACTGACCGCGGAATCGACGCCGCCGCTCAGTCCGACCACCACGCGCTGTTTCATCATTGTGGAATTGTATTTTTCAACGAGAAACGGACGCGCCCGCAGGGCCGAGGGCACCGACCACGCTGAACAGCGCCAGCGGGTAACGCAGGCCGGCCGCGTGGTCCTCGACACAGCGCAGCACCATCTCGCTGCGGTGGCGCTCCGGGCAGGCGCGCAGCTCGTCGAGGGTCATCCAGAGCGTGCGTTCGATGCCGGTGTCGAGCGGTCGGCCAGTCACCGCGTCACCCACCCGCCCGGCAAACGCGACGCGCAGGTAGGTGACGTCGACACCCCGCGCCGGACGCTCAAAACGCGACAGGTAAAGGCCCACCACGTGGGTCGGCTCGAACGGCCGCGCGGTTTCTTCCAGTGCTTCGCGCACCACCGCGTCGAGCGGCGACTCGCCGGGTTCGAGGTGGCCGCTGGGGTTGTTCAGGCGCAGGCCGTCGACGGTCTGTTCCTCGACCAGCAGGTAGCGGCCGTCGTGTTCGATCACGGCCGAAGCGGTGACATGCGGGGTCCAGCGAGAGAGGCTCATGCGGCGATCCTAGTCGGAGACAATGCCCGCCCAACGCACCAGGAGACTCACTTCATGGCTTTGTTGATTGGCGTCCCGAAGGAAACCGCGGCCGGCGAACGGCGCGTCGCCACCGTGCCGGACGTGGTGGAGAAACTCGTCAAGCTCGGGTTCTCCGTGGCGGTGGAGAGCGGCGCGGGCGATGCCGCGAACTTCTCGGACGAGAGCTACCGCGCCGCCGGCGCCACCATCGTGGCCGGCGCGGCCGAGGTCTGGTCGGGCAGCGACATCGTCTTCAAGGTGCGCCCACCGGCGGCCGCCGAGGTGGCGATGCTGCGCGAGGGCGCCACGCTGATCGGCTTCGTCTGGCCGGCCCAGCACCCCGAGCTGGTGCAGCAGCTCGCCGAGCGCCGCGCCACGGTGCTGGCGATCGACTGCCTGCCGCGCCAGCTCAGCCGCGCGCAGAAGA